>Ga0111187_1076_pt1 | contig 11147 bp, 8 predicted proteins | sample DeeMarSWOR324_28_FD_80242 | JGI IMG/M metagenome (GOLD analysis project Ga0111187, IMG submission 80242) | Phycisphaerae bacterium SM23_33 | reverse complement strand
CGCCTCAACAGCCACAGGACGCCGGCAAGCTGCGCCAGGCCGGCGGCGGTTACGCTGGCGGCGATGACGGTCAACTGGGTTTCGGTGCGCTGCCGCCACATGGGCGCGGCGGCCCAAGCGGCGAGGATGACGAAGATGTTCAGCAGGACCGGGGCAAACGCCGGATAGGCGAAGCGCCCCTTGCAGTTCAGGGCCGCCGAGCCCAGCGCCAGCAGGCAGGTGGTGACGGTGAATGGCAGCATCAGCCCCAGCAGGCGCAGCAGCAGTTGCCGGTCCGGCTGGCCGGGGAAGACCCCGCCCCAGACCAGCAGCGCCAGCCAGATGGCCACGACGATGGCGGAAGTGGTCACCGCCAGCAGGCCCAGGGCGTTGGCGAACAGCCGGCGGGCCTTTTCGAAGCCGCCGGTCTCGTCCGTCTCCGAGAAGACCGGCACGAAGGCCGCCGACAGGGCGCCCTCGCCGAAGAGGCGGCGAAACAGGTTGGGGATCTTGAAGGCGAGCACGAAGGCGCTGGTCATGCGGCTTGCCCCCAGCGAGGTGATGGCCATGTCGCGAACCATGCCGAAGACGCGTGACAGCATCGTCAGGCCGGCCACGACCCGGGTGGCCCCGAAGAATCGCTCGCGCTCGGCGTGCTGGTCCTGTGGTGGCTGATTCACGCGTGGAGATTATGCGGCAGGCAGGCGGGCAGCGGAAGCGGAAGCTTTCGGCGACAGGGGGCACCCCCCGGTCAGCCTCTGGGGGAGATGACGCCGAACATGGTCAGGGCCGAGACGATCATCAGGGCGATGAAGACAATCCGCACGACCCGCAGCGGCAGGGCGTGCGTGAGCCTGCCGCCGAGGTAGGCCCCGACCATGGCCGCCGGGGCCAGGCAGCCGGCTAGCAGGAGGCTGCGGCCCACCGTGCCGTGCTCGCCGAGCTGGACGTTTTTGACGATCGCCCCCAGCCAGGAGATGCTGGCGATGGTGGCGGCGGAGGTGGCGATGGCATTCCGCAGGGGCATCCTCAGGACGATCTGCTGTCCCGGCACGGCCAGCGAGCCGCCGCCGATGCCCAGCAGCCCGGCGATCACGCCCATGGGAAGGCCCACCAGGATTTTCCGCCAGGCGGGCTGGGCCTGGGCCTGCTCCTTCGACACCCCCTCCGCCCGCCGGGTGCCGAACAGCCGGTACAGGTTATGCCCGACGACGTACAGGAAGAAGACCCCCACGCTCCAGCGGAGATGCTGCTTGGCGGCGTCGCTGCGGAATCGGTAGCTGAGCTGCACGCCCGCGATGATGCCCACGATGGCCGCTGCGGAAAGCCACGCCCAGACCTTCGGCCAGACCGCCTTCTGGCGGACGTGGGCCAGCACCGAGGGCAGGATCAGCAGGAAGTTGACGATCATGGCCGCCGCCATGTATTGCTGGATCTGCTCTTTGCCAGCGGCGTTTCGCGCCCCCAGGATGAGCACCATCGCCGGCAGCATGACGCTGGAGCCGCCCACGCCCAACAGCCCCCCCAGCACCCCGGCGGCCGCGCCCGTCAATCCCAGCAGCACGTAGTCCAAGGCTATCCCTTCCGGGTGCGGAAGTGCCCCACGGCGGCGCGGGCGCCAGCGACCAGCAGATACAGGGTGATGGCGATGATGACGATGTCGGCCACCAGCAGCGTGATCTTCCGGGTGGCGGGGGCGGCGAAGGTCCGCAGCATCAGGCACAGGCTGGCGCCGGTGGTGACCAGCATGGCCAGGGCCGGGACGAGCGCAAACCACACCCGGCGCCGCCGCTTCAGCAGCCACAAGGCCGCCAGGGCCAGCACCATGGCCGCCAGGAGCTGGTTGGAGGTGGCGAAGGTGCCCCACAGGGCGTTGACCCCGCCGGTCAAGGCGAAGGCCAGGGTCAACGCCACGGCCAGGGCGGAGTTGAACCAGTACTGCCTGAGGACCCTGAGCACGGCCCGGCTGAGGCCGGTCGTGGCCGTTGGGAAGGCCGGGGCCGGGACCGCGTCGGACGTCACCGGCGCCACCGGGATGCCGTCGGCGCCGACAGGGGTGGGCTGGCCGGCGGCCCACTTGGCGGGCTCGGCCTGGGCCACCGGGGCGGCGAAGATATCGAAGTTGGCGAAGAAGGTTCGCCAGATCTCCTCGATGAGGTACCGCGTCAGCCGAATGGCCGTGTCCAGCGTGGTCACCAGGAAACCCTCCAGCAGCACCATGCCCGCCAGGGCACCGGCCGCCACGGGAACGTTGAAGGCCGCCTTTGCGGTGTTGCCCACCGCCATGGCGAAGCCGAGCATCGGGTTGCTGCTGCTGGCGATGCCGGCCAGCTTGGGATGCACGTCGGAAATGTACCCGCCCCGGGCGGCCCCGACCATCAGCACCGCGATCACGCACACCGCCAGAAAGCTCTCCAGCAGCATGCCGAAATAGCCCACCCGCCGGGCCGCGCCCTCGGAGGTGAGCTGCTTGCAGGTGGTGCCCCCGGCACACAGGCTGTGGAAGCCGCTGACGGCCCCGCAGGCGATGAGGATGAAGAGCATCGGCCAGAAGGCCCCCAGCGCCCGGGTGCCCTGGGCGAGGTTGAATGGCGGCAGCGGGTCGGCGTTCGCGGCTCCGCGGCCACCGGCCACCAGCAGCGTCACGAACAGTCCGGCCATGCCCACGTACAGGATGTGGACGTTGATGAAGTCGCGGCTCTGGAGAAAGATCCACACCGGCACCCCGGCGGCGATCAGCACGTACGCCGAGAGGATGAACATCCAGATCTGCTGGCCGGTCACCGTGGCGCCCAGGATCCGCGTCTCGGCCGGGAACGCCACCGGGCGGAACAGCCCGATGGTGATGCTCACCGCGCAGATGGCGATGGCCAGCACCGAGCACTTCCACACGGCCACCTTCCGCTTGATGTACAGCCACCCCAGCAGCGGCGCCACCGCGGTGATGACGATCACGCTCATGGAGGCGATCCCGCCGATGACCACCTTGTCGCCCTGCACGCGGAAGAGCGTCTGGTCCTTCGGCAGCTCCAGCCGGTCGAACGGCAGCATGCTGGTCAGCGCCCCCGCCGAAAGGTTCAAAAAGGTCGCGCACACCAGCGCCAGCATCACGATCAGGAAGATGGTCAGGGCCACGAACACGTCCTTGCCCATCATCCGCCGGGCGATGGTGGCGATGGAGTGCCCGCCCTCGCAAGTGGCCATGTACGTGGCCAGGTAGTCGTGCACCGCGCCGATGAGCACCCCGCCGATCACCACCCACAGTAGCGCCGGCATCCAGCCGTAAATGATGGCGATGACGGGACCGATGATGGGTCCCGCCCCGGCGATGGAGGCGAAGTGGTGGGCGAAGACCACCGTCGTGGGCGTGGGGACGTAATCGCGACCGTCGTTCTTCTCGACCGCCGGGGTCGGCCGGGTGGGGTCCTCGCCGACGCTCCGCGCCAGCCAGCGGGAGTAGAACCGCCCGGCCAGCAGCAGCACCGCCGCGGCCGTGACCATTACGTAGAGAACAGTCATCATATGGCTCCGTCCCCCAAGCGCCCCCTGCCGAAGACGCGGCTGACATTATAGGAAACGCCGCCCGTGAGGCAAACAGCGGCCCGGGGCAGGCCGAGCCGGCGGGGCGAACCCGCCGCGCGCGGCGAGGTTGTTGCGGCCGGCCGCTTGCATCGGCTGCCGCGGTGGGCATAATGGTGGCCCGGTGGTGATCGCGGCTGTGTCACTGCCAGGGAAAGGAGCAGGAGCATGAAACTCGGCGTGATGGGAGCCCTTTTCGGCGGGATGAAACTGGACGACGCCCTGGACTACTGCGCCAAGCTGGGGCTGGACGCCATCGAGTTGCCGGCGGGGTGCTATCCGGGCGACCCGTGGAAGCTTTCCGGCATCCACCGCAACAAGCCCAGGCTCAAGGAGCTCAAGGCCAAGCTTGCCGACCGCGGGCTGGAGGCCCAGGGCGTCGCCGTCCATGGCAACCCCGTGCATCCCAGCAAGCGGATCGCCGCCGCCCACGCCAAGGCCCACCGCGAGGCGGTGCTGCTGGCCGCGGAGCTGGGCACGGTGGTGATCAACTTCTCCGGCTGCCCCGGCGGGGCCCCCGGCGAGAAGACCCCCAACTGGGTCACCTGCCCCTGGCCCGACGACTATACCCACATCGCCGACTACCAGTGGAACAAGGTCATCATCCCCTTCTGGAAGAGGGAGAACGACTTCGCCGCCCGGCACGGGGTGAAGATCGCCTTCGAGGCCCATCCCGGCTTCGTCGTGCACAACCCCGAGGACATCGTCCGCCTGCGCAAGGCCGCCGGCAAGCAGCTCGGGGCCAACCTCGACCCCTCGCACTTCTTCTGGCAGGGCATCGACCCCGTCGAGGCGGCCCGCTTCCTGGGCGAGAACAACTGCATCTTCCACGTCCACGCCAAGGACTGCGCCATCGACCCCCGGAACTCCGGCATCACCGGCAACCTCGACATCAAGAGCTACGGCGAGCTGAAGACCCGGGCGTGGGTCTTCCGCACCGTCGGCTACGGCCACGGGGATGCGTTCTGGAAGCCCTTCGTCTCCATGCTCCGCGTGTACGGCTACGACGGCGTCATCAGCATCGAGCACGAGGACTCCCTCATGAGCCTCAATGAGGGCTTCGAGAAGGCCGTCGAGTACCTGCGCGGCGTCATCCTCCGCCAGCCCGCCGGCGCCGCCTGGTGGTTCTGAAAACGCGGCGGGATACGGCAGGAGCGTCTTTCCTGAGCACTAAGGGTTGATCACCGCCAGGAACCGGCGGTCCCGGCGGACCGGCTGGAAGTGGGGGCTGCTGCGGAATTCGTTTCGCAAAAGCTGCGTGAACCTCGTGTCCTTTGCGGCCTGCTTGAAATGGGCCAGCGCGGCCTCGCGGTCGCCGCCGGCGGACAGGATCCACCCTGCCAGCATCATGTGGGACGGTCCGAACTGGCGCAGCTCCGCCGCCCGGCGCATCAGGGGGATCGCCTCCGGCGTGTCGTCGCCGAAGCAGGCCAGGTTGTGGGCGGTGTTGTGGTAAGCGTCTCCCACCTGGCGGCGCCACTCCTCGCGGTGGTTTGCGGCCGCGGAAAGCTCCTCCTCATACGCCGACAGCTCGGCGCGGATCCGTTGCAGCACCTTCGGCGCCCCTGCCTGATCCTGCCTCTTCAGGGCGGCACGGTAGAGGATCAACAGGGCCTCGTTGCGGAGGAAGCGGCAGCTGCTTTGACCTTTGACCCGCTCCAGGACCCGTAGCATTCGTCTAGCCTGTTCGGCGGCCCGGTCGGGCAGGTCGGCCTTGAGGAGGAGATGGGCGGCGGCCTTGAGGTTGCCGGCCATGGCGGCGTTTTTTTTGGCTGGCGTCCGGGCAGGCAGCTCGCGCAGTATCCCCTCGGCGGCGTCGGCCGGCTTGCCGACGGCCTCATAGGACGTTGACAACTCGCGATAGCTGTCCACGCACATGTCGGCGTAGGTGCCGTCGTCCCGGATGGCCTTGACCATGGCTTCGTGGGTGCGTAAGACTTCGGCGAAGCGCCCATCGTTCTGGAGTCCGGCAAGATCCTCGAAGGCGGCCTTGTACTTGCCTCGGGCATCTTCGAGCTTGCCCCTCTTCCGCAACGTCAGCACTTCCCGGACGCGGCGGACGAACTCCGCCTCCGGCTTTGCGGCCTGCAATTCGCTCGCGACCATTTCGAGCATCCTTTCCTTCAGACGGCGCCGGGCCCCGTGGAGGCGGCTGTTGACGGTGGTCACAGGAACCACCAGGAACGCGGCAATCTCGGCCTGCGAATAGCCGTTGATGTAGAACAGCGTGGTGACCGTGCGCTGCTTTTCGGGCAGGGATCGGATCGCGAAACGGACCTTCTCGGCCAGCTCGCGGCTTGCCGCCGCCTCGGACGGGCCGGCATCGCGGGTCTGAGCGGCCCCGGCGGCGTCGAGCGCGACGGCGGGGATGCGCTTCCGCCGGGCGATTCGGTCACAGTGCTTGAATATGATTCGGCGAAGCCAGCCGGCGAACGCCCCCGGCCGGCGGAGCCTGGACAGGTCTCGGTAGGCTTCCACGAAGGCCTCCTGGGCGGCGTCCTCGGCCAGGTGGCAATCGCCCAGGATCGAGTAGGCGTAGCCGTATGCCATGTCCTGGAAGCGCCTCACGACGTGGCAGTACGCCTCGACATCGCCGCGGCGGGCACGCGTCACCAGCGATTCGATCTCTTCCGTTGCCACGTCGAGCTCACCTTCATACCAGGGCTCGCCGAAGGCCCGAGGCCCTCCAAAGAATAGTCCCAACTTCCCGTCAGGCGCTTCGTAGAATACTCATTCGTTCGGCGTCTTGGGTCGATTTTCCCGTCGGTACGACCTGGGCGGCGGCGGTCGCCGCCGGTCTGGCTTGACAGGCCGAGCGTCGCCGGATAGTCTGATTCTTGCCGCCGGTCGGCATGCCATGGTGGATGTAGCTCAGACGGATAGAGCACCTGGTTGTGGTCCAGGGGGTCGTGGGTTCGAATCCCATCATCCACCCTTGTCGCAGGGGGCAGCGCTGGCGAGCGGGGCCGAACGGAGAAGCTCTCATGGGCCGCATTGAAGTGACCAAACCCACCGAGCAGCAAGTCCAGGAGATGGGCGCAAGGAGCTGGCCCATCTGGACCTGCGACGTCTCGAAGTTCGACTGGCACTACGACCAGCAGGAGACCTGCCTGATCCTGGAGGGCAAGGTCACCGTCAGCGCCGGCAACGAGCGGGTGTCGTTCGGGCCCGGCGACATGGTGGTCTTCCCGGTCGGGCTGGACTGCGTCTGGGACGTGGCCGAGCCGGTCAAGAAGCACTACAAGTTTGGGTGACAAAGAGCGCTGCCACCGCGGAGCACGCAGAGACATCCGTCTCCTGAAAAGAGGTGGACCCAACGCCGCTCTTGTGCTCTCGGCGACTGCCGCCGTGAACGCGCATCCGCATCCTGCTTGAGGAAAGGAACCCATCATGAAGAGAACGGCCCTTGTCGCGTTAGGGCTATTGTGCTTGGCCGCGGGGGCCGGCCGGGCGGAGGTGGTCCGCTTTCAGAACGGCGCGGCCCCGGCGCCGGACTACGGCGGTTGCGTGGACACGCGGATCAGCATCTACAACGACCAGGAGGCCCGCCGGGGCGGCGATGGCAGGACCCGGGAGCTGCGGACCTTCTCCACCGCCCGGCGGATCCTCATCCGCTTCGACGTCTCCACCCTGCCCAAGGGCCGCCCCGTGGGCCGGGCTTTGCTGCGGGTGTACTGCGCCAGCCCGACGCAACTGGGCTCGGGGATGTTCGCCGCCCCGCTGACCCGCGACTGGGACGAGACCGCCACCGGCTTCGAGTACAAGAAGACCGACGACGACAAGGGCCCCGAGGGCAACTGGGCCAGCAAGGGCGGCGACTACGACGCCCAGGCCCTCATCCAGGCCGCCTGCCGCGGCGGGCTCTTCGGCCACGGCTTCGAGTTCGACGTAACCGGGTCCGTGAACGACTGGGTTTCGGGCAAGCGGCCCAACCACGGGCTGATCCTCTGGTCCAGCCCTCACACCGAGCACCGGATCGCCTCCTCGGAATGGTCCGTGGCCGAGTTCCGGCCGGAGCTGCTCGTCGCGGCGGACGCGGACGAGCTCAAGTGCTGGCCGGAGCCGGCCAAGAAGGTGGCCCTCTCGCCGGCGGCGGATGCGCCCGACCCAGGCCGGGCGGAAGGGCCGTACCGCACGGTCGGGATGGGCCTGCGCAACGACGCCCAGCTCCGCGCCGGCGTCCAGGACGCGTACCTGAAGACCTGGCCGGAGCTGCCGGGCAACTGGGACTGGATGCCGATGCTCCGCGTCGGCGGCGGGGCGGGCAATCAGAACGTCGCGGTCCTGCGTTTTGACCTGAGCGGGCTGGCCGAGAAGGCTTCCGTCAAGTCCGCCCGGCTGCGGCTGTACGTCGTGGGCGGATCCAGGGGCGTGCGTTTTGGCCTGTATGACGATCAGGCCAATGCTGTCGTGGACGTCGAGGCCGGCGACCCGGTGGCCGTCGCGGCGGTGACCTTCCCGGCCAAGGACGCTTCGGACCAGCGGGCCTTCATCGAGTGGGACGTGACCGGCGCGGTCCGCGCCGCCATGGGCAAGTCGGTCAGGACGCTGGAGCTGGCCGCCAGCTGCAAGGTCGAGGGCGGTGCCTTCGACGCGTATTCCTCCCGGTACGACGACCCGGACAACCGCCCGGTGCTGGAGCTGGAGGCTTCCCCGGCCCCGGCCGTCGAGAAGTTGCCGCCCATCGAGCCCCCGGTTGTGCCGGCCGGAGATTACTGGGTCGAGCCCATGCGCGATGTCCACAAGCGCTTCAAGGGCACGCCCAGGACGCTGGGCCAGTACGGCGACAGCATCACCATTACCATGGCCTTTCTGGCGACGCACGCCTCCGGTAGCTGCATCCCCAAGAAGTGCCCGCCGGAGGTCAGGAAGCACCTCCAGATCGTGGACAACTACGCCAACAAGAGACTGTGGGGCCAGTGGAAGCACCCCCGGTATGGCAACAACGGCAGCATGACGGTGGCCTGGGCCTTCGCCAACGTGGATGCCTGGCAGAAGCTGTGCCAGCCCGAGGTCGCGGTGATCCTGTTCGGCACCAACGACGTCAGCTACGGCCCGGTCCCGCCGGACCACACCGAGATGATGGCCTCGGTGGTGGATCGCTGCCTGGCCGACGGGACCATCCCCATCCTGACCACGCTGCCGCCGCGGGGCGACCAGAAGGGCGACACGCCCCACAACAAGAGCGTCTTTCACCGCGTGCAGGAGCTCCGCCGGGCCCAACTCGCCATCGCCCGGGCCAGGAAGATCCCGCTGATCGACTTCTACGGCGAGATCATCTCCCGCCAGCCGGAAAACTGGGACAAGCTCCTCATGGGTGACCGCCTGCATCCTTCCTACCGCGACCCCTGGAAGCAGGACTTCACCCCCGAGGGGCTGAAGAACTCCGGCTACACCCTGCGGAACTACCTGACGATGATGATGTACGCCGGCATCATCGAAAAGGTGCTCCAGCCGGCGGGGCAGGCCCAGAGCACCGACGAATGACTTGGCGCCGCGAGGCGGCCGGCCGCGAAGAGCTGGCCGCGGCCCCGGACGTGGCCGAGGACAGCCGGTTGATCGTGGCTGCTGCGTGGACTACCGCGGCCCCTTGTCCGCGGCCAGGGTCTCGGCCATGAGGGCGTACCACTGCACGGTGTGCATGACGCCGCTGGAAGGCAGCACGCGGATGGGGTAGTCGGGCAGGTCGATCACCGTGTCGAAGTCTTTCCAGCAACTGCGGACGTGCGTGGTGTGCTCGTCGGTTGGCCCCTTGTCCACCGTCACCACCACAGCGTCGCAGCCGCGCCGCTTGGCCGCCTCGATCGTCCCGCGGGGATAGCGCAGGTACCCCATCCACAGCAGCAGGTCGCCTTTGGGCGTGCTGCGGGAGAAATACCCCCAGTCGTAGCTGCGGCCGAACATCTTCATCCGCGTCAGCTCCGCCGGCACCACGGCCCCGCGCGGCAGGACGTGGGAGTCCGTGATGGCCCAGACCACACCGCCTTTTTTCATGGATTCGGCCATGCGCCGCCCGGCCAGGCGGACCTGCCCCGGCTGGGTGGCGAGGAACTCGGCAAGCTGGCCGCGGCAGGTCTTGAGGTACTGCTTGCCGATCTTGCCCGCGGGGATCGGCGGGACCTTGTACTTGGGGTGCTCGTGGCGGCCTTTCACGGAGGCGTCCCAGTCCCGTCCGCCGGGCTCCCAGTCGCTGGCGTAGGTGGCCAGGGTCTTGCCCTTCCGCGTGGCGGCGGAGATGATCTCCCCGTGCAGCACCCACCCCAGGACCGTGGCTGAGAACTGGCCGATGCACAGCTCCTTGATGCCGGCCCCTTCCGGGGCGCCGGTGTCCACCAGATGCAGCCGGCCGTGCCAATGGCCGCTGTTGACCGCCGGCAGCGACCGGCTGATCTGCGGCCAGTCGTGCCCGCTCAGGTGAACCGCCATGGCCCCGCCGAAGCGCCGCCCGTAGCCGCGGACCACGTAATCAATGCGGGCCCGCGGGTTCTCCATCTCGTTGGGGCGGAAGTTGCCGATCAGCAGCACGTCGTCGTCCTCGAGCTCCTGGCCCTGCCAGATCTCGGTGAAGGGAAAGCCGCCGGCGCGGAAGTCGTATTCGTCGGCGAAGCCGCCGTTGCCGGAGACGTACAGGGTGCCGCCGCTCAGTAGCGACTCGGCCGCCTGCTCGGCGACGGGGACGAGCTTGTCCACCATGGGCTCGGCGCGGTCGAACCATTGCAGGGCGGCCTGGTAGATGGCCTCCGTGTGTCCGGCCGGGGCGGACGCGGGCGAGGGATTGGCCGCCGCCGGAAACGTGTAAATCCCGGTCCGCGCGGCCGGGGCGCCCGCGGCCGGTCGGGGCGTCGCGGCTCGCGGGGGCCCGGCGGTTGCCGCCCCGTCAGTGATCAGAATCGACGCGAAAGCCAGAACGACAGTCAAGACACGGGCGTGGCAAGTCATGGAAGCTCCTGGGTGCCAGCGGCGCGGCTGGCTGGACCGCGTCGAACCATTTCAGCGGCCGGAGGCTCGCGCCCCCGGCCTCGTATACCAACGTAGCTTAAACCATGGTTATTTCCGCAGGTATTGTGGAATCAGGCGGCCGTGGGCGGAGAACATGGCGTCCACCAGCTCGTGGATTCTCGGCAGCGTCAGGGTGGCGGCGGTGTTGGGGTCCAGCATGGCCGCGTGATACACGTGCTCGCGCTGGCGCTGCAGGATGGCCCTCACCGTCAGGTCCTGGACGTTGATGTTGGTCAGCATCATGGCCGCGCACTGGGGCGGCAGCTCGCCCACGACCGTGGGATGGATGCCGGACCCGTCGGCCAGGCACGGCACCTCCACGCAGCAGTCCGCCGGGAGGTTGGAGATCAACTGCCCGCGGTTGTGGACGTTGCCGTTGAAGGTGAACGGCCGGTTGGTCTGGATGGCGTTGATGATCCGGGAGGCGTATTCGATGCTGACCGGCTCGTCGGGCTCGATGAACGGCTCGCCAGCGGCCTGCCGGCCTGCGGCTTGCAGGCGGGCGGCGCGGCGGCGGTACTCCTGGAAGGTCGCCTCCAGCTCCTGGCAGGTGCCGATGTAGGCCCCCGGGCGCAGGTGGAGGCGCTGGA
>Ga0111187_1196_pt1 | contig 11211 bp, 7 predicted proteins | sample DeeMarSWOR324_28_FD_80242 | JGI IMG/M metagenome (GOLD analysis project Ga0111187, IMG submission 80242) | Phycisphaerae bacterium SM23_33 | reverse complement strand
CGATCAGCAGCGGATCTTCGAGAAGTTCTACCGCATGGACAACGTCATGATCCGCGAGCACGGCGGGGCGGGGCTGGGACTGGCCATCGCCCGCGAGCTGACCAACCTGCTGGGCGGGCGCCTCACCTTGGATAGCGAACCCGGACACGGGGCCACCTTCACCGTCCTGCTGCCGGTCACCCCCCGCGAGGCGAAGGCCGGCCCGACCGGTCCGGGGGCGTGACGGCCGGCACCGCCGCACCGGCCGGGGCGGATGCCTCAGTACCACACGGTGATGATCAGGTTGGGCTCGGGCTTCTTGCCTTCCACGACACCGACGACCTGATTCACGTACTTGACCTCGAGCTCGCCGCCGTCAAGCCATTCGTTGATCTGGTCGATCATGTGTTCGATGGCGGCGACGGTGATCTTGGAGTGGAACACCCGAACGCGGGTGGCGCCCGCGCCCGTCAGGTTCAAGGCGCGGGTGAACTTGCGCTGTTGTGGGCCGGCCGCGGCCGCCGCCCCGAAGGCGTGAATCTTGCTGGAGGTCTGCCCGGCGGCCTTCGCTTCGGCCTCCACCGGCAGCGGCTCGAGCTCTTCGTCTCCCTCCACGGGCAGAGCAGCTTCGTCGTCTTGAGACATTTCCCTTCTCCCGATGAGAACGTGTCCGCATGAGACCATCGCTACGGCGGTGGGCTATTATATTGCCCTGCTGACCGAGTGCAAACAATTGCCTGCCGGCCGCCCGGCACGTCGGGAGCGAGGACGCCTGCCGGCTGCCGCGAGGGCACTTGGCGCCCCGCGAAAACCTGGGGGGAGGTATTGAACAAGCCCGCCCAAACTGCTATTGCGTGTACCCGCGGCGCCCCGAAGGGATGTGCTTTGAAAACGGAAATCTTGCCGGACCGGTTCCAATGGCCGGGCCGCGCTGGCAGGCAGGAGGTGGCGTGGTGCTCAGAATCCGTGAGTTGATCCTGCTGGTTCTCCTGGCCGGACCGATTCTGCTGGCCGGCTGCGTGCCGGATGCTCCGCCGCGGGTGGAGCTGGGCGACGGTGTGGTCGTGCCCGAGAAGATGGGTCTGGTCCTGTGGGTGGATGGCCTGGACATTGAAAAGTTCCACGAGCTGCAAGGGGCGGGCAAGCTGCCCAACATCACCCAGTACCTGGTGGACCGCGGCGTGACCGTGCGCGGAGCCGTCTCTTCCCTGCCCACGATCACGTACGCCAACAACGTGTCCTTCCACACCGGGCTTCTTCCCGGCCATCACGGCATCGTCGGCAACAAGTGGTTCGACCGCCACAGCCTGATCTTCCAGGACTATGGTTTCATCAAGACCTACCAGCAGGTGGACGGGGAGTTCACCGCCACGACGGTTTACGAGGCCCTGGCCGACGACTACACCGCCAGCATCCTCACGCCCGTCCGGCGCGGGGCCACCCGCAACATCGACAACTGGGCCACGGCCGGCGTGGCGTGGTTCTTCGGCTACCAGGAAACGGTCAACCACCTGACCACGGTGCGTTTTGGGCTGATTTCCGACCTGGCCAACCGCACCGGCCGCTGGCCGAGGTTCATCCTGGCCTACTTCGTCACCCCCGACACCGTCGGCCACAAGTACGGGCCCGGCTCGACCCGGTACACCGAGATGGTCCTCGACGTCGACCGCCAGGTCGGCCACATCTGCCGGTCGCTGGAAAAGGCCGGCCTGCTGGAACGCACGTATATCACCCTGATTTCCGACCATGGCTTCGTGGAGACGCCGAATCACACCAACGTCGCCGACTACTTCAGCCGAGAGTTGAAGATCCCCACGGTCAGCAGCATGTTCGGCCGGGGCTTGCCCTTCGAGCGGCGGCTGGCCCACTTTGCCAAGGCCCGGGCGGTGGTGGTGACCGGGGGCCTGCGGCGATGCAGCATTCATCTGCGGGCCGGCGAGCACTGGTGGCAGCGTCCGACCGAAAAGGACATCGACGGTTTCGTTGAAAAATACGGCGTTCGGCGCCCTTCCGCGGCTGGCCGCCCCACGTCCGGCCGGCCGGATCTGCCCACGCTGCTGGCCACACTGCCGGCGACGGAGCTGGTGATGGTCCGGCTGGGGGAGGACCGTGTCCGGGTGCAGAGCAAGGCCGGCGTCGGCGTGATCGACCGGATCGTGCGCGACGGCGCGAAGCTGTACCGCTACCGCGTGACGTCGGGAACGGATCCCCTGGGCTATGCGTCGGTTCCGAAGGCAGCGGCGTTGATGGACGGTGAGCATCACGACGCCGACGTCTGGCTGACGGCGACGCTGGAAACGCCCAAGCCCGACGTGGTGCCCCAACTGGCGGAGCTGAACGATTCGCCGCGGAACGGCGACATGACGCTGTTCGCGCGGGACGGCTGGGCTTTTGCGGGCGGCGAAAAGGGCGGCCACGGCGGGCTGCTCCGGCACGAGATCATCGTGCCCTGGCTCTGGGCTGGCCCGGAGCTGCCGGCAAAAAGCGCCATCACCGCCGCGCGAACGGTCGACCTGATGCCTACAATCTTGCATCTTCTCGGCCGGGCGGAGAGAATTCCTCCGCGCCTGGACGGAAAGGACCTAGCCGAGCGGCTCCGAGCCGCCCGGCCGATCCAGCCTGAGCAGCAGGGCCGGTGGTGAGCTCAGGAAGGGCATGGGTCGAGACATGGAGGCGCAGGCCACGCAGGCCGATAATTCACCCGCTTTTGCCTTGCACGTGTGTATCACCGGATGGATTTCAGGATGATGGCCGAATTCGACCGGCAACCGGTAAGGCGGAACAACCCGCAAAACCAGCGATGGATGGTGCTGGGGGCCTTGGTCATGCTGCTGGGGGCGGCGGCGCTGCCGCAGGCGTTCCGGCACGAGTCGCCCCAGACCGCGGGCGGGCGCCCGGAGGATGGGCCGCCGCTGAGGCCCTCTCCGGCCCAGCAGCTCCGCGGCATGACGCTGCAGTTGCACTCCTACGACCCGAAGATCCCGTTTGAACAGTACGTCGAGGAGATTGCCAGGACGGGAGCCAACACCATCTGTCTTTCCGTGGCCGCCCATCAGGAGAACGGCTCCTCCTCCTCGCTGTTCATCGAGTATCGCAAGGTCCCCTCCATCGAGCGGCTGATTGGGCTCATCAAGCTGGCCCGCCAGCGGGGGCTGCGCGTGGTCATGATGCCCATGGTGCTGCTGGACAACCCTCGCACGGGGGAATGGCGCGGCAAGATCGACCCGCCCGAGCCTGACAAGTGGTGGGAGCGTTACGAAAACTTCGTCCTCTTCTACGCCAAGATCGCCGAATCCGCCGGGGCCGAGGCGTTCATCGTCGGCTCCGAGCTGATTCTGCTGGAAGACCAGACGCAGCGCTGGCGCGGGCTCATCGGAAAGGTCCGAAGCGTCTACGGCGGCAAGCTCACCTACTCGGCCAACTGGGACCACTATGAGAACATCCAGTGGTGGCGCGACCTGGACATGGTCGGCATGACCGTATATTACGACCTGGTCGGCGACAAGAAGCCCTCCCTGGACGTGCTGCTGGAGGCCTGGAAGCCCATAAAGGTGAACATCCTCAAGTGGCGCAAGAAGATCGGGCGGCCTATTCTCTTCACCGAGGTCGGCTGGGCCAGTCAGGAGGGCTGCGCCAAGGAGCCCTGGAATTACTACGCCTCCACCACCCCCGACCCGAAGACGCAGGACCTGTGCTTCCAGGCGTTCTTCAAGACCTGGGCGGGCGAGAACGACGTCGCCGGCGTCCTGCTGTGGGAATGGCAAAACCACCCCGACCAGGTCGGCGGAATGAATGACACCTCCTACATCCCCACGGGCAAGCCGGCCATGCGAACCATCCGAGAGTTCTTCCAGGGCCCTGGCCTCGAGCCCACGACCACGCGGACCGCGCCGGCCACGGGTTCTGCCCCTTCCCCGGACACCAGGCCCGCTGCGAAGTAGCCTTCCCCGCCCGCCGCCCGTGTTTGGCCGACCGGCGCGGCCGCGAATAGCCCGGCGCGAGTCGGCGGCCGGGGAGAACCCCGCGCCTTGCACGGTGGGCTCGTGGCCGGGGACGGGATGGTAAAATGCTTTCTATGCGATGCCTTTCCGCGACGGTTTGGCTGTTGTCGCTGGCCGCGGCGGCGCCCGGCGGGGAAGGGGCGGTCCGCGGCTTTGCCCGGGCCGGCAAGACATACTGGGCCGTCGGCGATGGCGGGCTTGTCCTCCGCAGCGACGACGGCGGGCGGGAATGGCAGCGTGCAGCGTGCCCGGCCGCGGGGGATTTCTCGGCCGTCGGCTTCAGCGACGAAAAGACCGGCTACATCGTGGGCGGCCGAGGCCTGCCGGGCCATCCGGCCGGGCGCGGCGTCGGGGTGATTCTCCGAACCGTGGACGGCGGGAAGACCTGGAGTGAGGCGCCCGCTGTCGGGCTGGGGCAATGGGGTGGCCGGCCTGCTGGCGCGGGACCGCTTCCGTACCTGCGCGGGGGCTGGCTGCAGGAGCCGGGGGGGATCGTCTTCGGGCAGCCGACGGCGCTATGTCCTTCCGGCGTATGGATGAGCGTGACGGGCGGGAGAGTCTGGGCGCCGGTGAGCACCGAGTCCCGGGGCGAGCTTCTGGGCGGGGACTGTCTTGATGCCAATAACGCCTGCCTGGTCGGGCCGAACCACCGCATCGTCTTCCTGCATCGCCTCAAGGAGCTGCCGATTCCCCGGCTGGCCATCTCCTCGGAGGCGGCCCTGGCGGCGGTGCGGTACCTGGCCCCCGAGGCCTGCTGGGTGGCGGGCGAAAATGGTTCCGCCCTGCTGCACACCGGCTCAGGCCGGGGGTGGCAGCCGCTGGCCCTGCCGCTGGCCAGGGGTACCCGGCGGCTGGCGGACCTGGAGGCCATTGCCGCAGGCGACAAGGGTGAAGTGTACCTGGCCGGAGGGCTGGCCGGTGTCATCTTCCACGCCGGCGCCGGCGGCGGGAAGCTGGAGGCGCTGCCTGGGCCCCGCCCTGGGCCGGTGCACGCCCTGATGTCCACCCCCGACGGGGAGCTGCTGGCCGGCGGCGACGGCGGGCGAATCTGGCGAAGTGCCGACGGCGGAAAGAGCTGGAAACTCCTCCACGGCGGCGGGCAGGTGGATGTGCTTTTCATCGCCGGGCCCGGCGAGGTCAGCATCCTGCCGGCGCTGGTCGCCCACGCGGCCGCCGGGGCCGACGCCGCCGTGCTGTTTGCCGCTATGCCCGCGGTCGGGCCGGGTCCGCCCCCTGATGGCCGCCTGCGGGGGGACGTGGCCCTGCGCTCCGCGGCGGCTGCCGCCGGGGCGGCCGGGGCATTTGTGCTGACCGACTTCGACTCCGTGGCCGACCAGGCCTCCGCGCAGCGGCTGGACGAGCAGGGAATCCTCCAGCGCTGGTCCGCCCGGCTGGACGTGCCCGCCCGCCCGGAGATGCTGCGCCAACTCGTGGCGGCGGTGCGGCTCTACCAGCCGGAGGTCGTGGCCGTGGGCCCGCGCCGATACCAGGCGTTGGGCCTGGCCTGCGAAAGCGGCCTTGTCTCCGGCCTTGCCGCGGAGGCAGTCAAGATGGCGGCGGAGGCTTCGGCGTTCCCGGAGCTGGAGAAGTTGGGGCTGGCGGCCTGGCGGGTCAAGCGGGTCGTGACCGGCCTTGGCGAGAACGCGGACTTCACGCCGCCCTGGAAGAAGCCGCCCGCCCTGAGCAGGCAGGAGACGGCGGTGGAGTTCGTGGGCTGGCGATATCCCATTCCGGCCCAGACGAGCCTGTCCGTGCTGGCGCTGCGGGCCGGCTGGTTGATGCCGTGGATCGGGCCGATGGATCGGCCGGCCTGCGTCACCGGCTTTCGCTGTCCGCAGATCCTTCCCCAGGCGCCGCTGTTCACCTCCGGCCTGTCGCCGGCCCGGCTTCGGCTGGAGGCCACGCCGCCGGTCGGCGAGGCCATCGCCAGCGGGGCGGTGCTGCGGGCCACGGCCCTGCTGGGTCGGAACCTGGCGGTGACCGTGGGCCCCCTGCTGGAGGCCGTCAAAGCCCGGCCTGATGACCCGCTGCCGGCTGACATGCTTTACCTGCTGATGGTTCGGCTGCTGGAGCAGGGAGAGCTGGCGGCCGCGGCGGACGTGAATCGCACGCTGCTGGCGCACGGGCGGGCCCATCCGCTGTGCGATCGCATCAACGTGGCCTCGGTGGCCATGGCCGCATCCAGCGAGTGGCAGCAGGCGATCCTCCGCATTCGCTCGGCCGCGGCGCCGGGCCCGGCCGAGGCGACGCCTTTCAAGGCCGTCCTGGACCGCCTGCTGGAGCCGCGCTGGCGGGTGTGGGTGGAGGACGAGCCGGGGACAATGCTTCTGGCCCAAGGGCGGGCCTTGCTGAAGGATTTCGAGTCCGCCCGGGCCGCCCACAGGCAACTGGTTGCCTTCACCACCGATGAGGCGTGGCGGCGGTTTGCCGAAACGGAGCTGGCCGCACTGGAGGAGCCGGCCTTGGCCGTCGTGAAGGGCGATGGCCTGGTGGTCCCCACGCCGGCCGGTGCGGTCTCCGTGGACGGCAGATTGGACGAGGACTTCTGGAAACGTGCACCGGCCCTCAGCCTCCAGCCGGCTGTGGACGTCCCTGCCCGATCAACCCGCCACGGCGCCGCAGCCTTTGCCGGACTGGGAACTGGTCTTGGACGTTGATGCCGATCGCGACACCTGGACCCAACTGGCGCTGCGCTGTGATTCGGCAGGCCGGCGCTCGCTGAAGCTGCTGACCCGCCTGGCGCCGGAGGCCACGCTGAAGGCATCCCTGCTGCCGGTTCAGGCCCGGCGCGACGCCCGTGGCTGGACGGTTGAGCTGGCCGGTCCGCACGCCACCATGGGCAGCTCGCCAGCGAAGGTGCAGCTCCTGCGGCTTCAGATTCTCCTGACCCTCCAGGCCGACGACGGCAAGTGCGTCACCCTGTACCTTGCCCCCCAGGCCGATGAGCGGCTGCTCCCTCACCGCTACGCCCTGCTGGCCCTGGCCCCGGCCGGGCAGGCGCCGGCAGAGCGGCAGGACCAGCGGCAGCCATAGGCCCGCGCGAAGCCCCGTGGTCGGCGCTGCCCCCGGCCTCGGGCCGCTGGTCGGGCGTCAGTGGATGCTAAAGACCCATTTGAGGATGCTGACGAAGGGGATGGCGATGAGCAGGTAGGCCACCAGCCACGGCGGGAAGAAGATGAAGTCCAGCCCGCCCACCACGCCGAACAGCTTCACCGGCGCCATGGCCACCTGAACGGCCGTGACCTTTTCGCCGTCGTAGGTCTTCACCGGCGGGGCATACCGCCGGGAATCGACCAGCAGCTGCTTCTCGTAGACCCCGCCGGCGTAAAGGATCTTCAGGTCGTATCGCCGGCCGTTGCGCGTGGGCCTGAGGCGCCAGACAGCCACGCCCTCCGGCGGGGCCGTCCGGCCCAGCCAGCCGCTGACCGCTGCGTTGAAGGCGTCCCACAGCCCGTTGATCTGGGCCGGTCGGTCCCTGGCGACCTCCTGCACCCAGCCGTTTTCGGCCTCCAGCCCCTCCTGGGGGATCATGTGGGCGTGGCGGCCGATGGCCGAGGCCGGCACGTACATCCGCACTTCCACGCTCCGGTCGGCGGCGGCCGGCTCGTAGCCCAGCCGGGCGAAGCACCACGCCGCCAGCAGCGCCACCGGCACGACGGCGTAGAGCAGCGGCTTGCTGCGGCGGGCCTGCCGGGTCAGCTCGCCCAGCCGCTTCTTGTCGGCGTCCGCCCGCCGCAGCCAGTCCTGATCCGTCGCCAGCAGCCTGACGAAGGTCAGGATGGCCGAGGTCATGACCGCCACGGTGAACAGCCGCAGGTCCCGCGGCAGGTACAGGATCCAGCCCAGGACGTAGTCCATGCCCCTCACGACGATCTCGTTCAATATGATGAATGCGTGCCACATGTCGGGCGCCTGCTAGGGGTCTTCCAGCAGCGTGATGAGGCCGCGGTTGCCGTCCACGCGGATGGTGGCGGTGTCGGGGATGCGGCGGGTGGCGTCGGGGCAGGCGACGGCGGGTATGCCGAAGTCGCGGGCGACGATGGCCCCGTGGCTGAGCACGCCGCCCTGCTCCACGACCAGCCCGCGGGCGCGGACGAACAGGGCCGTCCAGCCCGGGTCCGTGGAGTGGCAGACCAGGATGTAGTCGCTGCACAGGTCGGCCGTCTGCCTGGGGTCCTTGACGATCCGGGCCGTGCCGCTGGCCACGCCGGCCGCGATCGGCTGTCCGGCCAGCTCCCTGGCCGCTTCGTATTCCCTCGGCACGCCGAGCCTGTCCAGGTGGCGGGAATCGATGACCTCGGGCATCTCCAGCCTGCGGGCCGACTGCCAGCGGATCTTCCGGGCAGCCATCCGCCCGGTGAGCTTGTGGTGATTGCCCTCGTAGCTCTCCAGCTCGGCCAGCTTCAGGAAGAACACGTCCCGCCCCAGGTTCCACCGCCGACCCAGTTCCAGGATGGTCAGGCGAATGGTCTCGTACCCCATCATCAGGTAGTGCTTGCCGGTCTCGCGGTAGGGCAGCATCCGCTGGGCGTCGCGCAGGTCGGCCTGGATGTCCTCCAGCAGGCAGCTTCCGCCCCACCGGCGGAGGGTTTCGGGCAGGGCCTTTTCGGCCTCTTTGCGGCCGGCGGCGTTCTTGTCGTGCCACTGCTGCGGGGAGGGGACCGCTGCGTCCAGGTAGGCGCTGAGGACCTGGCGAACGTAGGAGGCATCTTCTCGCCAGCGGGGGCGGGACAACTCCATTTCCTCAACGGCCCGGTGTCCGTAGTCGGTGAGGAACTCCTCCAGCGTTGCCTGCCCGCGGGCGACGTTGTAAAGCCGCTGGCTCTGCTGCACTGTGCTGTCGCCGCCGAGGCCCTGGGTGAGGGTCAGGGCCAGCTCGGTGCCGGCCTCCGTGCCCATCAGCTGGACCAGGATCTTCTCCAGGGCGGCCCGGGCCATGCCGCCGAAGAAGCCCGGCTTGAGGGATTCGGCCCCGAAGTCCGTCAGCGCCCAATCCATGCGATCGTGCAGCTCGTCAAGCACCTGCTTTGTGCTCAGGCCGGAGAGGGCTTGGCTGCGCTTCCGGCGGACGCGGTCCAGGTAGGGCGGCAGAACCTCCCTCTCGAAGCGTTCGACGGCGCTGCGGCGGGCACGCTTCATCTGCCTGGAGCAGCGCAGCACGTCCAGGAGCAATCGCGGCAGGGACCGGAGCAGCCGGGCGTTGGGCTTGTCCGGGTCGAAGCGGGTAGGGGCCGAGTCCATCAGCCTGGGATCGGCGGCGACCTCGTCGAGCCCGTAGCTCAGGGGGAAGCCGTCCCAGAACATGTCGGCTGCCCGCTGCGGGTCGGCGTAGATTCGGCCGCAGATCAACTCCAGGAAGCCGTTCCGGCGGATGTCGTCGCTGGGGCGGTAGCCGAAGTCCCTGTACATCTTGCCGAAGCCGCCGTCGCCGCTCATGAAGTGGCGGACGATGTCCCACGTCAGCGGCGTGGGGGCCGGGAGCGTCTCGGTGAGGTTGTGCAGGACCCAGACCTTGCGGTCGTTGCCGGCCATCTCCCGCAGCCGGTGGATCTCCTCCATCCGCCCGATCTCGACGTCCTCGGTCACCTCCAGCCCGCGGATGGGGCGGGCCTGGAGCAGGGCGAAGCTCCCGTCCGCCCAGCCCCACTCGATGTCCATCGGCCTGCCGAAAAACTTCTCCACGTCCAGGCAGATGCCCGCCAGCTGCTGGAGCTGCTGGTCGGTGAGGGAGGCGGCGTCGGCGTCGCGCTGGTGGGCCTCGCCCAGGGCCCAGACCGCGTGCGCCTTGTGCCCGATGAGGCGGCGCTTGATGCTGCGGTCGCCGCGGCCCACCACGAAGTGGTCGGGATGGACCTCCCCGGAGACCACCGCCTCGCCCAGGCCATAGGATGATTCGATGATCATCTCGTCGGCCGCCAGGTTGTTGGGGTTGGTCGTGAAGACGATCCCGGAGACCTGCGAGCCGAACATGGCCTGGACGTTCACGGCGGTCCCGTCGCAGCCGCGGATGTCGTTCTCGCGGCGGTAGGTGACGGCCCGCGGGTTGTTCCAGGAGCGGAAGACCGCCTCGATGCACTGGGCGAGGGCGTCTTGGGGGTGAGCGGGGAAGGCCCGCCCGGCGCGGTCGGCGTAGAGCTGCATGTGCCTTTCCGCCAGTTGGCGGAGTTCGTCGGCCGAGCACGGCGTCTTGGGCGACCGCCGTGTCCTGTCGAACTCGTTTTCGATGGCCTGCAGCTCGGCGGCGTCGACGTGGGCTACCGTCCGGGCGAAGGCGGCGATGAACTGGTCGTAGACGCGCCAGAAGGCCTGGGCGTCCGGCTGGGACTGGCCCATCTGCGGCGACAGGCCGCAGTTGAGGATGGTGTCCATCATCCCGGGCATGGACACCGCCGCGCCGCTGCGGACCGACACCAGTAGCGGCTTTGCCGGGTCGCCGAACGTCCGCCCGGCGGCGGCCTCCAGCCGGGCGAGGTTCTCTTGCACCTCCTCGCGGAGGCCGTCGGGCCAGGTCCCGCCGCCCTCCAGAAACAGCCGGCAGCATTCCGTCGAGATGGTGAAGCCCGGGGGCACCGGCAGGCCGGCGCGGCTCATGGCGGCCAGGGAAGCGCCTTTGCCGCCCAGTATGTCTTTCCGCTGGGGGTCGGCCTCCGCCGAGCCGCTGCCGAAGAAATATACCCACCGCTTGGCCATCGGTCATTTCCTCGGCTGCACGCAGACCAGGCCCTTCTGGTCGGTGCCGAAATACAGGTTGGACTCGGCCAGGATGGGCGGGGCGGTCACCCGGCCGAGCCAGTCCGCCTTATACCAGCGTGTCCGGCTGCCCGAGGCCAGGTCCACGCATTCGAAGTTGCCGGCGACCAGGGTCAGGGCCTTCTCCCCGACCAGCATGGGCGCGATTCCGGGCTGGGCGTTGTCCACTCGCATGACCTCCCTGCCGGTCCAGGCGAAGACGAGGGCCTTGCCGCCCGCCGTCGAGCAGGCCAGGTGGGCTTCATCGGCCGTCAGCATGCCCTGTACCGACCCGCAGTCCGCCCACCACAGCAGGGCACCGTTGAAGAGGCTCAGCACCGCCAGCCCCCTGCGGGTGCCGACGGCCACCAGGTCCTCCCTGGCGATGGGCCCGGTGGTGGCTTCGGCCGGCAGGAGGGCTCGCCACCGTTCCGTGCCGTTGGCGGCCCCCAGGGCCAGCACGCCCCCCGGGGATGCGGTGGCCACAAGGACCAGCCCCTCG
>Ga0111187_1074_pt1 | contig 11214 bp, 11 predicted proteins | sample DeeMarSWOR324_28_FD_80242 | JGI IMG/M metagenome (GOLD analysis project Ga0111187, IMG submission 80242) | Phycisphaerae bacterium SM23_33 | reverse complement strand
AGGCTGGTCGCCCAGATTCTCCCCTCGGCCGGAAATGCCAGGGTCACTTCGCGCATGCACTCCAGGTATCTCGGTCGCCGGTCATACCAGGATCGAGCCAACGCTTCTTTGTCAATGACGTCCCTGGCCTCGGCCACGCTTGCCTCCATTGCCTTGAACTTGCTCTGCAGCACGTTGACCTGCTGCTGGCGGCTCCGCCAATCCAGCAGCAGGACGGCGCTGGCCAGGACGATGGCCCCGGCCGCCCCCGCAATCCAGACGGCCCTCCTGCTCAGGGCCGGCTTTCTGGGCGGGCTCAGCCTGGAGTGCAGGAAATCGACCCCCGGCAGCCGCCCCTGCAGGGCCGCGGCGCCGAGGCACGTCGCCGCCGCGATGTCGTCCCGCTGCAGCTCGCGCGGAAGGCTTGCCATGTCGAAGCTGAGTGAAGGCCGGCACAGCTTGGCCTGCGGGGAAATCCGCTCCGCCAGGACAGCCAGGCTGCTGCTGTCCAGGTCGGCCCCGTTCCATACGTGCAGCTCGCGCTCCTGCGCAGCGGTCTGCTCACCCGGCAGCAGGGACATCACTCGGCCCAATTGGCCCAGAAGGTCGTCCAGCCAGCCGCTGGCGGCGTCCGCCCCGCCGCCCTGGGGCCCCAACAGCGAGAATCGGCGCACCAGGCGGAGGCTGCCTTTGGACTGCACGACCAGCTCCGCGCCGCCTTCCACGAGATGCAGCACGATCCGCTCGGGAACATCACGGCGGTCTGACGAACAGGTCAAGGCGATTGCGGTCGAGGTGATCGCCGTCACGCTCAGGCCCGCGGCCTCCGCCATCGCCTGGAGATGAGCTACGTGTCGGCGAGAGGCCGCCACGAGGAGAACGTGCTCGCCCTGGTCGCCGCCGGTCGGGCCGATGTAATCGAACAGCAGGTTCTCCCGCTCCGAGGCAAACTCCCGTTCCGCCATGATCGAAAGGATGCCGCCCAACGAGTCCGCCGAGCCCGGCGGCAGCGCCTTTTCCCTGGCCGTCAGCCATTTGGCTTCCATGCCGATCACGCAGCGCCGCGCGGAGAACCCCTCCTTCCGCAAGAACTGTCTCAGCGCCTTGCCCAATTCGGCCGGATCCTGCAGGCCGGGGTCCTGCGGACACACAAAGATCCCCGCACGGAACGCCTTCAGACGGCCGTTGGCGGAACCCACCTCGACGGCAATCATCGAACGCTCCGTGACAGCAAGTCCCAACACTCTGCGATTCAGCAGCATCCTACCTCCCTTGGGCAACATTCTGGACGACTTCCTGCATGCCGGTGCCGGACCGCAGTTGGTCGACAATCTCCGGTGGAAGCGGCCAGCCCAAATGCGTCAGGTCCTGCCGGTAGATCAGCCGCGGCGGGCTTTCGGCGGCATCGACCACGATTCGGCACCGCTTGAAGGCCCGGCCGTCGCCGGAGATACTGACGATGTCGGCGGAGAACTGAAACGACCGCGCGGTTATGTGCGGACCGATGGGGACGGCCTTTTCCCGGGGCAGGGCCTGGGCCACCCAGGCAATGCTGTTCAGGTCGGCCTCCTCCCCCGACCGTCCTGCCAGCAGGGCCGAAACGTCGCCCTCGTCCAGGCCTGGCAGGCAGAGCAGCACCTCTTTGGGTGCGGTGTTCACGTTGATCAGCCCCCGCAGCGTCCTGTCGTTGACGGTGGTGAGCTGATCGGCAATCGGGGCGAATTCCTTCATGGTCAGCCCGGTGCGAAAGTAGAAGTCCAGCACGCTCTGGAACGGCCGCCCGCGGCGCGCCCGGTCCAGCACGTCGGGAAGTCGGTCCAGGGCAACGGACTTTTGCAGCACCTGGGACAAGGCCTGCGTCTGGGCCTGGTTGACGTTGACACGCTGCGAGCCGGCAGCGGAGGTGTTGGGCTCGACAGCATGCACGGTCACGAAGTCAAAGATGCCGCGGTCCAGCTTGCCGTCGCGGTCGTCGGTCGGGTCGCTGTCGGAACCGTCGTTCTCGTTGTCGTCGAGCACGCCGTTGCGGTTGAGGTCCTCTCCGAACAACAGCTCCCTGGAGCAGCCCTTGACCAGCAGCAGCTCCTCCACCGTTTCCAGCGGAGCGTTCTTGCACTCGTAGGGGTCGCCCAGCAACAGGTAGTACTCGCTTTCACCCCCGCCGGGCGTGAGGTCGCTGTCGGCATCCCGCCAGTCCACGACGGCGGCGGCGAGTTCATCCGTCATGTCGGTGAGTCGCAGCAGCGTTTCGGCCGGGGCCGAGTTGAGGTCCACCTTGGCCGCTTCGCCCACCACGCCGTAGGCCCACTCGCGGTCGTCTTCGAAGTTCGGGCGAAGGATCCAGAAGGCCCCGTACCCGACCTGGACGGCCTGGCAGGGCATGTCGGCCTCCGACGGCGTGAGGCCTTGAAGGCCGTCGAGGCTCGCCAGCACATACTGGATTGCCCCCTGTTCGACGGCCGAGGCCTGCTGCGCGGCGGCGTAGTTGGCTGCGCACACCGCCTCCACCCGCATGGAGCGGGCCAGCACGATCACCAGACCCGCCAGCACCAGCATGATCCACATGGTGACGATGAGTACCGTCCCTTCGGCGCGGCATCCGCCGCGGCCGGCAGGCAAGGGGTCGCGCCGCGTCCGACCGTCGGCCGCCCGGCGGCCGCGTGCGAAGCTGGATGTCGCAAGGGTTCGCTTCATGCGATGTCTCAAGGCACGGCCACCGGGACTGACCCTCCCGGCGCGATGGAACTACAGGGGACCAGGAACACCTGGGACGTCCAATATCCTCCGGCGTCCGTCTCGGGCTGCTGAGGGCCTTCGGCTTCCAGCTCCAGCGTCACCTCGACCGCCGACGGCAGCGTGTTGTCCCGGGTGGTGGAGTCCCAGTTGTCCTGCCAGTCGACCCCGTCGAAGTACCTCAGTCCGAACGCGTGCACCCCGCGGCAGAGCACCTCCTCCGCCGGCTCAGGGGTGACCGGGGCCAACAGATTCACGGTGGTCCGTCGCAGCAGGAGCATGCCCGTTGCATCCTCTTCCGGCTCGCAGAGGAGTTCTAACATCCTGGTATCCCCGACGCCTTCCGCCTGCCGGGCCCCCGAGGCGGTGCAATACAGCAGCAGGCAGTCGCATTCACGGCCGGCACCGTCGGTTTGCTGTTCTCCGACGAAAGCTCCGGCCAGCACGCCGCTGGGGACCACCGCGGACTGTATGTCGGCCCGCAGCAGCTCGACGGCCAGCTCGGCCTTCCAGGCGGGCTCGACGGCCTGGAGCGCGGCCCGGCGGGCCTTGAAGGCGATGTGCAGGGTGGCGTACAGGGACCCCGCCAGCACGGCGGTCATGGCCGTTGCCACCAGCATCTCCAGCAGCGTGAACGCCCGGGCTTTTCCGCGGGGGTCAATCATTCGGGACTCCGGTGTACACGAGCGTGCTCAGCGTGACCTGGTACTCCTGCCCTCGCCGGATCCAGGTCACCGAGACGTCCAGTTGGCGCAGGCGGGTATCTTCCCAGTCATTCAACTCGGCCGACCACTGGTATTCCGGCCGGTCCGGACCGAAATCCCCGGCCAGCTCCGCATCGTGGATTTGTCCGGTGGCCACCAGCTCCGCCAGCTTGCTCTGCGCCAACGAGGCCGCCTCGGCATGCTGCCGGGCGTGGGCGGCCGTGGCCAGGCAAAGCAAGACGCCGCTGACCACCGCCGGCAGAACGATGGCTGCCAGCGTGAGCGTGGCCAGCACCTCGATGATGGTGAAGGCGCCTTTGCCCTGGCCGCGGCGCCGGACTGTCGGTCGGTTGTTCATGACCCGCCGGCCTCCGAGGGCGACACCACCCGAAACCGCTCCGACGCGGACTGGCAGCTGACTTCGTACACGTCTGCTCCCCGTCCCGTCAGCCGGATCGTTGCCTGATCGCTTCTGCCGTCCGGGTAAAACTGGATGTACGACGCCTGCCCCTCGGCTACGGACGACTCCAGCGTCACGGACACACCCTCGGGAAACTGGAAGCGACGGCCATGCTCGCAATCCAGTTCCACGAACGCCCCCGCCTGCTGCATGGTCAGCCAGTACGTCTTGGCCTCGGCATCGATGTTCAGGCGATAGCTGCGTCCCTGGGCCGCTGCCTGCGAACGGGCCAGATGCGTCAGGGACAACACCTGTGCCGCGGCTTCGGCGGTCTGCCGCCCGCCGGAGAACCCGCGCAGCCACGGCGCCGCCATGGCCAGCACCGTGCTGATCAGGACCAGCACCACGATGAGCTCCAGAATCGTGAACCCACCGGCTCGCCTTTCAGCGCTCGGACCAGTTGTCGATGTCATCCTCGGTGCCATCCTGCCCGTCAGGTCCGAAGGAATACAGGTCATAGCTGTTGGTGTTGTGCTGACCCGGACATTGGTAGACGTAGGCATTGCCCCAGGAGTCTTTGGGCAGGCCGCGCTTGATGTAAGGCCCCCGCCAGCCGTCCGCGTTCGCCGGCTGCTCGACAATTGCCTTTATGCCTTCCTCCGAGGTGGGATAGCGCCCGCAGTCGACCTCGAAGGCGTCCAGCCCCAGCTCGATGCCGGCGATGTCGGCCTGGGCCGCGGTGATCTTTGCCTGTTCCGACCTCCGGGTGAATTTCGGGACCACCACCGCCGCCAGGGCCGTGAGAATCACCAGCACCAGCAGCAATTCGATGAGCGTGAAACCGCGAAGGAAACGCATCGGAGGGCTCTTGGCCTGGATGAACGCTGGGCTGATCTTGCCGTTCATGGTCGGTTCCTCTTAACGAATGAGCTCCTGCAAGGTGAACACCGGCAACAACATGCCGACGACGATTGTTCCGATGATGGCCGCCATGACGAACAACAAAGCCGGCTCGGCCAGCGCCACCAGCATGCGGAGCTGGCGGTCCAGCTCCGCTTCGTACACGGTGCCGAGCCGCCTCAGTTCCTGATCCAGCCTGCCGCTCTCCTCGGCGACCGCGATCATCTCGACCACCGAGGCCGGAAACAGTTGCTCGCAGGAGGCCAAGCTTCGGGACAGCGGCTTTCCCTGCTGAACTTCTTCCATGGACAGGTGCACGGCCTCGGAGAGTGTCTGGTACCCGATGGCCTCCCTGGCCACTCTCAGAGAGGTGACCAGAGGCACGCCCGCCCCCAGCAGGGTTCCCAGCATGCGGCAGAATCGGACCAGGGCGAATCGCGCCAGCACGCGGCCCACGGCCGGGACGCGCAGGAGCAGTTTTTCGGTCGCGAGGCGGCCGGCCTCGGACTTCAATACCCGGCGGATCAAGACCACCACCAGGGCCGCGCCGATGATGAAGAGCGGGCCGTAGTCCTTCACCGCCCGACTCACGGCCACGATGGCACGGGTGAGCATCGGCAGAGCCCCGCCGAAGTCCGCGAAGATCGCCGAGAACCTGGGGATGAAGTACGTCATCAGGAAGATGAGCACTCCGGTCGCCAGCACGGCCAGGATGCCGGGATAGGCCAGGGCGCCTTTGACCTTCGATTTGAGATCGCGTTCGCGCGATCGGAACTCCGCGATCTGCCCCAGCACCACGTCCAGGAACCCGGCCGTCTCCCCGGCGCGGACCATGGCCACGTACACCGCCGGGAACGACCGGGGCCAGCGGCTCATGGCATCCGCCAGGGAGGCGCCGCCGGCCACGTCGTCGTGAATGGCGGCCCACTGCCTTTTCGCCCCCGGCTGGGAGGTTTCGCGGCGGAGGATGTGCATGGCCCGGTTCATGGGCACGCCCGCCGTCAGGAGATTCGCCAGCTCGCGAATGAAGGCCTCGACGCTGGCCTGCGACACGCGGCCGGAGAACCTCTTCAGCGTGGCCGGCTTGGCCGCATCGTCTCCCTGTTCGGCCATGGACACGGTGAGCAGGCCCTCCCGCCCCACTTGGTCCAGGGCGGCCGAACGGTTCTGGGCGGACACCGCCCCGGACATCTTCTTGCCTTTGGCATCCAGGGCTGTGTAGGTGAAGGTCGGCATCAGTCAAGGCTCCGCATGCTGGGGTCGGGGCCTCGGCCCCGGCCTGGGGCCGGCACGTCCGCATCGGCCGCATAGAGCGGAGCCCCGTTGCCGTTGAAGCGCTCGTCCTTGGTCACCCGAAGCACTTCGGCAAGCGTGGTCCTTCCGCTCCGGACCAGGCGCCAGCCATCTTCCCGGAGGCACTTCATGCCCTGTTGGGCGGCCTGTCGGCGGATCTCGCCGGCCGAGGCCCGCTCCAGGATCATGCCGCGAATCAACTCGTTGATAACCATTGTTTCGAAGATTCCGGTCCTGCCGCGGTAGCCGGTGCCCTGGCACTGGCGGCAGCCGCTTCCGCGGTACAGCGCCTCCGGCACGTCGTCGCCGAGCTCCGCCCGCAGGGCTGCGGCGTCGGCCGGGGCAAACGCCTCCTTGCAGTGGGGGCAGATCAGCCTCACCAGCCGTTGGGCCAGCACCATCTCCAGCGAGGACGCCACCAGGTACGGCTCGATCCCCATGTCCACCAGGCGGGTCAGCGCCCCGGGGGCGTCGTTGGTATGAAGGGTGGAAAAGACCAGATGGCCCGTCAGCGACGCCTGCACCGCGATGTCGGCCGTCTCCTGGTCGCGGATCTCACCCACCAGGATCACATCCGGGTCGTGACGCAATATGGAGCGCAGGCCCCGGGCGAAGCTCAGCCCGGCCTTGGTGGACACCTGGATCTGATTAATCCCTTGCAGGTGGTACTCGATGGGGTCTTCAATCGTCACGATCTTGCGTTCCACGTCATTGATCCGAGACAAGCCCGCGTACAGCGTGGTCGTTTTTCCGCTGCCGGTCGGGCCCGTCACCAGCACGATGCCGTGGGGAAGGGCGAGAAGCCGCTCGAACGCCAGACGGTCGTCCTGGCCCATGCCTAGGTTTTCCAGACCCAGCAACGTCGCGCTGCGGTCCAGCAGTCGCAGCACCACGGCTTCCCCGTGAAGCATGGGGATGACCGAGACGCGCACGTCGATTTCTCGCTCGGCCACCTTGAGCTTGATCCGCCCGTCCTGCGGCAGCCGTTTCTCGGCGATGTCCAGATGGCTCAGGATCTTCACTCGCGAGACGATGGCCGGCTGGAACTGGTGGACCTCGGGGCGAACGTTGGCCTCCTGCAAGACGCCGTCCACCCGGTAGCGTACGCGGAGGGTGTCCTCGAAGGGCTCAAAGTGCACGTCCGTCGCCCGCCGCTCAATGGCTTCGGTCAGCACCTGGTTGACGAACTTGATGATGGAGGCGTCTTCGGCGGCCTCTGCCAGGTCCACGTCCTCGTCCGAGTCTTGATCGACGACCTGGACCTTGGCATCGGCCGCCTCGGACACCAGCGATTGCAGCGTGTCGGCCCCGACACCCAGCAGGGCGTTGAGGCAGCGGCTGATCTCGCCCCACGGGGCCAGGGTCAGGCGGAACTCCTGCCCGCTGGCCATGCGCAGCTCGTCCAGGCCGCTGGTGTCAAACAGCTTGTTCGATGCCACCAGGACAACGCCGTTCTCTTTCGACAGCGGCAGCAGCCGATGCGTCAGCAAAAGCCGAGCCGGAAACTGCGTCAGGAACTCCCTGGTCGGCGGCTGGGCTTCCAGGTCAGCGTACGGGACGTGGAATTCCTGCGACAGGTAGCGGAGCAATCGCTCCTCAGGCAGCCCGGCGCCCGCCAGCAGCGCCTCGTCCAGCGACTTGCCTTGGGCCACCAGGGCCTCCACGCGCCGGGTGGCCTGCTCGTCCAGCAGGCCCTCGCTTTGCATTTTGACAAGAATCGCGTTCATGGCATCAACCGGCAGACAAAGACAGCCGTCCCCGGCAGCCGCCGCCCGGGCGAGAAACCTTCGCGCCCGGGCGGCCTTCCGCCGGCTCGCCTCAGTCCAGCAGTCCCATCAGCACCAGCTGGGCCTCCTGGCGAACGGTCACCACCTCGCGCAGATCCTTCTGGGCCTTGGCCAGCTCCTGCGCCGCCTTCTCCCGCGCCTGGCGCAGGGTCTCCAGGGCGGCCTTGATGTCGCCCGCTGGCGCCTCCTTGTTGTCCAGTACCTTGCGCAGCGACTCCGTGGCCTTCTCGACTTCTGTCTGCTCGCGGGCGGGTGCAGCTTCTGCGCCGGGCGCGCCGGGCGCGCGGCCGCGGCGGCCGGGCTGCCCCGTCATGCCTCGCATGCCGCCACGCGACTGGCGCTGCAGCGTCTGCACCTTTTCGACCTTCGGCTGCAGGACCTTCCATTCTTCCTCGGTGGCCCCGAGGCTCTCGCGCATCCGCTGGGCGGCCTGGGCGCGAAATTCCTCCATCCGCCTGCGGGCCGCAGCCGGGTCACGCTGGCGGCCGGGGGGCTGTTGCTGGGAAATTGCCTGCCCCACCCACACGGCACCCGCGACCGCCGCCGCGACCAGGACCAACCATGCTTTCTGTCGCACCATGCCAATACTCCTTGTCTAAGAAACTGCCGTGGTTGCCAAACACGCTACTCCTCACCGCGAGGAGCAGATTGCCGATCTGAGGGGGCGCTGCGGGGACCGCGGCCGCGCCAGCCCGGCCCCACGCCCCGGCCCGTCTCGCTTTTCTTCAGAAGCTCTTCATATTTCCTGGCCTGTTCGGCCGAGAGGATCTGCTTCGTCCGCTCGATGGCTTCCTGAACCCGGCGCTGCCCTTCCTGCCGCAGTTCCTCCAGCTTCCGCTCGTATTCCCGGACGACCTGCTGGTATTTTGCAAGCTGCTCATCGGTCAGCAGGGCCACGATGGCCTCGTCCCGCTCCTGGGCCAGCGCCCGTCGGCTCTCCACCCGGTGCCGTCCCGGCGGGCCCATTACCTCCGACCATATCTTGCGCATCTTCTCCTGCTGCTCGGGGCTCAGGCCCAACTGCTCCGTGAGCCCGGGCCGGTGCGGGTGACGCGACTTCGGCCAGGAGACCAGCACGCCCACCGCGGCGCCGGCCACGGCCGTCAACAGGAACGATACCAGAAGAATCGCCTTTGCCTTAGTCATGATCGCCGTTCCCCGTCAGGCCTTCGATCATCCACAGCGCCAACTCCTCCCCGCCGGTCTCGGCCACCCGAGGTTCTTCCTGTCGCAGGGCCCACCGCTCCCATTGGGGGATCTCCTCGGGCCTGCCCGTGTCCGCCGGCAGCCGCCACATCCATATCGAGCAGACAAGCAAGACCGAGGCAGCCACGGCCGAAACCACCTGCGCCATGCGCTGGATGCCGGCCTGGGAGGCATGGACGGCGCCCCGGTGCAGTCGATGGAGAACTTGTGGAGAGAGTTTTGGCTCGGCCAGCGTTCCAAGCAGCCTGGACAGCTCCCGCAGGTGGGCCAGCTCGGCGGCGCACCGGGGGCATTGCCGCAGGTGTTCTTCGAACTCAGCCCCGGCCGCCGGCGGCAGTTCGCCGTCGTGGTAGGCGTTCAGTTCCTCTGCACGTTGACATTCATTCATGGCTCAGGTACTCCCTCAGCAGCTCCCTCAGTTCTCGGCGGGCGCGGAACAGCCGCGACTCCACCGTCCCCTGCGGCACGCCAAGCACCGTCGCGATCTCGTCATAGGACAAGCCCTTGAGCTCCCTGAACACAATCACCTCCCGGTGCGCGGGAGACAGCGCCCCTATCGCGGCTTCGACGTCCATCTGCACGTCAACCATTCCAGTTGCCGAGGGAACGCTCCGCCGGTCAGCCGCGGCAAGGTCAACGTCCATCGAAATCACCTTACGTCTCGCCCGGACCCTATGGTGCCTGGCAGCTTGGCGAAGAAGAATCTGCGTCAGCCACGTCTTTATCGAGGACTGGCCCCTGAACGACCCGAGGCCACGGAAAGCGCCTGTGTACGTCTCCTGCAGGATGTCCTCAGCATCTGCCGAATTCCCGACCAGGCGGAAGGCCAGCCCGAACAGGTATTGTGCGTACTCATCGACCAGCCGACGGAAGGCCGCAGGTTCGCCCTTCCGGAGCCTCCGCACAAGTTCTGCGTCACTGTTCGAGGCCGGATAGCCCCTGTGGTTCGGCATTTCCGGTTCGTTACTCATATAGTTGCCTAACGCAGCAACTTTCTTCCCCATGCAAGCTTTCTTCCTGACCGGCGACGGTGGCCCCCTGAAACCGTGCCCCTGGCTGAGTCGCCGCCCGTCCCGGCAAGCATCTTAGCACAAGCGGCCGGAAAACCCCCGCAATTACGCCACAGGTGGGGGCGTCAAGGCCTTGGGGAGGCCCGAACTCAGCGGTGAATGACTGCCAGCACAGCCGTCCCCAGCACCTTAATGCACCCTGGGGCGCGGATTCCGGCTTGCCGGAGCCTTTGGTCAGGTTACAATGCCCAAAAGACGGCCCACCAGGGTTCTGGGCCGAAGATCATCTGTGAAATCCCCATAGACTGCAATAGACGAGCGAGAAGCCGTATCCCATCGCGGTGCGGGCAGTTCGGTGAAGGCTTCTCAATAGGAATCGAACAGGAGCTGACATGAAAAACGCGAATCGATTGATCGGCGTGATCGCCTGCTGTGTGATCCTGGTCTGCGCAGGGGGGGTCTTGGCCCAGGATTGGCCCCAGTGGCGAGGGCCCAATCGCGATGGGAAAGTCACCGGGTTCACCGCGCCCGAGACCTGGCCGAAGGCGCTCACCCGGAAGTGGTCAGTGACGGTGGGCTCCGGCGATGCCACGCCCGCCCTGGTGGGCGACAAGCTCTATGTCTTTGCCCGGCAGGGCGACGATGAGGTCACCTTGTGCCTGGACGCGAGCGAGGGAAAGGAGCTGTGGCGGGACAAGTACGCCGCCCAGGCCGTGACGGGACCGGCCTCCCGACATCCGGGGCCCAGAAGCTCCCCCGCGGTGGCCGATGGAAAGGTCGTCACCCTCGGAGTGGGCGGGGTTCTCTCCTGCCTGGACGCCGCCACCAGCAAGCCCCTGTGGCGCAAGGACCCGTTCCCCAAGCTCGTGCCCCAGTACTTCACAGGCATGTCGCCCATCATCGTCGACGGCATGGTCATCGCCCACCTCGGCGGGCCGGGCAAGGGCGCGATCATCGCCTTCGACCTGGCCACCGGCAAGCAGAAGTGGGAATGCCCCGGCGACGGGCCGGCGTATGCCTCGCCCGTCCTGATGATGGTGGCCGGCACGAAGCAGGTCGTCGTGCAGACGGAAAAGAATGTCGTGGGCGTGGCCGCGGCCGATGGCAAGCTCCTGTGGCAGGTCCCTTCCCCGCCCCAGCAAAGGTTCTACAACTCCGCCACACCCATCGTCGAAGGCCAAACCGTGATCTACACCGGACAG
>Ga0111187_1184_pt1 | contig 11293 bp, 7 predicted proteins | sample DeeMarSWOR324_28_FD_80242 | JGI IMG/M metagenome (GOLD analysis project Ga0111187, IMG submission 80242) | Phycisphaerae bacterium SM23_33 | reverse complement strand
ATGCCCACGGCCTCGCCCACCATCGCCGCGATCTCCATCGCCGCCATCGCCGGCCTGATCATCGCCAAGGTCCTGCTGCGGCTGGGGTGGATTCAGGAAAGCTTCGTGGACGCTGACGACCGCCCCGAGCGGGCAGCCAAGCAGCCCGGCCGCCAGCGGAAGGGCAAGACGGTGGCGATTACGGCAAAGCACGGCGTGAATCCGCGGGTGGAGGTGCTTCGGGAGCTTCTGTTCCTCGCTCCGGCGATCGTCCTGGCCGTGGCCGCGTACTATGTTGTCACCCGCGTCCAGGCCGTCGGGGGCCTCTTCGACTGGCTGTTCGGACAGGGCAGCGGCCGAAGGCTCCCGCAGCACCTGTCCTCGGGCATGGGCGCGGTCTTCGGCATGCTGGTGGGCGGGGCCTGCATCTGGGCTACCCGCATCCTGGGCACGCTGGCCTTCGGCAAGGAGGCCATGGGCATGGGCGACGTGCACATCCTGGCCGCCACCGGGGCGGTGGCCGGCTGGATAGTCCCCACCCTGACGTTCTTCGCGGCGCCGCTGTTCGGGCTGATCTGGGCGCTGTATCTGGCCATCGCCCGCGGGCGACGCGAACTGCCTTACGGCCCCTGGCTGGCGCTGGGGGTCTTCATGGTGCTGCTGTTCTACGACGCCATCGTCGGGTTTGTCGGACCGGGAGCCGCCGAGCTAGCGCGTCTGTTCCGTGTGTATTGGAGCCCCGCTGCCGGTTTCGCCGCTCCGCTCCTTTGAGAGGTTCACACCAGCCCCGCCCTGCCGCATCGCCAGCCTCCGAGGCCCGGATGGACCACGCCCCGACTCACTGGGCGGCCGTCGGCATCGCGATCCGCGCGACGTAGGCGGCCGCCCCGTCCGGCGATGCCCGCGTGTAAACCACCTTTCCGCCCCGGGCGTGCTGGGCCTTGGCGCCGGGTTCCAGCGTCCAGCGCTGGCCCGTGGCGGCATCGTGCAGGAAGACGCCCTTGGGCTCATCCTTCAATCCACACAGGACCATGCTGGTCGGGGTCGGCCCCGGGCCGACGGCCACCGCCGCGTCAATCACGTGGACCTGCCGGCCGGCGAGGCGGTCCCAGACCAGGCTGAGGGTGGCGGTTCGCTGGCGCGGCCCCTGCGGCGTCTGCACGGTGTCCTTCTTCGCCCCCGGGTAGTACAGGTACCGCCCGTCGCTGGTCCACTGGCATTCCCAGTCGTCCCAGTTGCTGCTGGGCTCCTCGGAGGGAAGCTCCGCCAGCGGCTTGTCAGCCCTCAGGTCGTGCAGCATAAGCTTCGAGCGCGGACGCTCGGGCCGGGCGCCTTCCCGCGGCCGCACGGTGCGGCTGGGCGGGACAAAAAGCACCGCCACGTCGGCCGTCGGGCAGATGCTGTTGGGGTAGCCGGTTGCGCCCAGGCCCGTGAGCTTCAGCTCCGGCAGGGAGGCGGTGTGGATCATCATGTCCTTGCACAGCACCAGGCCCCGGCCGGTGCGGTCGAACTTGGCCATCAGGTTGCCCGCCTCCAGAGCGGTTTTCGTGACCTTCCCGGCGGCGACATCGTACAGGACCAGCCGCATCGTCCGCCGGACGGAGGTGAGGCGGGCGCCCCCCGTTGCGATCCTTCGCTCTTCCGTGCGGGCAACGACGGGCAGGGCCAGCGTCCTGCCAGCGGGGTCGAAGAAGTTGAACCGCGTGTAGACGGTTGTCCATCCGTCTGGTATCGGGTCGAGCGGCAGGGAAACCTCCTTGCCGCTTTCCAGGTCACGAAGCCGCAGTTGCCGGGACGGCTCGCGTCTCTCACGTTCCTCCGGCGGCTGGGGGTCCGCGGCGGGCAGCTCCCGCGTGTACAGCAGGTGCTTGCCGTCCGGGCTCAGCCGCATCACCCAGCACCAGAGCATCCCGGGGATATTCCATCCCTGGTCGCCGGCGGGGAAGATGCGCTTCTCCTCGACGAGTTTGGGCTCGGCCGCCGCGGCAAGCGTGACCGGCAGCCACACGATGAACATGGCGACTCGCAGAGCGGATCTCCTTGTCATTTGGCGATTCTCCTCAAACCCGGCGGCTCTGGAGACAAAGAAAAGGCTATATTTGCCGTGCCGGCCGCGGCATGATTATACAAAGAATGGACTTTCTGGCCCGAAGAATGTGGAAGTCGGTCCAAGGTTCTGCCGGCGGCCATCGCCAGCCTGCGGGAGGGAGCGGCCATTCGCCGGGCCAAGACCACCGCCAAAGAGCTAAAGAAACCGCACAAGACTCAGGAGCCATAGCGCCGACGAAGGATTTCAGAGGTCGCGGGCGCGGCCGGGCGGCGGGAAAGGCCGGTTCTTTGAGAGAGGAATGATGCCAGAGATAGCGTGTCCCCATTGCGGAGCCAGACTCAACGCCCCGGAGAGTCTGATGCAGCAGCCCGTCACCTGCGGTAGTTGCGGGCACGTCTTCGTCGCCCAGGCGGCTGCCCCGCCCGCCGAGCAACCGCCTGTTCCCCTGCTCACCCAGCCGGCCCTCGGGCCCGGGCAGGCCGCGCCGTATTACTCGCCCCCCGTCGCGGCTATCGGCACGTCGGGCGCGGCCATCGCCTCGCTGGTGCTGGGGATCGCGGCCATTCCCAGTTGCATGTGCTACGGCCTGCCGGGGATCATCTGCGGGATTCTCGCGCTGGTCTTTTCCGGCAGCGCCAGGCGTGCCGTAGCCGAGGGTCGCGCCGGGGGCAACTCGCTGACCTTGGCCAAGGCGGGGACGATCTGCGGGGCCATCGGCATGGTTCTCGGCATACTCGTCTTGATCATAGCCGTTATCTTCATCATCGCGGGAGTGTGGGACGAGCTGGGCTAGCTGGCCCCGCCGGCCGCGCCGGGCTGTGCCCCGGAAAAGCCAGAGACGACCGGCGCCCTACCTACAATGGAGAAGAGCCGACGCCGAAAGCCAAAGGAGCGCCAGGGTGGGGACGAAACGCCAAGACCAGGCCAGGGTGCTTTTCGTCGAGGCCGAGACGTGGGAGCACGACCGGCTGGTGCACAAGTGCCCCCACCACTGCCAGGTATACTCGCGCCTGCAGCGGCTGGATGAGCTGCCCGACGCGGACCTGCCGCCCGACGTGATCGTCCTGAGCGTCTTCATCCACAGCCAGGTCACCGCCGAGCAGCTCGACCGGCTGCCGAAGCTGCGTCTCATCTCCACCCGCAGCACCGGCTTCGATCACATCAACCTGCAGGCCTGCCGCCGGCGCGGCATCGTCGTCTCCAACGTCCCCAACTACGGCGAGAACACCGTGGCCGAGCACACCTTCGCCCTGCTGCTGGCCCTGACCCGCAAGGTCCACCGCTGCTACGAGCGGACGGTGCGGGCCGATTTCAGCATCGAGGGCCTCCGCGGGCGCGACCTGTACGGCAAGACCTTCGCCTGCCTGGGAACGGGGAAGATCGGCGAGAGGGTGCTGCGGATCGCCAAGGGCTTCGGCACGCGGCTGCTGGCCCACGACGTGAAGCCCCGGCCGGAGCTGGCCGAGGACATCGGCTTTGAGTACGTGGACCTGGGCGAGCTGCTGCGGCGGGCCGACGTGCTCAGCATCCACGTGCCGTACAACGAGCACACCCGCCACATGATCGACGCCGCCGCCATCGCCAGGATGCCGGCCGGGGCCATCATCGTCAACACCGCCCGTGGCGGGATCATCGACCCGCAGGCGCTGATCGACGCCCTCCAGAGCGGCCACCTCGGCGGGGCCGGCCTGGACGTGCTCGAGGCCGAGACGGACATCGGCGAAGAGGCCGAGCTGCTCGGCAGCAACTACGACGTGGAAGCCCTCAAGAGCGTCGTCCGCAACCACGCCCTGCTGCAAATGCCCAACGTCATCATCACCCCCCACGTGGCCTTCAACTCCGACGAGGCCGTCGAGAGAATCATCGACACCACCATCGACAACATTCACTCCTTCCTCGCCGGCAGCCCCAAGAACGTCGTCGCCGAGCCCGTAAAGGCATAGCAGGAGCCGCCCCGGGCGGCTTGCGGCCGCCCGCCTCTCCCCGCCGCGCTAATGTCTTTACTCTATCCCAGCGGCGCGCCATATTCACCGCCACAACGAAGGAGCAGGTCATGCCTCCCATGAAAGACGGCCCCGCATCCGGACTTTTCTCGCCGCTGACCCTCAGGGGCAACGCCTCGCTGGCGGAGCTGCCCAAGGCCGGGGTTTCCAAGGCCATGGCCGACCACCTGGACCGCGCCCCTTCCGGCGCGTGCGTGGCGTGGGGAATCCCGCTGCGGATCGGCCGGGTGGTGCTGGTCAAGAACAAGGTCGTCTCGGTCAAGCTGCCGGCCGTCCGGGCCAGGTGGCTGGTCTTCGCCCACACCTCCGACGTCCGCCCGCTGGAATGGAACGAGCACGGTTTCGTGCCCTCGTCGCGAAGATCCGCCGCGGGTACGAGCTCGGCATGTTCCAACGGGCATGGGGCGAGAATCCCCTGGCCGCCGTCGCCGACGCCAAGCCGCATCCGCTGCCGGACCGATCGCAGGACCTGAACCCCAACGCGGCCTGGGGGCGGATCCAGACCCGGGCCGCCAGCAACGACCACCGCCCCTGGGTGAACTGGCTGTGGGCGTGGAAGAATCCGCAGCCCCGAAAGGCTCTCGCCGCTATCCGCTTCGAGCCGGTGTGGGGGGCGGTGGTGGTCTCGGCCCTCACGGCCGGCAACACCTCGGCCCCGCCGCTGCGCTGGGAAAGCCGCCGCAAGGCCATGCTGACGCTGCCGAAAGCCGCCAGGTTCGACCCGGCGGTGGACGAGAAGGGCCAACTCAAGCAGATCCGCCTGGACATGGGGCAGGTCATCTCGGCCATGCCGCGGCCGGTGTATCCCGACAGCACCTGGGCGCGGACGTACAACAACCGGGTGCCGGAGATCTCGCAGCGCGAGATCCTGGTTGAGTACACCGCCCACCCGGAAGCGCGATTCCACCTGCCCGGCGGGCGGACGGTCCCGGTGGCCAGGGTCGGGGCGGCGGGCAGGTCCGGCCCCATCCAGGCGGTCCGGCCAGCCGACCAGCGGGTCACGCTGCGGGTAGTCGAGAAGGGCACCGGCAGGCCCGTGGCCGTGAAGCTGCACGTGCACGGCCAGGCGGGCGAGTACCTGGCCCCCATTGACCGCCACCGCATCCCCAACCCCGACTGGTTCGAGGACTACAGCACCGACTTCGCCCACCAGGGCATCCACTGGTGCACGTACATTCCCGGCGAAACGCGGACCAACCTGCCGCTGGGCCGCGTGTACCTGGAGGTGTCCAAGGGCTTCGAGATCCGCCCGGTGCGGCAGGTCGTCCGCGTCACCCGGGCCACCCGCCAGATCACCATCGAGCTGGAAAAGGTCCTTCCCTGGCGCCAGCAGGGCTGGGTCAGCGCCGACACGCACGTGCACTTCCTGTCCCCACCGACCGCCCTGCTGGAGGGGGCGGGCGAGGGCGTCAACGTGGTCAACCTGCTGGCCAGCCAGTGGGGAGAGCTGATGACCAACGTGGGCGACTTCGACGGCAGCACCACCTTCGGCTCTCGGGAAGCCGGCGGCGACGGCGAATACCTCGTCCGCGTGGGCACCGAGAACCGCCAGCACGTACTGGGGCACATCTCGCTGCTGGGCTACTCCGGCGACATCATCGCCCCCATGACCACCGGCGGGCCGGACGAGTCGGCCATTGGCGACGCCGTCGAGGTGCTGCTGACGGAGTGGGCGCGGCAGTGCAAGGCCCAGGACGGCGTGGTCATCCTGCCGCACTTTCCCAACCCGCGCAGCGAGCACGCCGCCACCCTGGTCAGCCAGGCGGCCGACGGCGTGGAGATGACCGCCTGGGGCAACCTGTACGGCGGCATCGACCCATATTCGCTGTCGGACTGGTACCGGTACCTGAACTGCGGCTACCTCACCGCCGCGGTGGGCGGCACTGACAAGATGTCCGCCACCACGGCCGTCGGCACCGTGCGGACCTATGCCCGGATAGACCCGAACGAGGAATTCACCTACCAGGCCTGGAAGCAGGCCGTCCGGCGGGCCCATACCTTCGTGACCTACGGGCCGCTGATGGAACTGGCGGTGGAGGGCCGGCCGCCGGGCTCGCGCATCCAGATGTCCGCCACCGGCGGCACCGCGGACGTGACCTGGCAGGTGGCCTCGGTCACCGTGCCCATGTCGCGGGTGGAGCTGATCGTCAACGGCGAGATCCGCCGCAGCCAGGCCGTCCGCCCCGACCAGGACGCCGGCCACTGGCCGGTCAAGCTCGACCGCAGCAGTTGGCTGGCGCTGCTGGTGCGGGGGCACTATTACGACAAGCCGGAGATCATCGCCGCCCACTCCTCGCCGGTGATGGTGGAGGTGGCCGGCACGCCGTTCTTTGCCGCGGCCGACGCCCTAACCATCCTGGAGCAGATCGAGGGGGCGCTGGCGTACCTGGAGACGGTCGGCACCCGGGCCGAAACGGCTGCGCGCAAGCGCATGCGGCTGGTGCTCACCGCCGCCCACCGCAGCCTGCACAACCGCATGCACCAGGCCGGTGAGTACCACAGGCACACGCCGACCCAGGACCACCCGGAGCATCACTAGTCCACGGATTGCACGGATGCACCAATGGCGCGGATTGCGCCGTGACGAGTGGCGGCCGGCGGGAGCTGAACCATGGAGCATGCTCCATGAGCGAGATTTTGGACAACTGGCGGGCGGGGCAGGGCCTGCCCGGCGTGCTGGTCATCGACGGGCACACACACGTGGGCGAATGGCCGCATGGGGCGAACTTCGACACCGTCCAGGAGATGGCCGCCGGCGCCGCCGCCGTCATGGACGCCAACGGCGTGGACGCCGCCTGCGTCATGGCCGGCGGCTACATGTGGAACGGCACCGACTATCGCCTGGGCAACGACATCCTCATGGAACTGACCGCCCGCCTGCCACAGCGGATCATCCCCTTCGCCCACGTCAACCCCAACGACCACCTCGACGCCGTCCTGGACGAGCTCCAGCGCGTCCAGGCCGCCGGCATGCGCTGCATCAAGCTGCTCAACGCCTACCAGGACTACCCCGGCGACGGGCCCAACCTCATGGCCCTGTACCGCTTTGCCGCCGACCGCAATATGCTCATCCTCAACCACTCCTGGACCAACCAGGAGATGGACCGGATCGCCCGCCAGTTCCCTAGCGTGGACTTCATCTTCGGCCACTACGGCAGCCGCCAGGATGAGCTGCTCCGGGAACTGCCCAACGTGTACGCCAACATCTGGGGCATAGGCTCGCTGGGCTTCCTGGAAAGGGGCATCCGCGGCGTCGGGCCGGAGAAGTTCCTCTTCGGCTCCGACGCCTTCATGAACCCCATCTCCGTCGGCATCGGCCTGGTCGTTTACGCCGACATCCCCGACCGGCACAAGCGGCTCATCCTGGGCCTGACGCAGGCCAGGCTGCTGGAAAAGGTCGGTGCCCTGCCGGCCGCGCTGAAGGAACAATACAAGCTGTAGCTGCCCCGGAGGCCAACATGCAGGCAACAGCCAAGATGCCCGACGTCCGCGAGCTGGCGCTGCTGGATAGCTGCGTCACCCTGGGCCGGTCGTGCCTGGCCGGGGTGCCGGAATACCTCACCGCCGAGAACGTGCTGGCCGTCATGGACAAGTACGACATCGCCGAGGCCTTGGTGCACTCCAACGAGGCCCGGCTGGTGCAGCCGAGGTGGCGCGGAAACCAGCGGCTGCTCCGGGAGATCGAAGGGCTCAAGCGGCTGCACCCGGTGTGGGTGCTGTCACCGCCGGCCCGGCCCGACCCGGCCGGGGCGCGGCAGATGGTGGACGAGATGCTCTCGGCCGGCGTGCGGGCGGCCAGGCTGATGATGGGTCAGGTGCCGCCGCTGCACTGGATGTGGAAGGACCTGTGCGAGGCCCTGGAGGCCCGCCGCGTGCCCTGCCTGCTGGACTTCGCCCCGCTGCGGCAGGCGTCCACCCAGTGCGTGCCCGACTCGCTGCTGCTGGATGAGTTGCTGGAGGTCTGCCTGGCTCATCCGGCCCTGCCGATGATCCTGTCGCACCACTCCGGCGGGCTGGGCCTGGCGGCGGCCACAATGCCGCTGCTGTATCGCGCCGGCAACGTGCTGATGGACATCACCAGCGTGGTGGATTACTGGCGCCGCCTCGCCCGCGACCTCGGGCCCCAGCGCGTGGTCTTCGCCACCGGCATGCCCTTCTACGAGCCGGCCATCTTCATCGCCAACGTGCAGTACGACGAGGTCCTGGACCTGCCGGCCAAGCGGCTCATCTGCGGCGACAACCTGCGTCGGCTGCTGGCCGCGGCCAGGTAATAATCTGACTCACCGCCAACCTCTTGGGCAAGGAGACACGCCGTGCCGGAAGACGAGATCGCCAGGCGGCTGGGGATCGCCCTGATCGGCTACGGGCCTTACGGCCAGCACCTAGCCCGGCTGGTGATGAACTCAACCCGGGCGTGGGTGCCGATGATCTGGACGCGCAGCGAGGGCACGGCGGCGAAGATCCGCGCCAACGGCTTCGCCGCCACCAATGACGTGGAGGAGGTGATCGGCCATCCGCAGGCGGAGGCGGTCATCGTGGCCTCGCCCAACGCCCTGCACAAGGAGCACGTGCTGAAGGTCTGCGCCGCCGGCAAGGCCCTGTGGGCCGAAAAACCCCTCGTCCTGAACCTGGACGATTACGACGAGATCGTCCAGGCCGTGCGGCGCAGCGGCGTCGTCAACCACTGCAACTTCACCATGCGCTACACCGGCCCGTGCCGGCAGCTGATCGAGCTGGCCGACGCCGGCCGGTTCGGTGAGCCCATGCACCTCATCAGCCGCGCCTGCCGCGGCACCGGACTGTTCAGCCTGGGCACCCCGCACAAGGCCGTCATGAACCCGCAGCTGTCCGGCGGGTGGATCATGCACCACATGTGCCACCAGGTGGACTTCGCCCTGCGGTTGACCGGGCAGAAGGTGACGCGCGTGTACGCCCAGACGGTCCGCAGCGCCGCCGACTGCCCCTCCGAGGAGTCCATCTCGGCCGTGCTGACCACCGACGGCGGGGCCATCTGCGAGCTGGCTGACGGCGTCGCCCCGCAGCCGGACTCGCACCTGTCGTACCTGGGCACGAAGGCCCTGGCCTACGTGGACGACGCCGGCGGGGTGAACTTCCGCGGCCACTGCGAGGCCAGCAACTACGGCCACGGCGGCTGGTCCACCTGCTACACGCCCGAGGCCTACGGCGACGACTCCATGGCGGCCTTCATCTCCGCCGTGACCGGCGTGCCGCACAATCGCCCCTATCCGGCGACCATCGTGCCGGTCGCCGAAGGCCGCCACGTGCTGGAGGTCCTGCTGGCCATCCAGCAGTCCGCCCGCACCGGCCAGGTCGTCTCGCTCCAGTGGTAACCCGCCTCCGCGGACGCAGCGGCCGGGCCTCTGCGGCACGTCGGCTCCAGGCCTGACTTTGGGCTATTCGATCCACTTCACGCCCTTGCAGGCGGCGGCGTACCGGGCCATCTGCTCCTGCCAATCCTGGTAGAACCGGTCGTAGCCCCAATCGGCGGCCAGACCCAGATACGGCAGCGACTCGTCATGCGTGTGGTCGGCGTTCCAGACCGAGTGGATCTTCTTGAGGTAGGCCCGCGCCTCTCTGGCGGCGGCCAGGCGCTTGGCATCGCCGGACTTGTCGGCCTCTTTCATCGCATCCTGCAACACCCGGTGGACCCTCAGGTCGTCAATGCCTTCGCCCTTGGCCACCATGGAGATGGATCGCAGGAGCTTGCCTTGGACGCGGTCGGCCAGCATGCCGCGGACGGTCAGGTGCCAGTATTGGAAGTTCGTCGCGCCGCTGGCGATGAGCATCATGCCCACCTGGTACCGCACCCGCTCGTCCAGGTCGTTCTTGGACCCGGCGAAGCCGAAGGCCTTCCCTTGCTTGCGGGTGTACTCGTACACCTCCGGCCCCACGAAGTCGGCCGGCTCGTCCAGGTTGGGCAGGCTGTAGTACGGCAGGATCTTCTCCCAGACCCAGAAGCCCGCGTCCACGGTGGTCAGGGCGTTGGGGACGGCCTCGGTGACCCAGCCCATCTTCTCGCACGGGCGGCCGTGGCCGCGCGGCCCGAAGCTCCCGTTCGGCTGGGGCTCGTCCCAGGTCATCCAGATCAGCCGGGGCCACTCCGGGTGCTTCTGGACGTACTGCTCCACGCGCTTGACCTCGGCGAGGAAGTCCTCCTTGTTCTGGTTGACGGCCTTGATCAGCCGGCCGCCGCCCCACTGCGGGCCCAGGTCGGCGTCCGACCAGAGCGTCACGGCGGCGGTAATTCCGTAGGACTTGATCCATTCCAGCCTCTTGCCCAGGTCCTCCACGTCCACGTGCTTCTTGCCGTCGGAGCCGGTCGTGAATTTGAAGATCCCGCGGCCGACGTTCACGCCGGTGAAGCCCGTCTTTTGACAGACCCGGAGCGTCTCATCGTTGAGGGGATCGGTCTGGAGGATAGGCCCGATGGAGACGTCGCGGAGGATGGGCATCGTCAGCTCCTGCACGCGGAGGGTCGCCGGAATCGAGCGGAGCGGCTTCCCGTCGGCCAGAAGCTGCACGTTGCCGGCGTATCGGCCGGGCTTGGCCTCCCGCGGCACCAGGAAGTTCAGCACGAAGTAGGGCATCCCCTGCTCGCTGGTCAGCTCCACCGGACCGGTGTGGGCCCTGAGCAGGTGGGAGCGCTGCGAGCCCAGGAAGCCGGGCAGGTACTCCACCTCCGTCAGTGGCAGCCGTCCGCCGTCGGCGCTCGTCAGGGCGCCGCCTTCGACCGCCACCTGCACCTTGCCCAGCGGCCGGGTGTGGCAGACGCCCAACAGCAGGACCGCCCGCTGGCCCCGGAGGGCGAAGCGGTCGAGCCGCTCGGCCTCTTCGCGCGGGTAGGGCATGGAGCAGTAGTTATTCGAGCGGTCCAGGCAGAAGCCCAGGTGCATGTTGGTCGGGCGGGCGAACACGAACACGCCGTCCTGGATGCGGGGCCTGAGCAAGTCGTCGAAGCGAACGGTGAGCTTAGGCTGCTCGATGAGCACGGCGTCGTCGAGCCACCACGTGCCCGGCTGGTTCGCCGGGCGGACGAACTGCGGGCGCTGGTCGAGGGTGATGGTGAGCTGGGCGGCATCGGCCGCCGCCGTCATGCACATCTCCGGCAGGCCCCAGTCCGTGAAGCTCTGAACCAGAGGCAGGCTCTTGAACCAGTCGCGGGTGTAGCACTGGGGAAAGATCCACGCCGCCCGGCTGGCCTCGAAGCTGCGCTTGAGGTTCTCCTGCGTCCGCGCGTCCA
>Ga0111187_1277_pt1 | contig 11313 bp, 7 predicted proteins | sample DeeMarSWOR324_28_FD_80242 | JGI IMG/M metagenome (GOLD analysis project Ga0111187, IMG submission 80242) | Phycisphaerae bacterium SM23_33 | reverse complement strand
GCCCGCCTGGGGCCGAGAGGCCCTCCAGGCGGACGAGGAGGCTTTCGGCGTCCACGAACTTTTCGGCCGCCGCCAGCCGGACCAGGGCCGCCTCCACCAGCCCCCGCCCGCTCGTCAGCCCGCGCAGGCCGCGGGCGGTCGTCTGGCAGGCGCTGACGGCCTGGACCAAGGCCGGCAGGGAGAACTTCGCGGCCAGCTCGGCTACCTGTTGTCGCTGCGAATCCGGCAGCTCGATCAGCTCGCTGTCGGGGCCGCAGGTGGCGGCCAGCATCATGTGGCGGAAGGTCTCGCCCACGGCGGCGACGGCCGACTCCAGCGTCACGCCCGATTGCAGCAGGCCGTCCAGCGCCCCGAGCGTGGCGGCCGCGTCGTCGGCGGCGATGGCCGCCACGATCTCGGCCGTCCGCTCCTCCCCGGGCGTGCCGAGGATGCGGATGACGTCCTCCTCGGCCGCCTTCCCCCCGCCGCCGGCCAGCAATTGATCCAGCAGGCTCAGCCCGTCCCGCATGCTGCCGGCCGCCGCCCGGGCAATCCGGAACAGGGCGCCCTTCTCGGCCTTGACCTTCTCGGCCTTGCAGACCTTCTCCAGGTGCTGGGCGATCAGCCGCGTGGGAATGTTGCGGAAGTCGAAGCGCTGGCAGCGCGAGACGATGGTGGGCGGGACGCGCTCCGGCTCGGTGGTGGAGAAGATGAACTTCACGTGCCCGGGGGGCTCCTCCAGCGTCTTCAGCAGGGCGTTGAAGGCCTCCTTGGTGAGCATGTGGACTTCGTCAATGTAGTAAATCTTGTAGCGGCAGCGGGCCGGGCGGTAAATGGCGTTGGAGCGCAGCTCCCGGATCTCGTCGATGCCGCGGTTGGAGGCCCCGTCGATCTCGATCACGTCCAGGTCGTCTCCGCGGAAGATGGCCACGCAGGCCTGGCACTTGTTGCAGGGCGTCGCGGTGGGCCCGTCGGCGGCCAGGCAGTTCAGGGCCTTGGCCAGGATGCGGGCCATGGTGGTCTTGCCCACCCCCCGGGTGCCGGTGAAGAGAAAGGCGTGGGCGATCCGCCCGGTCTGGACGGCGTTGACCAGGGTGGTGGCGATGTGCTCCTGCCCGACCACCTCCTCGAAGGTGGCACTGCGGTACTTGCGGGCCAGAACGAGGTATTCGGCCATGGCAGCCCTTCGGCAGCAATCGGTGCGGGCACCGGCTCGCGCTTATGTCATCGGTGACCCGTAATCAGTAATCGGTGACCCGTAATCCGTAATCCGTGGCGCGCCGCCCGTCGCGTTCGGGGCTCTGGGCCGGCGGGCTCACCGCTGCCAGCGGCCGATTGCCGGTTACGGACTACCGGTTCCTGTTGTCTGCAAGAATGCCGTGCACTCCGCGTCGATGCGCTCCAACGGGCCCCGCCCGACGGGCCAGCTCCAGCCAGGCAACCCTCCGGCACATGCCGAATGCTCGCTTATGGCTGCTTCCTTCCGGACCTGACCAGGTTGGCGGCCCGGCATTGCAGAGGACCCGGCCTTCATCGCCGCCGCGTCGGACGAGGTGATCCACCAGAGCGGGCACCTCGGCGGAGGATTCAGCCCCGCTATAGCGGACTGCGGGTCATCCCGACAAGCGGGAATCAGGGCACCGCTACCGCCCCGCCTAGCACGGCAGGGCCATCATACGGAAAGGGGTCGGTCAGAGCAAGGGCGAAGGGCGCCGGCGGTGCAGTCAGTTCGGACGCGCCGCGGTTCGCCTGCGTCGCTAAAGCGAGCAGGCCGGCGAGCAGGCGGGGGCGCAAGCCGGCGAGGCGTCGGGCGTGTCTACTTGGCGGGTGCAGGGGCGACGGCGGGGACCACGCGGTTGCGGCCGGAACGCTTGGCCTCGTACAGGGCGACGTCGGCCCGGCGGAGGACGGCCGTGCCGGTGTCCTCGGCCTCGCCCGCCCATTCCGCCACGCCGCAGCTGATGGTGACCTGGCGTCCGTCGGGGACGGTCAGATCGCTTTCCACGCGGTGGCGGATGCGTTCGGCCACGGCCGCGGCGACGTCCAGGGGCGTCTCGGGCATAAGCAGGACGAACTCATCGCCGCCGCAACGGGCGATGAGGTCATAGGCGCGGGCGTTGGCGCGGAGGATGCCGGCCAGCTCCAGCAGCATCTTGTCCCCGGCGGGGTGGCCGTGCCGGTCGTTGACGGACTTGAAGTTGTCCACGTCCACCATGGTCACGCAAAACGGGTGGCCGTTGCGGGTGCTGCGTGCGTGCTCCTCGGCGATGGCCTCCTCCATGACCCTGCGGGTCCTCAGGCCGGTCAAGGCGTCGTGGTAGGCCACCCGGCTCAGCTTGGCGTTCATCAGGTTGATGGCCAGGACGTCGCGGATCAAGGCGAGCTTGTACTGGAGCACCTCCGCGGAGTCGCCTTGAGCCTGCGGCAGGGGCCCCGAGCCGCCGGCAGGCAGGCGGCACCTCTCCGCTGACGGCCTCCGAGCCGGTCACCGCCTCGGGAGCATCTCCCCCGGCAGCCCGGCCCTGGTCCAAGCAAGGGCAGCCCCGGCCGCGAAGATGCGGGCTCATGCCGCCGACGGTTTCGCCGTTGGCAAAGGAGAAGACCCAGCGTTGGGCCTGGAACATCCTGGGCACCTCGGTACTGAGGATCTCGATGACCTCTTCCAGGTCGAGCCTGTGCAGGCCCTTGCTCAGCAGGGCGACCTGCTCGGCGGCGGCCTTCATGCCCTCGGTCAGGCGGAGCTGCCGGGCCATGATGTCCCGGGTGGAGATGATCCCCACCACCTGGCCATCCTGGATGAGCGGCAGGTGCCGGATGCCGCGGGCGGCCATGAGCTGACTGGCACTGCTGACGGAGGTGTCCGGGGTGACGGAGATGAGCTTGGTGGTCATGACGTCGGCCACCCGCATCTGGTCGGGGTGGGCCGAGGAAGCCGTCGAGGAAGCGATGATGTCGCGCTCAGTGATGATGCCCACGACCGTATCGGACTCATCCACCACTATCAGCGAGCCGGCGCGGTGGTCCCGCATCCGCTGGGCGGCCTGGGCGATGCTGTCCTGCGGGCTGATCTTCAGCACCTGATCCCTGCCGACCGCGTACAGACTAGCCTCTTCGGACGAACGCATAGGAAGCACTCCCAAGCGGCCCTCGGAGGAGTCTCCGCCGCTGCGGCCGCAAAGCCAATGCCTGCATAGCGTTTCGGCCAATTCAGGCCGGTCCTTTAGGCTCGAGCGAAAGTTTTCTCAGGCCGGCGGAGTGACCGCAGGCTGGCACGGCCGCCGGCGGGCCGGCCCGCCTGTGCCGCCGGGGCCGGCAGCACAGCAGAGCAAAGCGGACGGACCCGGTCCGCCGCGGCGACCGCGACCCGCCCGCTGCCCGCAAGTTTCCTCTTTGCCAGGCCTTGCGACAAACTCCCGATGCCGACCGGGGCCTGCCCCTGGCTGCGGCTTCGGCCTGCGGCTGCCGCGCCAGGCTTGCCCTTTCCAGGCCGGACCTATCCGCCGTTCCCGGCCCGGGCCATCAGCTCAGCGACCCAGTCCTCGAAGAACAACGGATATAGATGCAGCCTCAGGGCCTCGCCCACCAGGCTGTATCCCTCCTTCGACAGCCAGGCCTCCAACTGAGCCTGGTGATGGGGGAACTCCTCGGCGATCCTCTTCCGGTAGAAGCGGACGAGCTTGGCCTGCCGGCGCTGCCTGGCCTGGTCTCGCGTCTCGGGATCGACGCCGGCGGCCCTGAAGTACTCCCTGGCCGCGGCGTGGGTGACGTTGCCTCCCTTGAAGGCCCGCTGAAGCCGTGGCGGGACCAGCGTGGGCAGAGCGGCTGCTGCGTCGATCCCGGCCGGCTGCCACTCCTCCCTCTTGTAGTGGATGAAGGGATCGTAAAAGAACACCGCCGGGTAGTAGTCGGTCCGGTGGCGGGCCAGGTGCGGAAGGAACACGTGCAGCGACTTGCCGGCGTGAAACAGATTCAGCGGGCCGTCCCCGATCAGGATGCTGTAGCAGAACTTGTTCAGGTCCGAGCGGTTGTACCGGGCTACCTTGTTGTAGGCATGCTGAAGCCGCGGCAGCGTGTAGCTGCGGACGTCCAGGATCAGCAGTCTCGAGGCCACCGTGTCGCGGGCCTGCCGCTCGATCTCGGCCACGATGGCCTTCAACTCGGTGCCTTCCGGCCGGACGACCTGGCACTGCCGGGTCCTCGGGTCGAAGGCAATCCTTTCCTGGACGTCGGCGGCCAGGACCCGGTCCAGGCTGAAGACGTGTATCTGTTCCTTTCTGCGCCGGTGACTCAGCACGGTCTGACTCTTGCCTCCGCCGCCCCCGCCCGGGCATGTTCGCTGGCCCAACCTACATTGTATCCCGCGGGGCGGGGAGCGGGCGAAGGCAAACGGCCGAAGGTCTGCCGGCCGCGCGCCCCGGCCGCCACCAAAGACGCCGGCGACGGGTAATATTGCCCAACATGGCTGATTCGTTGGGGGCCGATACCCAATCCGCCGGCCACGGGCAGGCCCAGCCCCAAACCGGCGCCTTCGAAAAGCCATACTTGCCATCTTCCACGACCTACTTTCTAGGAAGGACTTACGCCTGAACCCGCGGAGATCCCGGGCCGCCGTCGGCGGAGTTGGCCCGAGGCTTGCCAATCCCTCTTGCCGGCCAAGGCGAGAAGCCCGGGCCAAGTCACGAAACCCCGCTCCGGCGGGCAAGCGTAAGGAGAAAGTCATGAAGGCATTGGCGATGACACCGAACAAGCGGAAGGCAACCGCGGCCGTGACCTGTGCGATGTTCGCCGCGGTGATCCTTGGTACAGCGGGGACGGCCTTTGCCCCGCCTCTGGGCAACGGGCACGCCCGCGTCGTGAGCGGCGCGGCGGGCAGCCTCCAGTTGTTCTGGATTGACCTGCCTGACCACTGCTCGCGGCTGACCATTCAGCTTACGGGCGGCTGGGGCAACGCCAACCTGTCGGCCCGCCGGCCGGGCAGCGGCGCCTGGACGCTCCACAGCAACCACCCGGGCAACCACGAGCACCTGCTGGTAAACAACCCCGCCCAGGGGCGATGGTTTATCCTGGTCCGCGGGGCGGCGGCATACCACAATGCCAGCCTGGTGGCCACCTTCCAGGTCCGGCCCGGGGCGGGCTGGGAGCGCGCCGCCATCCGGTCGGCCCCGGCGGTGCTGGACCGCATCATGTCCCATGTTGGCCGCGGCGGCGACGATGGCGACAGCCGACCGCTGCCCGCCGACGATCCGGAAGTGCGGATAACCACCCTCCAGCCGGGCCGCCGGGTCAGCCGGCTCAGCGGCGCCGGCGAAGTGCCCCACTTCTACCGGATCACGCTCACCCAGGAGCTGGGGGCGCTGACCTTCACCACCCAGGGCGGACGGGGCAACTGCGAGCTGCTGGTCCGCCGCGACGACCTGCCCACGCCGGCCGAGTATGACGCCCGCGGCGCCGTGCCCGGAACCTCCCAGGCTGTTGTTATCCGCCAGCCCGCCGCCGGGGTATACTATGTGCGGCTGGTGGGCCAGCCGGAGTTCCGCGACGTGTCGCTGATGGCGGACGTGACGGAAGCACAAATCGACGACCTGCGGATCGTTCCTCTGCGGAACCAGGTGGCGGAGTCCGGCCTGGAGGGCCGGGCCGACAGCCGGAGCTACTTCATGATCCACTTTGCCCAGGCCCCGTCGCGAATGACCATCACCACCCGTGACGGCGAGGGGCGCTGCCGGATGTACCTGCGGCGAGACGGCCTGCCCACGACGGAGCAGTTCGACCAGCAGGGCAGCGGCTCGCTGCTGCACGGCACCCACCAGACCATCCGCCTGGAGCGGGACCTGGCCGCCGGCACCTATTACGTGATGCTACAGACCCCCAGCGGCTACCGCGGGGTGACGCTGCTGGTGGAGGCCGACGTGCCGGCCGCCGCCGAGCAGATCAGCATCCTCACGCCGACCGGGCAGGCGGCGCTGGCCACCGGCCGGGCCTACCAGGTAACCTGGCAGGCGCCCGAGGGCGTGGAGGCGGTGAGCCTGGAGGTGTCCTGGGACGCCGGGCAGAGCTGGCAGCAGTTGGCCTGCCTGCCGGCCCGGACGCCGGGCTTCACGTGGTACATTCCGGCCGACCAGGCGGTCAACGGAGACGGCGCCCTGCTGCGGATCAGCGAGAGCGGCAACCCCTCCAACGCCGCGGTCAGGAACCTGAGCTTCTGACGGACGTAGCGAATCGAGCCAACGTATCCGAGGCGCCCGCCCCGGCGGGCCCGCCTCACAGCCAAGGAGCTGACGAAAATGAAAACCACACGCCACCATCCCCTCGCCACCGTCCTGACGGCCGTGCTCGTCTGCGGAATCCTCCAGACGGCCGCCGCCCCCGCCGCCCGGGCGGCCGCGCCCACCAGCGCACGCATCATCTTCCTGCACCACAGCACCGGAGAGTGCATCTGGAACGGCGGCGTGGCCGCGTGGTTCCAGGCTTACAACGCCGCCCACAAGACCGACTACCGCATCACCGAGCAGAACTTCCCCAAGGACTCGCCCTACGGCTGGGAGAACTACCCCTACGACTACTGGAACATCTGGGTCAACCACGCCGGCAACAGCCCGTACAAGAACGAACCCACCCTGGAGATCCTCGCCCGCACGTACAACGTGATCGTCTTCAAGCACTGCTTCCCGGTCTCCGGCATCGAGGCCGACACCGGCCGGGGCGACGCCCGCTCCAGCGAGAAGCGCCTCGAGAACTACAAGCTCCAGTACGAGGCCCTGAAGGGCAAGCTGCGCCAGTTCCCGCAGGTGAAGTTCATCCTGTGGACCGGGGCGGTGCAGGTCCAGGCCGACATGGACGAGCCGACGGCCCGGCGGGCGAAGGCCTTCTTCGACTGGGTCCGCACCCGCTGGGACGAGAAGGGCGACAACATCTTCCTGTGGGACTTCTACGAGTTGGAGACCGAGGGCGGGCTGTACCTCAAGGCCCAGTACGCCCAGGCCGCCGGCGACTCCCACCCCAACGAGGGCTTCTCCCGCAAGGTCGCCCCCTACTTCTGCCAGCGGGTCGTGGACGTGATCGCCGGCCGGGGCGATACCACGAAAATCACCGGGCAGGGCGGCAAGCCCCTGCCGGTCGTGTCCGTCGCCCCAACGCAGCCGGCCCCCACGACCGGCGCCGCCCCGTCCCCGCCGACCACCGCGCCGACCACCGCGCCGGCCGTCCAGATCGTCTCCACCGGGCCCGGCAAATGGCTGTTTGACAACGCCGAAGACCCCGCCCTGGGAAAGCAGCGCTGGGACGCCGCCGCCGGCCACGCCAAGGACGGCGACCAGCGCGTCATCAAGATCAGCTTCGCTGAGGGCAAGCTCGAGGACTGGGGCGAGTACGGCAAGCAGCGGATCGTGCACTCGCGCCGCCCGGCGAGCAACTTCGACCTGAGCGGATACAAATACCTGGCCCTGCGGGTGAAGACCGATCGGGAGATGGAGATCGTGCTGGGCCTGGTGACCATGCCGGACCCGACGATCAAGGCCGACGAGCCCTACTTCGCCTTCAGCGGCTACCTGCACCCCAAGCCAGGCGTGTGGAACTGGGTGGTGCTGGACCTGGGCAAGCTCGAGCTGGCGGTGGAGGGCCCGGCCGCCTACGAAAAGGCCGGCAAGCCCAGCCGGCCGATGCAGCTCACGCACCTGAAGCTGTGCACAAACGTGAAGAACGAGAAGGCGGCCGTCGCCCTGGACGACATCACCTTCCTGCGCGACCTGCCGAGGGAGCTGCAGCCGTACCTGCAACAGCCGTAGGCTGCCGGCCGCCCCGGGCGCGGGCCGTCCCTCGGGCCGGGCCGCCGGCAGGTCTGCTTGAAAATACAGCGGGCGGGCCCGCAGGCCCGCCCGCCGCCATCAAACCCGCCGGCCTCCTTACCGGCGTTTGCGACGAATCAGCACCAGGCCAGCCGCCGCCAGCAGCGACAGGGCGGCGGGCTCGGGAATGACCTGGCCGGCCCAACCCAGCTCGAAGCTGTTGATGACGATGTCCTCGGTGGGACCGGCGAAGATGACGGTCAGGTCGCCCTGCTCGTCGCCGGCGCCCCCGGCGAGGTTATTGGCCCAGACCGCGTCCATCACCAGCGGCGAGAAGCTCAGGTGCGTGGGGGCGTAGGGATCGGTGATCTCGCCGACCAGTTCGGCGTTCTCGCCGCGGAAGTCGCCGATGAACACCTGCACCGTCTCGCCGGCTTGAAGGTTGTCCGGCGGCTCGATGTCCAGCCAGGGGTCGTCGGCCAGGCCGTTGCCGGTGGTGGCGGTCCGCAGCAGCTCCAGCGGGCCGTGGACCTTCAGGATCGCCTTCGCTCCCTCGCCCAGGTCCTCCAGGCCGATCTGAGCGGCCACGCCCTTCTTGTGGCTGCCGTGGTCGCCCGTCCAGATGACCACCTTGTCGTTCTGGCCGCTGATGTTGTTCTTGCAGACGGTGTTGAAGAAGCTGTTGAAGTTGGCCTCGGTGCCGCTGCCGTCAATGACCAGCCCGCTCAGCGAGCCCGGGGCGGTGCCGTTGTGGTAGTAGACGTAGATGTCGCTGTCGGTGTAGCCCATCTCCTTCAGCCGGCTCTGCATCTCCAGGGCGTCCTTGTAGTGCCGCAGGCCTCGCGTCTTCACCCAGGTCTGGCTCTGGGGATCGAAGTTGGAATCCTCGTCGGTGCCGACGAAGAGCAGGGCGATGTTCTTGTCCGAGCCGGTCTCCAGGGTGGTGTTGTCCAGGACGTTGCGGCTGCCGCTGCCGTCGTCGGCGCCGATGCTGTAATACTGAGGCCGCTCCTTGTCGGCCATGGTGTCGGCGGCGGTGGCCGTCTTGTAGGCGTCCAGCATCTTCTTGTTGGCGCAATCCTCGTCGATGGCGTAGATCCACTGGCGGCTGTAGTAGCACTGCTCGGCCCCGGAGGCCTCCGTCCCCCAGGAGACCACCGCGTGCCAGGCCGAGGTGTTGATGGAGACGTCGGGGATGCTGTTGTCCTCGACCTCGTCGATGAAGCCGCCGGAGAAGCACTGGGCCATGTGGATCAGCAGCGTGTCGTAGGTGGCGCTGCCGCCGGAGATCAGGTTGGCGTTGACCAGGCTGATGAAATCGCTGTCCTCGACCCACGAGGCCCAGGTGGTGCCCTGGGTGCACAGGGCGGAGTGGCAGTTCAGGGCCAGCGGCATCAGCACGCGGCCCTGCAGGGGCGAAACGCTGGACAGCCCGGCGTTCTGCTTGCGGTAGCTGCCCGAAACGCCCTTGTCGTACTTGCTCTTGATATCCGCGGCCGCTGCGGGCGCCGCCAGCACGGCCGCCAGGGCCGCGCAGCAAACCACTGCCAATGCCTTTTTCATGGTTCCGGCCTCCTTTTCCTGACGGCCTGAAGCTCCCCTGCCCGCAGGGCCGCTACCGCCGCCTCCTGCCGACCAGGGCCAGCCCGCCCAGGAGCAGCAGCGACAGGCTGGCCGGCTCCGGAAGCGGCCACTGGGTCTGACCTTCCCAGACGACCTCGTGGTTCAGGTCCGTGATCGAGAAGTAGCCGTACTCCACCGTGGGCGTGCCCGCCTCGATGCGGAAGCCTCCCTGCTCGTACCCGACGTTGCAAGGCGCCTCCTCCGTCTCGAACCGCGACATGGGCCCCTTGTAGCAGTACCAGTTCTCCGGGGTGTGGACGTCGCCCCAGCCATAGTAGTAGTGGAAGTCCGTCTCCACGTCGTAGACGGATACGCTGCCGAAGGTGTTGTCCAGCACGTAGTCGTGGGCGTACATGCCGCCGCCCAGGTCCGTGCAGCCCTCATACCGGAAATCCGCCCCGACCGCGTTGGCCATGGCGTTGCCGGCAAACGCAGCCACAACAGCCAAGATGAGTGCTCCTCGCTTCATCGCATGCTCCTTTCCTGCCACACGGCCCTCAAGAGCGCCGGTGGGGGCAGGCCACTCCCACCGGTTCCGGCCGCTTCCAGCTCGGCCCGGGCCGGCCAATGACCACGCAGCCACGAAACCGTCACACGCCGGGAACTCGGGCGAATGCCCTGTGGCAGGATGCGCCGGAGCAAGCCCAGGCCCTCAATCCCCGCCCATCCAGCCGGCCCCCGGAGGCAAGTTCCGCCCCCGGCGGCCCTTCGGGCCTGTCAACGCTCCTGCCCCTCCAAACAGAATAGCTCTGCCGCTCCCTCAAGCAGACCAGAGCGGCGAGGATTATACCACGACACCGGCCATACGCCAACAGATAAAGACCTCAGGTACGCGCGGGCTCCAGTAATGCCCCGGGGGCAACGTCGGATAAGTGCCGCCAACTGCCGCCAGAACATGCACGCACTCATGTCGATTTTGGGCCCTGTCGAGCTGCCTCTTCCGTATATAATTATGGGTTCTAGGAGAGCATCTGGACGGTTGCCGGACCCGATATCCTTACCTTTGTGTGAGGGCTATCGGCTTGCAGGCGGACGGCCCGCCTGCATCGGAGGCAAAGCGGACCGGAAGGAAGCGACACAGCAAAGGAGGACTTGAGATGCGAGATTCCCATCATGTTCTGCAACCCGCCCTGGAAGCCCTCGAGCCCAGGCTGCTGCTGAACGCCGCCCCCGAGATCGTCTCGCTGGAGCTGTCGGCCAGCGCCATCGACGAGAACGCCTCGGTCACGCTGACCACCACCTTTACCGACGAGGACCCCGGCGACACGCACTTTGCCACCATCGACTGGGGGGATGGGACCGACGTGGAGACGATCTTCTTCGCCGTGGGGACGCGCGATTTCTCCCGCGATCATCAGTACCTCGACGACGATCCCACCGGCACGGCCTCCGACCCCTACACCATCACCGTGACCATCAACGACGGCACCGACAGCGACACGGACACCGTGGGCGTAACCGTGGACAACGTCGCCCCGGCCATCACCGGCCTGAGCCTGGACTCCCCGGCCATCGACGAGAACGGCACCGCCAACCTCACCATTGACTTCGACGACCCCGGCACGATGGACGCGCACACCGTCCAAATCGACTGGGGCGACGGCAGCGCCGCGGACGTGTTCGCGATCACCGTGGGCGAGCGGACCTTCCAGGCCGGCCACCAGTACCTCGACGACGGCTCCGGGGGCGCCGGCTCGGCCGACTACACCATCAGCGTCAGCGTCACCGACGACGACACCGGCAGCGACTCGGACAGCACCACCGTGACCGTCAACAACGTCGCCCCGGCCATCACAGGGCTGCTGCTGGACTTCTCCGTCATCGACGAGGACGGCAGCGTCAACCTCAGCGCGGACTTCACCGACCCGGGCACGCTGGACGAGCACACCGTCGAGATCGACTGGGGCGACGGCAGCGCCGCGGACGT
>Ga0111187_1071_pt1 | contig 11316 bp, 8 predicted proteins | sample DeeMarSWOR324_28_FD_80242 | JGI IMG/M metagenome (GOLD analysis project Ga0111187, IMG submission 80242) | Phycisphaerae bacterium SM23_33 | reverse complement strand
CCTTGTTTTGGCTTTTTTCCGTGAGCAGAATCCGTTTCTGAGACGATGCACAGGACAAGCCGCGGTTTTGGCGAGGGCAGGCGTTTCGAGGGAGAACATGGCCGAGCAGCCCGCCAAGGTAGCGCCGGCGCCGGGGGGAACCCTGAGAGAGTACGTTGATTGCCTTGAAAGCGTCGGGCAGGTCTGCGCCCTGTCGGCGGACGGGGCCGGCGCCTGGGTGCCCGGGGCCAGGGGCGAGCTGATGCGGCTGCCCTTTTCCCGCACCGACCCGGCGGACCCGGGCGAGCTGCGCCGCCTGCTCCGCAAACCCGGCATCTGGGTGGTCAGCTACCTCCTGGAACCCGACCAGAGCCATCCGGCCGACTGCTTTCTCTACCTCTGCCGCGACCGCAGCTATGAGATGGCCGATCTGAAGAAGCGGACCCGGGCGGCCGTTCGGGCGGGCCTCAAGGGCCTGGATGTCCGGCTGTGCTCCTGGGACGAGCTGGCCGAGAAGGGCTACACCGCCTACGCCGACACCGACCAGCGGCACGGCTACCCCATTCCCTCGCGGACGGCCTACGAGCAGTTCGTCCAGGCCCGCCGGGGGTCGAAGTTCATCGACGTCTGGGGGGCCTGGGACGCCGGCGAGCTGGCGGCCTGGCTGACCGTGCTGAAGCTCGAGGACTGGGCCCTGTTCGACGCCGCCAAGTCGGCGACGGCCTGCATGGGCAAGTCGCCCAACAACGCCCTGTATTACGTCATCACCCGGTCGATGCTCATCCAGGAGAATCGCGCCTGGGTGTCCTCGGGGCTGAGCACCGTCCAGGCCGGCGTGCACCCGCTGAGCCTGCACCGGTTCAAGCTGCGGATGCGACATCAGGCCGTCCCGCTGCGCCGCGTGTTCGTGCCGCACTGGCTGCTGCGGCCGATGCTGAATACCCGGGCGGCGGCAAGGTTCTGGACCCGCCTGGCCCTCACCTTCCCCAAGTACGGCGTCTTCGGCAAGATCGGCGGGATGTCGCGGTCCATCACGGGCACGGAGCCGGCGCCGCTGGCCTGGGCTGAGGAGGAAGGCACGACATCACCGCCCCCCGACGACTGACATCCTGCCCAGGCGGCCAGAAAAACATCCGCTGCCGCAGCCGGGGGAAAACAAAGCCGATATAATGGCTGCTGAAATGTCTCCGGGCCGCTAGCTCAGCCTGGCAGAGCGCCTGCATTACACGCAGGAGGTCTGTGGTTCAAATCCATGGCGGCCCATTGTCGGCAGGGGATCATCGCCAGCCTTGAAGTCGATCCTCAGCCTCGCCGCCTTGCATCGCATCGAGAGCTTCCATGAAGCGGCGGAAGACCTTCCGGCCGATCCGCTTGGCGCCGACCTTCATGGACCGGAACTCGATCAACGGGACGATTCGCCCCCGGCCAGGTGCTGCTTGCCCGGCCTGGCGGGACGCCCGTGCCCTTGCGACAGCCCCAGCAGTTCGCGGTAGAGTGCGACGATGCCCTCCCAGATGAACTCCTGGCGGAACTCCTTCTCGACCCTGCGCCGATTGTTGGCCGCCAGCCTCTGGCGCAGCTGGGGATCGTCGATCAGGCGCTTCAGCGCGTCCCGCAGGGCGTGGGTGTCGCCGCGGGGGAACAGCAGCCCGGTGACGTCCCGCTGCACGGATTCGCGACAGCCCACGATGTCGCTGGCGACGCAGGTCAATCCCATGGCGCCGGCTTCCAAGGGAATGTTGCCGAACCCCTCCCGCCAACTTGGGAACGCCACCAGGTCGGCGGCCGCATACACCGGGGCCGGGTCGGCACGCCACGGCAGGTGGTGAATCCGCGGATGCGTCTGGATGCGGTCCCGGGCCTCCTCCTCGACCGGGTCGGACGGCTCGAAGTCGCCCAGCAGGATAAGGTGCAGGCCGGGGTATTCCTCGGCCAGTTCGCCGTAGGCCCGGATCAGCTCGTTGACGCCCTTGTCGCGGCGGATCCAGCCCACGAACAGGATGGCCAAGTCGTCGCGGCCGAGGCCGCATTCCCGCCGGACCCGGCGCCCCTCCCGCGCCCGCCCGGCCGTTAGCGAAAACCGCTCCAGATCCACGCCCTTGCTGGAGCCGGAACGGATGACGCAGACCCGGTCGGCCGGGCACAGGCCCTCATCGACCAGCACCTGGCCCAGTTCCCGGCTGATGGGGATGACCCGGCGGGCGAGGTGGCAGCAGAGCCACTCACACGCGTTCATGAGCCGGCGCTTCAGGCCGGTCATGTGTTCGTAAGCCCTGCCCCGGACCGTGTATACCAGCCGCCGGTGCCCGCTGAGCCTGGCCGCCAGCGCCCCCAGGAAACCGGCCTTGGGAGTGGAGACGTCAATGACGTCGAATCGATGCCATAGCAGGAACCACCACAGCCGGGTCAGTGAAACCAGGTCCTTCAGCGGGCTGGGGTACCGCTGGATGGGGACGGCGTGGGTCCTGACACCGATCTTCTGAAGGGTCTCGTGCTCGGGTCCCGGCCCGGCCAGGGCGGTGCACTCGAACCCGCGGCTCATGAGGTACTGCCAGCGCTTGCCGAAGGCCAGCGTCAGCCCGAAGGAGGGATTGACGATCACGCACAGGCGGATCGGCCTGGAGGTGTCGGAGACCTCAGATGTCACGGCGGCCATGCACCTCGCTGGGATTGTCCTGGCGCGGGCGGATGACCTTCGCCGGAACGCCACCGACGAAGACGTCGTCGGGCGTGTCTCTGGTGACCACCGCGTTGGCGCCGACGAGGTTGCCGCGCCCGATGGTCACGCCCGCCGCGACCACCACGTGGGCCGCCAGCCAGCTGCCGCGCCCGATCTTCACCGGCGCTGGATGCACCCCACCGAAACGGGCCGAGCCGCCGCTGAAGCCGTGCTTGGTCGATACGACCACGACGTATGGCCCGAAAATGACCTCATCCTCGAGCTGGACGGTCCCGCTGGCCTCAATCCAGGTGCCCTTGGCCAGGTAGACGTTGTCGCCGACCGTCAGCCGGCTGGGCACGAGGATGGTCACGTCCCGGCCGACGGTGAAGCTCCCGCCGCACTTGCCGATGAAAGGCGAAAACAGCTTCCCGCGCAGGCGGATGGCGGCGCCGACGTCGGGCCACCAGTTCGTCAGAGTCCGTACGAGCCACAACGGTAAATCATATCGCAGGTACTCGAGGATCTTTTTTCGGTTTGTTCCCACGACGGGCCTGACCTCTATCGAGCATAACGAACGACGCGGCCCCAGAAGCCGCGTTTGGCGCGGTCCAGCCTGGCCGGCCAGTGTTCTTTCGACCTCTCGAAGCTCCTACGGGACATTTCGGCCAATCCCCGGGTATTGCCCACCAGGGCGGCGATTTTCGCGACCAGGGCATCCTCGTCGCCGGGAGGCACGAGGTACTGCGCGTCCACCAGTTCGGGGATGCCGCCGGCCGTCGTGGAGATCACCGGCATGCCGCGGGCCATCGCCTCGATAACGGATCGGGGCATGCCGTCGATCAACGACGCCAATACGAACAGGTGAGCACCGTCCAATCTGGCGAACAGCTCGGGCCCCCATTCGACCCGCCCCGGCAGCGAGACCACCCCGTCCAGCCCCAGGGCATGGACCTGCTGGCGGACCTCGGGCATCTCATCCCCGTCGCCGACGATCTCCAGCTCCATCGGCACGTCGGTCTGCGCCCGCGCCCGGGCGAAGGCCCGCACCAGCAGCGGGTAGCCCTTTGCGTACCCCACCCGCCCGATGGACGCCACGCGGAAGGGGCGCTTGGCGAAGTGCCTGGCCTCACGCGGGCCAGTGACGATCTCCGGCTTGAGCACCGCCCCCGAAAAAACGTACTCCCGGTCCCGGCGAAAACTCGGATAAAGCGACCTGAGGTAGCGGCTGCGGTACCCGACCGCAACTGCCCGGCTGACCAGCCGGGCGATGAGCCAATTGATGACCACCGGCCCCCAGGCCGGACCCAGACGCCGCCGTCTTATCAACTCACGCAGGACCTCGACCTCGTAGTGCCCCGCCAGCTCCACGCCGTAGCGGCGCCCGCGCAGCAACAGCACCAGTCCCACCAGCGCCCCGGTTGGCCCGGGCAGGCGCAGGACATGCCGGTCCGTGCGATTGATCGCCTTCCAGATTGCTTTGACGGTCGCCGGCAAGGCCTTCAGGAACTGGCCCAACCGCCCGAACTCGGGGATCGGCTGCACCTCCACCCCCGGGCCGTCCACCCGGGGCCAGCCCGGATCGACCTTCTCCACCCGGCCGCAGCGCAGCACCACCACGCCCTGCCGGATGGTGTGCAAGTAATTGCACAGGGCCTCGTAGTTGATCACGCCGGCGGGGTTGTAGAACCGACCCCCATGTTCCACGGCGTGCAGCTCATGGGTGAACAGAAGCTTCATGCCTTCCTGTCTTCCGGGGCGCCGGCTCCGTCGCTCGGCGATGAAAAGCTGCCGGAAGCCACGTGGCTGATAACGGCCGGCCGCTTGCCGCCCGCGGTCCGGGGGATGCTGTCCACGTACCGCATCTCTATTCTGGCACGATAGCCGAGGATCTCCTCGAACCGTCGGCGGATGACGGCCTCATCTTCGTCACCATAGCCGGGCAGAGTGACCAGCTTCACCTCAAACCGATCCAGCGCATGCTGGATGATCTGTGACTCCTCAACGTTGCGGGCGACCTGAAAGACCTGATAGCTGAACATGGACAGCCGCCGGCCGTCAGCCGTCACGATCCACTCGGCCCTCCGGCCACTGAGCTGTTCTACGACCGGCCAAGAGCGCCCGCAAGGGCATGGCTTTTCGCCCAGGACCGCTGTGTCGCCGATGCGGTATCTCAGGATCGGCCGGCTCCAGATCCGCAGGCTGGTCACGATCATTTCGGCCGGTTCGCCGGGCCCCGCGGGGCTCCCGTCCGGACGCAGGAACTCGACGATGCCCGACTCGGGCACAATGTGGTAAGTCCCAACCGGGCACTGAGTAATAATGGGAGCGCCCTCGGTGGCACCGTACATGTCATGGATGCGAGTGGCGAAGGCCCGCTCAATGCATTTCCGGACGTCCGGCGTGACGATCTCGGAAGTGGTGAAGACAGCCGCCAGCGGCAGCTGCCCCGCCAGGCCGCCGGCGTTGACCCAGCGCGCGATCTCGCCGATAAACGTGGGATATCCGTCTATGTAAACGGGCCGGAAATCCCGCATGGCCCGAAAGAACGCGGGGATGTTGTCTCCCTTGAGGTGATGCAGCGAGAACCACAGCGAGTTGTCCACCCAGTTGCGGCGCCAGAACACGCGCTTCTCCGAATGGGGGACGATCCTCGGGTCGCTGAGGTGAATCGACCGGTCGCGGGGGTCCGCCCCCGCTGCACGGTAGAAGCGGGTGATCAGCGCCGTGGTCCACTGAAGCGACTCGGCGCAGTACGGCGTGGCGATCGGCGCGCCACTGGTGCCGCTGGTCCTCATGAGGTAGGCGATCTTGCGGGTGGGATTGATGAAATCTTTCGGGTTCCGGCGAAGCTGCGTTTTTTCCAGCACCGGCAGCCTGCGGAGCTCCTGGAGATCATCGATTTTCGCGGGTTGGAACCCGTGTTCCGCAAAGAGCCGGCGGTAATAGGGAACATGCTGCTGAGCCTGGGAGAAAATCGCGGCGAAACGCCTCTTCTGCCACGCGACCAGGGCCCCGGCGTCAAGCCACTGCATCCGCAGCACTTCGTCCAGGAACTGAGGGTACTTGCCCGAAAAGCGTATGCCTATCTTCGCACGGGCGTAGACGTTCATCATCAGGGTCTGAAAGAAGCGGGGCGAATGGTCATACAGCCCTCGCAGCATCGCTTCGCTCTCCTTCCGGAGCCCTCCGCGGCCCTAAACGGCAAGCCCCAAACCACGGGCAGAAGTCCGGGCTCTCCGTGGATGGCCAACCACGACGGAGATGCCACAGCGGACCCGCACCAGGCGCGCCCGAAGCCTAGGCATATCCTTCGCCGCCCTGCCAGGCTCGCACCGGCTCAGGGGCGACCAGGCCCCCTGCGCCGTACCAATCCTCCGAAAGCTGATACTCGGAGGCGGCCACCGCCTGTTGATGGGCCCGACCTGCCAGAATCCCAATCCACGTGGTGAACATGAGGATGAACGGGTAGCCAGGAGCGTACGGCACCGCCAGCACCGTGTCGAACACGGAAGTTACCGCGACGCCCACGAACGCGGCGCTGATCGCGGCCCGGGCCAGACGGTTGCGACCCGGGTCGTCGGAAAAGACCATCCTGGTGACGCGACGCCAGATCAGTCCGTACGTGTATAGGAACAGGGCCAACCCGATGATGCCCGTCTCGACCAGAAAATGAATATAGATATTGTGCCCGTGAGCAGCCGGGCCGGCGTGAAAGTAGTCCCGAAGCGCCACGTAGTTGCCATGACCGATGCCGACAATCAGGGCCCAGGGATTCCGCAGCAGGAACACCAGGGAAGCGGACCAGTTTTGCAGACGGTTGAAGGCGCTCATGTCCCTGCTCACGCCGCCTTCCGCGACAAGCCCGAATAGATGCTGCACGATTCGATACTGGACGACCGGGACGTGGGAAATCCTCGGCCCAAGTAAGACCAGGGCGGTGACGCCCGCGGCCGCGTACAACAAGGCCTTGGTCTTCTGGATCTTGATCAGATACCAGGCAACCGCGGCCATCATCCCCACCAGAGCCGATCGAGCGGAGCCGAACGTCACCCCGATGCCCGCCGCGACGGCAAGGCACCAGGGGAGCAAAGCCCGGCCGCGGCGGCTGACATTGGCCAAGGCCACGCCGTTCCAGGCGCACAGCAACAGCATCGCCGTCCACGTCTGCCGCCGGATTCCGATGAAGCCCTCGTAGCTGCCGATGTCGGCGCTGCCGCCTTCGCCCCAGGGGGCAGACATATAGACGGGCAAATCGATGTTGATCACGCCCAGGCCGTGCAACACCGTGGCAACGCCGGCCGCGGCCCCCACTATAACCATGACGTACTGGATCCGCCGAAACGCGCCGTCGCTGATGTACACGGTCGAAGCCAGCAGGAACAGGAACAGGATCTCCAGGCACCTGGCCGAATGGAACAGCGTATAGCGCATCGGCACCGGGCCGGGAAACAGCAGCGTGGTATAGCAGGACAGGGCAAAGAACACGTACAGACCCAGAAACCATCGAGAGACCGGCGGCCTGGGGGCGCGGGTCGAAAACAGCCAGATGAGGATCGTTACCGGAAGAAGCCCCTCCGGCAAGAGGAAGGCCGATGCCCGCCCGGTGACAAGCACGTACAGCGGATAGCCCACAAACGGGGTCACCAGGATGAGGGCCAGAGCCAACCGCAAGTTCCGGACCAGAAGCAGAACAAGGGACAAAACGACCGCGGCTATGGCTAGTTTGGACGTCATTCTGCTTCCTTCACCGGACGGCTGAACATATTGGGCCCGTGTAGCATATCGTCATTCCCGGGCCGCACCTGAACGCCCTTTTGCAGAGGGCAGTGAACCCTCCGTGGGGTCGGCCGCAGCGCCGAAGCCCCGGCGGAAATCCACGTGGATCTACGTCACATCCTCCTTGCCCCGATTCCACACCCTAGCAGCCGTCCCGCCGGCCCGGCCGGCCCCACACACCAGCCGCCCGCGGTCTCAGAACGGCAATATCGCATTTTAGCGTCGGCACTCGGGACATCCGCCATAAATACGCTGCAACTGGTCGGCGGTTCGCTCGATCGAGAACCTCTCCAGCACGTACCGCCGGCCGCTGCGGCCGAGCTGTGCCCTCCGCGCCGGGGCCTTCAACAGCCGCGTCACCGCCCCGGCGAAGCCGGGTGCGTCCTGCGGGTCGCGGCAGAACGGGTGCAGTTGTGGGCACAGCCCCTCGCGGATGCTGGCAAGGTCGCTGGCGACGACGGGAACGCCGGCGGCCTGGGCCTCGACGGCCACCGTCCCGAAGCCCTCGTGCTGGGACGGCATGAGGAACACGTCCATCGCCGCAAGCATCCGCGGAATGTCCTGGCGGACGCCCGCGAAGACGAAGCGCTGCTTCATCCCCAGCCGATCCACCTCCGCCTCGACCTGCGGCCTCAGGGCGCCGTCGCCGACCAGCAGGAACCACGCGTCCGGACGTCGCCTGGCGATCTCCACCGCCGCCTGTACGAAGACTCGATGGCCCTTGGCTTCGCGGAAGCTGCCCACGTTGCCCACCACCGCGGCCTGGGGGGGAATGCCCAGCTCGCCGCGGACCTCGGCGGGGTCAACGCGCTGCTGGAATCGCGCGGGGTCTATGCCGTTATGGCAGACTTCGAAGAGCTCGGGATGCCGTCGCCAATCAGGGAAGTACGCCTCCAGCGTCGCCTCGGATATCCCCAGGATGTTGGTGCTGTACTTTCGCGTCATTCGCTGCAGGAAACGGATCGCCAAGCTTCTGAGGCGGGCGGAGGTGTCGCGGATCTTGGTGTGGTGGTAGGAGGCAATCCGGACGGGGACCCCGGCCATTCTGGCCGCCAGGATGACGGCGCCGCTGAGCTCCGCCGCCCGGGCGTGGACCACGTCGTACCGCTGCCGCCGCAGCAGCCGGTACACCCTGAACACAAAAGGAAAAACCAGCGGGGACCAGCGGCAAAGGTGCAGCCTGGCCCCGGTGGCAAGGAAGCGGTCGCGCAGGGGCCCCTCCGTGCTTTGCGCGCAGCACACGTCCATGGCAAACCGGCGCCGATCGTACCGTTCCAAAAAGGCCGCGGTCTGGTTCTCCAGCCCGCCCATCCCCACGCCGGCGATGACCTGAAGCACGCGCAGTCGTCGGCCGGAGGCCGGCTTGGCCGCAGTGCCCGTCATGGCAAGTTCACCTGTGGCCCTCAGACAACAGTCCCTTGGCGATCAGCACTTCCACCATCTCGCGCGAGACCTCTTCTATGGTATACTTCGCCGCCAACGCGCGGTTCGCCTCCGAGATCCCCACCCATTGCTGGCCGCTGAGGGCCGCCATCCCCTTCAGCGCCGCAGCGAACTGCTCCACGCTGCCGGGCTCCACCAGCCAGCCGTTGACGCCCTCGCGGATGACGCTGGGCACGGCGCCGACCCGGGTCGATAGCACGGGCAGGGCGCAGCGCAGGGCCTCCACGACGACCTTGGGCGCGCCCTCGGCCAGGGAGGTCAGCACCAGGGCGTTGGCCTCCCCGGTCAATTCCCGCCAGCGCGGCCCCTGCGGCACGTTGCCGTGGAAGACCACGTTCCGCAGGCCGAGGTCCTGGCTGAGCCGTTCCCACCCCTGGCGCATGGGGCCGCTGCCCATGACGTCAAGGGCGAACTCCAGTCCGCCCTTTGCGACGTCCGCCATCGCCCGCAGCAAGGTGTCCAGGGCCTTTCCCTCACTGAGGCGTCCGAGGAACACCAGCCGGATGGGCTGCCCCGGCGGCGGCGGATGGCACGCCCGCGGGGCGATATCGCCCCCATGGAAGGTCGAGCTGTAGGTAGGGGCATAGCCCCCGGGCCGCAGTGCGTACATTTCCGCCAAGTGCGCCCCGTGCACGAAAGTGAAGTTCTCCCGCAGCGCCCTGCTCACCCAGGGGATCGCCCAGTACCTGGGCGAAAGGAACCGCAGGGGGCCCTTCGGCCGCAGGCCAGAGAAGTCACCGGTCAGGGACAGAAACAGCGGCACGCCGGCCGGGCGAAGGGCCGAGATCGCCGCCATGCTCACCATCATGTACAGCCTGGGATTGACGATGTCACATCCCGCCAGGGCCTCTCGCAGGCGCCGCTTCACCACCGGCCAGGCCGCCAGAACGGCCGCCCCGCGATGCGTCCAGGCAGGCAGCGGGAACACGCGAACGGGCCCTTCGGGCAGGTGGGACAGGTGGTCCACGCGGTCGGCGGGCTTCACCGGGACGGCCAGCACGGTGCGCCGGAAGTGCGCCGCCAGCCCCAGAACGTACGAGTTGATCCCTCCGGTGGTGTAGTACCGCCCGCCGTGTTCGTAATACAGCTTCCCCGTGACGATACCCAGCGTCTTGCCCGGCGCAAGCGGCTCGACCTCAGGCGTGTCTTCGCCGTGGCTCATTTCCCTTCCGTGCCTTGCGCCGAAGCCATCGTCTGGAAGACCCCCCGGTGCTTCACGATTATGGCCGAGGCCAGGGCGTACATCAACATGTTCAGCACCGCCGCGAAGGCCACCGTCCAGACGTATCCGCGGACCCCGTAACGGGGCACCATGAGGGCGGTGCCGCCGAGGGTCACGGCGGCCCAGATTAGCGCCAGGCCGAAGTTCCACCACAGTTTCTCAAGACTGGCGGTGACCTGGGAGAGGACGTTCTTGACGGCCTGGAAGACGCCGGCCCCGACCAGGACAACCATGATGTCCCAGTCTTGGCGGAAGTCCCGGCCGTAGAGGCCCAGAATCCAGGGGCTGAGAATCATCACGGGCAGCGCCGCCAGCAGCGCCACCCCGCCGTTGAGGGCGATATTGGCCCACAGGGCCTTGAGGTAGCGCCGCCGGTCCTTGGCGCCCCGGAGCCGCGAGAGCATCGGGAGCGTCACGCGGCGCACGGCCTCGGGCACGAACAGCACCGCCATCTGCCATTTCAAGGCCGCCTCGACGCCGCCCAGGCCGGCCAGGCCCTGGGGAACGCGCGCCACGATGGCCTTGCTGAACGTTGCCGCCGGGCCGCTCACGCTGCCGCCCAGCAGGCTGGGAATGCCGTACTGCCAGATGATCAGCCGCTCCCGCCAGATGCCCCGGGTGCCCAGGGGAATGCCGTGCCCCCGACACCAGTGAAACGTGGCCTGTAGCGAAAGGACCAGGGCCAGGACGTAGGAGACCGACATCGCCACGACGGCGCCGGACAGCCCCAGCCACCACGTCAGCGGGATCGTCGCCAGCAGGAACGCCAGACCCTGGAGAAAGTTGACGCGGGCGATTCCGCGGAAGTCCTCGAAGCCTGCCAAGGCGCCCTGAATCATCAGTGTCCCGACCATGCTGAACAGCAGGACGCTGCTGATCACCAGAGGCACGAACAGGTCGGGAACGTTGTACAGCCCGTGTGCCAGCCAGTAGGCCGACCCCGCGCACGCCGCCGCCGTCACCGTCAGCAGGATCAGGCCCAACACCATCACCAGGCTCAGCACCCGCCCGGCCCGGACAGGATCGCTGTGCCTGAGCTCCGCCACGTGCTTGGTCGCCGTGACGGCAAGCCCGAAGGCTGCGTACTGGGCGAACATCTGCACCGTGGCCACGACCAGGCCCCATTGACCATAGCCGGCCTTGCCCACCATCCGGGCAATGGCGATGCCGCCGCCCAGCACGAACGCGCGGGAGAAAACCGAACCGGTCACCGACCAGAATGCCACCGAAACGA
>Ga0111187_1070_pt1 | contig 11318 bp, 9 predicted proteins | sample DeeMarSWOR324_28_FD_80242 | JGI IMG/M metagenome (GOLD analysis project Ga0111187, IMG submission 80242) | Phycisphaerae bacterium SM23_33 | reverse complement strand
GCCGACAGCGAGGATCAGCGCTGGCTTGTCCCAACCGGCGGCGGGGAGCGCAGCCCCGCCGCGTCAGGGCGCCTGCGGCGCGGAGGGCACGGCCGGCCGGGCGCCTTCGCCGGGGCTGGTGGCCGGCTCCGGGAGCCGGTCAGGCTGTTCCCGGCCTTCGAGGCGGACGCGGACCTGTTCGACCCGGCCGGCCTCGACCCTGAAGAGGCCGACGAATTTCCTATCTTCGCCGGCGGTGCAGGTCAGCAGCGGGGGAAGCCCCTGGGGCTTCTCGATGGCCCATGGGCCCAGGCTCTTGGCCTTGGCCAGGTTCTTCTCCAGCAGCACGGGCGGCAGCCAGTCCTTGTTGTGGGCCTTCAGCTTGCCCTGCTCGGCGGCCTGGAAAAACTCCGCGGCGGTGGCGAAGGTCTGTTTCTGGCTGTAGGCCCGGGCGAAGAAGCCGGTGACGGTGGCGACGGCTGCCTTGGCGTACAGGTCTTCGGTGGGATTGGTCGGCTGGGCCAGCCAGTACTCCCGCCAGCGCTTCTCGAAGCCGTCAATGTCGCGACCGAAGTTCTTCACCCAGGCGTTTTCGTAGCGCAGCGACCGGCCGATGTCGTTCATGAAGCCCGACATGGGCTTGAGGTACCGGCCGTCTTCGCCGTGCACGAGGAAGTGGACCATGGACCAGGCCTGGTCGTAGTTGGCAATGGCCAGTTCGCCGGACCACTGCCGGTAGCTGAGCTGCATCATGCGGCGGAAAGGCATGAGCTTGCCAGCTTCGATCTCCTTCTTGAGGCGCTGGAGCCGGTACGGCGGGACGACGCCGGTAACGAAATCGTCCCCGGTGAAGATGGCGTGGCCGAAGTACTCGGCCAATCCCTCGTTGACCCATACGGGGATGTCGCCGCGGATGACGGCGTGGGCGAACTGGTGAAACCCCTCGTGCTGGACGACCTGCCAGGTGGAGTCGGTGGGGTGATCCCCGGCGATGGCCATGAGGGCCCTGCCGGTAAATCCCCCCGCGCTGCCGCGTGGGCCGCCGGCGGCGTAATAGTCTTCCGCCCTGCGGAAGAGGTAGAAGGGCAGGCGGCTTCGGATGACGCCGCTGAAGCCTCTGGTCCTGCGGTGGTACTCCTCGGCCATGGCGGTCATGCGGATGGCCGCCTCGCGGGCGCCGTCGCGGTCGAGGTCGGTGTGGATGACATAGTACCTGGTTTGGTAGGTCTTGAGGGCGGGGGCTTTGGGCGCGGCCGCGCAGGGGGCCGCACCCAGCAGGAGCGCGGCCAAGGCGGCGGGCAGGCGCCGGCCCGGAAGGCGTCGCAGGGCGCGGACCGGGGCCGGGGGTTTGGGCCGACAATCGCCGCTTTGAGCCATCCGTTTCCTCCCGGCCGGCCGGGCCGCGCTGAATCCTAGCGTTTCAGGAATTTCGCGGCAAGAAGAACGGCCGGGCGTGACGATGAAAGGAATCGGAGACGGTGATGGGCGTTCCGGCGGACTGGGCGCCGATGTAATCTCTTGCGTTCATGAACGGCTATCTGCGTGCGGAAATCTCGGTCTCCGCGATCCGGCACAACATCGCCCTGATCCGCCAGCTCCTGCCTCCGGGGGTAAAGCTTTGCCCGGTGGTCAAGGCCAACGCCTACGGCCACGGCATCGAGCAGATCCTGCCGGTGATGGAAGAGGCCGCCGACATGGTGGGGGTGGCGATCTGCTCGGAGGCCGAGCGGCTGCGGCGGCTGGGGTGGCAGCGGCCGGTGCTCATGTTCACCACGGCCGGGGCCTCGCCCGTGGCCGACCTGGCCGAGCTGATCGTCCACGACGTGATCTTGACGCTGACCACGCCCGAGGAGGTCAAGCTGCTGGCGGAGGCGTCGCAAAAAGCCTCGCGCCCGGCTGAGGTGCACGTCAAGATCGATTCGGGCATGACCCGCGGCGGCATTCGGGCGGAGGCGGCGCCGGAGCTGGTGGCCCAGGCCCGGCAGGCGGAATTTCTGCGCCTGACGGGGCTGTACACCCACTTCGCCTGCGCCGAGGGCCGCGACAAGACCGTCACCCTGGCCCAGCACCGGCGGTTCATGGAGGCGGTGGAGGCCAGCGGCGGGCCCAAGGGGCTTATCCTGCACGCGGCCAACTCCGCCGCCACCATCGACCTGCCCCAGACCCACCTGGACATGGTCCGTCCCGGCATGGCCCTGTACGGCTACCAGCCGGCCGAGACCCTGCACAAGAAGCTGCCGCTCAAGCCTTCCCTCCGGCTGACGGCTCCCATCGTGCTCATCAAGGACGTGCCGGCGGGGGCCGCCACCGGCTACTGCATGACCTACCGGTTCGAGCGCGACGCCCGCGTAGCGCTGGTGCCGGTGGGGTACGGCGACGGTTATTTCCGCTGCTTCTCCAACGCCGCCTCGATGCGGCTGGGCGGCGTGGACTGCCCCGTCCGCGGCCGGGTCAGCATGGACCAGACCATCATCGAGATCACCGAAGTGCCCGACGCCCAGGTGGGCCAGCACGTGGAGGTCATCAGCCCCGACCCGGCGGCGCCGCACAGCGTGGCCAACCTGGCCAAGCTGGCGGGGACCATCGGCTATGAGATCATCACCCGGCTGGGGGACCGGATCAGCCGGGTTGCGGTGGATTGAAGCTCCCCTGCGGCGGCCGCCCTGCGCGGCAGGCCGCTGCGTTTGCCCCGATCCGTTTGACAGGCTGCGAACGGCCGCCCGCCGGCCGAGGCTACGACGCCGCCTCCGCTCTTACCACGTTCTCGGCCTTGGGGCCCTTGGGTCCGTCCACCAGATCGAATGTGACCGGGTCGCCCTCCTTGAGCGTACGGTAGCCTTCGGCCTGGATGCTGCTGTAATGGACGAAGATGTCCGTTTCGATGTCGTCGGCCTGGATGAAGCCGTATCCCTTGGCATTACTGAACCACTTGACCTTGCCTGTGGCCATGGCAAACGCCTCCCGCCGCGAAAGAATGGAAAGTCAGACATGAGAATCAGGCCGTCCTCGCGGCCACTGCTGCCCAGACGCGAGACCTGAGATAGGACCCGACTGATCACGACACTGCACCGTCCGAGAAGTGAACTGCAAGTGATACTTTAACGCAAATCTCCGAGATAGCAAGATGTTTGGCCGGATTTTGGCGGCCGGATCGCGGACCCCTGCACGGCTTCAGGCGGGATTCGCTGCGTAAGGGGTTATGGCGGAACGCCTTGAAGAGACTTCCCGGCCGGTGGCGGGCGGAAGCACGTTGTTTGTCCGGGCCTGCGGCCTGCCGCGCCGCCGCCTGTTTACGAAAGGGCTCGGGCAGCGGGGCGGGCGGTGAGGCTATTTGAAGCCGTTCACGCCGCGGACGGTGTATTTCTCGACGGCCTTGGCCAGGTCCACGCCGTTGATGTTGGCCAGCGTGCACAGCCAGGCGAAGACGTCGGCGAATTCCTCGGCCTTGCTGTCCGGGTCGTCGCCGCCCAGGGCGCTGGCTAGCTCCCCGACCTCCTCGACGAACCACAGGAACGTCCCCGGCGTGCCGCGCTGGCTGTCGCGGGCGTAGTACTTTTGGCGGATGAAGTCCTGGAATTCCTTGATTGTCATGGCCGCTCCCACCGCTGTTTTCGTGCCGGCGCCCGGCCGGTGAACGTCTGGCGAACGTCAGGGGATTAGACTCGATAGCGCCGGCGGATGGAAGCCCCGGCTGGCCGGGACACCGAGCCCGCATCGGGAATCGATCAAAGCTTCCCCACTTGGTCGATCAGCTCCAGCACCTCCTTGCCGTAGCTGTCGGGGTCGAGCTCGAGGGCCTTCTGGGCGGCTTGGCGGGCCTTGGACAGCAGGTCCTGGGACTTCTTCGCCCGGCCGACGCGGTAATACACCATGGCCAGCTGCGCCCAGGTCTCGGCGTTTTGGGGCTCCAGCAGGGAGGCGCTTCGCATGGCCCGGGTGGCCTGGTCGTAATCCTTGATCCTCAGGCACAGGCTGGCCATGGCCTTGTACACGCCGGTGTCGTAGGGGTTGATCTGGAGGACCTGCTCGTAGAACTCGACGGCCTCCTTGGGGGCGTCGGAGGCGCGGTAGATGTCGGCCGCCTGGCGGGCGTACTTGGGGTCTCTCAGGGTCCGGCGGTGCAGCTCGATCAGGTTGGGCAGGGCCTCTCTAGGGCGCCCCAGCTGCATGTAAATGTTGGCCAGTTCCTCATAGGCGTACGCGTCCAGCGGCAGCACCGCTTTGTACTTCTCCAGGGCGATGATGGCGTCTGTCCATTCCCGCTTGGCGACGTAGCACTGGGCCAGGATCTTCGCGGCCGTGGCCGAACGAGCATCCACCTGCTCCAGCCGCCGGGCCGTCTGGATGGCCTCGTCGTACTTCCGGCTGCCCTCCAGGAGCGTTCCCAGCACGGCCAGGGCCCGCTTGTTGTCGGGCTCCAGGTCCAGGGCCTTTCGCGCCGCGGCTTCTGCCTGCGCCCTGCGGCGGCGGTCCGGATACAGGGCGGCGGCCAGGTCGGCCTGGGCCTTGGCCGATTCGGGATCGGCCTTGGCCGCCTTGGCGGCCTCGGCCAGCTTCGGCACCGGCTCGGGGTCGAAGCCCCAGGCGACGACCTGCTGCCTAGCCCAGGCGGCAAACTCCTTGTCGAACTGGGCTTCGGTCACGCCCAGCACTTCCTTGAACACGCGCTGCTGCGTCCAGCCCTGCTGGAAGCCTTCGAGCATCTTGATGACGGCCTCGGGGCGCTTGGTCTCCTGGACATACTCGAAGATCCACTCCGACTGGGCATAGGCCAGCGTGCGGGCGGTCCGCCCCCGCCCGGGCTGCGGCCGGATGAAGCCCCAGTTCAGCTCCGCCACGGGGTAGAGCTTGTTGTTCCGCACGGCGTCCACCAGCAGGGCCACGGCCGGGAAGTTTCGGCGGTCGGGCTGCTCCCAGACGGCGCAGGCCTCCGTCAGCCAGTGCGGGATGCGGTTCCTGGTGGCCGACAGCGTCACCGTGTGCGTGTACTCGTGCCGCAGCACGGCGTACCAGTTGAACTGTTTGAAGCTACCCCGCAGCGGGTCGGGCGCGGGCATGGCGATGACCCGCCCGGTGCAGGCGCCGATGGTGCCGATCCAGCCCCGCCCGGTGATCCGCACCGAGAAGTCCTGGTGGTTGGGGAAAAGCTCCACCAGGGTCTTGCCGCCGTGGGCCTCGACCGGGTCGTGCTTGAAGTCGCGGCAGACCTCCTGATGGATTCGCTCGGCCACCTCGGCGATCCACTCCAGCAGCACCTCGTCGTACCGGCCGTCCACCTTGATGATGAAATGCTCGGTCTCCTTCACGGAGTATTTGTCCATCTTCTCCAGCAGCCGGAGGTAGTTGAGCACGTCGGCCCGGAAGTCGTCGATGGCGAAGGCCTTTTCCAGGGTCTGCCTGGCCAGGTCTTCGCGCCCGGTCTGCATGTACACCTGGCCCAGGTCGGTGACGGGCCCGGCCAGCTCGGGGGCCATTTGCATGGCTTTTTTGAGGTGCTCTTCGGCCTGTTCGAACTCGCGGGCGGCGGCCAGCCAGCCGCCGATGATCTCGTGCAGTTGGGCGTAGTTGGGGTTGATCTGCTCGACGCGCTGGATGAACGGGGCGGCCTTTTCCGGCGTCAGCGTCAGCACGTGCAGGGCCGCCATCAGGGACAGGGCCTCGAGGTGGTTGGGGTTGAACTGCAGGACCTTTTCCAGTTCGGGGCCGACCTGGTCGAACTTCCGCCACATCATCAACGTGGCCGCCCGCAGCAGCCGGGCGTCGGCGTGCCGGGGGTTGATCTTCAGGGCCTCATCCGCGGCGGCCAGCGCCTGCTCGAAGCCGTACTGGCTCAGCCGGATGGCCCCGGTGCCGACCAGGGCGTCGGGGATGCGTTTGTTGAGCTTGGCGGCCAGTTTGAACTCCGTGTCGGCCTCGCGGTGCTTGTGCTTCTCCAGCAGCAGCATGCCGGCAGCCAGGTTGGCCGGCCAGTAGGTCTTGTCCACGTCCTGGTAGGCCCGCTGAAAATAGTTGTGCAGGATGTTCTGGGCCTGCTCGGAGGCCTTCTGCCCGGTGAGGATGGCGATGCGGTCGAGGATCATCCCCGCGGCGACCAGGCTGGGCGGGTCGTTGTTGAACTGCTCTTTTTCGATGGCCTTGGCCACGCCCTTGTAGACCTCAATGGCCTCTTTTTTCTTTCCCACGGTCTCGAGGATCTCCCCCAGGCACAGCAGGGCCGGGGCCCAGTCGTCACGCAGTTGCACCGCCGCTCGAGCCGCCTCCAGGGCCGGGCCGTATCGGCCCGCCGTCGCGTGCAGGCGCGACATCAGCACGTGCCATTCCGCGTCGTTGGCCGCCCGGGCACTGCCGGCGCGGAGAGCGGCCGCGGCCTCGTCGTACTTGCCGATGACGGCGTAGGCCTCGGCCAGGCCCTTGGCCGCCGCCAGGGCCTCCGCGGGCGATTTGCACAGCTCCTTGTAGGCCTCAATGGCCTGCTCGTACTTGCCCTGCCAGTACAGCTTCCTGGCCGCGTCCAGGCCGGCCGCCTGCGTCGCCGCCGGGCGCGTCCGGGCCGGCTGAGTTTGCCCCGGCCGCGTCCTCGCTCCGCGGGGCTGAACCTCCCCCGGCCGGGACTGTGCCATGCCGACCGAGAGAGACAGCCCCAGCACCGCCGCCAGGATGAACTTGCGCATGAGTCGCACCCTCAAGCTGCGTGTTTCCGGCGATTCGGCCGGGTCTTCAGCTTCCGCTCCTGACCATTCTAGCAGTCTACCAGATCATCCAGTGTAGACGAGAGACCCGACCTCAGGTTCCCCGCTCAGCGAAAAAGGTTGCGCCCCCGGCAGGCGGAACGCGTGCATCTGGGGCCGCCGGCTCGCAGGGCTCCCGCCCGCGACTGCGGGCCAGGGGGGCCGGCGAAGCCCTGTCGGGCCGGCGGCCCCGACTTGCGCCACCGGGCAGGGCCTCCAAGCACGGTGGGCTGTGTCCGCAGGCCCTATACCTCTTTGATCGCTTCCACCGGGCAGACGTCCACGCACTGGCCGCAGTCCACGCAGGTCTCCGGATCAATCTTGTAGATCGGGTCACCCTCCTTGATGGCCTCAACGGGGCAGTTCTCGGCGCAGGTCCCGCAGGCCGTGCATTCATCCGTAATCACATACGCCATCTGTCAACTCCTTCAGCTGTCAATAGCCGCATCCAATACCGCGCGGGGACTGGCAGGATATCAATTTCGGGGTCGAAAACAAAAGCTTTTTGGCTGTGTGGCGGGGTCGGGCCTGGCTGGGCGGGCGGATGGCCGGGAGCGCCGGCGTGCTCAGCTTTTCCAGAACGGCCACCAGCGTTTCCGTTCCTTGCGGTTGGCGTCGCGGGCGAGGTGCCGGGCCATGACGCGGTGGTCGGGCAGCTTGCCGCGCAAGTCGCGCAGCCGCTGGCGGGCGAATTTCTCCGGATGCTCGGCGAAGGCCTGACGCGAAGATTCCACAAAGAATGCCGACGGCGGCGGCAGCTCATCGTCCCCGGCGTAGAACTTCAGGGCCTCGTCCAGGCACTGGGCCGCCTGGAAGGTCAGCCGGCGGGTCTCGGCCTTGTCAGCCGCCCGGTCGGCGGATCCGACCAGCAGGTAGAAAAGGCTCACCCACTGGCCCAGGTCGATGATCTCGCTGGCCGCCGGCGTGGGATTGATGACCTCGGCCGGGCCGGGCGCGAGCCCTCCGGCGGGCGGCTCGACGCCTTCCAGAACGAACTCTCGCCGGGCGCCGCATTGCTGACAGCGTGCGCGGAGGGCCCGGCCCGGCGGCGGCTGGGGCGGGGCGTCCGCGGTGGCGGCGGGCTGGTCCTGCACCTGCCAGGGGCCGCCGGAGCAGTCCGGGCAGGGGGTGACCCTCAGGTACAGATAGGCCTCGGTCAGGCTGTGTGCGCGCAATAATTGCATGTTCGACTCTTATCGTAACACGGCGCAAGGCCCGCCGGCCTTCCCCCGCCGCCAGCAGCTATAACGGGTCGTGTCCTGTGGCAGTTGCGCCGCAGGTCAGAACGTCGTCCTCCGCGGCGCTTCGCGCCTGGCATCGATCAAGGCGTGCTTTATCTGCAGCTCCATCACTTTCTGGTCGAGATTGTCGCTCGTGATCGAGCCGCCGTTGATGCCGGCGGTCAGCTCGTCGAAGAAGCTTATCATCCGGTTCACCAGGTCCGCCTTGTCGGCGGCCTCTTTTTCCTGCCCGGCCGAGAGGCTTCCCTTCCAGCCCTGTGCGGTCTTGGCGAAGACGATGGCTTCGTCAATGTCCTGGGTCGTCAGCAGGATGTTGGACCCGTCCTTGGCGAAGGTCATCTTGGCAACCGGCCCCGCGGGCACCTTCTTTGCCATGGCGCCAGTCTGGTCGAACTGGGCCTTGAGCAGGTGCGTGCCCAGCACGCCGAATTGCTTGCTCAGCACCGGCTTCAAGTCGTCGGCCTTTTTCTTCAGGGTCAGGACCTTGCGGAACGTTCCCGCGGTGGGCTCGGAAAACAGGTTGAGGAAGGGCTCGACGTTTCCGGCGTTGGCGGCCTGCTCGGCCGTCGAGAGCTGCTGGCTGAGTGCGGCGATGTCCGTGTCGGCGCCGGGGGCCGGCGGGGCGGGCGTCGGGGTCGGTGTGGGCAGCGCCGGCGTGGGGGTGGGCGGCGCGGGCGTCGGCACCTGCTCGAAGCCCTTTTTCATCATCTCCCCGAAGATCTTGGCGAACTTCTCCATGGGCGCCTTCATGTGCTGCTCGCCCACTTCGTCGGCCTTGGCCTCGAAGTTGTCCTTGGTGATGGAGCCGTCGTTGATCCCGGCGGTCAGGGTGTCGGTGACCTTTACCGCTGCCTCCGCCACTTCGAGCATAAGGGTCATGAATTTCTGCGCCTCCGGCGGGACCTGCATCTTCCAGCCTTGCGCTGTTTTCACGAAAACGGTTTTCTGCCCTTTGGGATCGGTGGCGACGATGTTCGGGCCGTCTATCGTGAATTTCAGGTCGTCAACGGAGCCCTTTTCCAGGTCGCCGACGGGACTCATGCTGGCGGGGCCCGGCCCGGCCCCGGCGATGGCGCCCGACGTCTCGGACTTGAACTTGTCGGGCAGCTCCATGCCCAGCTTGTCCTTCACGAGCTGCTCGAAGGCCTGCATTTTTCCCGGCAGCAGCAGCATGTCGCGCATGCCCGTTGCGATGGAATCGGGAAACAGCGCGGCAAGTCCGGCCACGTTTCCGCCCTTGGCTTCGGCCATCGCGGCCGCCATCTGCTGCTTGAGGGCCTGGAGGTCGGCCTGTGTGGCCGACGCGGGTGCCGGCGGGGCGGGCACCACAACGGGGCGCGGGGCGGTGACCCTGGTTTGGTCGGCCAGGATTCTCTCGTCGGCCGCCGGGGCGAGGATGTCGGGCGGCCCGTCGATCCTGGGATCGTATCTGGCTGTTTCGGGCGGGTTCTCGCGCTTCTTCTCGCAGCCGATGGCGACGCATATCAATGCCGCGGCCAGAATCGTCAGCGTCCTGTTCATGCCTTCGCTCCCAGTTTCTCGGAATCGCCCTCGGGTATCTCGCACTCAGCCGGAGTTTCATCTTACCAGCGCCGCCGGCCGGGCGGCAAGGCCGTTGGCGGCGCGGGCGGCTATTCGAGGCCAAGCTCGCTCAGGGCGTCCCGCTCCACGATGCCGCGCAGGGTCTCCCTGGGCACCACGGGCAGGTTGGTGCCGTGAGCGATCTGGTTGAGGCGGTACAGTTGCTCGATGGCCTCCGCGGCCGTCAGGAAGGGAAAGTCGCTGCCGAACAGCAGCTTGTGGACGACCCCGCGCTGGTGGGCCATCAGCAGGGCGTTGTAGGCCTCCCACGGGCGTCGGAGCATCGCCGCCACGTCGGCGTACACCCTGGGCTGCTTGGCCAGCAGGGCGATGCACTCGCCCACCCAGGGGAAGCCCATGGCGGAGATGACGATGGTCAGGGACGGAAAGGTTCGTGCGACCTCGTCGAACAGGTGCGGGCGGGCGAACTCCAGCACGGCCTGGGGGGCGAAGTCGGTGCCGCACTCGACGAACACGGGCAGTTTCCGCTGGGCGCAGAATTCGTAGATGGGCATGGCTCGGGTGTCGGCGGGGTGGAAGCCCTGGGCGGCGGGGCTGATGGTGATGCCGGCAAACTCGCTTCGCTGGGCGATATTGCCAAGTCGCTCCATGGCGTCGGCTTCGGCCGGGTCCAGCCCGGCGATGCCGATGACCTTCTCCCGGTGCTGGGCGACGTAGTCGGCCAGGAAACCGTTGGGCACGTCGGCGGAGAGATATTGGCTGCGGAAGCCCCACACCAGCGTCTTGGTGACGTCCCGGGCCGCGGCCGAGTGGTCACCCGAATCCGCCGACAGATTCCCCTGCCCGCCGTTGCGCGCCAGCCAGGCGGCGGAGGCCACGCCCAGCTGGTCGGGGGAGGCCCAAATCCGGGTATGACAATCAATTATCATGTGCGATCGCCTCTTCCGCCGCAGCCGCACGCCCACGGCCCCAGTTGGATAATTACTGCCACTTCCGCACGGGCTTGTCGAGCATTTTCTTGGTCGGATGGGGTTCCGGGGGGCCCGGTCCGGCCCGGCCGCCAAGGGCCTGCGGCCGGCGGCGACGGCCGGTCCGACTGGAATCCAACAGATAAGAATGCCTAAAATTCTACGAACAGGCAGATTGGCTGGTTCGTATTCTGTCCAGGAGGAAGGCATGCACTACAGCAAGGTGCTGCTTGACATAGACGTTCAACGGGACTTCTTTTCGCCCGGCGGGTCGTGCTTCAACGCCCAGTCGGTGGAAGCGGCCAGGAACGTCCGCAGGCTCTTTGCCTGGGCCCGCAAGAACCGTGTCCCCGTGATCTCCACCGTGCTGCGCGTGCGGGACGGAAAGATCGGGCCGCTGGCGGCGGTGCCGCACTGCATAGAGCAGACCAAGGGGGAGAAACGTGTCCGCGGCACGGTGCTGCCGCGCTGCATCGACCTGGGCCTGCGGAACGTGACCGACCTGCCGCAGGACATCTTCGAGCAATACCAGCAGGTCATCTTCGAGATGCGGTTCACCGACATCTTCGCCCACGGCCGGATCGAGCGGCTGATCACCGAGCTGGACGCCAAGACCTTCATCGTGTGCGGCGCCGGCAGCGCCCACGGCATTGTCGAGGCCGTGGTGGGGCTGAGGCAGCGGCGATTCGAGATCATTCTGGCCGCCGACGCCATCCTCGACCTGGAGGACCCCGGGGCGGAGTTTGCCTGGCTGCGAATGCTGGCGAAGGGGGCCGTGCCCCTGGGCACCGGGGAGATCGTCGCCATGCCGTGTCCGGAGACACGCTCCGACCAGCGGCTTCGCCAGCGGCTGCTGCGCT
>Ga0111187_1069_pt1 | contig 11331 bp, 8 predicted proteins | sample DeeMarSWOR324_28_FD_80242 | JGI IMG/M metagenome (GOLD analysis project Ga0111187, IMG submission 80242) | Phycisphaerae bacterium SM23_33 | reverse complement strand
CCGCGGGCCGGGAAATCCACCAGCATGCTCCCGTAGGTGAGCAAGCCGTGCTCCTGGTACAGCACGCGGGCGGCCGCCTGGCCGTAGGCGATAGTCCAGTCCATGGCGTCTTCGTTTCCGGTCAGCCGGTAGTAAAGCTCCATCGCCCGCGACAGCGGCGGGAACATCCAGGTGTGGGGGTTGAGGACCACGTACCACTGCCGGCCGGTCCGCGGGTCGGTCATCAGCCCGCTGGCGGGGTCAATCCTGTTGCCCGACTCGGCCAGGGCCGCCAGGCCCTGCTCCCCGACGAACGCCTTCAGGTCGGTGGCCCGCGGCCACTTCTTGGCGGCGTTGACGAGCCCGCGCGGCTCGCGGGTGGGGCGGCGCAGGTAGACTTCCGCCAGGAAGTCACTGGCTTGGCGGACGAACTCGTCGTCGGGGGCGAGCATGCGGGCGGCGTGGGCGAGGTAGGAGGCCCGGTTGAAGTCGCGCGAGAACTCGTCGGTGGCGCCGGGGCGTTTGCCGAAGGCCCGCCGCTGGGTGTCGATGTCCTGCTCGACGCGGTCCAGGGCGGCCTCCAGGGCGTCGCGGTCGCCGGTGAGGCAGTACCAGGCCAGCAGCCCCTGGCCCCAGTTGTGGCAGTAGCAGCTCTTGGAGTTGGCCAGGAAGTAGGCGTCGCTGACCCGCTCGGCCGTCCAGGGGGCCTGGACGGTCTTGGCCCACGGCGCCGGGATGTGGTTGCGCGTGCCCGTCACCGGGTCGGGCAGCCGCTGCGGCCGGTTGCCCTTGGGCCCGGTGTACCACCACACCCCGCCGTCCTTGTACCGCCAGCCGTCGGTCCGCCAGGCGTACAGGTCCATCCAGTAGTTGGCCCAGGAGCGGGCGGCCTCGAAGTAGGGCCGCTTTCCCGTGCGGAGGTACATGATGAGCAATTGGTCGAGGGGGTCTTCCTCGGGCGTGTAGTGATTGTCGGTCCCGCGGTAGAAGCGCGGGTAGGTTTTGCGCGGCCTGCCGGGGATGTCTTTGGCGTCGTACTTCCAGCCCCACCTGTCGTAGCAGAGAAGCTCGTCGGCCTGGGTGCCGAACGCCCCGTACGGCAGCCCCTGGGTGCGCTGGAGATACCATTCCGGCGTGGCGAAAAGCCACGGCCGGTGCCTGGCCCGGGCGGCCGCCCGCGAGAGCTGCTCGGCTTCAGCCGGGGCCTGGAAGTCGATCAGATACTGGCTGGACAGGTGCGAGCAGTCGTACAGGCAGCGCAGCGTGTCGGCGTACGGGGCCGCGGTCTCTCGGCCCCGGCTGTCCTTCTGGGGGTTGCTCCATCGCTCGATGATGCCGCTGAGCACCAGCGAGCCGTCTGCCACTGCCAGCCGGCGGGCCGGGTCGTCGGCGAAGTACAGGTCGCAGGCCCAGATCGTCTGTTGGCCCACCTGGGCGGCGATCCAACCCTCGGCCACGTCGTCCCTGCCTTTGGAGACCCAGATTTCCTTGCCGCCGGCGGCGGCTTTAGCCGCCCCGGGCGCGGCCGAACCGAGCCCCTGCGCCAGCCACGCCTCCGGGCCGGCGGCCAGCGGGCTGCTCGCCCCCAGCAGCACGCCGGCCGGCGCGTCGGCGAGCTTCAGCTCGATGGCGGACTGCTTCACCGCGCGGTAGCAGTAGTGATCCGGGTTGCTGTTGGCCAGGGAGTACTTCACGTGCACGGCGCTGCGGCCGGCCCAGGCGGTGATGCGGGCGATGTATTGGAGCTGGCTCTGGTCGTCGCCCTTGAAGCGGCCCTTGACGGCAATGGTGGCCCGCATCGCGCCGGCCAACTCGACCTTCACCTCGCCGGGAGCCTGCGCCGCGTAGGTCTTGCCGTCGAAGCCGTCGGTGTAAAGGATTCTGCCGCCGGTCACCACGCGCCGGCCGCCTGCCTCGACCGAGCTGAAAAGGCCGAACGGATCGGCCCGGGAAATCCTGAAGCTGATCTTGCCGGTGTCCACGGTCACGGCGTCGGGGCCGCTGGTGACCTTGAGTGCCCGGGGCGGCAGCCCTCTGGGCGTCGCCGCCCGCAGCACGTAGCTGTTCATCGCCCCGGCGGCCAGGTCGTCCTGGAAGTCCACCAGCACCCAGCGGACCGTGCCGTCCGAACCGACCACCAGCGGCAGCGCCTGGCAGGGCCTCTGGCCGCCGTCTTGACCGAAGAGGGCGAAGGATTGGCCCGTCTTGAACATGCCTTCCGGCAGGGGGATGCCGCCGGAGATGGGCTCGCCCTTGCGGGCCAGGCCGGCCGGTTCGGTTACGCTCAACCGGACCTGGAACTCATCGTCGCCGGCCGGCGCCGCCGAAGCGGGCAGGGCCGCCGCCACGGCGAGTAAGACCCCGAGAAACTTGCTCATGATCGCTCCCCATCGGATTTGTGATTTCGGATTTCGCCTCTAGGTGAGGATGTCCTCGATTCTCTGGAGGGCATCTTCGGGGATGGTCTTTCCGGAAGCGGCGACGTTCTCTTCCAGCTGCTGGGGCCTCTTCGCCCCGCAGATGACGCTGGAGACGTTCTTTTGGCGGAGGCACCAGGTGAGGGCCATTTGGGCCATCGTCATGCCCAGGTCGGCTGCAACCGCCTGGAGCCGCTGGACGCGCTGGATGTTCTCTTTGCGCAAGTAGCGGCCCATGAACATGCCTTCTCCTTTCGGATCGGCGCCCCGGCTGCCGGTGGGGGCCGCCCCGCCGGAGTACTTGCCCGTGAGCACCCCCTGGGCCAGCGGGCTGTACGCCAGCTGGCCGACGCCGAGACTCTCGCAGGTGGAGATGACGTCCTTTTCGATGTCGCGGTGGAGCATGTTGTACGCCGGCTGGTTGGAAACGATCTTGTTCAGGTTCATCTGCTCGGCGAGGGCGTGGGCCTGCATGATCTGATTGGCCGTCCACATGCTCACGCCCACGTACAGGACCTTCCCCGCCCGGACCAGGTCGTCGAAGGCCCGCAGCACCTCGTCCAGCGGCGCGTCGTTGTCGTACCGGTGGGCCTGGTACAGGTCGATGTAGTCAGCCCCCAGCCGCTTCAGCGAGGCGTGGGCCTGCTCGTGGATGTGCTTGCGTGACAGGCCGGACTGGTTGGGCTTCTCGCCCATGGGAAAGAAAACCTTGGTGGCCAGGACATACGTGTCGCGGGGCAGCTCCCGCAGCGCCTGGCCGACGAGCTGCTCGGCCCGGCCGGCGGCGTAGACGTTGGCCGTGTCGAAGAAGTTCACGCCCAGTTCGTAGGCCTTTCTCACGATCTCTGTGGTAGCCTGCTCGTCCACGGCGTGGCCGACGGTGAGCCAGCTTCCCAGGCCCACCTCGCCGAGCTTCAGCCCGCTTCGCCCGAGTCGTCGATATTCCATGGTGGTGTCCTCCGGGTGAGGGCTCAAGCGGAGTTTTCGACGACGTCCCGGACGATCCAGGTCCACTCGATCAGGTTGTCGAAGTTTCCGTTGATGGTCTCGACGTCCTTGAGGGTGATGTCCACGTGGCAGCCCTTGGCGGCCTCCAGGCCTTCGCGGGTGAGCCTGCGCACCCGGTCGGGGTCGAATCCGCGGCAGATCATCTCGGCCGGGCTGGGCCGCCAGGACAAGACGTAATCCTGCCCGATCTGCTCGGCGCAGCTCCGCACGTCGGCCCAGGGGGTCACGGCGATCCGCCGCAGGTTGGGGATCTTCCGCAGGCAGCCGATCTTGCGGGTGAGATCCTCGCAGCAGCCGTAGGCGGCCAGGCCGAATTCCTCCATGATCGGGATCTGGTATTGAAGCATGAACTCCTCGAACATCGCCGGCGAGACCAGGGTCGTCTCCTGCGAGGCCATGAACACCCACAGCCGGCTGCGCTTGACGGGCGTGCCGTCGGCGGCGGGGTCGGGCAGCTCCAGGGCGTAGGGCATGGCCTGGTTCTCGTGGTGGCACAGCCGCCAGTCGCCGGCGGCCTCGGCCTGGGATTGCGCCCGCAGGATGCCGTCGCGCATGAAGGCCAGCACCTGATGCAGCCACGCCGGCCGGTCCACCATGTCCAGCATGAGCTGTTCCAGGCCGCGGAGCTGGGCCAGGTCCGTCGAGATGTCCGCCGCCCAGTGGCGATAGTGCGGCCCGCGGTCGAGGGTGACCTCCAGGATGTCGCCGATGGCGTCCTGTAGCCTGCCCAGATCGCGGGATGAGGCCGCTTCGTCAATGACGTGGCGCGGCGGCACCATCCTGTCGAAGTCGGCCTCGGTCTTCAGGGCGGGGTCGAACATCCACGCGCCGCGGCGTTCGGGGCTGGGGATGTGCCGGATTTCCAGGCCCCATCGCCGCGGGCCGGTGGGCGTGCCGTAGGTCGCCTGGACGGTGACCCACGGCTCGATGATGTAGTCGTCGCCCAGCCGGTCCTGGAGGATGGACTCGCGAAGAACCCGCTCGTAATTCCGGAAGAACGGGTCTTGGCAGCGGAGCTTGTCCGGGCCAAGCACCTCCTGCCGGCAGGCAAACCACCGCACGTAGATGAGCGGGCGGGTCCTTTGCAGGCTGTTGTGTCTGCGCCAGAGGTCGCGGCGCTGGTCCTGAACGTCCTTTGCCGCGATCCGGGAAACCTGCTTGGCCAGGTCGCGGAGGATGCGGATGTCGTTGTTGCCGGGCATGGTGCTTTCGCGCCCGGCGGGGCGCGTCACCTCCAGAGGCGAAGCCACCTGCGGCGGAAGGCGTCGCGCAGGCGCTGGTTGAAGCGCAGGCCCCTGCCGCCGGGATGGGTGGAGAAATCCGCCCGCCCCAGGTCCGCGCCGGTGATGGGCCTGGGCGGGGCCACCCGCAGGAAGAAGTCCATGACGGCGGCCAGCAAGCGGCGCGAAAGTCGCATCAGGCGATCCTCTGAACGGGCCGCCCGACGCTGGCGTAGACCTCCTGGCGGTCCCTGGCCTGCCGCTTGGCCGCGGCGTGCAGCTGGGCCGTCTCGGTCACGTGGAAGCGGCTGCGGATGGTTTCCAGCCGGCCCAGCCCGCCGTCGGCATGCTCGCCCGCCGTCACCTGGTTGTCCAGCATCCACCGCGACACGTCCTCGTCGTACTCGGCCGGATACGCCAGTCCCACCACAAAAGGCAGCCGCAGGGACTTCTCGCCGGCGCCCAGCAGCAGCTGCGCCCGGCAGGGCAGCCCTTGGGCGCTGGCCAGGCCGCGCATCTCCTCAAACCCTCGCCGGGCCGCCTCCAGGTCGCGGTAATAGAACAACAGCCCCGTCTCCAACTGGAACCGCTCCCGGGGCACGCCCTTCAGGGCCAGGCGGCCGTCCGGAGCGGCGTCGTAGATGCGGTAGACCTTGGCCTCGGCGTGGGCCTCCGACTCCAGCAGCATGGCCACCTCCTCGGCCGTGTACCCCACCGAGCAGGTCGCCCCGAAGTCCACCACGTACAGGCCGACGTAGCCATCGGGATGTTCCAGCTGCGGCAATCGCATATGCCACCGGCTTCTCAGGACAGCGCTATTTTACCAAACCGGCGCCTGCCGACGCGAAGCACCTGGCCGGGGCGCAGCTCCAGGCGGGTGTCCACGTCGGTGATCTTCTGCCCGTCAATGCTGACGGCCTTTTGGCGGATCAGCCTGCGGGCCTCGCTGTTGCTGCCGGCAAAGCCGGCCGAAACGATCAGCTCGACGATACCCGTGGACACGGCCGGGACGGGGATCTCCGGCATGTCGGTGGGGACCTGGCGCTCGGCAAAGACTCGGTCGAATTCAGCCGCGGCGGCCTCGGCCGCGGCCTCGTCGTGGTATATGGCCACGACCGTCTTGGCCAGCGTGGCCTTGGCCTGGCGGGGATGGGTCTCTTTCGGATCCAGCAGCGTCTTGATCTCGCCGGCCGGCAGCTCCGTCGCCAGCGTGAAGTAGTTCTCCATCAGCTCGTCCGGGATGGACATGACCTTGCCGAACATGTCGTTGGGCTCGTCCGTGACGCCGATGTAGTTGCCCTTGCTCTTGGACATCTTCTCGTTGCCGTCCAGTCCGACGAGGATCGGCAGGATGAGCACGATCTGGGGCTTCTGGCCATAGGCCTTCTGGATGTCGCGGCCACAGAGGTTGTTGAAGGTCTGGTCGGTGCCGCCCAGCTCGACGTCGGCCTGGACGCACACGCTGTCGTAGGCCTGCATCAGCGGGTACAGCAACTCGTGCAGGCCGATGGGGGCGTTATCCCGGTAGCGCAGGGCGAAGGTGTCGCGTTCCATCATCCTGGCGACGGTGATCTGCCCGGCCAGCCGCAGCAGGTCGGCCAGCTTGAGCTGGGACAGCCATTCGTTGTTGTAACGGATTTCCAGCCTGGCGGCGGAGGTGTCGAGGATCTTTCCGGCCTGGTCGAAGTACGTGCGGGCGTTGGTCTTGATTTCCTCGGGCGACAGCAGCGGGCGGGTGACGTTCTGCCCGCTGGGGTCGCCGACGCGGGCGGTGTAATCGCCGATGATCAGCACCGCCTTGTGCCCCAGGTCCTGGAACTGGCGAAGCTTGCGAAGGGGCACCGCGTGGCCGATGTGGATGTCCGGGGCGGTGGGGTCCATGCCGTACTTGACCCGCAGCGGCTTGCCCGTCTTCTCGGACTCCACGAGCCGCTGCTCCAGTTCGGCCGGGGAGTAGGCCGCCTCCACCCCGCGGAGCAGCAGCTCCATCTGCTGCCGAACGTTCATTTTCTTCGGTGCCCTCATGGCCGGGCAGTCTATCCCCGCCGGGGGGCTTTTTCAAACCCCTTTGCCGCCTGCGGCGGCACTCGGTACAATACCCGCGATGCCAATGGCTCGACATTCGGCACTTTTCGGGCTTGTCTGCTGGGGTTTCGCCGCGGTCGTTCTTGCGCTGCCCGCCGGCCTGCGGGGGCAGCCGCCGCCAGCCGGCGCCGCCACCGTCGATGAAGAGACCGCCGACAAGTACAACGATTTCTGCGACCAGGTGTCCGAACGATTCGAGAGAGCGGCGGCGGAGCTCACCAGCCGGTACGGCCTGGACGAGGACCAGCAGGAGACCGTACGCGAGATGATCGCTCAGTCCCGGGAGGCCTTTTTGCGGCAACACGGGCGCGAGGCCTTCGACCTGTTTCAGCGAGGCCGGGCGGTCGGCCAATACATGCGCCAGGAGAAGGTGGGCTGGCAGGAGCTGCCCGCTGACATCCGGGAGGACCTCGTCGGGGGAGTGCTGCCGCTGCTGGATGTGTTCGTCAAGCAGGCTACCGGCTTGGCCGATGCCTTGGCCCAGGTGCTCGATGACAAGCAGCGCGAGCAGTTGTCCGGCGACCGCCGGCGGATGGAATCGCAATTCCAGTTCGCCCGGGCGTCGCTTCAGGCGATGAGCGGGCGGGCGCCTTTTCCGCCCGGCGGCCGGCCGGGGGCGACCACCGGCCAGGCCCGCACCCAGCCGGCGGGCCGGGCCTTCGCCGCACAGCCGACGGATGAGTGGGAAAGATACGTCCGCGAGTTTGTCCGGCGCCACCGGCTTGACGAGGTCCAGAAGCTCCGCGCCCTGGACCTGCTTAAGAAGTACAGGGCCCTGGCAAACGAACCGCTGCGCCGCCAGGCGGAGACTCAGCCGGCGACGCGGCCGGCATCGCAGCCCACGACCCGCCCCGCCGGCGGCGAGGCCCTGGGCGGCCTGCGGAGGCGGCTGGCCGGGCTGAGAAAGCAGCGTCTGTTGCTGCGGGAATTGTTTGAACAGCTCAAGGCCGAATTGGATAAGATTCCCACTGCCGCGCAGCGGCAACTTGCCGAAGAAGAAAGGAGAAAGTCCGCCGCGGAGACCCGGCCGGCGAAAGGGTGACCTCTGGGCCGCAATAGAGCGATTGAGGAGAGCAAAGACGCTCCATGAAGTCCATTTTCCGCGTTGGTAGCGTCGTCTTCGTCCTTGCCTGCCTGGGCTGCGGCGGCTGCGCGAGCCTGCCGGACCATCCCCCGCGCAACCTGCGCGAGCTGGAGCAGCAGCAGAAGCTCAACCCGCAGGATTTTACCCCGCGCACGATCGCCCTGTACAACGTCGGCCGGGTTCTCTCCAAGTCCCTGTCGGCCCAGGAGCGGCTGGATTCACTCCGCATGGTCGAGAAGCTGGAGGTCTCGGCGGCCGAGGCGTGCCCGGCCTTGTCGGAGGTGCTGGTCGAGCCGGACACCCCCCCGGCTGTCCGCCAGGAGGTGATGGCCTTTCTAGCCGGGAGGCGGTACGGCGGCTTGGAAGGCCAGCTCGCCGCCATGCTGCCCCAGGCCGAGGACCCCAAGGTGCGCCTGGCCATGCTGGAGTTGATGGAGGTAAACCCCTCGCCCAAGGTGCTGGCCGACATCGTCAAGTTATGGGCGGCGCAGCCGCGGCTGCCCGAGGAGGAGGAGGCCCGCTACCGGCGTATGGTGGCGGAGCTTTGCGGCAAGAAGTGGGATCAGGCCCTGCTGGAGGGCCTCAACACCCGGGACTTTTTCGCTCGCGGCTCGGCGGTGGAGATCCTCAGCGCGCGGCTGCCGGCGCCTGTCCTGCGGAGAATGTTGGCCGAGCTGCAACCGCGGACCGAGGCCGTCCTTGCCATGCAGACCTTCTCGGAGGCCTTTGACTACGTGCCCAAGACCGGGCGCGAACTCCTGGCCGCCGTCGCCGCTCAGGCCAAGGGGCGGCGGGCGCTGCTGCCGGCGGCGGAACTAACCACCCGGTGGCGGGCCGGGGCCGCGTATGCGTTCAACATCCGCGACCTGCACCTGCTTGGCGGTCTGTCCGGGGATCCGATGAGGAACACCGGGATGTCGCGGGTCCAGTTGGCGCTGGAGATTTCCCGGGCGATTGGCGGCCGGCGGGAGAACCCCATCGCCGGGACCGGCGCCGATTCGTCGCGCCGCCCGCGCTTCCGTCGCGGCCGGCTGGTGGATTTCGACGCCCAGGTCGAGAGCCTGAGCATCGCCGACCTGTGGAGGCTGCTGTTGCTGGGCGAGATGTTCAGCCGGCCCAGCATCCGGGAGGCGTTTCGGATCGCGGCCTTGCAGGACCGGGCCGACGGGCAGACGCAGTGGGGCGGACTGGTCTCCTACACGCACGGGATCGTCCAGGCCAAGCTGTATCCCCCCGGAGCCAAGCAAGGCGACGATCAGTACGTCCCGTCCAAGCAGATGATGTGGGATGCGTTCGACTCGGTCTGCTTCTTCGTCGGGCATTTCAGGACGCAGGTGGAGGATCCGGCGTGGATCGGGCCGAGCGTCCGTGAACTGGCCCTGGCCAAGTCGCAGAACGTCTGCGGCGTGGTCGTGACGAGCCTGACCCAAGGCAAGCTCAATGTCACGTACTTCACACCCGGGAGGGTTCTGATCGACCTGGGAAACTTCCCCCCGCCAAAGTAAGCGGGGCCGGCTCAGGGGATGTGCCGGAGGATTTCCTCGATGGCGTCCAGCTCGGACTGCATTTCCTTCAGGTACCGCTGGAGCGTCCTGATCTTTTCGCCGCCGGTGCTCTCTTTGAAGCCCTTGCTTTCCAGCCGGTGCTGCACCTGGGCGATGGCTTCGGTCAGCTCGTCGCGGCGGCGCTGGAGATTCTCGCGCTGGCCTTCCAGGTCCAGGGGCTCGCCCAGGACCTCGTCGAGCACGTGCTCGGCCACAAAGATAGGCGTGTCCAGGGCCGAGCCCAGGGCGATGGCGTCCGAAGGCCGGGAGTCCACCTCGATCGTCTCGCCGTCGCGCTCGATGAAAAGGGTCGCGATGAAGGTATGTTGGCGGAGGTCGTTGATGACAATCTTCGCCAGGTGGCCCCCCATCGCCTCGATCACCTGCGCCAGCAGGTCGTGCGTCATGGGGCGGGGCAGCTCGATGCCCTTCAACCGGCGGTCGATGGCCAGCGCCTCGTTGATCCCGATCACGATCGGGAAGGTCCGCTCGCCGTCTTTCTCCTTGAGAAAGATGACCTGCTCCGGCGAGGTCTCCGTGATCACGATTCGCGATAGTTCGACGGGCACGTCCATGATTCATTCGCTCGAAACACTCACCCGCACACGCGCTTCCGGGCTCCGCGGCTGACACCCATCCTCCCGCAGCCGCAGCCTGCCGGCGGCTACCTGACATTATATCCTATTTCAGCCGGTCCAGCGCCTTCTGCGCCGCCTCCAGCTCCGTTTTCATGACCTCCAGGCGCTGCCGCTCGCGGGCGATGACCTCCGGCGGGGCCTTTTCGACAAAGCTGGGATTCCTCAGCCTGGCCTCGGCTCCCTGGATGCCGCGGGTGAGCGTCTCCCGCCGCTTCGTCAGCCGGGCCACCTCGGTGCCTCGATCGATCACCTCGTGCACCAGCGCCTGAAGACTGCCGACCAGGACGGTCGCGTCGGTGCCGGTGGGCTTGGCGTCGGCGTCAATCCTGACTTCCTCGGCGCCGGCCAAGGCCTTGATCAGGCCGGCGTTTTCCTCGATCAGGCGGCGGCTCTCGCGGTCGGCGGCCACGGTGACGCGGACCTTCTTCCCGGCCGGCAGGTGGTGCCCGCTGCGGGCCTCCCGAAGGCCGCTGATAAGCTCCTGAAGAGTACCGAACTGCTGCTCCAAGGCCGGGTCGATCCACCTGGCTTGTGCCCTTGGCCAGGCGGCGCTGGCCAGCAGCGGCTCGGCCGCCGAGTCGGCCGGGCCCCGAACCGGCACCACCGAACTGAGCTGAGCCCAGATCTGCTCGGTGATGAACGGCACGATGGGGTGCAGCAGGCGAAGCAGCACGTCCAGGGCGTGGGCCAGGACCGGCTTGCAGGCGACGTCGCCGGCGGCCAGGCGGACCTTGGCGATCTCAAGGTACCAATCGCAGAAGTCGTTCCACATGTAGCGGTAGAGGGCTCCGGCCGCCTCGTGGAAGCGGTAGCCGGTGAGGCTGTCGGTGACCTCGCGGACCGTCGTGTTCAGCCTTGAGAGGATCCACGCGTCGGAGATTTCCTGCCCGGGGCGGGCCTGGCCCCAGCCGCCAGCGCCTTGCAGGTTGGCCAGGGCGAAGCGCGAGGCGTTCCAGAGTTTGTTGCAGAAGTTCCGCCCGATGTCGAACTTGGGGGAGGTATTGGCCTTCCGGCCGTCCGGCAGGGTCATCTCCTCCACCGGCATGCGGACGTCCTGGGTTTCGGTGGTCATGCCGGTCAGGGTGAAGCGCATGGCGTCGGCCCCGTGCGATTCGATGATGTCCAGCGGGTCAATGCCGTTGCCCAGACTTTTTGACATCTTGCGCCCCAGGCCGTCCTGGATCATGGCGTGGATGTACACCTCGCCGAACGGGATGCGGCCGCGGAAGTACTGTCCGAACATGACCATCCGGCTGACCCACAGGGTGATGATGTCGCGGGCGGTGACCAGCACGTTGGAGGGGTAGAAGGTCTTGAGCAGGTCGGTTTCCTCCGGCCAGCCCATGGTGCTGATCG
>Ga0111187_1068_pt1 | contig 11347 bp, 6 predicted proteins | sample DeeMarSWOR324_28_FD_80242 | JGI IMG/M metagenome (GOLD analysis project Ga0111187, IMG submission 80242) | Phycisphaerae bacterium SM23_33 | reverse complement strand
CGCCACTTCCTCGGGCGGGACCTCCTCTGCCGGGCCGCCCTCAGCCGCTTCGGCTGCGGCCGCCTCCGGGCCCTCGGCAGCGGCCCCGCCCTGCTTGACGCGGGCGCTCTGCGCCTCGGCCACGCGGCGGGCCTCTTCGCTGCAGCGGCGCACGATCCGCTCCGCCAGCTGCCGCTCCAGCCCCAGTTCCTTGACCAACGGCTCCGGGCCCACTTCCTCAACGTCCAGCACGTTGACCATGCCCAGGGCGATGACCTGGCTGACCACCTGGTTGTCCACGCCCTCCACCTCCAGCAAGGCCTTCTCCAGGACGTCCAGGCCCGCGTTGAACTCCGAGGGCGTGAGAATGTCGATGTCCCACTGCGTCAGCCTCGCCGCCAGCCGTACGTTCTGCCCGCGCTTGCCGATGGCCAGCGACAGCTGGTCCTCGGTCACGACCACGATGGCCCGGCCCAGCTCGAAGCACAGGGAAATGTCGTACACTTCCGCCGGCTTGAGGGCGTTGGCGATGAGGATCTTCGAGGAATCGTTCCAGCGGACGATGTCGATTTTCTCCCCGCCCAGCTCGTCCACGATGCTCTTGATGCGGCTGCCGCGGACGCCGACGCACGCGCCCACGGCGTCGACCTTGGAATCGAGGCTGTTGACCGCCACCTTGGTGCGGTAGCCCGCCTCGCGGGCCAGGGCGCGCATTTCGATGATCTTTTCGGCCACTTCCGGCACTTCCAGCTCAAACAGGCGGCGGACGAAGTCGGGGTGGCTGCGCGACAGGACGATGCGGATCTGGCTGCCCTGCTCGCGGACGTCCAGCACCATCGCCCGGACACGGTCCTCGGGGCTGTGGGTCTCGCCGGGGATCTGCTCGCTCTTGGGGAGGATGGCCTCGGCCCGCCCCAGGTCCACGATGAGCGTGCCGCCCTCGCGCCGGCCGACCCGGCCGGTGACGATCTGCCCCCTGCGCTCCAGGTACTCATCGTAGATGCTCACGCGCTCGGCCTCGCGGATGCGCTGGATCATCACCTGCTTGGCCGTCTGGGCGGCGATCCGCCCCAGTTCGCGCATGGACAACTGGCGGTCGCCGACCCGGGCGCTGATGTCGCCGGTCTGCCGATCGATCGTCACCTCTATATCCTCGGCCCAATCAAAGCCCTTGCGGATGGCCGAGATCATGGCCGCTTCCAGATCCTCGAACACCACCTCCCTGTCGATGTGCTTGTCTCGGGCGATGCCTTCCACGATCCGAAGCAGTTCCTGATTCATCTGTTCCCTTGACGTTTTAGTGCATCCTATTCTTCGACAAAAAAAGTGGGTTTCCCGGCCCACTTTTCAAACCGTCTCCCAACCGGCATGTCCGGGCGCCTTACAACACCCTTGTCCCTCCCGGCTGCGCCCTCAACCGCGCGCCGCCAGCCGCTGCCAGTGGGCCCATCCCTCTGACCGGCCCCTGCCGGCCGAGCGAGATCGCCCTAGGCTGAAACACCGCCCACCACTCCGCTCGGGCACAGCTTCACGCCCATGTCTCCCGGTCTGACAAAGTGGACCGTCTCTGCATCCGCGCAAACAAGCCCCTGCGCGGGCCACTCGTCGCTACGTTGCGTCAAATAACCGATTATAGGAGCCGCCCCGGTCGTGTCAAAGAAAAACAGCGGCGGAAAATGCCGCCCGGCCGGGCCTGGGCGCGGCATTTGCGCCTCCTCGGCCGGCCCGCCGGCCCCGGCGGGGCGCCGCCGGCAGACAATGGGCCTTGACGGGCCGGTCTGGCGGCGATATCCTGTCGGCGAAATGGCTTGCAGGGTGAAAAGCCGTCGGGTTCCAGCCCTTTGCTGCCGGTCCTCGTGGTTTGAGGGCTTCCGTGCCCCGCCGGAGGTCCCGGGCTTGACGGCGAACTAGCGAACAGAACTCAATCAAGCCGATAAAGCCTTGGGGCCGCAGAAAGCCGTTCCAAGGCTCGTTTTTTCGCCTGAGCGACCTTCAGAAAAGTTTGCACAGTGAGACGACCTCCGGCCAAGCCGCGCGGGTCGCCGGAGACTACGAATTACACCAATTAGCACGAATTTCACGAATTACAGCGAGTCCTCCGTTGTTCAGCGGCGCGATCGGCGAAAGCGCCCGAAGCCCACCGCCCGGGGGCGTTTGACGCGGCGGACGACAGCCTCTTTCCATTTGCGTGTGAATTGGTGTAATTCGGCCCATTCGTCCCGAAGGGACGGCCCTTCGGGCCGTGTATGGGCCTCCCGCCGCGTCCTATGGCGGCGGGAACCCTAATTCGTGGACTGATCCGTGAGAACTCGGCTGGACCGAGTTTCACAACTGTTCAAGCAATGTTGCGGGTGACCTGGATGGGGCAAGAGCCATGATTGACATCAAGCTGCTGCGGGCCGACCCGGACAAATACGTCCAGGCCGCCGAGGTCAAGAACATCCCGGTGGACATCCCGGCCCTGCTGGAGGTGGACGGCCAGCTGCTGGAGGCCCAGCGCCGGCTTCAGGAGCTCCGCACCGAGCAGAACCGGACGGGCAAGCAGATCGCCCGGCTGGACGGCGTGGAGAAGCAGGACGCCATCGAGGAGATGTCGCGGATCAAGGCCCAGGTGAGGCACTTCAGCGAGGAGATATCGCGGCTGAAGCCGAAGTTCGACGAATTGATGCTGCTGGTCTCCCAGCCGCCGGACGAGGGCGTGCCCGTCGGGCACAGCGACGCCGACAATGTCGAGATCCGCCGCGTCGGCCAGGTCCCCCGGCTCGACTTCGAGCCGCTCGATCACGTCCAGCTGGGCAAGGCCCTGGACATCATTGACATCGAGCGCGGCGTGAAGCTGGCCGGGGCCCGAAACTACGTGCTCAAGGGCGGCGGCGCCCTGCTGCATCAGGCGCTGCTGCGCCTGGCCGTCGACGCCATGCTCGAAAAGGGCTACACCTTCCTGACCGTGCCCATGCTCGTCCGCGACGGCGTGATGTACGGAACCGGCTGGTTCCCCGTCGGCCGCGACCAGGCCTACCTCGTCGAGCGCGACCAACTCAGCCTGGCGGGCACGGCCGAGGTGCCGGTGACCGCCCTGCACGCCGATGAGATCCTGGAGGAGGCCGAGCTGCCCAAGAGGTACGTCGCCCTGTCGACCTGCTTCCGGCGTGAGGCCGGGGCGGCCGGCAAGGACACCTACGGCCTGTACCGCATCCACTACTTCGACAAGGTGGAACAGGTGGTCGTCTGCCCCAACGACAAGCAGCAGTCCATGGCCTTTCACCAGGAGATCCTGGCCAACGCCGAGGACGTCATGAAGGCCCTGGAGCTGCCCTACCGCGTGGTCAACTGCTGCACCGGCGACCTCGGCCAGGGGCCCGTCGAGAAGTTCGACATCGAGACCTGGATGCCCTCGCGGAACAGCTACGGCGAGACGCACTCGGCCAGCCGGCTGTACGACTTCCAGGCCCGGCGGCTGAACCTCCGCTACCGCGACGCCGAGGGCAAGATCAGGTTCTGCCACACGCTGAACAACACCGTCATCGCCAGCCCGCGGGTGCTCATCTCCCTGCTGGAGCTGAACCAGAACGCCGACGGCAGCGTGACGATACCCAAGGCCCTGCGGCCGTACATGGGCGGGGTCGAAAAGATCGAACCGCCCAGGAAATAGTGGTGGCATCCATGAGACCCCGGACAAGAGGCCGCGACCTGCTGTTCGTACTGGCTGGAGCGTGCCTGCTGGCGGCTGTGCTGGGTGGAACCTGGGTGCTGGCAAGGAAGGTACAGGATTCGATCCGAGCCAGGCAGGCCGAGCTCGAGCGCCGGAAAAAAGTGGCGCAGCACCTCAACGAGATCGGCCGCGGACTCAAACAATACACGGACAATCACGAACCTTTTCCAGCCACTGACCAGTGGAGCAGCGAAATCCCCTCTTCACCGCTCGAACCCGCAACTGGGCCGACCACCAGAGCGTCCACGACCAGCCGGGCGAGCGAAAAGGGCCCGCCATGATCGTCGTCATGAAACCCGGCGCCACGAAGCAGCAGGTGCAGCACGTCATTGACCTGGTGCGCGAGTACGGTCTGAAGGACCACGTCATCCACGGCACCGACCGCACGGTGGTGGCCTGCATCGGCGACAAGCGAATGGTGGACAAAGGCGCCATCGAGAACGCCCCCATGGTGGAGCGGATCGTGCCCATCCTGGCCCCCTACAAGATGGCCTCCACCGAGGTCAAGCGGACCCGCACCGAGGTGGCCATCGGGCCGAAGCAGTTCCCCATCGGCGGGCGGCGCGTGGGCGTGGTCGCCGGGCCCTGCGCCGTCGAAAGCCGCGAGCAGCTCCTGCGCACCGCCGACGCGGTGGCCGCGGCGGGCGCCGTGGGCCTGCGCGGCGGGGCGTACAAGCCGCGCACCAGCCCCTACAGCTTCCAGGGCCTGCGCGAAGAGGGCCTGAAGATCCTGCGAGAGGCCCGGGAGCGCACCGGGCTGGCCATCGTCACCGAGGCCATCGGGCTGGAAGAGATCGCCCCCGTGGCCGAGGCCGCCGACGTGGTCCAGATCGGCGCCCGGAACATGCAGCACTACCCGCTGCTGGAGGCGGCCGGAGGGTGCGGCAAACCCGTCCTGCTCAAACGCGGACCCAGCGCGAAACTGGAAGAATGGCTGCTGGCGGCCGAGTACGTCATCAACGCCGGCAACACCCAGGTCATCCTCTGCGAGCGCGGCATCCGCACCTTCGAGGAGTACGTCCGCTTCACGCTGCCGCTGTCGGCGGTGCCCGAGCTGCGCGAGCGCACCCACCTGCCCGTGCTGGTGGACCCCTCCCACGGCACCGGGCACGCCCACCTGGTGCCGGCCATGTGCCGCGCCGCCATCGCCGCCGGCGCCGACGGCCTGCTGCTGGAAGTCCACCCCGACCCCGAGCACGCCCTGTCCGACGGGGCCCAGTCCCTCACCCCGGCGGCCCTGACCGAGATGATGTCCACGCTCAAACGCATCGCCAACGCCGTCGGGCGGGAAATGTAGCCCGCACGCCGGGGGCAGGGCGCCGGGCAACTTCTCTCGCGTGCCTTACCTGCCTGGGGGGTCGCCCCAGTCGGGAACGGCGAGCATTTCGCCGTCGGCCAGGGCCGACTTGTGGGCCATCACGCCCGCGGCCGTGTAGCGGACCGCGTCCCAGGCGGTGATGGCCGGCATGCGGTCGCCGGCGACGGCGTCCACGAACTCGTGCACGAGATAGGCGTGGGAGCCGCCGTGGCCGCCGTACACGCCCGGGTCGGCACCGGCGAAGGCCTTGAGGACCTGATCCGGCAGCGGGTCGCGCATCTGCTCGGCCGTCAGCGGGGCCCAGCCGTTCTTGTCGAACCAGGTGCCGTCGCGGTAGCAGCCCTGCGTGCCGAAGATGCGGAAGCCCTCGTTGCCGGGGTTGCCGATCTCGCGGTATTCGCGGATCAGACAGGTCGCCCCGTTGCTCATCAGGAAGTGGGCCGTCTCGTTGCTGAACCTGCCGGCCGGGTCGGGCTGGCCTTCGCGGAAATAGGGCTCGCCGGTGCGGTTTCGGTAGCCCCAGGCGCAGACGCGGCTCATGTGGGCGTTCATGACGCAGATAGGGCCGGAGGTGGAATGCGTGGGGTAGTGCATGGGCCCGTCCTGGATCCCGCGGCGGCGGTAGCCCTTGAGCTTTTCGGACCACTCGGCCCCGGCGGCGCCGGCCAGCCGCTGCCGCGACACCTCGCGCAGATCGCACCCGGGCGAATCGAAGGCGTGCAGGTACTCGCCTTCGGCGTGGACGAAATCGCCGAAGCCCCCCTCGGCCGCCCGGCGGCGGCAGTACATCGCCGAGGGGCGGTAGTACGTCGTCTCGCCGTACATGTAGCGCAGCCCGGTGCGGCGGACGGTGTCCACCAGCTTGTCGCACCAGTCCAGGATCTCGTCGCCGTCCGGAACCGACAGCAGCGGCACGGCGCTGTACACGTGCTTGCCGGCCCCCATGGCCTGCACGGCCTGCGGGGTGTGCAGCCAGTGCTGGGTGATGATGGCCAGCGCGTCCAGGTCCGACTTGAGGATTTCATCCAGCGAGGCGTACGCGTCGGAGGGCTTGAACTTGTCCTGGAAGAACGGGTCTTCGGCGAACCTGGCGATCCGCTCCGGCTCGCGGTCGCACAGGCCGATGCGGTCCACCTGCGGATGGCTCTTGAACAGCCGCGCGAACGCGCTGCCGAAACTGCCCAATCCCACCAGGCCCAGACTGATGCCCATTTCCCACGCCTCCTCATGCGACCGTGCCGACGCCGCGGCGCCACTTTAGAACAGGCTTGCCTGACGCCGCCCGGGCGCGGAACATACCGCCAGCGGCAGGCGATTGAAAGGAATAAGCACACATGAAGACCAGACAGGCCGTGTTGGTGAAGCCGCGGCGGTTCGAGATCCAGCAAGCCGACGTCGCCCTGGGCGAGGGCCAAATCCTGGTGGAAACGGCCGGCTGCGGGCTGTGCACCTACGAGCTGAACCACTGGGCCGGGCGGCTGGGCACCCCGCCGATGGCCCTTGGCCACGAGGGCTACGGCGTGGTGGTCGAGGTCGGGCCCGGCACGACCGGCCGGGTGAAGGCCGGCGACCGCGTCACCGGGCTGTGCGGCAAGTGCTTCTCGGACTACTTCACCATGCCCGAGCGCCACGTCATGCTGATCCGGCCGGACCTGGACCAGCAGCACGTCCCCGGCGAGCCGCTGTACTGCGTCCACAACGTCGTGCGGGCCGCCCACCCGGAGATCGGCGACTGCCTGGCCATCGTCGGCTGCGGGCCCATGGGCCTGTGGTCGCTTCAGGCCCTGGCCAGCCCCACCCTGGCGGCGGTCGTCGCCGTGGACGTCGACGATGAGAAGCTCGACCTGGCCAAGCTCTACGGCGCCACCCACAGCATCAACCCCGGCAAGTGCGACGCCGTCGAGGCCATGAAGGAGATCACCGCGGGCCGCCTGGCCGACGTGGTCGTCGAGGCAACGGGCGCGGCCGCGGGGATGGAAACGGCCATCCACCTGCTGCGCCCGCGCCGCCCCCGCCTGGTCGTGTGCAGCAGCTTCGAGGGCCCCATTCAGCTCAACGTCCCCGCGCTGCTGGCCAAGGCCGTGGACGTGCTCCACGCCCACCCCGGCATCTGCATGGACAGGGAAGACGGCTGCCGGCGGACCGAGACCCTGATCAACCACGGCGTCTTCCGGACCGACCGGCTCATCAGCCACCGCTTTCCCCTGGAGGACGTCCAGAAGGCCTTTGAGACGTTCGAGAACCGCGGCAAGGGCTACCTGAAGGGAATCGTGACGCGGTAACGACAAGCCCGCCGACCACCTGACCGTGTTGGTTCGCCTGGGCAAGCCGGCCAGGGCCGCCCGGTCACGCGCCCGCGTGTCGCCGGCCCCGGCAGGGCCGGCAATGCAGAAGCAGTACAAGGAGAGCCGCCACGTCTGCTGACCGTTCATGTCCAGCGGCAGTAGCCCGCCCGCGATTCCTCGAGAGTGGCCTGAATGGTCCCGCGGCCGCGTTTGGCGAACAGGCAGCCTGGCTGAGCTGCCTGGCCTGCCTGATTGTGACCCCGCTGTTGTTCAACGCCCACACGGCCCGCAGCTTTGAGGAAGACCGGGTCCCCATGCTGCGTTCCCTGGCGATTCTGCTTGCGGCGGCGCTGCTGATATGGGGAATGGGCAGGCCGCGCGCGGCCCGGCAGAGCATCCGTCGCGTCATGCGATCGCCGCTGGCATGGGCGGCGACGGGCCTGGCCGCGGCCTCCCTGCTGGCGGCGCTTCTGAGCGTGGCCCCGCGGATTTCCTTCTGGGGGGCATACACGCGATCGCACGGCGCCTACCTGTCGCTGGCATACCTGGCGGTCTTCCTGGGCTTGGTCTTCCTGGTTCGCCGGCCGGCGCGGGCCGAGCAGCTCGTTTCCGTCATCCTGCTGGCCAGCGTGCCATGCGTCGTCTACGCCCTGCTTCAGCACCTCGGCTGGGACGTGACGTTGGCATCGCGCCCGGAGACGGCCCAGCGCGTCTTCAGCACGCACGGCAATCCGATCTTCCTGGGTGCCTACCTGATCATGGTGGCGCCTCTGACGCTGGCCCGCCTGCTCGGGCGGGCCCGGTCGGTCTTCGGCAGGCGGCAGCCGACCCGGCGCGAAGCAAGGCTGCTTCCCATACTGCGGCTGACCGGCTACGCCGCCCTCTTCGGCCTGCAACTGCTGGTCCTGGGCCTCACCCAGAGCCGCGGACCGATGCTGGGCCTGTGCGCCGGGCTGTGCGTTTTCGGGATGCTGATGGCCCTGCTCCGCGGGCACCGCAGGGCGGCCGCCGCGATCGCCGCAGCAACGCTCGCCGCCCTGGGCTGCCTGGTGATTCTCAACCTCTGGGCCGCCCGGCACCGCAGCGCAGGGGCCATCCCGGGGCTGGGCCGGCTGGGCAGCATGCTGGAGCCCCATGGCAGCGGACGGGCGCGCCTGGTGTACTGGGAAGGGGCGATGCAGCTCCTCAAGGCCGACCCCGCCCGAAGCCTTCTCGGATATGGCCCGGAAACCACCTACCTGGTCTATCCGAGGTTCTCTCCGCCGGAGCTGGCGCACCTGGAAGGGCCGGAGCCCATTCTGGACCGACTCCACAACGAAACGCTCGAGTCCCTGGTAACAACGGGCGCGCTCGGCGCCGTCTGCGCCTTGCTGGCCTTTGGGTTCTTCTTCCATCAGGTGCTGCGGCGGCTTGGTCTGGTGGCAAAGCCCTGCCGAGGCGCCGGCTTCTGGTGCCTGGTCCTGGGAGGCGGGGCGGCCGGCTTCTGCGGGCCCTGGGTCGCCGAGGGATCGTTCCGGCTTTCGGGGCTGGGCCTGCCCCTGGGAATGGTGGCCGGCATGGTCTCATATCTGACGGCGCTGGCCATCTGGCCCCGGGCCTCTGCGCAGGGCGGCAGCCCCGCAACAAGCGTTGGTGACAGGGAGTTGCTGCTCATCGGGCTGCTCTCGGCGGTCGTCGCCCACTTCGTGGAGATCCAGTTCGGCATCGCGATCGTGGCCACCCGGCTGCTGTGGTGGACCTACCTCGCGGTAGTGGTGTCGATGCGGCTGTGGCCCAAGTCCTCAGGTCAAGCCGCTCCGGACCGACCTCCCAGCGAGCCGGCCACCACCGGCGCGCCCGCCAGGCCGGCCGCCTGGACCCCTGCCGCCGTTTGCACTGGTCTGGCGATGATCGTGCTGGTCTTCTCCCTGTTCCGGCCCGCGCTCGGGTGGACGAGGCAGATGCCGGTGCTGGCGGTCGTGCTGGGCAGCACGTTCCTGGCGGGCATGGCGATGGCGGTGGGCCGTGGCCGCGGCAAACGCCGCAGGCTGAGGAGCTTCGCCACCGCCACGGCGGCCCTGGTCCTGCTCTTCAGCGTGGTGTACGTGCCCTGGTCGGGCTGGAGGCCCGCCTCGGCCGTCAAGCTCGTCGATTGGGTGACCCAGCAGTCGCATGCCACTTCCCTGCTCTACGGGGCGGTCCTGCTGCTGGTGCTGCTGCCGGCCGGCCGGGCCGCGCGAAGGCGGCTGCGAGGCCCCTGGCGGCCGTGGGGGAAAGCAGCCGTGGGGCTTTGCCTGCTGGCGGCGGCGGGTGCGGCCATCGTCCCGTCCAACCTGAACGTCTCCCGGGCCGACTGCTTCGCCCGCCAGGCCCGCTTCTACCGCCAAGCCAAACAGTACAAACCCGCCGCCCTCCTCTACGCCGAGGCCTCGCGCCTTCAACCCCGACAGGACCACTACCTTGCCAGCCGCGCCTTGTGTCTGACCGCCCAGGCTCGCAGCCTGGGCCGCTCAGGGCCCACCCGCGATTTGTTTCAGCAGGCAACCGACCTGCTGGGCCGAGCCATCGGCCTCAGCGGCCGCGACTTCCGCCACTATCGCGCGCTGGCCCGGACGCACCATCTGGAGTCCCTGCTCAGCGAGGGGACGGCCGAGCGGGCGGCGTGTGTGCGGCGGGCGGAGCAAGCCTATCTCCGCGCCCTGTCCCTGGCGCCCAACCACATGAAGATGCGCAACGAGTGGGCCAGCCTGTGGCTGGATCACGCAGAGCACGCCCGCGCCGCACAGATCCTGCGGCAGGCGCTGGACATTGACCCCTCCTGGGGCCCGACGCGGGTGCTGCTGGCGAAGGTCCACGCGGCCAGGGGGGACACGGCCGAGGCGCTGGCCGAGTTGGACAGGGCGACGGCCACGGACACAGCGGAGCCGGAGACGTGGTGGGAGAAAGCCCGAGTGCTCGCCGAGCTGGACCGGCTGGCGCCGGCGGTGGCCGCGGCGGACCGGGCGGTCAAGGCCGACCCCCGGAACGCCGCCTACCGGCGAACCCTCGCCGAGCTGTACCTGCGCAGCGGCAAGGACGACCTCGCCCGGGTGGAGCTGGTCACCGCGATCCGCCTGGCCGCCCCCTCCGAGCGCCCTGACCTCATAAAGGCGCTGGCAGAACTGGAAAAGCAGCATCCTCCCCGGTGATCAACCTGCCCCAGGCGGCGCACGCCGCGGCCGACCAACTGCGCTGCGGCCGGCCGGGCCGCTGCCCCCCCAGCCGAGCCCTCACTTCCGCGTGCGGCGCCGGCGCACCAGCCAGAGCAGTCCCAGGGCCCCGGTTCCCAGCAGCGCGGCCGTCGCCGGCTCGGGAGTGTTCGTGAACCGCACGGTGAAGTACTCGTCCTCGTCAACGTCCAGATGGACCACCGTGTGCGTTGGGGTCTGAGGCTGGACGGTGCCTGAAATCACCTCAAACCATGACGTGTCGTCGCCGGGAAGGGTCGTGGTGAACACAACGCCCTGTTCCCAGTCGGGCAGCCAGGTCGCCGTGATGACCTCTTCGGTTGGAAGCTGCTGCGTATCCGTGAGCACGATGGTAAAGGTGATGTTCCCTTCCCTGTCGGGCAGCCAGAAGTCACCCACCGTCGTGCTGGTGTACGTGAAGACGGTCTGATCACCCGGCAGCGAGACGTGTTCGACGACGATCTCGGACGCCCCGGCTTGTCCTGCCGCAAAAAAGAGGATCGGCGCGAAGGCCAGCCAACTCACTAGCTTGAGTCTCGACATGGCTTCTCCTTTGCGATGGGAACCGCACGCCTGGCGAGCTCCAGAGCACCAAGCGGCAGTATATAGTACACGCACTCGGCCCGATTGTCAATCTGTCGCCTGCCGAGATCTCCGATCCCATGGCCGCCAGAGCACTTACGGCCGGCCCGTCCAAGGGGGCAATCAGGGACGCTCCTGGAGGGCCTCTCTCGGCTCGTACAAGCCGGGGCGAAGTCCGGAAAGGACAGGCCGATAGAGATGGACAAAAGGACGTTTCTGCGACTCTCCTGCGCTGGGGCCGTGCACGCCCTGCTGTGCCGGGGCT
>Ga0111187_1173_pt1 | contig 11407 bp, 8 predicted proteins | sample DeeMarSWOR324_28_FD_80242 | JGI IMG/M metagenome (GOLD analysis project Ga0111187, IMG submission 80242) | Phycisphaerae bacterium SM23_33 | reverse complement strand
CCCGCGGCGGCATCGTCCTGCCCGACACCGCTAAGGAAAAGCCGCAGAAGGGAAAGGTCCTCGCCGTCGGCGACGGCAAGCTCCTGGAGGACGGCACCCGGGCCAAGTTCCAGGTCAAGGTCGGCGACACCGTCCTGTTCGCCTCCTACGCCGGCACCGAGATCAAGGTGGACGGCGAGGAGATGATGCTCCTGGACGAAAGTGAAATCCTCGCCATCATCGGCTGAACGCCGGCCGGCCACCGGCGGCGCCGCGGGCGGCCGCCACCGGCGGCCTGACCGGCCGGGCCGCGAAAACTCAGAACCATTGAAAGCCATTCCAATGTACGGGAGCAACGAACATGGCCAAGAAGAAGATCACGTTTGATGCCGAAGCCCGCGAGGACATCCGTCAGGGCGTCAAAAAGCTCGCCCGCGCCGTCAAAGGCACTCTCGGGCCCACCGGCCGCGTCGTCGTCCTGGAAAAGTCCTTCGGCAGCCCCACCGTCACCAAGGACGGCGTCACCGTCGCCAAGGAAATCGAGCTGGAAGACCCCAACCAGAACATGGGCGCCCAGATGGTCAAGGAGGTGGCCTCCAAGACCTCCGACGTGGCCGGCGACGGGACCACCACCGCCACCATCTACGCCGAGGCCATCTTCGAGGAGGGCCTCAAGAACGTCGCCGCCGGCGCCAAGGCCATGCAGCTCAAGCGCGGCATCGAAAAGGCCGTGAACGCCATCGTGGCTGAGCTGAAACGCCTTTCCAAGCCCATCAAGTCCTCCAAGGAAGTCGCCCAGGTCGGCACCTGCGCCGCCAACCAGGACGCCGAAATCGGCGAGATGATCGCCCAGGCCATGGACAAGGTCGGAAAGGACGGCGTCATCACCGTCGAGGAAGGCAAGGGCATGGCTACCGCCGTCGAGCTGGTCGAGGGCATGCAGTTCGACAAGGGCTACATCTCCCCCCACTTCGTCAACAAGGTCGAAACCATGGAGTGCGAGCTGGAGAACGCCCTGATCCTGGTCCATGAGAAGAAAATCTCCGCCGTCAAGGACCTGGTCCCCCTGCTGGAGAAGATCGCCCAATCCGGCCGGCCGCTGGTCGTCATCGCCGAGGACGTCGAGGGCGAGGCCCTGGCCACCCTGGTGGTCAACAAGCTGCGCGGCACGCTGCAGTGCTGCACGGTCAAGGCCCCCGGCTTCGGCGACCGCCGCAAGGAGATGCTCCGCGACATCGCCATCCTCGCCGGCGGGAAGGCCATCATGGAGGACATGGGCATCAACCTGGAGAGCATCCAGATGTCCGACCTCGGCACCGCCAAGCGCGTCCGCATCGACAAGGAGAACACCACCATCATCGAGGGCGGCGGCAAGACCGCCGAGATCAAGGGCCGCATCGAGCAGATCAAGAACGAGATCGAGGCCACCACCTCCGACTACGACCGCGAGAAGCTGGAAGAGCGGCTGGCCAAGCTCGCCGGCGGGGTGGCCCAGATCAACGTCGGCGCCGCCACCGAGGTGGAGATGAAGGAGAAGAAGGCCCGCGTCGAGGACGCCCTCCACGCCTGCCGGGCCGCCGTCGAGGAAGGCATCCTCCCCGGCGGCGGCGTCGCCGTCCTCCGGGCAAAGGAGGTCCTGGACAAGGTCGCCTGCGACAGCGACGACGAACGCACCGGCGTGGACATCGTCCGAAGGGCGCTGGTCCAGCCCATCAAGCAGATTGCCGTCAACTCCGGGCTGGACGGCTCCATCATCGCCGCCAAGGTCGAGGAGTCCGACCAGATCAACTTCGGCTACGACGCCGTGGCCGCCAAGTTCTGCGACCTGGTCAAGGCCGGCGTCATCGTCCCCACCAAGGTCGAGCGGATCGCCCTCCAGAACGCCGCCTCCGTGGCCGGGCTGCTGCTGACCACCGACGCATTGGTCAGCGAGATCCCCGAGAAGAAGAAGATGCCTCCCATGCCCCCCGGCGGGGGAATGGAAGACATGTATTAGACTCAGGCAGGAGCCACTGGGCACGAGGCACGAGGGGCGCGCGGACGTCAGACCGAGGCTTTAGCCGCGACCCGCCGGGGAGCGCGCTGCCCCAGCGCCTGCGCCGCCGGGGCCGGGCCGTGCGGAGGCGATCCCCCCAGGGGATCGCCCGGCCAGGAAGCTTCTGTGCGATGGGCCGGAGCGGCGCGTCCGAAGAAGTTATCCCCCAAAGACTTGACGGATCCTGAAAACGCGGTACAATCCTCCTTGCTTGTGGGCACGCAGGAGTGTCCGTTTGGGCAATGTGGGTTCGCCATTACCCGGGGGTAGAAGGAGGTAGCTTGCGTGACTTCCCAGCATTGGACCGTCTGTGTAGTTCTGTCGGCGCTGGCGGCCCACGTCGCCTCAGCGCCAGCCGCGGGCGCCCCCGGCACTCTCCTCAGGACCTACGCCAGCCCAGCCGGCGAGGCGGCTCAGGTCGGCACGGCCTTAGACCTGTACGGGACGGACATCCTGGCGGGGGCGCCGGGCGACGCCCCGGTCTGGACCCACTCGGGGTCGGTATATCTGTTCAACTCTCAGACGGGCGGGTTCATCCGGAAGTTCCCCAACCCGATCGACGCCAGCAGCACGCAGTTCGCCTCCGCGGCCTGCGCTGTGGGCAGCCGCGTCCTGGTGGGCGCCTCGGAGATGACCACCGCCATCCAGATGAGCGGGGCGGCTTACCTGTTCACCGGCGGTACGGGCAGCCTGGAGCGATCGCTGCTGGCGCCGACGCCGAGCATGGGCGAGCAGTTTGGCAAGGCCGTGGCCGCGTTTGGCCCCTACTGCCTGGTCGGGGCCCCCTATGCCGATGCCACCGCCAATCTCAATGACTGGGCCGGCAAGGTCTACTTGTACGACCCGCGGGACGGGAGCCTGCTGCGCACATTCAGCAACCCGGCCCCCGCCTATGACGACAAGTTCGGGCGGGCGGTGGCGGCTATGGGCGGCAACGTCCTCATCGGTGCCCCGGGCGACACCGTCGCGGGCAAGCGCGCCGGCATGGTGTATCTCTACGACGGTCAGACGGGTTTGCAGCTCCAGACGTTTGCCGATCCTACGCCCGCCGACAACCACTACTTCGGCTACGCGCTGGCCGCTGCCGGCAACACCGTTTTCGTCGGCGCGCCCTTCGGCGGCGTCGGGGCGGTCTACGCCTTCGACGCCGACACTGGTGACCTGCGCTGCACCTATGAAAACCCCCGGGCCGCCGCCGACGCCTTCGGCTGCTCCGTGGCCCCGGTCGGTCGGTACTTGCTCGTCGGGGCCTACGGCGGCTCCCCGTCCGCCGGCGGAGCCGCGTATCTGTTCGACATCGAGACCGCCGAACTCGTCCACACCTTCACGGACCCCAACCCGGTCGCGTTTGACACGTTCGGCTGGGCTGTCCAGCCCCTTGGCCGGCACTACCTGATCAGCGATCCGGCCGAGGACGCCACCGCTTTCTCCAGCGGGGCCGTCTACCTCTTCGAGGGCATCCCCCAGCCAGGCCTCGTCATGAGCGGCGATTTCGGCCACGGCCTGGGCGGGTGGGCCGCCTCCGGCGGCGGAACCTGCGACGTCGTCGAGGATTCCCACGCGCCTGGCAACTGGGCCGTCGAGATGGCCACCGGCTCGCCCGTCGCGCTCACCCAGTCCGTGGATACGCCGGTGCTGGCCTTCTGGCTGGAGCTGGACTACGAGTTCACCGAGACGGACGGCTTCCTGACCATCACCCTGGCAGGCCAAACGCTGGACACGCTTTACGCCCCGCCGACCCTCGTCGGAGAATGGACGTCTTACAGGCTGCTGGTGGAGGACCCGAGCCTGATCGGCTTGACGGAGGCCGCCCTGGCGCTGACGCTGGATGGGGCGACGCTCTCCCGGGTGCGGCTGGACAACATCGCCCTGACCGAGATACCGGAGCCGGCGACGCTGGCTCTGGTGGTGATGGGCGTGTTCGGCCTGCTGCTGCGCCGCCGCAGGAACTGAAGCCGCCCGGGGACCGGGAAGGCTGCCAGGGGCGGGCATGAGGCACGAGGGGCGCGCGGACGTCAGACCGAGGCTTTAGCCGCGACCCGCAGGGGAGCGCGCTGCCCCAGCCCCAGGGCCTGCGCCGCCGGGGCCGGGCCGTGCGGAGGCGATCGCCCGCGGCCGCCGGACGCAGCGGCGGATTGCCCGCGAGCTGGGCTTTAGCGAAGGCTACGGCACCATGATCGCCAAGGGCCGCCGCCGGCCTGGGCGGCCGGGCGGTTTTCTTGCAGGCCGACGAGAAATCGGGTGAAATACCCCCACTGCCTTCTTATAATTTGCGAGGCAACTGGGGAAGATGCGAGTTACGGAGAAAGGAGAAAGGTATGGATCGCCTGAGCATCTCGCTGACCTTTGTCCTTCTGGCTTTGGGGCTGCTGGCTGCTGGCTGCTGCGACAAGGAGAAGCAGCAGCTGTTAACCGTGCAGCAGCAATACAACGAGCTGCAGAAGGACAACCAGGACTTGAAGAAGTCCCTGGCCGAGGCCCAGTCCGCGAACGCTGAGCTGACGGCGCAGTTGAACAACCGGGGCAGTCAGTTGGACAGGACCCAGGAGGAGCTGACCAAGCTCAAGGCCGAAAGGGTCCAGCCCGTGAGGGAAGCCGGCGGGGTGCCGGAGGGATGGACGAAGACCTCCGCCGGCGTCAAGACCACCCTCAGCAGTGACATCCTGTTCGCCTCGGGCCGGGCCACGCTGTCCTCGGCCGGAGTTTCCAAGCTCAGGAGCGTCGCCGCCACCATCAAGAGCAAGTACCCCGACGCGGTCGTTCGCGTGTACGGCTACACCGACGACGACCCCATCGTCAAGAGCGCCAAGCTGTGGCAGGACAACCTGGACCTGTCGGCCAATCGAGCCATGGCGGTGACGCGGCAACTGTGGAAGCTGGGGATACCGGCCGAGAAGGTCGAGACCATCGGCATGGGGGCCACCAACTTCGTGGCGGCGAACACCACGCGGGCGGGCAAGGCCGGCAACCGCCGCGTGGAAATCGAGGTCTTCAAGCAGTAATCCTGGCGGGCCGGGCGGCTGATGGACATCCTGCCTGCCATAGACCTGCGGGGCGGAAAGGTGGTTCGCCTTTCCCAGGGCGACTACGGTCGCGAGACGGTCTACGCCGACGATCCTCTATTGGTGGCCAGACAGTTCTCGGCCGCCGGGGCCCGATGGATTCACGTGGTGGACCTGGACGCGGCCCGCTCCGGGCGGCGCGGCAACCCCGAGGCGATCGCTGGCATCTGCCGGGAAGTGCCGGCCGCGGTCGAGCTGGGCGGCGGCATCCGCGACGACCAGGCCGTCCAGGCGGCCCTGGAGCTGGGCGTGGCCAGGGTGATCGTGGGCTCGGCGGCGGTGAGGGACTGGGCGTGGTTTGCGGCCCTGGCTGCCCGGGGCGAGTTGGCGGGCAAGGTGGCCCTGTCGCTGGACGCCCGCGGCGGGGAGCTGGCCGTGCACGGCTGGAGCGAACCGGCGTCGGTGACGGTGGCGGAGTTAGCGGGGCGGGCGCGGGCGCTGCCGCTGGCGGCGGTCATTTACACCGGCATTGAGCGGGACGGCATGCTGGCCGGCCCGGACCTGGCGACGACGGCCGAGGTGATAAGGCTCAGCGAACGGCCGGTGATTGCCGCCGGCGGCGTCAGCAGCCTGGAGGACGTGGCCGCGTGCAAGCAGATCGGCTGCGCGGGCGTCATCGTGGGGCGGGCGTGGTATGAGGGCCGGATTGACTTGGCTGAGGCCTGTGCGTTGGCGGGGGCCTGAGAAGGGCCGGTGGAAAATTTTTCGGTTTTTGGGCAGATAGGGGATTCTCTTGGTGTGGGCAGCGTGTATCATGGGAGGGGTAAACGTGGGGGAGTGAGGGTGTCTCGATGTCCGCCGCTCACGGCGGGCTGGTTCCAATGCGAACATATGGCCATTTTCTTCCAGAAGGGTGCTAAGGCTCCATGACTGACACAAACATCACGGAAACCGCACAGCAGCAAGTGAGCATCGCCTCGGGGGTGCTCGAGATCACGGAAAAGGGTTACGGCTTTCTCCGCCAGGAGAGCAACGACTTCCGGGCCACGCCCGGCGACGTGTTCATCTCCAAGGACTTCGTCGGCGGAGACCGTCTGCGGACCGGGCTGTTCATCGAAGGGGAGATCGTCCCGGCCACGAAGAAGAAGGCCGGCCCCAGGCTCCAGAAGATCCTGCGCATCAACGGCAAGCCCTATAACGAGTGGCCGGACGTCGTCCCCTTCTCGGAGCTGATCGCGGTGGACCCGCATCCGCAGATGCCCCTGGAGACCAGGGATGGCCCCGTGGAAATGCGGGTGCTGGACCTGGTCTGCCCGCTGGGCAAGGGCCAGCGCGGGCTGATCGTGGCCTCGCCGCGCACGGGCAAGACCATCCTGCTTCAGCAGATCGCCAACGCGATCCTCGCCAATTGCCCGGGGGTGCACGTCATCGTGCTGCTGGTCGACGAGCGCCCGGAAGAGGTCACCGACTTCAAGCGCAAGGTGGCCGCCGAGATCGTCCACTCCACTAACGACCAGGACGTGGCCAACCACGTCCGCGTGGCCGAGTTCACCATCGAGCGAGCCAAGCGCATGACCGAGTTCCGCCGCGACGTCATCATCCTGCTGGACAGCCTCACCCGCCTGGGCCGGGCGTACAACCGCTACATCGAGACCTCCGGCCGGACCATGACCGGCGGCGTCGACATCCGCGCCCTGGAAACCCCCAAGCGGCTGTTCGGGGCGGCCAGGAACGTCGAGACCGGCGGGTCGCTGACCATCCTGGCCACCGCCCTGATCGAGACCGGCAGCCGCATGGACGACCTGATCTTCGAGGAGTTCAAGGGCACCGGCAACATGGAGCTGATGCTGGACCGCCAACTGGCCGAGAAGCGCATCTGGCCGGCGGTGGACATCTCCCGGTCCGGGACCCGAAAGGAGGAGCTGCTGTATGAGCCCTGGCAGCTGCCCAAGATCCACATGCTGCGGCGGTTCCTCAGCCAGCTCAACGTGGACCAGGCCATGCCCCAGTTGCTGCGGGTCATGAGCAAGTTCAAGACCAACGAAGAGTTCCTGCGCCAGCTGGACCTGTCAGACTCCGCGTGACGGCTGCCGGCGGGGGGGTTGCCCGGCGATGAAAACAAGGGCCGCCCAAGAGCGGCCCCTTGTTCTGCGCTGTGTAACGCCAACGCCCGGGGACCCGCCAGAGTGGTTCCGGAGGCCTCCCGAAACCCATGGCTCTACTTCATCACGGCGTCCTTGGCCGCCTTGGCAATGCGGAACCTCAGGACCCTCTTGGCCGGGATGCGAATCGGCTCCCCGGTCATGGGGTTGCGCCCCATCCGGGCCTTGCGGTTCACCACCACCAGCTTCCCGATGCCGGGGATGGTAAAGCCATTCCTGGCCTCCTTGTAGGCCAGGCCCGCCAGCTCTTCCATCACCGCGACCACCTGCTTCTTCGGCAGATCCGTCCTCTCTGCCAGCGTCTTGAGGATCTGTGACTTCGTCATCGCTTTGGCCATCTGTGTCGCTCCTTCAAACCAGGCCCGTTTTCGTGGGAAATGACGAGCCGCCGGCCCTTCTCCGCCGCTCGTCCTTCGCTGCCGGCAAACGTCACGTGCAGGCGGCCATGGCACACCGCCTCCAGCCGCGGGGGCATATCATGCCTGCCCCGCCCGGGGCCGTCAAGCTCAAATAGGCCGACTATTCCGCATTTTTCTTGCGTTTCGCCGCGCCGGCCCTTGCGGCAGACCGGGCGGGAGGATAATCTGCCACCTCCATCACTGCCAGCAAAGGAGCCGCCCACATGCCCAGGAAGATTTCGGTAACCGTCTGGAACGAGTTCCGCCACGAAAAGACCCACAAGCAGGTCAAGGAGATATACCCCGACGGCATGCACGCCGTCATCGCCGCCCACCTCAACGCCGCCGGCGGCATCAGCGCCCGCCTGGCCGCGCTGGACGAGCCGGAGCACGGCCTGACCGAGAAGGTGCTGGCCGACACCGACGTGCTTACTTGGTGGGGGCACATGGCCCACGGCGAGGTGGCCGACGAGATCGTCGACCGCGTGCAGCAGCACGTCATCGCCGGCATGGGGATCATCTGCCTGCACTCGGCCCATTTCTCGAAGATCTTCCGCCGGCTGATGGGCACCACCTGCTCGCTGAAGTGGCGCGAGGTCGCCGAGCGCGAGATCATCTGGTGCAGCAAGCCCGGCCACCCCATCGCCGCTGGCCTGCCCGAGCCCATCATCCTCGAGCACACCGAAATGTACGGCGAGTTCTTCGACGTCCCCGAGCCGGAGGCCACCGTCTTCATCTCCAACTTCGCCGGCGGGGAGGTCTTCCGCTCCGGCTGCGCCTGGACCCGCGGGGCCGGGAAGGTCTTCTACTTCCGCCCCGGGCACGAGACCTATCCGATCTTCAAAGACCCCAACGTCCTGAAGGTCATCGAAAACGCCGTCCGATGGGCCGCCCCCGCCGCCCGCACCACCATCACCGTCTCCCACCGCGGCGAGATCGGCTGGTTCGAAAAAAAGTAGGGCGTGCGCCCGGGCCGCGTCCCTGCCCCATCGCCGCGCCGAGAATGGAGGACCGCCGCCATGTCGGCCCCCGCTGACGGCCAGCAGTATTCAGGCGCGTTCCGCGTGGCCACGTATTTCCCGGCCGGCGCGGTGACGGAGCTTCTGTCGCGGCCCCAGCAGCTCTCCGACGCCGTGGCCGGCCTCAAGGCCATGCAGGCCGAGCACGTCTTCCTGGAACTGTACCGCGGCGGCCACGAGGCCGACGAAGCGGTGCTGGCCCGTGCCCGCGACGCCTTCCGGCAGGCGGGGGTCCGCGTCGGCGGCGGCCTGACGACCACCTGGGGCGAGGGCTTTGGCGGTCCGGCCCTGCCCCAGCCGCAGGAGCAGGGTAGCCTGTTCTGCTACAGCCACCCCAGAACGGCCGAGGACATCAGCCGCCTGTGCGCCCTGGCCGGCAGGCTCTTCGACCACCTCATGCTCGACGACTTCTTCTTCACCAACTGCGAGTGCGGCGCCTGCCGCGCCGCCAAGGCCGACGGGCCATGGTCCGCCGCCCGCAACAGGCTGCTCGTCGAGTTCGCCGCCAAGGCCGTGCTCCGGCCTGCCCACCGCGCCAACCCTGGGTGCCAGGTCATCATCAAGTACCCGCAGTGGTACGACCGCTTCCAGCAGTTCGGCTACGACGCCGCCGCCCAGACCCGCCAGTTCGACGCCATCTGGGTCGGCACCGAGACCCGCGACCCCCACGCCGAGGACCAGTTCGGCCCCGTCCAGCAGGCCCAGTCCTGGAGCGTCTACCGCTGGCTGGCCGACCTCGCCGGGGCCAAGACCCTGGGCGGCTGGTTCGACCCGTACGGCTGCGACGAGCCCAGCTACCTCGAGCAGGGATATCAGACCGTCCTGGTCGGCACCCCCGAGATGCTCCTGTTCAACTACCATTCGCTGCATCGGCCGCAGTCCAGGCCCTTGCTCGAGGCCCTGATGCGGCACATGCCCAGGCTGCGCCGCTGGGCGGCGGCCCTCCGCGACGCCAAGCCGACCGGCCTGGCCTGCTACAAGCCGCCCAACAGCACCTCGCGCGGTGAGTATTACGTCTTCGATTACCTCACCATGCTCGGCATACCCACCACCATGCACGCCGGCTTTCCCCAGGACGCCCGCGTGGTCTTCCTGTCCGGCCACGCCCTGGCCGATGAGGACGTTCTTGAAAAGGCCCGCCGGCACCTCGCCGCCGGACGCTCGCTGCTGGCCTCGGCTGAGTTCGTGGCCGGCCTGCCGGCCGACGCCGCCGAGGAGCTGTTCGGCCTGCGGCGGCGCGGCTCGCTGGATGAGGGCCCGGCCCAGTCGGGTCAGATCCGCCTGGCCGGCGCGGGCTTCGGTAGCGAGCGGCCGGTGGAGGTCGCCGGCGTGCTCGAGGCCGCCGGGGCCGAGGTGCTGCTCAGTTGGGGACGATGCGAAGGGCTCTCCCCGTACTTCACCCGCAGGCGGCACGGAGCCGCTTCGGCGATGATGCTCGACATTCAGACCAATGCCCTGGGCGGGCGGACCGGCGTGAACATCACTCGATGGGTGAACGTCGTGGACCTGCCCCAGCCCGTGCTGGACTGCATCCGGGCGGCCGTCATCGAGCCGCTTGGCCTGGAGATTTGCTGCCCCGGCCGGGTCGGTATCTACTGCTTCGATGGCGGCCCGCTGGCCGTCTGCAACTACCGGAACGAGCCTGCCGACGTGGAGATCAAGTCTGCTTCCGCCTCGCCCCTGGGCCCGCTGGACCGCCTCGCCGCCGAGCAGGACACGGCGGCCGCCGTCGAAGCCCGAGGGCCCGACCTGCTCAAGCTCCACCTCCCCCCGCGCAGCCGCCACCTCCTCGCCGCCGGCTAGCGGCCCGGCCGTCCGCGCCGGCCGGACAGGGTCTGGCTCCATTTCCCTGGCATTCTCCCGCATTCCGGTCATCCGGTCTGTACAATGGTGCCGGCCGCCTGCCGTCAGTGCGGCTTCAGAGATCAGGAGGTTGGCTATGACCCGACACCGAGCGAAATGGTTCCAGGGGAGACTCCAGGGGGCTGTTCTGGCGGCGCTGTGCGCGTCGCTGTCGGCGGCGGCGGGTGCGGCCGGCCCGAGCCCGCTGGCTGACTATGACGTCGTCCTGGAGATCGAGAACACCTCGCCGCAGAAGCAGACCGACTGGCCGGTCATCATGACCGTGTACAAGGTCTTCGGCCGGAACCTCCCGGCCGATACGCTGAATCCCGCCGGATATCACGTCTACGACGAGAAGGGGCGGGAGATCCCGCACATGATTGAGGCTATCCCGCCATACGACCAGCAGGGGAACAACGAGATCGTCTTTATCATCCCGCAGATCGAAAGGGGCCAGAAGCTCCGGTACCGCATCACCAACACGGCCGAGGGTTCTGCCAGGCAGGCGAAGATTGACGTCGTCGGCAGTCGGCACAATCTGATCAGCAATCTCGGGTTCGAGCAGAAGGGCACGGCCGAGGGCCAGGCCGTCGCCGGCTGGGAGCTCGACGGCCGGCCGGATGCGGAGGTCAAGCGCTCCGGCTCATCGTCGGTGCGGCTGCGTGGGGCGCGGCCGCAGCGGCTGCGCCACGCCGAGAAGATCCCGCTGCGCCAGGGCGGGCGGTACTACTTCGGCATCTGGGGCAAGACTCACGAGGTGTCGCGGCACGGGATCCACACGGCCCGGGGCGGGTGCTTCGAGCTGACGGGCTTCAGCAGCGGCTGGCGCGGCATCCTCACCGACTCGCGCGGCACGCAACTGACGGACTGGGACGGGAACATCATCAAGAAGGACCTGGACGCGCGGACGCAGGAGACCCTCAAGCGCAGCTTCGAGGCCAGCCGGGCGGCGTGGATCTTTCCCCAGTGC
>Ga0111187_1154_pt1 | contig 11420 bp, 6 predicted proteins | sample DeeMarSWOR324_28_FD_80242 | JGI IMG/M metagenome (GOLD analysis project Ga0111187, IMG submission 80242) | Phycisphaerae bacterium SM23_33 | reverse complement strand
GGACTGTCGCCGCTGCCGGTGATCACCAGTTTGCCCAGCCTGCTCGGTTCGGCCGTGATCCGGGCCGTCACCAGCTCCGCCCGCCCGGCCGCACAGGCCAGCAGCCCCGCCGCCAGGGCCACCTGAACGTGTCTACGAACCAAGGCATGCCTCCTTCCTGGTGCCCGGTTGGCAGCCGGATCATCGCAACCGGACCCCAGGAGCATAGACTCTTTCGCGGCCAAGGCAAGGCGCAAGCCAGTCTTGCGTCGCGGCGGCTCAGGCCGGAACGCCAAGTCGCAGCGCCCGCGGCGACCTCGCGGAAGGCGGGTTGACGCGCCGCCGCCGGCGAGCTGTGGGACGACCGCGCCCCCGTGGCCGAGTTCGCCCGTCGGGCGGCCCGGCGCGTCGGCCCCGCCGCCCCCGTGGCCGCCTGGTGCGACCCCCAGGCCAAGACCGTCTTCTACTTCGGCCGAAACATACCCGACGTCATGTGGACCCGCCAGCGGCTGGTGACCCGGCTGGGTGAGCAGGAAGGAACGGCGCGGTGGGAGGCGTGGCTGAAGGAGGGCAAGCACGTGCTGTGGATCTTCACCTACGCCCGGCACGCCCACTTCGTCGAGCCCCTGGGCTTCCAGATCGACACCCAGGTCGCCGGCCGGGATCAAAAGAAGCTCGTCTTCACGCTGATGCGGCACCGGCCGGCGGCGGGGGCGCCGTCTTGAAATCCGGCGGGCCCGGCTGCGTCGGCGGCAGGCCTCCGCCTTGATCGGTCCGCCGCCGCTTCCCGCGCCAACGGGCGATGTCCCGCGGCGGATTGCCAAGTCGAGATTGCACGGCGGCGGCGACCGTATCTGGTATCATCTGGGGCCATGCCGGAGAAGCGCCACCAGCCGAAATTCAGCGTTATCATGCCCGTGTACGACCACGCCGAGTACGTGGGCGAGGCGATCGAATCGGTGCGGGCCCAGACCTTCGGCGACTGGGAGCTGATCGTCATCGACGACGGGTCCTCCGACGGCTCGGGCGAGATTGCCGAGGAATTCGCCGCCAGGGATCGGCGCATCCGGGTGCTGCACCAGGTGAACGCCGGTCCAGCGGCGGCCCGGAATGCGGGCATCCGCGCGGCCCAGGGTGAATGGCTGGCGTACCTGGACAGCGACGACCTTTGGTACCCCCAGACTCTCGCCAACTACGGCGACGCCATCGCCGCCAGGCCCGCAGCGCTTTTCTTTTACGGGTACCGCCACCGTTTGAACCCGGACGGCTCCCTCACCGAGCTGCCCGGGGAGTTCCAGGGGCACGCCACCGGCACCAGGGAGATATTCCAGCGCATGTATCTGTCTCACATGTGCGTGTGCTATCGCCGCGGCCTGATGGACCGGGCCGGGCCGTACGACGAGAGCCTCCGTAGCTGCGAAGACTACGAGCTGTATCTGCGGATGAGCCTGCATACGACGTTCGAGCCCCTCGGCCGGGCCACCGGGCTGCGGCGCCGGCACGGGCGGAACATCTCCCGCCGCAGCGGCTTCTCGCGCTTCCAGGAGGCGGAGGTGTTGCGGCGGTTCGTCGAGAAACAGGGCGGCCGGCAGGTGCTGCCGCAGGAGCTGATCTCGGCCAGGCTGGGCAGGCTGTACCTGGCCGCCGGGCGCGAGTACCTCAGGGGAGGCTGCTTCCGCCAGGCCGGCACCGCCCTGAAACAGTCCGGGCGCTGGCGCCGAAGCAGCGGCGCCGTCGTGCTCCGGATTGCGGCCCGGCTGCTGCGGCCGTTCTCATCCAAGCGCTCGGCCGACGTCCCGTGGATGCAGGGCCCGGAATAGGTTTCGGCCAGGCGACGATGGCGATCGCGGCTTGTTCTGCCAGGGTCCCCAGCCCAGAAGCTCCTTGCAGATTCGGGGAATTCGGGTATAATGTTTCCGCTCGCTCAAGGTGGAAGCAAGCCTTAGTGCTGCGGCCAACGGAGGAGAGCCGCCGAATTGCTCAAGGAATCCGCAAGTCAACCCAGGCAGTCTCTGCCGCCTGGCAGGCCTGTCGGCTCACGAGTGTGGGACCGCCGGACTGTGCATCCCTGCTCCCGGCGGATCGCACCGACGGATGCTCACTTGCCCGGTTGCCAGTCGGCCAGAGGTACGCCCTTCCAGGAGGCCTGAAGATGAAACCGATGACGGGATTGGGATCGTTTGCCGCCCTGCTGGCGGCCGGGCTCACCGTATTGGCGCTCGACACGGCCGTCTCGGCGACCACTCATTACGTCACGGCCGAGTGGGAGCTGAACCTGGCCATGGGCAGCCTGAGCCCCGGCGACGAGGTGGTGCTGGCTGCCCGCACCTATGACCTGCGGCTGGCCCACGGCTATTACATCACCACGCCGAACATCACCATCCGCGGGGAAACCGGCAACCGCGACGACGTGATCGTTTTCGGCGGCGGGATGAACGACGACGAGGGGATCTACCAGGCCTTCCAACTGGCCGGCGACCACCAGACGATCAGGGACTTGACCATCTCCGGCTTTTACAATCACGCCATCCATTTCCAGCCCGGCGCCCACTACGCCCACGTGGACAACGTCCGGACGCTGAACATCGGCCAGCAGCACATGAAGGGCGGCACCTCCACCTCCAACGCCATCATCGGCGGCATCATCGAAAACTGCCTGATGGAGCAGACGGAAGTGCGCGAGAATCATCCCATCCTCAACTACACCGGCGGGGTAGACCTGCTGGGGGCCACCGACTGGATCATCCGCGACAACGTGGCCAGGAACATCCAGGGCGAGACCGGCGAAGGCGGCGGGGCCATCTTCCTGTGGCAGAAGATCGTCAACCCCACCATCGAGGGCAACGTCATCATCAACTGCGACCGCGGCATCGCCATGGGCAACCCCGGCTACCAGTCGGCCGACAACCTGGTCGGCGGCATCGTCCGCAACAACTTCGTCAGCCACGCCAACGAGGTCAACCTGGAGCTGATCGCGACGGTCGGGCTGCAGGTGTACAACAACACCCTATACGGAGAGTCCGGCTCGAGCTACTCCCGCTGCGTGAGCATGGAGGGGTTCGTCACCTCGGGCCTGGAGCTGAAGAACAACCTGATCCACGGGGCCATCACGGACCGCGGGATTCCGTTCGTGTCGGAGAACAACATTACCGGCACCACGGCCGATTGGACCTGGTTCGTGGACGTCGCCGGCGGCGATCTGCACCTGACCGACCAGGCCGTCGGGGCCATCGACGGCGGGCAATACCTGGGCGTGGTGCTTTTCGACATCGACGGGGACGCCCGCCCGTTCGGCCTGGCCTACGACATCGGCGCCGACGAGTGCGTTCCCGAGCCGGCCTCGCTGCTGCTGCTGGCCGCCTCCGGCGTGGTTGGGATCGCGGCGCGCCGCCGGCGGAACGGCCGGTGAGGCGCGGGTGATCTCCGGAAAGTGACCTGATCCGACCGATTCTCAGCGCCGGGGGGCCCCCACGATTCTTGCGAAGATTCCGGGCCGGGGGCTTGCTTGACGGGCACGGACCGCTGCCCTATCATCGCGCTTTGAAGAGTCCGGGTCACACCTCACGAAGTCCGAGCAGGGAATTACTTTTCAGATATGTTCGCCCGGCGTTTGTGTGACTGTCGTGACGCGTGGGGGCGGGGAGGGTCTGCGCGGGCATTTACGCTTGTGGAAATCCTGATCGTGCTGGGCGTCCTGGCCCTGCTGGCGGCCATCATGCTTCCCAGCCTCCGCCGGGCCCGCGAGCTCGCCCACGACGCCACCTGCAGGGCGAACCTGCACCACCTCTGGACCATCCTCGCCGGCGGTGAGTCTTTCACCTTTCCTCCTCCCCAGGCCTGGGTGGGCGTCGTCCGCGCCAACGGCGGCGGGGACTGCTGGCCTGCCCCAAGGACAATCCCCAAGGCGCGGCGGCCGAAGCCTTCGGCGTGGGCGGCAACGTCGAGCAGATCGACCCGCCGGCCTCCGTCGTCTTCGGCAAGCTGGAGAGCAACGCCCTGATTCGCGTGTTTCAGGAAAAGGACTACTTCCAGCTACCCTGCGCGGTGGCGGTGAACATCTCCAGGCCGGGCACGTACCAGAAGGACTTCGGGGCCACGCCCGCGGTGATCCCCGCCGGCACCAGCGTGGACTGCCACTTCCTTTTGTATGATCCCGTCGGCACCCAGGAGTCGACCACCAGCGGCTCCATCCGCTTCGGCGGGTATATCCTGGGCCTGATCGTGCTGGACGGGGAGCTGGACGCCAGCGACGGGGTGCTGGGCGCGGCCGACACGCAGTACCCCGGCGGCCATCTTAGCCGCGGCCTCGAGGCCGGGGTCGAGCACATCACCGTCCAGTCGGATCGGCGGACGCTGACCATCCACCGCCTCCACGCCACCTTTCCCGGCGACCACATCCGCGTCGTCACCGCCCCCGGCGGCCTGGCCAGCTACGGCATGAACAACCAGCTCGGCCCTTGCCCCCGCCCCGGCCAACTGCTGCTGGTGGACTACGCCAAGACCGTCGTGGACGTGGACGGGGTGGGCGGCGACGACGATTTCGACAGGGAGCTGGCCCCGCGCCACCTGGGCAGAGCCAACGCCGTGTTCGTGGACGGCGGCGTCCGCAGCCTTCGGCCGGAGCAGCTCCGCCCCGACCAGAACGCCGAGATCTGGGCGCCCTAGACGGTTCCGTGTGCCGGCGCCGCCGGCGGCGGGACGTTCGGGAAGACCTCTATTCGTCCTTGGCCTGGAAGACCTTCAAGATGACCTGGGCATACATGCGGATGGTCATGTAGTTTCGCAGGTTGTAGCCGTTGTGGCTGAGGGCCTCCTCGCTGAAGTCGTTCTGCCACTGCTTGGGATTGGAGGGGTGGGTGCCGTCGCCGGAGATCAGCGTGGGTACCTCATACACGTTCTTGGTCTTCTCGACGACCTCGCGGAACTTCTCCAACCGGCCGTTGTAGTCGTCCGGGCGGCGGCGCATGATCTCGGCGTAGTAGTCGATCAGCGGCACCTTCATCCCCTGGGCCATGTTCAGCGCCGCCAGCCAGTAGTCATGCGCCCCCGGCGGCGGGATGCTGGTGAGCATGGGCACGGTGCCGTCGGCCATCATCCGCCGCATGGATGCGGCCATGTACTCGGTGTACACCGGCGGGACGATCCGGCCGCGGTCATTGGTGCCGAACATGATGACGGCCGCCTCGGCGTTCATCTTCTTCTGCCAGCCGTCCACGTTGGTGAACAGCCAGTCGGACATCATCATGCCGGTGTTGCCGTAGCCGGCCTCTTTCCACTTCCGCCACAGCGTCAGGTCGGCGTACTTCTCGACGATCTCGGCCTCCCCGGCCACCTCCGCCGTCATGTTCTTGGCGTTGATCTTGTTGGCCCAGCCATAGGAGGCCAGGTAGGCCATGGTCACGGTGATGCTGTCGCCGTACTGGCTGAGCGTGCCGGCCGTGCCCTTGAACTGCTTATGGACCTGGCGCATGGGCCCGACCCAGTAGTCGCCCGGCGGCGGGGCCAGCTTGACTTCGATGGGCTGGGGCTTCTTCTCGATAGCCGGGGAAAGCGTGACCTCCAGGTAGGGCCTCAGCTCCGGCTGGAAGCTGCGCGAGCCGTGGATGTCGTAAATGCCGCCCTCGATGCGGTTGTCCAGCACCACGCCGCAGTTGGGCACCTGCCCGCTCACCCAGGCCCGCACCGCCCCGGTCAGGTCGAACTCGATCTCCCCGTCAACCCTCTGTTTCCTTCCGCCCTGCTCGACCTCCTTGGGGACGACCTTGCCAATGGCCAGCGGCTTGTCGCCAGAGCAGGCCGCCGGGCCGCCCTTCGGCCAGGGCGCCCCGGCCTTGCGCTCCGCGGCGGTGGCCGCCTCCGCGTCCCAGCCGGGGGACTCCGGCAGCCTCAGCAGGAAGGCACCGTAGCGGTAGCTGCGGATCTGCCGGGCGGTCCGCGTCACCAGCGAGCAGACCAGCTTGGCCTGCTTGATCGAGGCGTGCCTGGGGATGTCGCTCAGGTCGAAGTGCAGCAGCGTGGTGTTGAAGTCCCCGGCCACGCCGCCGACGCGGCATTGGCTCACCCAGCCCCAGGTGCCGGGGAACTGGGCGACGTTGGCCTTGACGTAGGCGTCGGTGCTGGCCCCGCGCAGGGCGCAGTTGGAGTTCTGCCCGACGCGGACGGTGCCGTATTCACCTTCGGGCTTGCCGGCATCCGGCGTGGTCGAGACAGGGTCAAGCTCCACCTCCCGGGTGGCCGGCTTCAGGGCGGGGATGCCGGCCGCCTCCGGGCCGTGATCCACGATCAGCATCGGCCGGTATTCCGCCACCGGCCATTCGGCGCTGGCCACGGTGCCGCCGCCCTTGATGAGCAGCCCGTGATTGGCCGCCTTGCCTGCCTGCCAGCGCCGGACGACCCCGGTGACGTCCAGCTCGTGCACGTGCCCGAACGGGCCGTCCACGACGGTATCGCCGGCGATCAGGCCCTTTTCCTCCCGGCCGAAGTCGGTCTCGGCGTCGATCTCACCGCCGGGGGTGGCCCAGTCGCCCTCATCCTTCTCCTTCCAGTTGGTCCGCGTGTGCTCCAGCCAGTTGGCGTTGTCGTTCCAGTCGCGGGTGAGGGCGTAGGCCTGCATGCGGCTGGGGAACTGGCCGGTTTTCCCGTCGCGCCTGGGAAAGCCGGTGTCGGCCAGCCGCAGCACGGCCCGGTGGATGGTGTCGCCCTCGGGAATCGGCGACAGGTCGAACTGGATGAGGATGTGGCGTTTGCCGCCGCAGGCCAGCGTAGGCGACCGGCCGGAGTTGCGGTTCCTCTCCCACTCCTCGTCGCTGATCCAGGTGTCCTTGCAGCCGACGTAGCTTGGCCCGGGCGAGACGCCGTTCTGCAACTCCGTCACTTGCTCCGGCGGCCGGCAGCCACACAACCCCAACAGCCACACGGCCGCGACGACCATCAGGGCCCTTCTCAGTTCGAACATGGCGACGGTCTCCTTTGTCTGCTGAGTGCCCCGCCCGCCAGATCCCTGCTCCGATCCGACAGGCCCGGAAGCGGGCAACTCCTCTAACGCGAAATGACGATGCGGTGCCTGCCCCTGGTCACGAGGACCTTCTCCGCCGTCACCAGGCCGTGCTCGTCGGCGACGGCCGTGCCGGTCTGAGTGACCGCAGGCACGGTCATCTTGACCTTCTCATCTGAGGGCGGCAGCGGCTTGAGGGCTGGACTCTTCTCCTCCTTCTTGGCCTCTTCTGGGGCCAGCAGCGTGTTGGTCCACTTGAACTTCTGGCCGGGGGCGGCCTGGAACTTCCGGCAGCGGCGCGGGGTGACGTCCACCGTGCAGGCGTCTTCCGGCGCCCCGCCCCGTCCGCGCAAGTCCGGCCCCGCCAGCCAGACGGCCATCTCCCAGCGGTCGGGCGCGTCCACGGCGGTGGCGGCGTCGAAGCGCAGATAGCCGTTGATCTGGCCCTCACGGTCGCCGTCGTCCATGCCGATGCCCGGATTGCTGTCCAGGGAGCAATGGGTGAAGGCCGCCAGCGTGTCGTCCCGCCGCAGCTCGTAGATCCAATCGGCGCTGACGTGCATCCCCCAGGCGGCGATGAAGGCCCGCTTGGTGTCCTGCATCGCGCGGTAGAAGCGCGGCTTGTCGATTGTGCCGAAGTCGCCCTCGTGCATGTTGGGGGTGTAGTAGAGCATGGGGACCTCGAAGCGGACGTGCTTCTTGAGGTACCCGGCGATGTCGTAGTAGTCCCACGCGCTGATCTTCCACTCGGTCGCGGCGGGCGTCTTGGGCTCGCCCCAGAAGCGGTCGCTGCCGATGGCGGTGGGGCTGCGCTTGGGGTCGGTGGTGAGGTTTTCGTGCACCGCCGCGAACAGGTCCGGATGGTGCCAGGCCCAGTCCGACGACATGGCATACATGCGGTCGGGATCGATGTGGTACTGCTGCCTGAGCCAGGGCAGCACGTTCCGCAGCCGGCGGACCCAGTAGTCCTGGACTGTTCCCTGGCTCCAGGCCTTGCAGGTGCCGCAGCCTTCGTGGATTCCCTTGTGCAGCACCCAGGGCGTCTCCATGTGCAGGCTGATGCAGCCTGGGATCGCGCGGCGAGCGCCCGACCCCGCCCAGCCGTTGTCCCACCACCAGGCCTCCACGTACAGCGGCGCCGGCTGCTTGGGCAACTCGGGCGGGAAGGTCACGCCCATGTGGTAGTAGTTGGGCACGTTGCTCAGCGGCGGGTCGGTCCACAGCAGGTAGAAGCGGTGGCCCCGGGGCTTGTCGTAGATGTGCTCCTCCTCGTGGTGGAGGATCGGCTGGGGGCGGGCGACGGTCTCCTTCAGCGGCTTCTGGAGGCTGTTGCCGGCATGGATGGCGGTGGTGTTTTCCACCCCGTCGGCGGCGGAGATGACGGCGTAGTAGAACTCACCGGCCTGCTCGGAGGTCCGCACGAACACGCCGGTGCCGACCGGCACCTCCTTCAGCGGCTCCACGCACACCCGCGGCACCCTGGCCTGGCCCACGCGGACGTTCTTGATCCGCTCGCCCTTCCACTCCGTCTGGATCATCCGCTCGTCGAAGGCGGACAATTGCTCCACCTCGTCCAGCAGCTCGGCCTCGCGCAGGTTCCCGGCCGTGATCGGCCGGGTGTGTCGGTAGACGCGATAGCAGACTTCGGCGAGCTTGCCGGCCGCCAGCTTCTGCTGGAGGGCCTTCATCTCGTCCCAACTGAGCTCCTGCTTGCCGGCGAAGGGGCAGTCGACCTCGTCGAAGGTGAGGAACACCTGGCCGGCGCGGTGAAAGGCCTTCAGGCCGGTGACGGGCGGCGGCGGGTCCTTCAGCCTGCCGTCGTAGCTGATCTCCAGGTACGTCCGCAGCCGGTCCCAGCCGCCGGGGGCGCGGACCCACAGCCCGTGGTTGGCCAGCTTGCCGCTCGCCCAGCGGCGGACGACGTCGGTGGCGTCGAAGCTGCGGTACCTGGGCCCGACCAGCGGCAGCGGCTCCTGCCCCGCGGCCCGGCCGCTGCCGGAGACCTCGGCCATGAGCGGCTCAACGAGGATCGGCTCTTTCAGCGGGCCCGGCCCGGCCGGCACCGCCACCCGCAGCCGGGCGCGGTAAATACCCGCCCGCCTGGGCAATTTCGACAGGTCGAACTTCGCCACCACGCCGCCGCCGGGGGCGGCCTGGAAGCTGGCGGCGCCGGCGTGGCGGCAGCGCCCGGAAGGGCCCCATCGCTCGGTGACGAAGTCCGCCGCGGCGGGCGCGGCCGCGAGAAGGCAGGCGGCGCTGAGGATGATGGCGAGTTTTGGCATGGGGCGGCCTCCTATGGCTGAACGACGATCCGGTTTTCCGTGGGCAGGACGGTCACGCCCTTGATGGTGATCAGCCCGTGCTCGTCGGCGGTGACGGTGCCGCTCTGGATTTCCTTCTGCTGCGGGTACTTCTGCCACACGTTGCGAAGCTCCCACGTGCGCCCTCCCTGGGCCAGGCAGGTGTTGGACCACCGGAACGTCTGGCCGGGCTTCGGGTGAAACATCCTGGCCCGGCGGAAGGTGACGTCGGCGGTGACCTCATTGCCGCCAGTAACATACAGGGTCATCTCCAGCCGGTCGGGGCGGTCCACGGCGTCGCTGCGCCAGCGATGGTTCCAATGGATCCACCCGGAGGGGCTGGAGCCGGAGGGCTCGAAGAAGATGAACGGGCCGTCGTCGGTGTCCCGGACCTTCTTGTTGGTGCTGTTGGTGAAGGCGGGCACCGGCCCGGCGGTCACGTCCATCCACTGCGGCAGGATAGCCAGGGTCGGCCCCCAGTCGAAGTCGGTGAAGAACATGTGCCGGTTGTCCATCAGGGCCTTGAACAGGACGGTGAAGTCGCGGTGGCTCCTCATCCAGCGGGCGTTGCGGTCGGGCACCACCTTCCGCGGATATCGCTCCAGCCAGGCGGTGTGGCCCCAGGGCGAGATGGACAGCACCGGCAGGTCCCAGGCCGGGCCTTTCCGGCGGACGAACCAGGTGAGGTCCTGCCAGTCCCAGACGTTGACGGCCTGGTCGTTCTCCAGGCCCCAGTCCACGCGGCCCCAGGCGGCCTCCAGGGCGGGCAGGTGGTTGGAGTCGCGGCCGCAGACGGCGCCGACGTCGTTCAGGACGTAGGCGAACCATTCGGGATGCTTGCAGGCGAAGTGGATCGCCCCCATGCCGCCCATCCCCCGGCCGTCGGTGAAGCAGCGGTCGCGGTCGATCCGCCATTGCCTCGCGGCCCAGGCCATGAAGGCCAGCAGCCGCCGCTCGGTGTAGGGCTGGACTTTGCCCTCGCTCCAGCTCCGCAAGGTGCCCAGGCATTCGTGGTAGCCGTACCAGCCGCTGACCGGGTCGAAGTCGTGCCCGGCGACCTGCACCGCCGAGCGGTCGAACCGCCGGATCGGCTTGGCGTAGGAAAAGCCTTCATCGTGGAAGGAGACGTTCAGAGGGCACGGCCGCGTCTTTTCCGGCGGCAGGCCCTCAGGCGGCAGGTGCACGCTCCAGTTGAAATACCGGCAAGGGACGTTCGACAGCGGCGGGCCGACCCAGGTCACGTAGAAGAGCTTCTTGCCGGGAAAGTCGAAGCCGAATTCGGCCCCGGCCGGCTGGAGCACCGGCTCCCAGGTCGCGGGCGACTCGGACACAGGCTCGGGGAGGCTGTTGCCGGGGGAAAAGTCGGCCGTGTTGGCCGTGCCGTCCACGGACGTGACCACGGCGTAATAGGCCTTTTCCTCGGCCGAAGCCGAGTGGACGTACAGCCCCGTGCCGGGCGGCAGCGGCTTGCCGTCGGCGATGGCGAACCGGGGTATGATCAGCCGGCCGCCCGGGCCGGAGTCCCGGTCCCAGCCGCTGAACGGGCCGTACTTGCCCAGCTCGCCCTTGTCCTCGTCGCCGAACACCGTCTGGTTGATCAGCCGCTCCTTCGACCAGGAATTGACGTTGAAGCCCGACAGCGGCCTGGCCTCGGCCAGCAGCTCGGCCTCGGCGATGGACTTGTTGTCGATCGGCCTGCTGTGCCGGCAGATGCGGTAGCGGAGGATCCGCTTCTGGTCCATCGTCGCGATCTGCTGGCGAAGCTCGCCCCAGGTCACCGCCCGATCGCCGAAGGGGTCTTCGATCTCAGTCCAGGTGATGAAGGTCTGCCCGGCCCGGTGGAACACCTTCAGGCCGGTGACCTGCTTAGGGACTTTTCCGAGCTTGCCCTCGTAGACGATCTCCAGCCGGGTGCCTTCCCTGATCCATTTCCGCAGCGACTTGACGTACAGCCCGTGATTGGTCCTTCCGCCGGCCACCCATTGGCGGACGACATCGGTGGCGTCGAAGTGGTCGTGCCACGGCGGGGCGATGGCCAGCGGCTTGTCGTCCATCTGCGGCTGCCGGCCCGGGCGGTAGCCGGACTTCAGCGCGAAGACCTCGTTCTTCACCCAGGCCTCTTCGTGGGAGCCATCGAGCGGCTCGCG
>Ga0111187_1067_pt1 | contig 11437 bp, 3 predicted proteins | sample DeeMarSWOR324_28_FD_80242 | JGI IMG/M metagenome (GOLD analysis project Ga0111187, IMG submission 80242) | Phycisphaerae bacterium SM23_33 | reverse complement strand
CCGGGTTGGAACCGGGCCAAAGCGCCGGAAAATCCACAGTGGAACGCTCGCCCGCAGGGGGCTGCCGGTCCGAAGACAGAAGCCGCGGCTTGTCGAACACGTCGGCAGGCGGCAGCCACCATCCGCCCGGCACGGGAACCAGGGTGGACGATCGCCATGGCTGCGGGGCGTCGGCGAAGGGGTCCAGGGGGGTGAACGTGAAAGCCGGGCGGGCCGCCTCATCAACGGGCGCCGGGCTGGGCTTCACCTCAATGATCAGCTCCGCCGCCGTGCCTTCCTCGGGCAGCAGGTTCTTGTTCGTCGCCAGCTTCAGCAGCACTTCCTCGGCCATGGTCAGGTTGCTCTGGAGGACGGTCTCATCCGTCACCGGAAACACGGCGATCAAGGTGCCGCTGAGGTCGGCGGCGTAGACCTTGTTCGGCTTGTCGGGGTCAGGCTGCTTCCAGGCCGAGCCGGTGAAGAACCACTTCAGCGGCGGCATGGGCTTGCCGGTGCCGCTGTCCACGAGGCAGCTTTCGACGGACACGACGCGCGGCCTGTGGACCCCCGGAAGCTGCAGGAGAATCCTGACCTCCGGGCCGCTGGCGGCGCCTTCCAGGCCTTTGGCTGGCTTGCCGGGCTTCAGGCCGAGCTCTTCCAGGGCCTTGTGCACGTCGCTGGGCCTGGCCTCGAAGGTGACCACCGTCTCGTGGGCCTTCTGCCCGCGCGGGTGCGGGTACGAGGCAATCACCTCGATGGGGTAAACCTCCTTCAGCGTGGGCAGCTTGCGGGGGGCAATCCGGCAGGGCAGGGTGATGGTTCGCCCGGCCCTGTCCACGGCGACTGCCGGCGCGGGCTCAACCCCGCCGGCGGCGGATTTGTCCGAAATGCACAGGACAACAGAGGGCTGCCCGGCGGCCTGGCCCTCCAGGTTGCAGGTGGCAAGGTAGATCCGCCCGCCGTCCACGATGGGCGAACCGAAGACCATGCCCGGCGACCCGGTGGCCGCGTCGGTAGTGGTGTCGAAGGTCCATTGTTTCTTGCCGTCGGCGAGGCTGACGGCGTGGAGGACGGCCTTGAGATCGGCGGCGTACACCACGCCGCCGGCGACCGCCGGGCCGGCGAAGAACGGATTCGCGCCATCGTAGATCCACTTCTGCTCGCCGGTGACGGGGTCCCACGCCCGGACCTTGCCGTCGGTGGCCGTGAACAGGGCCAAGTCGTTCTTCACGGCGATGGACGAGAGGACGCCCCCGGGAACGGGCTTGCGCCACTTGACCTGCCCGCTGGCCAGGTCCATGGCCACGACCTCGCCCCTGGCCTGGCTGATCTTCGTGGCATCGAAGCGGATGCTGCTGCACCCGACCAGGACGAGGTCGCCGGCGACGGTCGCTCCGGCCCACGGATCCATCTGGAGGGGCGTTTCCCACAGCAGGCTGCCGTCGCCGGCCTGGAGGCACAAGATGCAGCGCCTGCCGATCTTCTCGTCGTCGAGATACTCCGAGGCGACCAGCAGGCGATCCCCGCTGACGGCGACCGGAGAGCCCACGTACCAGTTGTCTTGCCCCTTCTGCCAGAGCAGCCTGGGGGCGGGTTTGGGCAGCGACTCTTCGCTGGGCGGGATAGCGAACTGCGGGTCCTTCTTCTTTTCCTGTTCATACCTGGCCAGCAGCTCCGTCCAGCGCTGTTCCACCATCGCGGCCGCGGCGGCCAGGTCCAGTTCCTTCCCCTCCAGGCTCACGCGCTTGAGGTTCACGCACAGGACGCCCGCGCCGCCGCCGCCGATGTAGACTCGGCCTCTTTCGATGGTGGGGGAGCACTCCAGACGGATGTCCTTGCCGGGCAGCGGGAGCTGCCAGGCGCCGCGGCCGCCGTCGGCCTGGAGGCAATACAGCACCGCCCCGTCGGTCTGGTGCATGCCGTCTCCGAAGACCACCAGGCCGTCGGCCAGCGCCGGCGCGCACACCGACGGGCGCTTCAGGTAGGGGGCGGCCTTGGACCACAGCAGGCGCCGGGGCGCGTCGGGCTCGGGCGCGATGCAGTGAAAGACGCCGGTGTTGAAGGCCCCCAGGCCGGAGACGTACACCGCCTTGACGCCGGGAACCGGGGAGGCGACGAAGTGCTCCCGCGACTTGTAGGCCCAAAGGACCGCTGGCGTCTTGGGGCCGGGCTGATCATCCAGGTTGCCCGTGTGGCCGGGGTTGCCTCGATGGGTGAGCCAGTCGGACGACCCCATCGAGGACAACACCAGCAGCATCGCCGCGGCCGCCGCGACCTGGGAAGCGCTACGAGCGGTCCTGGGAGCCTTTTCTCTGGTTTGTCCTGCCATGGGGGTGGTCTATTCATTCGGCGCCGCGCTGGCCAGCTGCGCCGGCTTCGGCGGGCTCACGCGAGCCGGATTGCCCAGCAGGATCGCCGATTCCTGGCCTTCATTGTTGAGCACGACGTCCGGAACACCATCGCTGTTGATGTCCAGCACGCACAGGCCGCGGGTGTTGAAGATCCGCTGGTGAAAGCCGATCTCCCGGCTGGCGTCGGTGAAGGTGCCGTCGCCATTGTTGCGGAAGTAGCGGTTGGGCCCCCTCAGGCAGCCCACGAGAAGGTCCAGGCGGCCGCGATTGTTGAAGTCGGCCCACACCGCGCACGTGGCGTGCCCTGCCGGCCGGGCCAGCGCGCCGGCCTTGGCGGCTGCGTCGGAGAAAAGCCCCTTGCCGTTGTTCCGGAAAAGCCTGCACTGGCCTTGCTGGGGTACGAACAGGTCGGGGCGCTTGTCGCCGTCGAAATCTCCGAAGGCGGGGGCGACGCCGCCGGCCTGATAGGAGATGCCGGAGCGATTGGCCGGGACGAATCCCCGGGGCGTGTTGATGACGAGCAGGCCCGTGCCGGCGCTGTACAGGAAGTCCGGGCGGCCGTCGCCGTTCACGTCGGCCACCGCCAGGTGGTCTCCCTTTAAGTTCCCGCCGACGCCCTTGGCGCCCAGACCCACCTTCTCCGACACGTCCTCGAAGAGCTGGGTGCCGGCAACGCCTGTCTTGCCCGGCGGCGCGGGCGGGGCGGGGCCGCCGTTGCGGTACAGCCGCAGGCCGCTGAACCCGTCGGCCAGCAGGATGTCCGGCCGGGCGTCGCCGTCGTAGTCGATCCAGGCTGCGGCGGTGAGGTTGTGGTAGGCCTGTCGCGGCAGGCAGGCGCTCACGTCGTTGATGATCTTGCCTTGGTTGGCGAACAGTTTGGCCCCGGCCGGCGTGGCCAGCAGCAGGTCAGGCCTGCCGTCGCCATTGCAGTCGGCCCAGGCGGCGGCGCGGGCCCCGCCGTCCAATCCCAGCGGCAGTTCGTTGAGCGCCCCGCCGGCGTTCTGAAGCAGCACCAGCCGGCCGGCACCGAGCAGGCAGAAGTCGGGCTTGCCGTCGCCGTCCAGGTCGGTGGCCGCGACGTCGCCGGCCCCCAGCCCCACGCGGCTCAGGGGGGCGTAGTGCGTGAAGCCGGGCATCCCGGCGATCGGGCGGAACTCCTCAACGCCCCAGCCGACGAAGTCCCGCTTGGGATTGTAGTCCAGCAGCTTCAGGCTGGCCCTCATTCGCTGCAATCGGGCGGCGCGGAGCTGGAGGGCGTTCTTGTCCCCGTCCACCATGCAGGGGACGACGACGTCCTGGCCGGTGAGCATGGCCGCGACCAGGGAGGCCAGCTTTTCGGGTCCGCCGGCGAAGGTGCGCAGCAGGTAGGGCTCGGCGTGGCTCATCCGCCACCAGTCGCCGGGGTAGCATTGATACCAATAGTTCCTGATGCACACCTCGCCGGCGCCGCCGTTGTGGAAGAACAGGGCGGTCTGGCCCGCTTCGGCCCAGGCCATGATGTTCTGCCACTCGCGCGGATGGAAGCCTCCCTGGCCGATGTTATGCTTCACCGTCTCGCCCGGATGGGTCCCTTTGATGTCGCGGACCTTGCGGTACACGATGAGGTTCCTGCTCTTGTCCACCTGCTCGACCCGCAGCAGCAGGATGTTGGTTGAGTCCCCGATGATCTTGCCCAGGGTGTAAGGGGCCTCAACGTAGCCCCGGGCGGCCTCGCTCCCCAGCAGCAGCGTTACCACGGCGCAGGCACATGCCACAGGGTTCGGGCTGATGCCCGGCCGCCAGAGGTTGAACCGCTTCGTGTGTTTCATGTCTTTCCGGCCTTCAGCCGCGGCGCCTGCTCTATCTCTGCCAGCCGCTGCTGGGCTAGCTGGGCCCAGCGGCTCCCGGGGTGGTCCTTCATCACGCGCTGCAGCAGCTTCGCCGCCTCGGCGGGTTGGTTCATGGCCAGGTAGGCCCGCGCCGCCTCGCACCATGCCGCCGCGCTGCACTCGGGGTAATCATACGTAAGCGGCACGGCCAGCAGGGCGTTGACCGCTTCGGGATAGCGCTTCTGTTCCAGCCGGCACAGGCCGATCTGGAGCTGCGCCCTGGCGGCCACCTCGGCCGCGGTCTGCCGCGTCACCTGGGCGTAGGCACTGACGGCCTGGTCGTGCTGCTGCTGGCTCTGCCACGACCAGCCGATGCCGTAGTGGGCCTGGCCGACCCACGGGCTCTGCGGGAACCGCTGCACGAGTACGTTGAGCGTGTGGCGGGCGGCGTCCCATTGCCCCGCCTGGGCGTAAGCGTGCCCCAGCTGCAGCAGGGCCCGGTCGCTGATGCCGGCCACGTTCTGCAATGGCCCCTGATCGCGGAAGGGCAGCAGCTCCTTGACGGCGTTGGCCCAGTCCTGCTGAAGGATGTAGGCTTCACCGGCCAGGTAGCGCGCCTCCTCGTTCAGGGGGCTGCCGACGCTGCGGGCAAGCGCCAGCACGTGGGCCAGCGCCGACTTGGCATCCTGCTTGGCCAGGAAGCAGCAGCCCATTCGCAGCCTGATCCGCTCGCCCAGCTCCAGCGGGGGATTCTTTTCCAGCCCCTGGGCCAGCAGTGCCAGCGCGGCGTCGTGCTCGTCGCGCTGGGCGAGCATCTCGGCCAGTTCGAAGCGGGCCTGGATCGCCAGCGGCGGCTCACCCGAAGGGGCGCTGTGGGCGGCCGCGGCGGCGATGAGGCGCTTGTACTGGTCACGGGCCGCCCTTTCCGCCAGCCGCATCGAGATCGCCGACAGCGGCACCTCCGGCGCCAGCAGGGCCGGCGCGGGCTCACCCGGCGGCCGCTGCTTGGCCAGCCTGCCCCGCACCTCTTCCAGCGCCTGCTGCTGGAGTTCGTGCCTGGCCGCCTCGATCTGGGCCTGGGCCAGGACGCGGTAGCACCAGGCCACCTCGTACAGCATGTGGAGGTGCTGTTCCGACCCGGGGGCCCTCCTGCCCAGCCCGTCGGCCTGAAGTTCAAGGCCGTCGATCGTTTGCCGCAGCTCTCGCAGGCCCTGTTCCATCGCCTGCTTCGCGGCCGCCGCCTGCTGGGGGTTGGCGGCCGGGTTGGCCGCTGCCGCCCGGGCCGCGCCCAACTGGGCCGTCAGCTCTTCACGGCGACACTCACCCGCCCGCCACAGGGCGTTGACCGCCTGCGGGTGCGCCGGGAACTGCTTGGCCAACGCCTCCAACATGGTCCTGGCCTCCGGCAGCTTGCCCGATTCCTTGACCGCCAGGGCATGCTCGTATTGCAGCAGCGGAACCCAATCGCTGCGGGCCGGGTCTTTCAGCAACTCCGCCTCGTGCCAACTGCGGCACTGGGCCAGCACGGCGGCGGCGTCGGCCGGCCTGTTCTGTGCCCGCAGCAGGGCCGAAAGCCGCAGCAGGGCCAGGGGGGCGACGGGCGAGAGCCTGAGCGGATCGGCCCGGAAGCGGTTCAGCTCGCCGCTGGCCCCGTTGGCGTCGCCCAGCAGGGCCAGGCATTTCGCTCGTTCAAACACGGCCGCCGGGAGCGACGGGTCCTTGCCGAACTGTTGTAGAAAGCGGTCGTAGGCGGCCTTGGCGGCGGTGAGCATCTCCTGCTGCTGGGCAGGACCGGCCAGCACGGCGGCGATGCGCTGGCAGCAATGGCCGAGCTTGAGCAGGGCGTCGGGCGCCTGGGGGCTGTTGGGCTGGGCGGCGAGGAAGCTCTCCAGCAGCTTGGCGGCCTGCCGGGCCTGCTGGGCCAGCCGGGCGGCCTGGAGTGCGTCGCCGGCCTCGTCGGGCAAGGTGCGGATGAGGCAATCGGCCAGCAGGTAGCCGACGGCAGCCAGCTCGCCGGTGCGATCGGCCTCCGGAATCCGGGCCAGGATCGCCCTGGCATCCGCGTACTGCCCCAGCCGGTAATGGGCCGCGGCCATGCCGTACCGCGCCAGGTTTGCGTATGCGAACTCGGGATACTCCTGGATCACCCGCTGGTAACGACTGATCGCCTCGCCGAACAGGCGCCGCAGCTCGTTCTGGCGGTTCGGCAGGTTGGGGTTCCTGGCCGCGGCCGTCGCGGTCAGGTAGGCGCCCTCCGCCCCGCGAAACAGGACCGCCGGCAACAGCGTGCTGTTGGGGTAGGTCTTCTCGAACTGCTGGCAGAGGGCGTCGGATTCCTTGTACTGGCCGGCCAGGTGCAGCGCCGTCACTTGCCGCTGCATGGCCTCTTCCGCCCGGTCGGGGTTGCCCTTTTCGGTGAGCACGAGCTGGTAGGTGGCGGCGGCTTCCTTGTTCTGCCCGGCCAGCTGCTGGGTGTCCGCCAGCTGCATCAGGATGTCGCCCCGCCGAAGCTTGGCCTGCGGGTCGGAGGGGGCCAATTGGGCGGCGCGGTCGGCCGCGGCCCGGATGCTGTTCATGGCGGCGGCCAGCGCCTGGGCATACGCCTGCGCGTTCTTGGGGTCGGCGGCGGCGATCTGTGACCGGCCCAGCCACCACAGCGCCCGGTCCGACAACTGCGGATGCTGGCACAGGGGCTGTAAGGCCTTGATCGCCTCCGGGAAGTTCCTCAGCTCCATCTGGCAGTAGCCCTGCCGCAGCTGCGCCTCCGGCACCAGCGGAGACTTGGGATACTTCTGGATCAGGGCGGAGAAACCCACCAGGGCGTCGGCGTACTGGCCCTGCTCCGCCAGAAGCAGCGCCGCGTAGAACGACGCCCGGAGGATGTAATCCGGCGGCGGACTGTTGACCAGGGCCTCGAAGGACGCCCTCTGCGGCGGCTTGAGGGCGGCGGGATTCTTCAAGGCCTCCTGGGCCGCCTTCTTGCGCTGTTCGTAACCGGCCAGCACCGCCTCGTACTGGGCGGCGGCCTCGGGCCGCTCCTCCGCCAGATGGTGCGTGCGGGCCAGCAGGTAACGGGCGTGCAGGCCGAAGTCCTGCTGGAAAGGAGCCAGTTGGCTCAAAGCCCGACCCGCCGCCAGGTAATCCTTCATCGCAAAATGGGCGTAGCCGAGGTGGTACCGCGCCAGGTCGCGGCAGCCGCTCTTGGTCATCGCGTGATCGGCAAGGAAGGCCTCGGCCAGGCTGGCCGCTTCCTTGAACTTGCTGAGCCGCAGCAGCATCTCGGCATGGTCGCAGCCCGCCCGGGCCGCCCATTCCAGGTCGGCCGGCGGCGCGGCGGGGGGAGTGGGCGGCTTCGTCGTCGCCCGCGCGGCAAATGCGGCCGCCGCCGCAGCGAAGCTCTGTGCGGCCTGGGTGAAATTCTGCATGGCCGCGGTGCCGTGCTGCGGCGCCTCGTTCGGCTTGGCCGCCGCCTGGCCCAGGGCCTGCTCGCCGGCGCCGCGCTGGGCCGCGCCCATGTAGTACAGGGCGAGCGGCCGATCGGGGAAATCGCCCCGGCCGACGACCTGCTGAAGCGACTGGATGGCGCCGGCGTAATCCTTCTGCGGCGCCTCCAGCAGCGACAGCCCCAAACCGTAGTGGGCCGAAGGGGCTTGCTTGTGTCCGCCGTAAAGCTTGAGGAATTCGCGGAAGCGCTCCGCGGCCAGGTCGCACTTGCCCTCGTTATAGGCCAGCCGGGCGCCGTTGAGCAGCGCCAGCGCCGCGTCCTCCGGGCCGGGCTGCTGGGCCAGTCCGCCGGCGGGCAAGGCCCCCAGCACCGCCACCAGGGCCCACAAGGTGCTGTCGGCAACAGAAAACGCCCATCTCATCTCCGTCTCCGGGTCTTTTCAGGCGATCGGTTCCGTATGGTATATCGAACACCGACCAGACGCTCCGGTGTTTAAGCTGTGGCGGGACAGAAGCGGAGATTCCCGGACGCACGTGACGCAATGAACGGAAGGAAAGCGGCCGGGGATCAGGCGTCACGGCCAGACAAGGGATACGTTGATGAGGCTGCCACCCGCTCTTCTGGGATCGGTGCTCGCCGTGCTGCTGCTGACGTGGGCGGTTCCTGCCGTCGCCATCATCAGAGTGGACATACCGGTCTGTAAGATCTACGACACGGCCCAGGTCGTGGCGGTCGGCACGGTCCTCCGCGTGAACCCCGACAACCGCGTGATCGACGTGCAAGTGGAGGAGACGCTGAAAGGGAAGTTGGACGGCGACCGGCTGCGGGTTCAGCTCGCCGCGCCGGCGGAGCTGATCAAGGAGGTCGCCGCCGGCGGGTCGCTGGTGATCTTCACCGGCCAGGACGGCGGCAAGCCGGCGGCCGTGCTGCATCTGGCCGACACCTGGCTGCTGGCCGAGCCCATCCCCAACGTCAGTCCGACGGCGTGGCGCACCGTGCAGTTGCACGACCTCAAGCAGAGCTTCCCGGGCCGGACCGCCGGCCTGGCCCGCGTCGTCCGCCAGTTGAAGGCGGGCAAGCCCGCCCTGCTGGACAAGCTGGAGCTGGAGGCGTTTCGCGCAGGCGTCCTGGAGCTGGCAAAACTGGATGTCGCAAACCCGACCTTCCTGTCCGCCGCCGATCTGAACGGCGATAAGAAGCTCGACCTGCTCATCGGCACGGCCGGGGGCGTGCGGCTTTTCCTTGCGGCCGGCGCCGGCTTTGAGGACGCGACCGCCGCGTGGGGCCTGGCGAAGGCCGCCGGGTCGTGGAGGGCCCTGGGCGATGTGAACGGCGACCAGAGGGTCGATCTGCTGCTGGGCGGCAGGCTGTGGATCAATGACGGACAGAAGCTCACCGCCGCCGGCACGCCGCTGAACCTGCCGCCTGCATCGCAGCCGCTGGCCGCCGAGCTGACTGACGTCACCGGCGACAAGAAACCCGACGCGGTCATCCTGCTGGCGGACGGCCGGCTGCTGACCTTCGAGAATTCGGGCGCCCCGGACAGGCCCTGGCGGGCGCGGCCCATCAGGGCCCTGTGGAACGGCGGCGCCGCGCCATCGGCGGCGGCGTTCGGAGACTGGGGCGACGACGGCAGGCCCCACGTCATGGTCGTCCGGAGCGACGGCGTCACTCGTTACGGCCTGGGCGCCGACGCCGGCCCGCCGGCCGATCACGAGCGGCTCACCGGCAAGCCCGTGGGCGCACACCACAAGGCCCACCGTGACGGGCTGAAGAACGTGCTGGCCGCCGCCATCGACGTCAACGGAGACCGCCGGCTTGACCTCTTTGTCCTTGCCGATGGTGGCGGACTGCTCCTGGTGAATCGGGGCATGGGCGCGTTCCTGGTCGATCCCGACGCCGGCAGCGCCGTGACCTCGCCCGGCCAGCAGCGCGTGCCCTTCAAGCTGACACCGGCCACGCCCTGGACGGCCGCCGATATGCACGCCGACGGTTTCGACGACCTGCTCGTGCTGACGGCCGACGGGCGGCTGTACGAGGTGAGCAATCCCCCCTTGCCCGTCGGAGACTCCGACCCCTGATTCCATCCATTGCGATTCTGCGCGCCGCGGTTTCGGCGAACGCGCCCGGCAGGATTCGAACCTGCGACCTGCGGTTTAGAAGACCGCTGCTCTGTCCATCTGAGCTACGGGCGCGAGGATCAAGCAACCCCCGGCGCCTGCCGGCAGCTTCAAGCCCGGAAACCGCGGCGTCGCCGTAACCTGCATCCGGTGCGCGGATCGGGCCGGCCTGCCTGTACACGTCGGCCACGCCTTCAGGTCAAATGTAGAGCGATGCTGCTCGGCAGTCAAGAACGCCCGCCTTTCGGGCCTGCCCGAATCCCAGCAGCGCCGGGCATCATGGCCGCGGTCGGGGGGCGGCCGCCGACTCGCACAGAGCAAGGGCCGCTCGCGCTTCGCGGAAATCGGGGTCGATCCGGAGCGCAGCCCTGAAGTGCCGGGCCGCCTGATCGACGTGTCCCTGCTGGAGCAGGCCCGCGCCGAGGTTGTACCGGATGATCGGATCATTGGGGTCGCATTGGACGGCGATGCTGAGGTGTCTGATGGCATCGTCCAGCCGTTTCTTCCCCAGCAGCAGCACGCCCAGCCCGCCGTGGGCCTTGGAGTAATCGGGCTTGCGCTTGATGGCCATGAGGTAATGTTCGATCGCCCGGTCCGTCTGCCCCAGAGCGGTCAGGGAGCGGGCCAGGTTGTAGTGCGCCTTGTAGTCGTCCGGGTTGAGCTGCAGCGATCGTGTGTAGTGCTCGACTGCCTGAACGTGCTCGCCCAGGCTGGCCAGAGCATTGCCCAGGTTCTGGTGGGCCTTGGCGTAGTCGGGCTTCAGCTCCACCGCCCGCCGAAGATGCACCACGCCCTCAGCGTACCTGCCGGCTTTGCCCAGGGCGGTGCCCAGGTTGTAGTGTGCCCGCGGGTTGTCCTGGCGGTGGCGGACGTTATCCTGCCACATGACGATTTCGTCGTGATAGTCCCGGTTGCGCCGCAGCGTCCGCCAGCCCAGCCCGGCCGTAACCGCCGCCACCACGCACAGCGCCACCACGCCCTGGGCTGCCGGGGGCAGCTTCAGGCGGCCCAGCAGGGCTCTGCCGGCCAGGTAGCCGGCCAGCACCAGCCCCGCGACAACGGCCGCCAGGGGCAGGTACATGCGGTGCTCGAAGCACAGGTCGCGGATGGGCATGATGCTTGAGGTGGGCGCCAGGATGAGGAAGAACCACATCCCCAGGAAACCCCAGGGGGGGCGGCGCCACAGGGCCCAGAGCGTAGCCGCCAGCAAGGCGATCACCAGCAGTCCCGGCCACAGGACCTGGCCGACCCTTTCGGCCGCCGGCCAGCCGTAGTCCAGCAGCAGCGGGTCCGGCCAGAAGGCCAGCCGCAGGTAATGGACGATCACCCCGGGCTGGCTGGCGGCGTACCTGAGCGGCCCCAACTCGGCCACGCCGAAGCCGGCCGCGTCCAACGGCGGCCCCATCAAGAGCAAGACCGGCAGCACCACCCAGGTCACGGCCAGGCCGGCGTACAGCCACTTCCGCCGATGGAATGCCTGCCGGAACGTGGGCAAGAGGAACACTCGATCGTACAGCACAACGATCAGCGGGGCCACCGCGATGACCTGTTTGGCCCCCGCCCCCAGCACGCACGCCACAGCGGCGGCGGCATGCCACCAGCCCGGGCGTCTTGACCCGTGGCCGCGGATGGCACAGTACAGCGTCAGCAGGAAGAACATCCCCATCATCGACTCGGCGCGCTGGACGATGTAGGTCACGGAGGAGGTTTGAAGGGGGTGCGCCAGCCAGAGAA
>Ga0111187_1066_pt1 | contig 11453 bp, 12 predicted proteins | sample DeeMarSWOR324_28_FD_80242 | JGI IMG/M metagenome (GOLD analysis project Ga0111187, IMG submission 80242) | Phycisphaerae bacterium SM23_33 | reverse complement strand
TTCTCGATCATCTCCGGCGGGCCGATGCACTCGTCCAGCGTCCGCGGGCGCAGGGCGACGTTGAACTGCTCCTCGTCCTCCCCGGCGCTGCCGGGTGTGATGATCCTCTTGCGCGCCATGGTCCGGTTCACCCAAAAGCGTACTATCTTAGAAAGCCCACGGATGGCTATCCGTGGGCTTTAGTTACCCGATCACCGCGCGCCCGCCTTGAGTCTGTACACCCGCTGGATGATGGTCTCGGGCGATTTCAGCTCCGGGTCGGCCGTCAGCACGCGCTGGATCAGGGCGGCGGCGTCGCCGCGGCGCTCGCCGAGCTGGACCAGCACCGCCAGGGCCTCGGCGGCGGCCTCGGTCAGCTCGGGGGTTTCGGCCTTGACTGCCTCGCCGGCGAATTCGTCCACGCGGCCGGAAAGCTCGGCGATGATCTGCTCGGCCGTGCGCTTGCCGATCTCCGGCAGGGCCAGAAGGAACTTGCTGTCCTTGTTGGCGATGGCGGCGGCGACCTCGCTGGGCGGGCGGACCAGCGCCCGCAAGGCCTTGCGGGCGCCGATCCCCTTGACCGTCGTGAACAGCCGGAAGAACGCCCGGTCGGTCTCGTTGGCAAAACCCACCAGCCGCGGCTGCTGCGTGCCCCGGGCCGGGTCGCCCTCCAGATAGTGAATCGTGTGCAGCACCACGTCCTGCCCCACCCGCCGCGCCAGCCGCTCCACGTCGCAGGCCGGCACCAGCACCTCGTACCACAGCCCGGCCCCGGCGTCGATCAGAACCGCGCCGTCGCCCATCTCCTCCAGCCGGCCTGTGATTCTGGCAATCATCAGTCCACGGATTACACGGACTACACAGATCCTCAAACAACAATCAAGCGGCCCATCAGAGAACTACGCGTTTCACCTGCAGGCTCTTTTGTCCAAAGTTTACCAGAAGAGCCAGCCCGAGGCCTGCGGCTTTGAGGTACGAAATGGCTTGGGCAAGATGTTCGTCGTTGAGGGCGTCCAGTGCCTTTAGTTCAACGATGACCTGTCCATCAACGAGGGCGTCCAATCGAAACTGACCGCAAATGGCACCGTCGTAGAAGACTTCGATAAGCTTTTCGCTGTCGAAGGGAATCTTCGCTGTTGCCATTTCATGGCACAAGGCCCTCTGGTAGACGGTCTCGGGGAATCCCGGCCCCAGCGCTCGGTGGACCTTTTGAGCGCAGCCTATGACGCGGTATGTCAGCTGCTCGTGCCGGAGACCGCCCGGGCCGAGCCTTTCTGCCGAACGTTTTGCTTTCACGCCTTTTCCTCTTTTGTGCGATCGGTGTAATCCGTGTAATCCGTGGACTGTTTTCCCGCGCACAGTGCAATGGCCAGGGCGTCGGCGACGTCGGGGGGCTCGGGGATTTCGCGGAGCCCGCACACCACCTGGACGGCCCGCTGGACCTGCTGCTTGGAGGCGTGGCCGTTGCCGGTCAGGGCCCGCTTGACCATGGTGGCGGGGAAGTCGCGGACCCTGACGGCGGCCTGGCTGCACGCCAGCAGGATCACGCCGCGGGCGTGGCCCATGAGGATGGCCGTCCGCGGATGTTTGTAGTGGGCGTAGAGTTTTTCGACGGCCGCCAGGTCAGGCTTGAGTTCGGCCAGCAGGGCGGCCAAGTCCGCCTGGAGCCGACTCAGCCGCTCCGCCAGAGGTGCCTTGGGGTCGGTCTGGATGGTGCCGGCCTCGACCACCGCCACGTCCCGGCCGCGAAGCTCGATCGCCCCGTAGCCGGTGGTCTCCAGGCCGGGGTCAATCCCCAGGATGCGGCACGTGGACGTCCCTGTCCGCGCCATGGCGGCATGATAAGGGCGCGGCCGGAAAAACCAAACACCAAAGCGCCGTTACAGCGGCGAGAGCTCCTCCCACACGTCGATCAGCCGGTGATAGTTCGCAAGCGCCCTTGGCGTCAGGGGGCTGATGGGGCCGGCCGAGTTGCTCAGCACCATCCGGTGCTTTCCGCCCTCAAAGGCCGCGCGTGTGGCCCGCTCGACGGCCTTGGCGCTTTCGTTTTCCAGGATGCGGGCTTCGACGTTGCCGCCCAGGGTGATTCTGCCGGCGGCGAGGGCCTTGGCCTCGGCGAAGCTGATGTCGCCGTCGGGCGGCGGCTCGACCGGCTCGAAGTAATCCCCGCCGCGGCGGATGACCAGCTCCAGGGTGGAGCGGACGTTGCCGTGGCAGTGGACGTGGGCGATGGCCCCGGCCGCGTGAATCCGGGAAATGACCTTCGCCTCATAGGGTTGGACGAGCCGCTCGTACAGCCTGGGCGAGCCCATGGGCGGGGTGAGCCACTCGCAGCCGCCCATCCAGACGTACTCGATGGCCTCATCGGCCAGCAGCACGTCCAGCACGCGGAGGGCCCGGTCGCAGCATTGCTCGGTCAGCTCCTCGATCAGGCCGAGATCGGTGGCGCACAACTCAAGGAAGTAATCGTACGGCATCATCCCGGCCACGCACACGAATGGCGACGACACGTTCGTCCGCAGCACCAGCCTTCTGTGGAAGTCGGCGGGCAGCTTGGAGGTGTCGGGCCCGGCCAGGCCCTCGGGCAGCTCCCAGGGCACGCAGCGGATCTTCTCGACGTCTTGGAGCGATTCGACGGGGTACTTGATCGTCCAGACGGTGTCGGACTGTGAATTCCGCGCGGTGACGGCGGTCAGGTCGCCCTTCGGCGTGGCGATTCGGGTGGTGATTCTGACGGCGTCGCGGGTCTGCTCGCGCGACACCTCCTTCATGAACTGCCGGGGGGTGAAGAGGTATCTGTTCTCGAAGGACGGGCAGTGCACGAAGGCGGCGGTCTGGCCGAAGATCCGGCGGGCGATCTCGCGCCGGGCGGGGTCGGGGATGGACTGGATCTGGTCCTTGTGGGCGCAGTGAAAGCCCTCCAGCACCAGCGGCACGTGATCGGGCGGCCAGCCACGCAACGTCCGAAGCAGTCTCTCCCGCGGGGACATGGCTCCTCCAACCCAGGCCCGGGCGGCGGCGATCAAGGGCCAGCGCGGGAGCCGCGGCGCCCGGGGGCGCGGCCGGGCTTACCGCGCCTGCGGGTCGCGGGGCGGTCCGTCGTACCCGCTCGCCGCCAGCAGTTCGTCCGCGTCCATGGCCGTCCAGGTATCAACGTCGAGGCCGGGATGCCCGGCGAGGAACGCCCGCACGATCCGGTCGCCGACGGTGTATCCGGCCAGCAGGGGCACGCCCTCCACGCCGCCGAACATGAACTTCACCATCACCTGCTCGGAATGGGAGGGCAGCTGGGGCTTCATGGCCTGCCAGACCTCGGCTTCCTGTTGTGGGTTCAGCGTCTCGGTCCAAGGCTGCCGGGCTTGGCCGTAGAGCATGCGGGAGAAGGCGCAGGCCCGGCCCTCAAAGACCAGGTAGTTCAGCAGGAACTTCCAGTCGGCCCCGTGGCAATGGCGGTGCAGCCACACGCTGTGGTGGTGTTCGTGGGCGATGGCCGGCGGGATCAGTGTTCTCCAGTCGCCCGGGGGGCTCAGGTGCAGCCAGATCTTGCCCGCGCCAGCGGTCGTGGCCTGCACGCCGCGCATGAAGTCGCGGATGAAGATGTTGCCAGGGTCGGCGGGCAGAACCCAGATGGTCGTCGACGGACCGGGCAGAGCGGCGTGGGCACCCGCCCAGGCGCGCTCGGCAATGCCCTCGACGCCGCTGCCCTCCAACTGGGCCAGCGAGGCTTCCAGGGCGTCCAGGTCGCGGATGGGCTCGCACACGGCCCGCGCGGCATATTCTTCCAGCTCCCCGCCGGCGGCGCAGTCCTGCCATTGGGGCTCGAGGATATGCTTTCGGTGCAGTGGGCCCAGCTCGTCGGGGCTGGCGTGTCGGGCGGCGCCGAGGTACCGGCGGACGTCCTCGAAGGCGGTCACGACGCGGACGGCCTCGTCCACGACCGGCTACTCCTTCCGCCAGATGGTTCCGCCCGCCGTGTCTTCCAGGGCGACGCCCATTTCCTTCAGCCGGTCGCGGATGGCGTCGGCCCTGGCGAAGTCCTTTGCCTTGCGGGCCTCCGCACGCGCGGCGATGAGTTTCTCGATCTCTTCCTCGGAGACGGCCAGCGCGGCTTCCTGCATCCGGGCGAAGCCGAACCCCAGCACCTCGTCCATGGCCAGCAGCGTGGCGTAGATGCGCGGCTTCTCGGCCTCGGCATCCTTCAGGGCGCCCCACATGGCGGCCAGGGCCTGCGGCGTGTTCAGGTCGTCCTCGGCCGCGGCGCGGAAGGCGTCCAGGTGGCTGTCGATCGGCTCGCGGCCGTCGCCAGCGTTCCGCTTCAGCTCCAGCACCTCGCGCTTCAGCCTGGCAAAGGCGCTGGCGGCGGCGGACAGGGCCTCCCAGGTGAAGGCGAGCTGCTGGCGGTAGTGGGCGTTCAGGCAGAAGTAGCGGTACGCCAGCGGGTCGAAGCCGCGCTCCACCAGCGTGTTCAGCGTGACGAACTCACCGCTGGACTTGCTCATGCGGGCGGCCTGCTCGGCGTCGCCCCGGGGGAAGGTCAGGAACTCCCCGTGCAGCCACCAGTTGCACCACTTGTGCCCGAGGGCGGACTCGGCCTGTGCGATCTCGTTGGTGTGGTGGACGGCGATGTGGTCCACCCCGCCGCAGTGGATGTCCAGTCGGTCGCCGAGATACTTCATCGCCATGGCGGTGCACTCGATGTGCCAGCCGGGAAAGCCCACCCCCCAGGGGCTGTCCCACTCCATCTGCCGCTTCCGCCCCGGCGGGGAGAACTTCCACAGGGCGAAGTCGGTCAGGTTGCGCTTGCCGGCGACCATCTCCACGCGCGCCCCGGCGCGCAGGCCCTCCAGGTCCAGCCGGGCCAGCTTGCCGTAGTCGGGCAGCTTCGAGGTGTCGAAGTAGATGCCGTCGCCGTCGATGCGGTAGGTGAAGCCCTGCTCCTCGAGCGTCCGGACCAGGGCGATCTGCTCGCCGATGTGGTCGGTCGCCTTGCACCAGACGTCCGGGAACAGGACGTTCAGCCGGCGGAGGTCTTCCTCGAAGGCGGCCTGGTAGAACTCGGCGATCTCCCAGGCGGTCTTTCCCTCGCGGCGGGCGCCGATGTCCATCTTGTCCTCGCCCTGGTCGGCGTCGGAGACCAGGTGCCCGACGTCGGTGATGTTCATGACGTGCCGGACCTGGTAGCCACAGCTCAGCAGCACGCGCTTGAGGATGTCCTCGAAGACGTAGCACCGCAGGTTGCCGATGTGGGCGTAGTTGTAGACCGTCAGGCCGCAGGTGTACAGGTCCACCCTAGGCGGGTGGATCGGCTCGAAGGGATCCTTGCTGCGCGTCAGCGTGTTGTAGAGCTTCAGCGGCATGTTCGATCCCGGCGGCTCAGATTTCCAGCTCTTCCAGCAGCACCACGGCGAAGGCCGCCAGGCCCTCGCCGGCGCCGATCGGGCCCATTCCCTCGGCCGTCTTGGCCTTGACGGCGACGGCCGAGGTGTCCAGCCCCAGCAGGTCGGCGACGCGTTCGCGCATCTGCGGCTTGTGCTTCCCCAGTTGCGGTGCCTCGGTGACGATGGTCACGTCGCAGTTGCTGACGGCCCAGCCCATCTGGGCCAGCTCCGTGACGGCCTCGGACAGTAGGGCGGCGCCGCTGGCATCGGTCCACTTCGGGTCGGTGTCGGGGTAGTGCTCGCCGATGTCCTCCAGCCCGGCGGCGGCGAACATGGCGTCGATCAGCGCGTGCAGCGGGGCGTCGCCGTCGCTGTGACCGGCCAGCCCGCGGTCGTGCTCCACCTGGACGCCCGCCAGCATCAGCGGCCTGCCCTCAACGAAACGATGTGAGTCAAAGCCGAATCCTATGCGGTTCATGCCCAGCAGGGTATGAAAAAGGCCATCTTTCTGCAAGCGCCGGCAACCGCGATTGTCCCCGGCCCCGGGCGATTCCCAGCGGCCGCCGAGACCGGCCCGCGAAATCTTTGAATCGAAGATTGAACATGCCCGGCCGGGAACCTTTACCATGGATCGGCAGTGACGACTCCCCAGGACAGTTCGATCCGGCCTGAGCTGCGGCCGCGGACGCTGATCGCGGCGTACGCCTCGGGGGCCTTCCCCATGCCCGACCCGGAGGACGGCTCGCGGATGCTGTGGTTCAGCCCGGACCCGCGCGGGCTGCTGCCGCTGGACGAACGCTTTCACGTGCCGCGGCGATTGCAGCGGACCATCCGCCAGGGGCGCTTCGTGCTGACCATCGACCGGGCCTTTGAGGCGGTCATGCGCGGCTGTGCCCAAAGGAAAGAGGGGACGTGGATCACACGAGACTTCATCGAGGCCTACGGCCGGCTGCATCAGTTGGGGCTGGCCCACAGCGTGGAGGCCTGGGAGCCGGATGCGGTGGGAACGCCCGCGCCCCCGGCCGGCGGGGTGTACGGCGTGGCCCTGGGCGGGGCGTTCTTCGCCGAGAGCATGTTTCACCGCCGCACCGACGCCGGCAAGGTGGCCCTGGTCGGGCTCATCCAGCACCTCCGCCGCAGGGGGTTTGTGCTCTGCGACGTGCAGTGGCTGACGCGGCACCTTCATCAGTTCGGGGCCTACGCCGTGCCGCGGGCGGAGTATCTCTCGCTGCTTTCGCAAGCCCTGGCCGCGCGGGTTCACTTCACGGAGCAGCCTCCGCCCGCGGGCCATCAGGGTTGAGGCCGGGTCGAGGTGGCCGGGGCGCTTCGGGCCGCTTCGATCTTTCCTTCCAGCTCGGCCAGTGATTTCAGCTCCTCCGGCGACAGGCGCAAGTCGCTGTCGGGCGGCAGGGCGTCGTCGGTCCGCCGGGCCTCCTGCAACTGCTTCCAGGCTGCATCCAGGCGGCCGGCTTGGTACAGCATCGAGGCGTATTCCCAGTGAAGCCGGGCCTCCATGGGATCCTGCTGCACGACCCAGGCGGTCATTTCCAGGGCTCGCCGCCGGTCGCTGGTGCGCCAGAGCAGCCGGGCCAGCAGCAGGGCGTGCGGAGCGCGGGGGCTCCTCTGCTGGGCCAGCTCGGCGGACTGCACGGCTAAGTCGAGGAGCTGGCGGCGAGCGGGCGGCGGCAGCCTCCTGGCCTGCGCCGAGTAGATTTGTGCCAGGTAGACGGGCGGGATGCCGTCCAGCCGGTCGGCAGCCGCCGCCATTTTCAGGTGGTCTATGGCCGCCCCGGCCTGCCCGCGGGCGTAGGCCATGTGCGCCGTGCCAACCTCCGAGCTCCTGCGCAGCACGGGCCGCCACAACCATATGCCGGCGGCGAGGGTGGCGGTGAGGGCCAGCACGGCCGCCGCCGGGATCTCTTTTGCCCGCGGCAATTCTCTCGGCCGGACGGCGGGTGCGGCCGCCGCGGCAGCGGCAATCCAGAATATCGTGGCGGTGCCGGGCGAGAACAACGTGTAGCTGACCAGGTTGTGCACCAGGAAGCCCACCAGCCCGGCCCCCAGGGCGATGCGGGCGTAACGCCCACACAGCCAGCCCGCGGCCAAGTCCCCGCCCGCCCACATCATCGCCAGCAGGGCGACGCCGACGGCCGCTGCCGGGAAGACCGCTTCGACCAGCACGACCCCGACGTTGGCGGGCTCCTCCCACAGCATCCGGGCGGCGAACACTACCAGGGCCAGGAAGATGCACCAGCGAACCATCACCCGGGCGGGCGCGGGCGGATCGGGCGGCGAGGGTTCAGACGGCGCCGGCCGCGTCACGGCCAGGCATACCCATATCAGCAGGCCGACATACACCGCGGCGGCCGGCAGGCCGAAGTCGCACGCGGCGTCGAGCAGCACGTTGTGGGCCGTCTTGGTGGCCTCGGCGGCGCCGGGCAGGCGGTGCTTCAGATACGCGTCGCCGAAGTTGGCCGGCCCCGCCCCCCGCAGCGGCGATTCCCTCACCACGCCGGCGGCGCCGACCCAGTACTCCCAGCGGACCTGCATGCTCCGGCCGGGCAGCCCGCCTCGTGCGGTTCCGTAGGCCCACAGTGCCAGCAGCCCCCCCAGCAGGGCCCCGGCCGAAGCGATCAGCCACTTGCGGCGATGGCGGGCGAAAAAGGAGGTTCGCGCCAGCACGACGGCGCCGCCGAGGGCCGCCGCGACGCCGGCCCCGATCGCGCCCTTGCCGCGGGTCAGGGCCAATGCCACCGCGGTGGCCAGGGCCAGAAGCGCGGTAATGATGGCCGCCAGCGTGGGCAGGTGGACCTGCCCGCGCCTCAGCAGCAGCAGGGCCTGCCCGCTCCGCCGGGCCGCGGAAAGCTTCTCCAGGGCCGCCCCGGCCGCCGCTCCCATCAGGATGATCAGCAGCGATCCGAACACGTTGGCTAGGCCGAAGTAACCCGTGGCGGCCGGATCGAACAGGCGCCTCTCGAACATGCGGGCCTTGGAGCTGCCCGCAGCCATGCCTTGTTGAGCCAGGATCTTCTCCGCATCGGCCTTGAACAGGGCCAGCCGCTCCGGCACCTCCCACGCGACCTGGACGATGCTCTTGTAGGCCATGGCCGCGCCCACCGCCGCCAGCACCACCACCACCAGGCCCCATCGCCGTCTCCGGCGGCCGAGCTGGATCATCACGAAGCACGCCCCCAGCAGCGAGACCTGTTCCAGCCAGCCGTTCAGCGCGCCCCGCCGGTCCACGGCCGTCAGGGTCGAGCCGAAGGAGATGGCGGCGAAGATGAGGGCCATGACCGCGAAGGCCGGCCCGGCGACCTGCACCGGCCTGCGAAATGGCTGCGCCGCGGCCCACAGGCTCACGGATGCCAGCAGGATGATGGCGAAGGTCACCCGGATGAGCTCGTCCGGCGGCCTTCTCAGCTCCGCGGGCGAGCCCCGCATGAAGGCCAGGTGGGCCCACCGAAACGGCATTTCGGCCATGAACACCCGAGCCACCATGACCGCGAGGATGCAGGCCAGCGCGGCTGTTTCCAGGGCTCTCGCGGCCGGTGGGGCCGCAGCGGTGGCGGGAAGTTTGGCGGCCGACTTCATGGTTTGACCTTGGCCTCGGCGGACTCCAGCAGGGCGATGATCAGGACGATGCCGACGGTCTGGGCGAACACCAGCACCGCCCCGGTGCGGTCCACGTGGGGCAGCAGGGAGGCCCCCACGCCGGTGGCGGCCGTGGCCAGGTAGATGGTCAGCACCGCCTTGCGCGGGCTCATGCCGCGCCGCAGCAGCCGGTGCGAGAAGTGGCGCGTGTCGCCCACCATGGGGTTGCGGCGGTCGCGGATCCGCAGGGTGAGGACGCTGGCGGTGTCGTACAGCGGCACGGCCAGCAGCACCAGCGGGGCGAAGACGCCGTAGTATTCGCCGCTGGGCCCGCCACGGTAGTAGGTCGTCAGGATGCTGAGCACGGCCAGGAAGTACCCCAGCACCAGCGAGCCGGCGTCGCCCATGAAGATCCTGGCCGGGGGAAAGTTGTGCACCAAAAAGCCCACCGACGCACCCAGCACCAGCAGCAGCCAGCCTCCCACGAAGAACTGTCCGGAGCTGGCCGCCGCCGCCAGCAGGGCGGCCGCACAAATGGCCGCTACCCCCGCCGCCAGGCCGTCAATGTTGTCGAGAAAGTTGAACGCGTTGATCACCGCCACGATCCAAAGCACGCTGGCGATCGAACTGAACGGCTGGCCCGCCAGCTCCAGCAGGCGGATGCGGCAGAGCACGACCACGCCGACGGCCACGAGAACCTGGGCCGCGAGCTTCAGCCAGGGCCCCAGGCGCCTGCGGTCGTCAATCAACCCCACCACGTGCAGCACCACGGCCCCGGCCAGGATGCCCAGCGCCACCCGGGTCTTGGCCACCACGCCGGGCACGTGGACCGACAGCGCCGCCGGCGCCCAGGCGGGCGGTCCGCCGGCGTTCCACACGGCCGCCACCGCCAGCACCAGCAGGCTGGGAAGGAGGATGGCCAACAGGATCGCCGACCCGCCCAGCAGGGGGGTGGGCTGGCGGTGATACCGGTCCCCGGTCGGGGCGGCAATAAAGCCCGTGCCGTAAGCGATCCTGCGGGCCACGGGCGTGGCCATGGCCGCCAGGAAGAACGCCACCCCCGCCGCGGCCGCCGCCGCCAGCTCGATCATCCGCCACCCTCCTTCCGCCGTGGGTGAAGCTGCCGCCGCAGCTTGTCCCGCACCTGGGTGAGGAAGGCGTCGTACGCCCCCGAGGCGTAGTCGGGAAACGTGTGCTCGTGCGCCATCCACCTGCCGCGGGCGTGGGTCAGCGTCACTTCGGCGAAGACGCCGCCGCCAAGATAGATACGATGGGCGTAATCCTTGGTGCTGGCCAGCACCAGCTTGCTTTCGGTCACGTAACCGGGGTCGAGGTTCACCGGGCGGGGCGGGCCGCCGGGCGCGGCCGCGGCCGCGAACTCCGCTTCCATCTGGTTGGTGGCCTGCTTGATGGGGCCGATGGCCTCGGGCGAGATCAGCGGCTCGGCCGCCACGAACTGCCGGTACAGCCCCGTGCCCATTTGCTCGTCGTAGTAGTGCGTGAATTCCCAGTTCATCAGCTCGCCGGTGATGTCGAGGGGGCCGTACTCGCGCCGGAGCCTCTCGGCCGCGGTCGCCAGCAGCTCCGGCCGGGCCGAGAGCATCCCCACGATCAGCTTTGCCGGCAGCGGGGTGGCGGTCGCGCCCATGGTGCCGCGATTTTCCCCGCCGCCGGAGGGGCTGTCAACGCCGCCACGGGGCCGACACTGCCGCGGCCCGGGTCGCAGCGAGCCCCCGCGGCCGGGCCATCCGCGGGTGAGACCTCGGGCACGTCCAAAAAAAAGAAAAAAACTAAAAAGTTAGTTGACGCTATCCCCGGACGGCGGCATAATAACTAAACCTTTAGTTGAAATTCTGTGGAAGGAAACCTCATGGCGAAGACCAACAGCAGACGCCTCACCCCGGTGGAGACGGTGATCATGGACCGGCTGTGGGAGTTGGGCCGGGCCACCGTCCGCCAAGTGCAGCAGTCCCTCAGGCCTGTCAAGCCGATGGCCTACAACACCGTGTTGACCATGATGCGCATCCTGCGCGACAAGGGCTTCCTGGCCTCGCGACGCCAGGGACGGCTGGACGTGTACCGGCCGCTGGTGACGCGGCAGCAGATGGGCCGGCGCTCGCTGCACGAGGTCATGCAGCGTTTCTTCGCCGGCTCCCCGGCGGCCCTGGTCAGTCAGTTGATGCAGTCGGAAGGTCTCAGTGACGAAGAGGTCGAGGCCATCCGGCGCGAAGTGGACGGCAGACTCGCCGGGCCGGCCGAGAAGTAGGGGAATCAAACGTGATCCAGTTCGTGGAAGCGATGAACGAGTTCGGCCGGTGGCTTCTCGGCTATCTGTGGCGCCTGAGCATCGAGCTGACCATCCTGGCGGCCGTGGTCCTGGCCGTCGTGCTGCTGCTGCGGATCCGGTCGCCCAAGGTACGTCACTGGTTCGGGTGCCTGGTGCTGGCCAAGCCGGTGGCCACGCTTCTGATCGCCTCGCCGATCTCGCTGTACTGGTTCCTGCGG
>Ga0111187_1065_pt1 | contig 11466 bp, 6 predicted proteins | sample DeeMarSWOR324_28_FD_80242 | JGI IMG/M metagenome (GOLD analysis project Ga0111187, IMG submission 80242) | Phycisphaerae bacterium SM23_33 | reverse complement strand
TGGCGGGAGCTCCAGCGCCGCTATGGCGACGATTTCCTGAAGCGCCTCTTTGCGGCCGTGCCGCCGAAGCTCGACCGCCCCGCCGCCCCCTGGGTGGTGTTCACCGAGCTGGACGTCGTCATCCACTTCCTCAGCCGGGCGGCCGGGACCGACCTGTTTGGCTGGTTCGCCGAGCTGGGCTCGACCGTGCACCCGCTGCCGCCGGCACGCTGGGGAGGCCAGACGTTCAAGGAGGGCGTCCGCCGGAGCCTCCGTCGCCTCCTGGCCGACCCCCAGGCCCCTGCCTCCGAGCGGGCCGCCGCCCTGGACGCCCTCGCCGCCGACCAGGGGCAGGCCAAGCGGCCGCTCGGCCGGGCAGCGCGGCAGTTGCGTTCTCCCGATCCCGCGGCGCGGCTGGCGGCGGCGACGCGGCTGCTGCGGGCGGGCGATCCGCGCGCGCCCTCCGCCCTCGAGCAGATCGCTAAGTCTCGCAAAGACAAGGCCTTGTCCGCCGTCGCCGCGCTTCAACTGGTGGGGCGCGGCAACCCCGGCCCGGCCAACCGCCTGGCCGAGCTGGCCGAGCACATGGACCACCGCTTCCAGCTCGACGCGGGGTATCGGCTGGCCCGGCTGGGCCACCGCCGGGCGGGTCGGTTCTCGCCGGCGGGCATCGCCCGCCGCCGCGGCCGGGGCGCAGTGCGGCTCCAGACGCGCTACCAGGGCGAGGTCATGGTCTTCCCCGTGGTGGACGGTCAGCCCGTGGCCAACATCTTCTCCGGCGACGTCGTCGGGCACATGCCCGGCAATACCCACATCTCCATGTTCTTCGTGTACTGGGTGCACACCGATGCAAAGGCCCGGCGGAAGGGCCTCAGCCGACTGGCCATGCAGCGCAGCCTGGAAGACGCCCGCGCCCGGCGGTGCTCGTGTGCCTCCCTGGGCACCGGCACCCGCAACGTCGCCCACGCCATGTACCGCAGCTTCGGCTTCGTGGACGCCCCGCCCGGTCGGCAGTTGACCTGCCGCCTGGCGAAGGCCCCGCGCCCCGCCGCCCGGAAAGGGATCAGGGTCCGAGGCTACCGTCGGGGCGACGAGGCCGCCATGGCCAGGCTGTTCAACGAACGCTACCTTCAGACCGGCGCCGTCGCCCGGCGCAGGCCCACCGCCCTGGGCCAAGCGGACCTGGCGCTGCTGGCCGATCGCGCCCGCCGGCTCACCGGCTACCTGGTCGCCCGCACTCACGACGACGGCGCCACCATCCACGACATGGCCGTAGCCAAGGACCGCCGGCAGCACGACACGGCCGCCGCCCTGGTGGGCAGGCTCCATCGCGATCTGGCCGGCCGCGGGGTCAAGCAGGTCACCGCTCGCGGTGAGTTCCTGGCCCCGCTGCTTCAGCCGCTGGGATACCGCGGCGAGGAAACGGGCGGCGTCGGCATGATCGCCCTGCTGAGCCTCCCGCAGTTCCTCCGCGAGATCTCACCGCTGCTGGAGCGCCGCCTGGCCCGCGCGGCCTGGTCGGGCACCGTATCCCTCCTCGGCCTGAAGCACCGCGCCGCCCTCAGCATCCACGCGGGCCGGGTCGCCGCCCTGCCCCGGCCGCCGAGGCACGCGGACATCAACCTGGCCGGCTCCGACGAGACTATCACCCGGATCGTCGCCGGCATCCAGACGCCCTTCGAGGCCTACCTGCAACTGGACCTGAAGATCGCGCCCGCGCTCACGGAGAAGACCACGCAATTGCTGGAGACGCTGTTCCCGCGGCTGGAGATGTTCCAGTGGATGTCGTAGCAGAGGCCGCAGCCCATACATCTCCGGACCGCAGAGGGGCGCGATAAGCTGTTCCCCTACACGGACTTGCGCCGCAGCGCCGGTGTGCGGCCCGGGCGGGCCGACTCGCCGGGCCCGTGCGCGGCAGCCGCCGCCTGGGCCGCGACGCCGACCTCGTCCGACCGCCGGCCACGGGCCCGGCCCGCGAAGTGCATTTGGGCCTTGCCCGCCGGGCTGGAGCGTGTACACTGGCTGCATCCCGGGCAGGGAGGCCCGCCCTGCCTGTTGCTTCCAACGTGATTCGCTGAAAGGACGTGTTCCCATGGGCGGCTTCTTCGGCGTGGTCTCAAGCAAGGATTGCGTCGCCGACCTGTTTTACGGCACCGACTATCATTCCCACCTCGGGACCCGCCGCGGCGGCCTGGCGGTCAGGAACACCAACGGCTTCACCCGCTTCATCCACAACATCGAGAACGACCAGTTCCGCTCCAAGTTTGAGGACGACCTGCGGAAGATGCGCGGCGGCCAGGGGATCGGCGTCATCAGCGATTACGAGGACCAGCCGCTGCTCATCGGCTCGCACCTGGGCATGTACGCCATCGTCACGGTCGGCGCCGTCCGGAACGCCGACGAGCTCGCCCGAAAGGCCTTCACCAGGAGGAGGACCCACTTCTCCGAAATGTCCGGCGGCGCGGTCAATCCCACCGAGCTGGTCGCCACCCTGATCGACCAGGAGGCCAGCTTCGAGGACGGCATCCAGAACGCCCAGCAGGCCGTCAAGGGCTCCTGCTCCATCCTGCTGCTGACGGCCGAGGGCGTGTACGCCGCCCGCGACCGGCTGGGCAGAACGCCGGTCATCATCGGGCGCAAGGACGGCGCCTACGCCGCCACCCTGGAAACCTGCGCCCTGCCGAACCTCGGGTACGACATTGAAAGGTACCTGGGGCCGGGTGAGGTCGTGCGCATCACCCCCGACGGCGTCGAGCGGAGGAGGCCCCCCGCCGACAAGATGCAGATCTGCGCCTTCCTGTGGGTGTACTACGGCTATCCCGCCTCCAACTACGAGAGCATCAACGTGGAAGTGGTGCGGAACCGCTGCGGCGAGGCCCTGGCCAGGAAGGACGACACGCCCATCGACCTGGTGGCCGGCATACCGGATTCCGGCACCGCCCACGCCATCGGCTACGCCAACCAGGCCCACATCCCCTATCGAAGGCCTTTCGTGAAGTACACCCCCACCTGGCCCAGGAGCTTCCTGCCGCAGGACCAGAGCGTCCGCGACCTGGTGGCCAAGATGAAGCTCATTCCCATCCGCGAGATTATCGAGGGCAAGCGGCTGCTGTTCTGCGAGGACTCCATCGTCCGCGGCACGCAGTTGAAGGACACCATCCAGCGGCTGTACGAGTGCGGCTCGCAGGAGGTGCACATGCGGCCGGCGTGCCCGCCGCTGATCTACGGCTGCAAGTTCCTGAACTTCTCCCGGAGCAAGTCGGAGCTGGACCTGGCGGCCCGGAAGGCGATCACCGAGCTGGAAGGAGATGGCAGCGGGCCGCTGGAGGAGTACGCCAAGTGCGGCTCGGAAAAGCACTGCGCCATGGTCGAGATCATCAGGAAGCGGCTGAACCTGACCTCGCTGAAGTACCAGGAGCTGCCGGACCTGGTGGCGGCCATCGGGCTGCCCAAGCAAAAGCTCTGCACCTACTGCTGGGACGGAACCGACTCGGGTTGATGGCGCGTTGCCATTGCGCCGTAAGACGCACTGGGATACGGAATCAGCGAGGAGACAGATGAGGCGAGCCATTTTCGTGCTGTCCGCGACCCTGTGTTCGGCGGGCTGCTCATCCCGGCTGGTCACCAACACGCCCCGCTCGGCCATCGAACAACTGCTGCTGTCCCGGGCGGTGGACAAGGCCCTCGACCGGTTCGAGCTGCCCGAGCTGGCCGACCGGAAAGTCTTCGTGGACTTCGCCAACCTCAAGGCCTACGACCAGGAGTACATTAAGGTCGCCACCCGCGCCCGCTTCGCCGAGCTGGGGGCCACGCTGGTGGAACAGGCCGATCAGGCCGACCTCGTGGCCGAGGTCGCCTCCGGGGCCCTGGGCATCGAGTACAAGAACGGCGTCGTCGGCCTGCCGGCCATCCCCGTCCCCAATTCCCCCGTGCCCTTCCCCGAAGCGCCGCTGTATCGCACCACCGAGCAGACCGGCATCATCAAGCTGCTGATCTTCGTTCACGACAAGGGCCGGTTCGTCGCCGCCAATCACTACTACGCCAAGGCCGACCGGGACGAGAGCTTCATCCTGTGGTGGCGCTTCCAGCGTCAGGACGAGGTCCGCCAGGGCTGGGAGCGGGCCGACCTGAAACTCCAGGCCAAGCCCGCGGCCGCCGGCAAATGACGCAACGGCCCAACGTGTCTAAACGTCTGCCGGAACCCTGAGCTGCACGCCCCGTTGTGCGCCCCGCTCATGGGTGGGCTGCCGGCCAAACCAGATAGCCGACCTCTCTACGCCCTCCCCCGACGCCAAGCCACAACCGCCAGACCCAGCGCTAGAAGCGCCGCGAAGGCGGGCCTGCCCGCCGAAGCAGATGGCCGCCCTCTCTACGCCCTGCGCCGACGCCAAGCCACAACCGCCAGACCCAGCCCCAGAAGCGCGGCGAAGGCGGGCTCGGGAACGGCCGCGCCCTCGGGGGCGTAGTTCAGCGACCAGATGTTGTAGTCCAGCCCGTCCACGACAGTGTCGAAGTTGAAGTCGCCGTCCCCCCAGTTCATGCCGCTCGCCAGGTAGTGCAGCGACCAGGCGTTGTAGTCCAGCCCGTCCACCACGTCGTCGAAGTTGGCGTCCGCGCACAGCACGCTGGTGATGACGACCCCGTGGGCGGCGGCGGCGGTCTCGGTGAACAGCGCCAGCCCGGCCTCATTGGCGGCGGCGACGTCATAGCCGGCCTCGCCGGTGAGCTTGTAATAGCCTTCCGGCTGGAGGTCCACGATCAGGTGGCGGAAGGTGCCGCCCTCGGGGACGGTGTAGCCAAAATCGTCGTCGATGAGGCCGGCCGTGCCCATGCCCACGACGTACCCGCCCACGCGCATGACCGTGGCCAGCGGGCTGGCCAGCAGCACCGTCGCGGGGTCCACGCTGGAAGTGGCGCTGGAACGGGGACTTAGGACGTTCAGGAAGGTGTCGAAGTTGCTGGCGGCCTTGGGCGAGACCTCGATCCGCCAGTCGCCGTAGTCGTGATAGGACACCTCGGAGTAGTCGTCGTAGTTGGTCCCGTCGTAGCCGTCGGCGTCGTCGCCGTCGTCCTCGACGTAATAGCGGTAGTTGAGCCCGCCGACCTTGTTGACGGTGTAGCTGGCCGGCAGCAGCACCTGCAGGAAGAGCTTGCCGCCGCCGTTGGTCATGGTCAGCGTGTCGCCGGGGATGGTGTCGCCGTCCACCTCGATGATGCCGTTGCTGGCGCTGCCGACCGCCACCACCTCCGTGCCGCCGACGAACTTGTTGGGCGTGTGCAGCAGCCACTTCTTCTTGTACGCGGCGTTGGTGGCGTTGACCCGGTCGAAGACCACCAGCACGTCGGCGTCCTGGAGGTACACCAACTGCCGCGTGACCAGGCTGACCTTGCCGCCCTGGCCCTCACAGTCGTACAGCGTGCTGTTGTAGGCCCGGGTGATGTCCGAGGCCACGTAGCTGTACGCGCCGTCCACGTTGTCGAAGGCGGTGATCTCGCCGGACTCGTAGTTCCAGCCGCTGGTCTTGTTGGCCAGCCAGTTCTCGTAGCTGCTGACCGTGCTGCCGGTGGCCTGGACGATCCGCTGCCCGCCGTCGTTGGCCCAGCCGGAGGGCGGCGTGACGCTGGGGGGCGTCCACATCTCGTCCGGGCGCTGCACCAGGATGCCGTTCTTGGCCACGGTGCGGACGTAATAGTTCAGCCGGTGGTCGCCGGTGTACGGGCCGTAGCCGCCGCTGTTGATCACCAGCTTGTCGTGCTTGAACAGGGTGAAGGTGCCCTGGTCGTAATGGCCGTGGTGGGCCAGGTAGTCGCCGGCCTTGAAGCTGATCTGCGTGTCGCCGTCGGACCACCCCTGCCGCATCACGACCAGGCCGAGGGCGTCTCGGCCGAAGACGGCGGCGTTGGGCAGGGCCGCGCCCAGGCACTCGGCGGGATGGGCCGGATCGTATCCGGGCGGCTTGGGGATGGTGGGGTCATAGGTGACCGGCAGCATCCAGCGGTAACCCGACCAGTACAGCGGGTAGCGGTAATCGCGGGCGTGCTCGGCAAAGGCCGCCAGGGCCGGGTCGCCGGTGGCGATGGCGTAGTAATCGATGCTCTGGCCGATGGTGCCGTTGTTGATGACCACCTGCGAGGACACGTCGCCGTAGCGGTTGAAGCTGCCGTCGCCGCGCTCGGTGTACAGCATCCACAACCCCAGTTGGCGCAGGTCCTCCATGGGGTCGGCCACGGCCAGGGCCGGCGAGCCGGTGACGGCCGAGGTGTAGGACTGGTAGGCCAGGGGGAAGTTCACGCCGCGGTTGGTGGCCCAGTAAGTGGGCCCTTCCGGCCAGCCGCCGCAGGCGTGGGTGGCCTTGAGGGATTGCTGCCAATCGTCCCAGGCCTCGGTTCGGTAGGTGTCATAGGTGGCGTTGCCCGCGGGCAGGGCCAGGGCAGCGACCCAGGCGACGGCGCCCAGCGACGCCCGGCCGTGCCAGAGGCTCGGCCCGCCGCCGTCCAGGTCGCTGAGGGCGGCGCCGACGAAGTCGGCGATCTCCGACTCGATGTAGGCCAGCTTGGTGCTGAGGTTGGCCGGCGGGGAGCCGCCCTCCCAGGCGTCGTGGATCCAGTCGTAGGCCAGCGCCCACTGGGCGCCGGTGAAGGCCCCTTCCGTGCCGCCGTAGCTGAGGCTGGAGCCATACATGCTGTTCAGGGCGCTCTCGGCGTACGAGAGGTTGCCGGTGATGACGTACCGGCTGGCCTGGTCAATGTAGGTGCTGTAGCTGGCGTTGTAGAGCCAGGTGTCCACCTCCTGCTTGAAGGGGTTGTTGCCGCCGTTGGAGTTATACAGGTCGCGGACCGTCTGGAAGGTCCGCGCCCCCGGCGTGCCGATGGGGCGGAACACCAGCCGCGGATGCTCGTCCACGATGGTAATGCTCTGGGCCCGGGCCGCCGCGGCGGCCGAAAGGACCGCTCCGGCGGCCAGCGCGACAAGGACAAACTGCCGCCGTCCGGCGGGAAATCCCGGCTCTGCGCGACGTCGTGGTGAAGTTTGACGGAGAATCACTGGGAAAATCACCTCCATTGGCGTTGCCGCCCTCCGGCGGCACGTGCTTTATCAGTGAAATCCAGTATACACCCGGAAGCCGGAAATGCGCCCGCCGAAATCGAGCCGGGCCCGGCCAAAAACCGGCCGCCGTCCCCTTCCTTGGCCCGGCCGGGTCACCTGTCGTTGGCCACCTCAATGGTGATGGAGCGGTTCTTTATCGGTTTTCCGCCGGTGTTGACGCTGTAGGTCTGGCCGGTGAGGTCTGGCTTGATGGAGAACGACTTAGGCTGTCCGTCCTCCGTCCAGGCGTGCGTCACCGTGACGCCGCCGGGCCGCAGCGGCCGCCCCGGGCTGACGTACCGGGCGTGGATCCGCAGCCTGTTCAGCGACATCCATTGGCGGCGCCGCAGCAGGATCTTAACGTAACACTTCTCGGCCGGGGCCTTCAGGCGGATGTCCACGGAATGGTCCCACCGCCACTTGTCGTTGCGGGCGGTGAACTCGCTCTTCCAGGCCGACGTCCACGGCCCTTTCGGGTTCGTCGCCCAGAGGATCTCCGCCGACTCCCCGGCCGTCCCGCTGGGCCGCGCGCCGAACGAGCCGTGCACTGTCAGCGACTCGATCTTCGACCCGGGCGGGCCCGCCACCTCGACGACCGCGTGTCCCAGGCCTTGGACCGGCGAGAGGTGCTGCGTGAACTTCGGGTGGTACTTCAGGTCCTTCAGCTCCCGGAAGTACCGCTGGTAGCCGGCGGCGTCGCCCAGGTCCGGCCGGATGGCGAGCACGCCCTTGCCCTCCTCCATGGAGAAGGCGAACTCGTTTTCGCCGGGCTGGAGGGCCGGCAGCGGCACCGGCGAGTAGAACAGACAGTTGCGGAGCCGCATCTTCCCCAGGGCGGCGTCGCCCGCGAGCGTCACCTTCAGCAGGTAGCCGTAGGTGCCTTCCACGCGGTTGGTCAGGTCCAGGCGGACGGGCCTGCGGCCGGTCTGGTCGTTCCTCCAGACCTCGCGCCAGGTGATGCCATTGTCGGTGGACACGGCCACGGCGTTGGCGGCCGCAGCGTCTTGCCGCGTGAACTCCGCCTCGAAGATCGCCCCGTCACGGGAGTCGCCGGCCGCCGCCAGCTCGCCGGGGTTGCCCACGATCAGATACGGGGTCTGAACGCGGAAGATGACCTGGCCGGTCTTGCCCGTGGCCGGCCGCACCTGGCCCTGTTCCAGCACGAAGTTCTCGCCGGCATACAGCCCGTCGTGGAAGTTGTCTTCGCTGGCGGCCCAATCCGGTTCGTAGACCAGCTCCCCGTTGGCATAGGCGTTCTGCGGGTTGCGCGGGTCGTGCGGGCCCTTGTCCACCCAGCGCTGGGTGCGGTCGCCCTTCCAGCGCTGGTAGAAGGCCGGCGGGCAGTGCCACTTGCCCTGGTTGGTGAAGTGGCGGATGAGCTTTTCGCCGCGGCGCAGGTCCAGGTGGATGGTGTGCCCGCGGGCAACGTAGGGAACGAAGACCTCGGCCGTCCCCGAGACCTTGGGCGGGTAAAACTTCTTGATGACGTATTCCCTGGACTCCCACGGCCAGAACTTCCCGCCGTAGTGATCGAACTGGTAAAAGGGCTGCGAGGGATGCTTGGGGCTGCGGATGTACTTGGCCGCGTCCAGGCACAGCTCGTCCAGGCTGAGGATCCGCTTGCCGTCGTCGGCCACGTAGTAGGCCTGGCAGTCGTGCTGGGCGTCGAAGAGGTGCCACCTGCCGCCGTAGAAGATCTCGGTCACCTTGTGCCCCGGCACCCCCCGCGTCCGCGCCCGCATGCCGGCGGCCTCGGCCATGTTGGCCAGGATGTCGCAAACCTGATAGCAGATGACGGTCCCGTGCACGTTGAAGGCGGCAATCGGGTCGACCACCACGCCCAGCTCCGTGGCGCCCTCGGGGTCCTCCCGGGCCTCGCACCAGTGATAGTACGGGTTCCGGGTGATGTAGGCCCACAGGGCGATCGCCCTTTCCTGGTCCGACCTGCATCCCCTGGTCGCCGTCTCGACGAGGCTGCGGATGTCCGTCGCGTCCACGCCGGAGGGATTCACCACCTTGAAATTACGAGCCATCGCTGTCGCCCCTGACAAGCACAGCCCCAGCAGAAACACCAGGGCTTTCAAAGCTGTGTGTTCCACGTTTGTTCCCCTGGAAAGCCGCGCCTCACCCAGGATTACGGGTCCACGGAAAACTCCAGGGCCTGCATCCGCGGGAAGTTCGGCCCGGCCGCCTCGACCACGGCCTCATGCGAGGTCCCGTTGATCGCGGCCTTGTATTCTTTCGGAGTATTCCACCCCTGCCCTTCCGACCAGGCCAGCCGGAGCTTCCACGGCCGGTCGCAGCGGGCGGCGGTCACCAGCAGCTTATTCCTTCCCGGCAGCAGTTGCGGCAGGGCGTAGGGGTTGAGCTGGAAGTCGGCGTGGAGCTTCAGCCCGTCCAGCCCCGTCCCGCGCGGGTCCCTCGCCTGCATGGCCACGCGGAGCCAGAGCCCGTCCAGCGAGCCGGCAATCAAAGAGGAGATGTCCTGCTTCCTTTCGAACGCCCCCGTCTGGTTGATCTCGACCACGTCTTTCCAGCGCCGCTGCGAGGACTCTCCCGCCCACTGGCTGGAGACGCTGACCTTCAGCGAGTCCCCTTGCTCCCCGATTCTGCCGGCCAGCTGCAGCACGCCCGCGGTGAGGATGTAAGGGCACGTGACAGAGAAGATCGCCTCCGACTCGATTCCGCCGGCCAGCGGGTGCAGGGCCGGCCTCTTGGCATCGGCGTCGCCGCCCAGATTGATGAAGCGGATCGCGCCGTCCTTCCATCCCTCCCCGCGGAGGTCCGGCTCGTACTCGATGTAGCCGGTGCCGTGATGCCGGTGGCTGGAGGCCTTGCCCTTCCACAGGTACGGCTCCCAGTAGGGGAAGTTCACCTGGTCGCGGCGGTCCGAGCCCGCGCCGCAGGTATGGTAGGGGCCGACGCCGTCTTTGCCGAAGGCGTGCGGCTGGTAGAACGTGCCCGTCTTCCAGGTGCGGACGTAGCGCGTGCCGCGGGGCAGGGTGATCGCCCCGAACTCCCGGTCGGCGCCCCGGTGCGCCAGAAACGCCTGGTCCAGCCGCCAGCCCTCGTCGCCGGAGAACCAATTCGGCGAGTCGCCGCAGATCAGCAGCGCCGGCCCCGCGCGATTCTCCTTCACCGCCTCGAAGGCCAGCGTGCGGTCCTTGCGCAGCTCGGCCACCGATGCGATCGCCCGCGGCTGGGCGCGATTGTACACGTAGAAGGTCATGTGCGGGTCGAAGCAGTGCCAGTCGCCGTCGTAGTGGACCTCGATCATGTGGTGGCCGTTGTGCACCCAGTTCCGGCAGGGCCAGCCCAGTTGGTTGAACAGGTGGCTCAGCGGGTGCGTCTGCATGTAGCAGGAGCCGTAGCCGAATACGTTGACCATCAGGTTGAAGTCATGCCGCATCGGCTCCTCCGGCCCGCTGTGATAGATCACCCGCCGCAGCCAGTGGAACAGGGCCAGCGCCTTCTGCTCGTCGGTCATGTCCTCGTTGACCAGGTCGCGGACGATGCTCTTGGCCGAACGCGTATCCACCGAGCGGTCGGTCGCCAGGTGCGGATTGACAACGCTGGCCGACAGGCAGCGCGGCCACGACAGCATGCCGCACGCCCCCACCGCCAGCACGAGCACAAACGCAACTCTCATCTCTGCTGTCTCCACCAGGAACCGGCCCATCCGGTCTCACGCCGCCCGATCGGCCGCCCCGACATTATGCCCCGGACCCGTCCGGTTGCAAAGCCCACATTCGGGCCCAGCCGGCCGCCCGGGCTCTTCCCCGCCGACACCTTACTCGGAACCTTACCGGCCCCGCCCCGAAGCGGCCAAGGTAAGCCGTTTCGTGGAAAGGTATTACAGAAATCGCTGCGCCCGCCACCGTCGGGTCAAAAAGATACTCACTCCACTCATTTATGGGCCTTTCTTGCCGCGCAAGTCAGGCCCCCAAGGAGCTGCGCTTACTCACCCACCTCAAAAACGCTCTCCAGACCCCCAAACTGCCACCTATCGATACCTGGGCCCTATCTCAGGTTCTTACCCTAGACCCTTGGCCCCGAATCCGCTGGCCACCTTCGGCCTGCCCCGGCCGCGGACGCAGTCGGCACTTCAATAGGTCTGATCCGTGCAATCGGTGTAATCTGTGGATTCGGGAACCAGGAACGGGGAGCCTGGAGCCGGGAGCCGGGGGCCGGGAACCAGGAACGGCGGACGAGTGGTTCAATCGAAAATCGTGAATCGAAAATCGTCAATCCCAGGTGCGTCTTGTCTGCCCCTTGCCCGCGTGGTATGCTAGCTTCCGTCGCAGCGGGGAAAGCACGTGGGCACGAGCACGATCAGTCAGCGGACCGCCAAAGGAATCAGAAAAGCAGCCGGTCCGCTTTGTCGCCGGGTTTGTCCCTCT
>Ga0111187_1087_pt1 | contig 11501 bp, 10 predicted proteins | sample DeeMarSWOR324_28_FD_80242 | JGI IMG/M metagenome (GOLD analysis project Ga0111187, IMG submission 80242) | Phycisphaerae bacterium SM23_33 | reverse complement strand
CTTCGCCCTCGGCCCGGCCGCGGATCTCGGCCAGGAAATCATCGAAGTAGCCGCCCGCCCGCCTCTCGGCCGGGGGAAGGTGAACGGCGGACTCGCCCTCGCTGGGGTACAGTTCGACGCCGTCGGCGACGGCCGAGGTCTCGGCCAGGCCGGCGGTCCCATGGAGGGTGAACCGCCAGTAGCAGGGCACCTTGTAGGCGAAACTGTCGGGCGTCAGGTACGAAACGTCCCCCAGCACCCCGCCGCCGTTGTCCAGCCGCAGCATCATCTGGGCGGCGTCCTGAAACCACTGCGGCTGGGCGGCGCGGGCGTTCCAGGCCCGGGCGGTGACGATCTGGACGATCCGCCGCCCCGTCATCCAGGGAATCAGGTCCACGGCGTGGATGGCCAGGTCGTTGATCGTGCCGCCGTGCTTGCCCGGCTCGAAGTACCATTCAGGCCGCGAGCCCCGCAGCAGCGGGTGCTGGCCCTGGAAATCAACCGTGTGCACCTGGCCGATCCGCCCGCCGAGCACCGCCTGCCGCATCGCCCGGAAGTTGCCCGAGTCGCGCATGCTGAGCTGGCAGCCGACGCACAGCCTCCCGGCCGCCGACAGCTCGGCGATGCGGTCGAGCTCGTCCAGCTTCGTGCACAGGGGCTTGTCGCCGATGACGTGCTTGCCGGAGGCCAACCCGCGGATGAGCAGCTCGCCGCGCCGGCCGTAGTAGTCGCCCACCGCCAGCACGTCAAAGTCCGCCTCCGCCCACATCCGGTCGAGGGAGCTGTGGGTCAGCTTCACCTTGCCGGCCTTGCCCAGCGCCTCGGCCGTCGGGGCGTGCTCCTCGCAGGCGGCCACCACCTCCACGTCGTCGCGCTCCGCCGCCAGGCGGTAAAGCTCCAGGATGTGCCGCCACCGGGCCGAGGCTCCGCCGCCCGCCCAGCAGCCGCGGGGCCACGAACACAACCAGCTCGTCCGCCAGCCGCGACCCGAGGAACGACCCCAGCACGCCCCGCCCGCCCTCGACCAGCAGGTACGTCCACTGACGCCGGCCCAGCTCGTCCAGCAGGGCCGCAAGGTCCACCCCGCCCGGGGCCGGCGGCAGGATCAGCACCTCCGCTCCGGCCTGCCTGACTGCCTGCCTGGCCCGCTCCGGCGCTTCTTGACAGGCGGCGATGATGACCGGCGAGAGGTCCGTGCTGGCCAGCAGCCGGCATCGAAGGGGAATATCCAGGGCCTCATCCAGCACCACCCTCGCCGGCTGCCTGCCCGAGCCGCTGCGGTTGGTCAGCAGCGGGTCGTCGGCCTTGACCGTGCCCACCCCCACGCAGACGCCATCGCATTGTCCGCGCAGGGCGTGCGCCCGCTGCCGCGACGCCTCCCCGCTGATCCACTTGCTGTGCCCGGTGAAGGTGGCGATGCGGCCATCGAGGCTCTGGGCCCACTTGCAGATGATCCACGGCCGGCCCTGCGTCCGCAGCTTGACGTACCCCGCCAGCAGCCGGCGGGCCTGGTCCCGGCACACGCCCGTGACGACCTCCACGCCCGCCGCCCGAAGGGCCGCCACGCCCTTTCCCGAAACCTGCCGGTCGGGGTCTTCCATGGCCGCCACCACGCGGGCGATCTTCGCCGCGATGATCGCTTCCGTGCAGGGCGGGGTCTTGCCCTGGTGGCAGCACGGCTCCAGGCTGACGTACATCGTCGCCCCGGCCACGTCGTGACCGGCCCGGCGGGCGGCGGCGATGGCCTCGACCTCCGCGTGCGGCCCGCCGAATCGCTGGTGGAAGCCCTCGCCGATCACCTGCCCGTCGCGGACGATGACCGCCCCGACCATCGGGTTGGGCTCCACCGCCCCCCGCCCGCGGGCCGCCAACTCCAGGGCCCGCGCCAGGAACTGCTCGTGCTCGTCCGGCATGGCGGGCATTATACACGGCTGGAGGCGAGCCCGCAGACGGTGACGGGTAAGGCTTACGGCGATGGGGGCTCGGTGATCTTGTAGATGTGCACGTCGTACGGTTTGAACTCATCGTAGAAGCCGCCCCAGCGGACGTAAACGGTCCGGTCCTCGCCGAGCACCTCGCCGCGCATCGTCCGCCGCGGCACCGTCACCTCGAACCTGCCCGTCGTCGGCTTGTCGCGCATGTTCACCGCGAACAGGTACGTGGCCCCGCCGAGGCGATTGGCCATCAACGCGATGGGCACGTCCTTGGCCGACGAGGACACCTTCGCGGCGTCCGGCAAGCTGGGACCATTCAACACCGGCGCCAGCTCACGGATCTGCCGGTTGATCCTGGTCACGGCCGCGAGCATCTCCTCATCGGCCAGCAGGGCCGCCTCGATGAAGCGCGGCTGGAACTGGTGGACGAAGTAGATCAGCCCCGTCGAGCCGTGGACGATCGACATCCACACCTCCGCCTTCACCTGGTGCGGCGTGGGCTTGACCTTCGTGTTGCTGATCCGCGTGCACTCGATGCAGTTCCAGACGATTCTTCTACCGTCGGTCCATTTCCGCAGCCGGCTGACGCCGCGGGCGACGTACCAGAGCTTGCCGGCGACCTGCGCCTTGGAGTGAACCACCGGGTAGATGTCGAACGAGGCGATGTCGCAGCCCTTGACGTACTCCGGGTAGTCCTCGGGATGGTTGGTGCGGACGCCGCGGCCGTGCCAGCCGTCCCAGGCCACGCCCTGGCCCAGGTTCAGCAGCACCGGGCGCGTGGGGTCGGCGGCGCGGAGCTTCCGGTAGTCGGCGACGATCTTCGCCGGCGGGATCGGCGGGCCATAGCCCTTACCCTCCCCCAGCGGCTGGGCGTTGTCGGGCTCGTCGCCATGCATCCAGCCGATGACGATGGGGTCGTCCCTGTGGGCCAGGCCGACGGCGTTCTGGTGGCAGATGACCGGCATGCCGGCCTTGGTCAACGCGGCCAACTGCGCCTCCGTGGGGCCCTTCCACAAGCCGACGTAGAGGTTGATCCCCGCCGCCTTGTAGCGGGCGGCGTTCTTCGGGTGCTGAAGCCACACCGCGATGGGGAAGTACTCCCGCTCTCTCGGGGGCCCGTGTCGCCACTGGGCGTATGGGCTCTTCCACGCGCCCGGGTGCGTCGCCGGCTCCGCCCGCAGCGCGGGATCCGCCAGCCAAGGCCAGATAGTCGCGGCCAAGATGGCAATCCGAATGATCACGGTGTTTTCGCCGCTTCGGGCTGCGCCACGGGTCGCGGCCGGCAGGCTACACGGCGTTGCCGGTTCGGGGCCACCCGTTCCTGGTGCCAGGTGGCCGGCTCCGGGGTCAAATGTACTCGTTGAGGATGTTCTCGAGCATTTCGACGCGGCCGGATTCGTTGGGGGCGGGCTCGCCCTTCTTGAGCATGTATTCGGACAATTGCTTGAAGCCGAGTTTGCCGGCCTCGATGTCGGCCCCGATGCCGGAATCCCAGCTCGAATACCGCTGCTTGAGGAAATCATCCAGCACGCCGTCGGCGCGGATGGCGGCGGCCGCCTTGAGCCCGCGGGCGAAGGCGTCCATGCCGCCGATGTGGGCGTGGAACAGGTCCACCGGCTCGAAGCTCTCGCGGGCCACGTGGGCGTCGAAGTTCAGCCCGCCGGTGGTGAAGCCGCCGGCCTTGAGGATGGTCAGCATGGCGAAGGTGGTGTCGTACAGGTCGGTGGGGAACTGATCGGTGTCCCAGCCCAGCATCAGGTCGCCGCGGTTGGCGTCCACCGAGCCGAGCATCCCCACCGCGGCGGCGAACTCCAGCTCGTGGTGGAAGCTGTGCCCGGCCAGGGTGGCGTGGTTGGCTTCCAGGTTCAGCTTCAGGTGGTCGGTCAGGTCGTATCGCTGGAGGAAGGCGTAGCAGGCGGCGGCGTCGGAATCGTACTGGTGCTTGGTCGGCTCCTTGGGCTTGGGCTCGATGTAGAACTGGCCGTCGAAGCCGATCTGCTTTTTGTAGTCCACGGCCATGTGCAGGAACTTCGCCAGGTGGTCCAGCTCGCGGCCCATGTCTGTATTCAGCAGGCTCTTGTAGCCTTCGCGGCCGCCCCAGAAGACGTACCCGCCCCCACCGAGGGCCTGGGTGACCTCCAGGGCCTTGGCGACCTGGGCAGCGGCGTAGGCGAACACGTCGGCGTTGCAACTGGTGGCCGCCCCGTGCATGTACCGCGGGTGGGCGAACAGGCAGGCCGTGCCCCACAGCAGCTTCACGCCGGTGCGCTGCTGCTCGGCCTGAAGCACCTTGACGATCTCGTCGAGGTTCTTGTTGGTTTCGGCGAGCGTGTCGGCCTCGGGGGCGACGTCGCGGTCGTGGAAGCAGTAGAAGCCCACGCCCAGCTTTTCGAAGAACTCAAAGGCCGCCCGGGCGCGGGTCTTGGCGTTGGCCAGCGAGTCGCTGCCGTCGTCCCACGGCATCTGCCGCGTGCCCACGCCGAACTGGTCGTGGCCGTCGTTGCGGAAGGCGTGCCAGAAGGCCACGCTGAAGCGCAGGTGCTCGGCCAGGGTCTTGCCTTCGACCACCTCCTCGGCGTTGTAGTGCTTGAAGGTCAGCGGGTTCCTGGACTTCGGGTCGTATTCGATCTTCTTTACTTTCGGGAATGCCTCTGCCATTGCCTCGACCTCCCCTTCAATGAACCATTTGCGTTGCGTTTGCCGCCGGCATTGTACCCGCCCGTCCGGGACGGGCAAGGAATTCGCCGGCCGGCATTCCGAGCAAAGCGCTGCACAGGCCGGCCGAAAGCGGGCATAATAGCCGGGCCTGCGAGAGGATTTGCCGTGAAGGTGACACTGACTGTCAGCACCTGGAACTTCAAGCACATCGCCGGCGAGTACGCCTCGCCCCGGCGCGTCATCGAGCAGATCTATGCCCTGGGCTTCGCCCCCGAGCTGTGGCTGAACTGGGACCCGCAGCCCGATTTCTTTGACCGGCCGGGGTGGGATGAGCTGCGGGAGCTGGTCAAGCCCTCAGCGGCGCTATCTTTTCACACCCGCAACGACCGGGAGCGGATGTTCGAGGAGGTCGAGCTGCTGGCCCACCTGGGCGGGCGCGTGCTGGTGGTGCATCCGCTGGTGCTGTCGCGGCCGGAATTCCGCGACGAGAAGCCCGCCACGCACCCGGACCTGCCGTTCATCCGCGAGCTGGCCTCCGCCGCCCGGCAGCGCGGGGTGTTCCTGGGCCTGGAGAACATCCACGCCCGGGCCTTTCTGGATCGCACGCTGGAGGCAGTGGAGACCTTCGGGCCGGCCGGCGGGCTGGGCATCTGCATCGACGTCGGCCACGCCGAGATGCAGCGCTGCCGGCCGGGCGAATCGGCCGTGCAGCTCATCCGCGACTACGCCGCCGCCCTGCTGCACCTGCACGTCCACGACGTCGTCAACGGCCAGGATCACAAGCCCCTGGGGGCCGGGTGCATCGACTACGCGGCCGTCGCCGCGGCCCTGCGGGAGGTGAACTTTGAAGGCACGGCCGCCCTGGAGATCCAGTCGGAAGACCCCGTGGCCACGGCCGAGGCGGGGTCGAAATATCTCGAGAAATACTTTGGATCGGAACTGAGCCGGCGGGCGTAGAATGCCGGGGAAGGTCCGGGCGAGGACCCGCTGCCGGCGGCGAGGGAACAACCGGTGGGGCCGGGCGAAGATAAGCATTGCTTTCCGGCCGGCCCGATGCAGAATGTTAGCGGTGGGGCCGGGCGACGGCATTTGCGAGATACCCGGCGCTTCGATGCAGTCCTGGAGGCGGGAGACAGAAAATGGCTATGGCGGGAATACGGGAAGTGCTGGTTTACGCGGAGAACGAAGCCAGGACCGTGACGGTGACGACCGCGAACACCTCCGCCACCGGCAAGGTGATCCGCGTGAACCCATTGGTCGTTGACCAAGCCGAGGGCAAGGGCGTGATGGTCGTCAACTTTGAGGCCATTCAGTCCGTTTGCGTCCACGACGCCTCCGGCGAAGAGGTCGTGAAGGCGTGTAAGCCCGAGCGCGAAACCAAGTTCATGGGCACGAGCAAGTTCTAGCGGGCCTGCCCGGGAGGCCGGCGGAACCTGCAAGCCAGGGCGCGCAGGTCCGTCCGGGCTCATGTTGCGGGCCCTTTGACAGGTGAGCGACACATGCTGCGGAAGCCTCGCAAGATTCGTTTTCTTGAGCCGGCCGGCCGGCCCGGTCGGCCCTTCAACGCCTGGATTGCCCACTGGCCGCTGCTGGGACCGATCATCCTGGCCACCATCCTGCACGAGCAGGGGCACGACGCGGCGGTGTACAACGAGAACGTCTCCGGGCCGCTGGAGCGGAACGGTCCGGCCTGGGCGGACGTGTGCAGCGCCGACGTGGTGGGGATCAGCATCATGACGGCCACGGCCAGCCGCGGATACGAGCTGGCCCGGCGCCTCCGCGCCGCGGCCCCGCAGGCCACGATCGTCTTCGGCGGCCCGCACGCCACCTTCATGCCCGAAGAGGCCGCCCGCTACGGCGACCTGGTGGTCTGCGGCGAGGGCGAGAACGTCATCGGCGACATCGCCGCCGGCGAGCTCCGGCGCGGCATCATCCGTCCGGACCCGCCGGCCGACCTGGACGCCCTGCCCACGCTCAGGCACGAGTTGATGATTGATTTTGATCGCCTGATCCGGTCGGCCGGCGGGCGGGAGACGTACGAGCTGCCGGTGATGACCTCGCGCGGCTGCCCGCAGGGATGCGTGTACTGCTCGGTCACGCGGATGTTCGGGCGGAAGGTGCGGCGGCAGTCGCCGGAGAAGGTCGAGCAGGACTTGCGGCGGCACCAGCGGCAGGGCTTCCGGCACGTGTTCTTCTACGACGACAATCTGATGGCCGATCGGGCCTGGACGGTGGACCTGCTGTCCAGGATAGAGCCGATGGGCCTGCGCTGGAACGCCCAGGCGAGGATCGACCTGCACTGGATGGACGCCCACCGCCGCCAGCGCGACGAGGACCTGCTCAAGGCCATGCGCCGCAGCGGCGGCGACGTGCTGTACGTTGGCTACGAGACCATCGACGAGACCACCGCCCGGCGGTGGGGCAAGGGGTATCGCGGCGAGGAGACGCTGCGAAAGCGGCTATACGAGGACACCCGTATCCTGCACGACTGCGGCTTCTGGATCCACGGCATGTTCATACTCGGGCCGGAACACGACGAGCGGAACATCAAGGAGATCGTGAAGTTCGCCCGCCAGGCCGGCATCGAGTCCATCCAGCTTTCGGTGCTCACCCCGCTGCCGGGCACGCCCCTGTTCGAACAGATGCGGGATGAGCTGATCTTTACCGACTTCCCCGGCGACTGGGACTATTACGACGGCACCCACTGCGTGTATCGCCACCAGCAGATGGGCATCGCCGCCTTGCAGCGGGCCATCCTGAAGGCCCACCGGCGGTTCTACCGGGCGCTGCGGCCGGGGGTGCGGCGGGTGGCAAAGGTCTTCCGTGCCGACCGCCGACTGCGGGACAAGCTCCGCCTGCTCTGGCGGCACTCCAAACTCGCCCCCTCGGTGCTGAGACAGTGGCGCAAGGAAACCGCCCTGTTCCTGGACCGGGTCCGTCGCAAGGGCGAGGCCTACTTGCTGCCGCCGTCGGATGCGCACGGCAAGGTGGCCCGATGAGGGCTTGACTTGGGCATGGCAAGGCAGTAATTTAGTCACCAGGATTGCACGGAAGACGTTACCGCAAAAGCACTTCAAATCAGCAAGGCGGCTTCCGGCGTAGGCACCGGCAGAATGGGGAGGCCATGGAATGACACGGGATCGGTGGACCCCGGCGAAGGAGGAATGGACACAACTGCGCCTGGCGGCGGTGATGAAGGCGGCAGACCTGACGCTGCGCGTTCCCGGACTCAGAAACTGGTTCATTGAGAAGCTGCTGGACCGGCTGGAGACGGCCTACGACGATAACTTCGGGAATGGCCTGGAACAACTGGTGCACGTGCGCTGGCTGGGCCGACAACTCCGCCCGTTCCTGATGCGGCTGGTGGAGGAGCGTCCCGCCGCCGCCAGGGCCATCCTCCGCTTCATCGGCACCTGGTCCCAGGACGTCTACCGCCGCGGCTCCAACCAGCAGGCCGGGCGCACCACACCCTGCACCGTCGTCATCGAGCCCACCGACCGCTGCAACCTCAAGTGCCCCGGCTGCTACGCCAAGAGCTCCTGCGACGGCAGCGACCTGCCGTTCGAGCGGATGGCCCAGGTCGTGCGGCAGGTCATCGACATGGGCGTGACGCTGGTCACCGTCTCCGGCGGGGAGCCCTTCCTCCGCGAAAAGGCCGACCAGACGCTCTCCCGGTTGGGAGAGATGTTCCCCAACCAGGGTTTCCTGGTGTACACCAACGGCACCCTGATCGACCGGGAGATAGCCGAGCGGCTGGGCAAGGTGGGCAATGTGTTCCCCGCCATCAGCGTGGAGGGATTCGAGCACCAGACCGATCGCCGCCGCGGCCGGGGCATCTACAAGCAAAACCGCCGCGCCCGCCAACTGCTGGCCGAGCACCAGGTGATGGTGGGCTTCTCGGCCACGGTCACCCGCGAAAACGCCGAGGCCATCAGCTCCGACGAGTTCATCGAGCTGCGGATCGCCGAAGGCGACCTGTTCGGCTGGTTCTTCCTGCTCCAGCCCATCGGCCGCGCCCCCCGCACCGACCTGATGGTGTCGGCCGAACAGCGGGGCAAGCTGCGCCAGGCCGTGTATCGCTGGCGCCAGCAGCAGAGGCCGATCTTCCTGGGAGATTTCTGGAACGACGGGCCCCTGGTGGGCGGGTGCATCGCCGGCGGGAGATACTACTTCCACATCTATGCCAACGGCGACATCAGCCCCTGCGTGTTCGCCCCGGTGGCCTGCGGAAACATCTTCGACATCATCGCCGGCCGCAGCCCATACGCCAGCCTGGACGATTTCGTGCAGCGGCATCCCTTCTTCGCAGGCTTCCGGGAAAAGCAGAAGCTCATCGTGGACCGCGCCGCCCCCTGCGTGCTGATCGATCATCCGGAGCTTTTCCGGCAGTTGTGCCGGGAGGCGGAGTTCAGGCCCGCCAAGAACATGCCGCCGGACTATCTGCACGGCCCCATCGCCCAGGCGGTGGATCGGGCCGCGGCGGCCTGGAAGGCCATGCTGCCCGACTTGCCGCCCCTGCCGGCCGAAGTGGAAGCCGCCTGGTCGGCCCAAGCGGCGGCAACCGCCTAGGCCGCGGCCGGGCCCTGACTGTCCGATCGGCCCTGATGCCGGCTTGCCGCCGGGCTCAAGCCCTCCCGACAGCACGCCGGAGACTTGCCCCGCCGCTGCAAACCATTACCCTATGCGCACCGGCGCCCTGCTGCTTCCATGGTAACGGCCGGAATGGAGAAAAGACCCATGGCTCAGCACCCCAAGCCCAGCGTGACCATCGTCGGGGGCGGCATGATTACGGGCATGCAGCTGCTGCCCAGCATCTACCACATGCAGCGGAGCGGCCTGCTGGGCGAGATCAGCATCTGCGCCTTGAACGCCGCCCCGCTGAGTCGGCTCATGGAGGACCCGACGCTGCGGCGCGGCTTCCCCGGCCAGGGGTTTCGGCCGTACCCCGACCCGGCCAAGGTGGACCCCGACGAGAGGTTTCCCGAGCTGTATCGCGAGGTGCTCGCCGCCATGCCCGCCCGCCACATCGCGGTGGTGGCCGTGCCCGATCAGCTTCACTACGAGGTCATCAAGTTCGCCCTCCGGCAGGACCAGCACGTCCTCACGGTCAAGCCGCTGGTGCTGAAGCACGCCCAGGCCGTGGAGCTGGAAGAGCTGGCCCGCCAGCGCGGGCTGCTGGTCGGCGCCGAGTACCACAAGCGCTTCGATTACCGTTCGCTCCTGGCCCGGCGGGACTACCGCGCCGGGCGGTTCGGCGCCTTCCGCGGCGGCCAGGCCCACCTGGTCGAGCCCTACTACTATCGCCACAGCAACTTCCAGAACTGGTGCACCTGCGAGAACTCCGACATGTTCACCTACGTCGGCTGCCACTATGTGGACCTGGTGGCCTTCATCACGGGCTTGCGGCCGACGGCCGTCTCGGTCTACGGCGTGGTCGAGAAATACCCCAACGGCAACCAGGGCTACCTGTGGACCGACGGCCGGGTGGTCTGGGAGAACGGCGCCTTCCTGAGCGTGCTCAACGGCATGGGCTACCCCGACGCCGGCCCCGGCGGCAACAGCCAGGGCATGACCCTGTTCTGCGACGGGCCCAAGGACGGCTGCCTCATCCGCCACAGCGACCAGTACCGCGGTGTGGCCCACAGCTACACCGAACCCGGCGGCGACCCCGGCGACACCGTCTACGCCGAGCCCAACCCCGACTACTTCCGCCTGCTGGACCTGGGCGACGGCGGGCTCACCCCCGTCGGTTACGGCCACCGGTCGGTCGAGTCTATCATCCACAGCATCCGCCGGCTCGAGGCCGAGGCCGGCGACGACCTCGAAAAACGCCGGCAATACCTCCGCCAGGTGGACGCCGCCGGCATCATCGCCACCCCCGCCAACAGCAGCTACAACGAGCTGGTCATCGAGGCCGGCAGACTGTCCCTGGCCAACGCCGGCCGACAGGCCGCCATCGAGTACGGCGAGAAGCCGCAGGTGCGGCTGAAATGAAGCCGTGATTTTCGATTTTCGATCTGCGATCTTCGATTTGCGGTTCCCGTGTGGCGGCTGCGAATGCCGGGAGAATATCCAATGAGGAAGATGTCGCGTGAGGCCATGAAGCAAAGGACGAAGCAGTACGCCCTGCGGATAATCCGGCTGGTGTGTTCTCTGCCCCGCACGCAGGTCGCAAGGCACATCGGCGCCCAGTTGCTGCGGGCCGGTACCAGTGTCGCTTCCAACTACCGGGCCGCGTGCAGGGGGCGATCCCGAGCGGAATTCCTTTCAAAGCTCGGCACGGTGGAGGAAGAAGCCGACGAATCGCTCTTCTGGCAGGAGGTCCTGATTGAAAGCGGCGTCGTCAAAGCGCGGCTGCTTGCGGACCTGATGCGCGAGGGGAACGAAATCGTTTCGATTGTTTTCGCTGCGAGGAAAACCACGCGCGCCCGAGGCCGGGCGTAGTTTTCAAATCGAAAATCGAAGATCGCACATCGAAAACCGAAGATGGGCGGCCGGGCCGTCTACGGTTTGCCACCGCCGGCGGGGAGGCGCTTCACCAGCCACCAGGTGCGCTTTCGGCGGTTGGCATAATCGAGGTAGATTTCGAACACGTCGCCGGCGGCGTCCTTGACGGTGTAGTAGCGGCGGTGCCTGCGCGTGTACCAGCGGCGGCTCCGCGGCGGCATGTCGCCGAAGCCGATGTCCACGTGCCGGCCGAGCACCTCGACCACCTCGTGCACGCGCTCGCGCCACGTGAACCGCGCCGGCCGCGGGGAGTTCGGGGCCTGCTCGACCTGGATCTTCTCCCCGAGGAATTCGACCATGGGCGTTGACCTTTCGCACCGGCCAGGACACTGTATAGTCATGCTAACCGCGGCAAATCGGCCTTACAAGCCGGTCCGGCCGCGGCGGATCCAGCGGGTGCGTTTTGCGGGCCGGTCGGGTGCG
>Ga0111187_1063_pt1 | contig 11519 bp, 12 predicted proteins | sample DeeMarSWOR324_28_FD_80242 | JGI IMG/M metagenome (GOLD analysis project Ga0111187, IMG submission 80242) | Phycisphaerae bacterium SM23_33 | reverse complement strand
ACTCGGCCTCAGCGGCCGCGACCAGGTGCCCGAAGGCACCGGCATGCTGTTCGTCCTCCCCCGCGAGGAGGTGGTGGCCTTTCACATGCTCAACTGCCGGGTCCCGCTGGACGTGGCCTTCATCTCCCGGGACGGGCGGATCGTCGAGATCCGCACCATGGCCGTCGAGCCCGACCCGGCCAACCCCAAGTGCCTGTACTCCAGCCGGTTCCCCGCCCGCTACGCCCTGGAGGCTGCCGGCGGGGCCTTGGCCCGGGCCGGCGTGAAGGTCGGCGACACCGTCGAGCTGCTGGGGGCGGCCAAAGACGCTGCTAAAGCCGCCCAGTAAGCAAGACGACCTACTTACGGCGACGGTGCCGGGGCAAGCACGCGAAATGGCAGTGACCACCGAAAAACGCAGGCTCTTGTGGGTTTGCTCCAGTCCCATGCCCGAGAACGTCTTCGCCGCCGTCAGCGGGCGATGGGACATCCAGACCTGCCCCCCCTCCGAGGCCGTTTCCCCGTACCTCCAGGAGACCGACCTGGCCCTGATCCACACCGGCCTGGATCACGGCTTCGATTTCCGCCGGCTGGCTTACCTGCTGGACGAGGTGGACCGCAGCGGGGCCGTAGCCGTGGTGCTGCTGCCGCCCGACCTGCCGCCCAACAACCTGCTGGGCCGGCGGCGCGGCCAGTACGTGCTAACCCGGGCCGACGCCTCGGCGGCGGAACTCGCCGCCCGCATCGAGGCCGCCGCCGCCCTGCAGCCGACCATCCAGCGCCTGCGCGGCGACGTGGCCGCCGTCCGAAGCTTCCCCAACGGCGACCGGGCCTACGAGAAGGTGGACGAGGAGATGCGCCTGGCCGCCCGGCTGCAGCGCGACTTCCTGCCGCGGGAGCTGCCGCGGGTCGGGCCGGTCCGGTTCGCCACGCTGTTCCGGCCCGCCGGCTGGCTCAGCGGCGACATGTACGACATCTTCCGCCTGGACGAGGCCCACGTCGGCTTTTACGTCGCCGACGTCGTCGGCCACGGCATGTCCGCCGCCCTGCTGACCATGTTCATCAAGAAGTCGCTGCAGACCAAGCGGATCCTGGGCAACAGCTACGAGATCGTCCCGCCCAACATTGCCCTGGCCCTGCTCAACGACGACATCTGCCAACAGAACCTCACTTTCGTGCAGTTCTGCACGGCCGTGTACGGCATCGTCAACACGCAGACGCTGGAGCTGCGATACGCCTCCGGCGGGCACCCCGCCGGGCTCCTGACCGGCAGCGACGGGCAGCTGCGCGAACTCAACGCCGCCGGGCCGCTGCTGGGCGTGTTCCCCGGCGAGCCCTTCGAGGCCCGCCAACTGACCCTCCACGCCGGTGACCGCTTGGTGCTGTTCTCCGACGGGGCCGAGGATACCCTCGCCGGACCCGGCGGCAAGATCGGCTCGCTGCTGGCGGCCGAAGCGAAGAAGCTCCGCCAACTCCCCGCCGAGGAAACGGCGTTCCAGCTGGCCGCCTGGATCGACCAGCGCCGCGCCGCCAGCCACGGCGGCGACGACGCCACCGTCCTCATCATGGACGTCGAAGCCTGAGCGGCCGCTCGCCCCGGCCGCAGCAAGCCCGAACCCCTCCGCCGACGATATGCACTTGACAGGACGCCGCCGGCGGGCGAAAGTCCCCCTTCAAAACCTCCTGCGACAGGCGCCGACCCATGGGCAAAGCGAAGACGTCGAATCCCCTGATGCCGGTGGCGGCCGGGCTGCTGGCCTGGCTGGTCCCCGGCGCCGGCCACCTGTATCTCCGCCGAACGCTGCGCGGGATCATCATCTGCCTGTGCATCAACGGCCTGTTCTGGGCGGGGGTGGCCGTCGGGGGCGTCTTTACCGTGGACCCGATCGGGCAGCGGTGGTGGTTCGCTGCCCAGATGTGCGCCGGGACTTCCTGCGGAGCCGCCTGGTACTACCAGAAGCGCGTTCACAGAAACCTGCTCGTCCAGGCCGACGCGCTCGCCGCAGAATCCAACAGGCGCGTGACGCCCCACGAGGCCTACACCCGGCTGCTGGTGAAGAACAACTACGACCTGAACTATCCCTCCGACACGGTCGCCCGCGCCTACAGCGGGGTGGCCGGCATGCTCAACCTGCTGGCCATCTTCGACGCCGTGCTGCTGGGGGCGATCGGGCGGCTGGGCGAGCCGCCGCCGGAGAAGAAGCAGCCGCCGAAGGAGCGGCCGAGATGATCGGGACCCTGTTCGTCAATCCCATTGAGATGGGGCGCGACCACATCTGGCTGGTGCTGCCGCTGTGCGCCGTGGTGGCGCTGGTGTACAAGACGGTCCGCGTGGCCCGGCTGAAGGACCTGCCCCTGCAGGTGCTGGGGCTGTGGGCCTACATGCTGGCGGGGCTGATCATCCTGGGGGTGGTGCTGTACCTGCTGGTCTAGCCCGCCGCCGATACTCTCCGAGGCTTGCGGAAGGCTTTTTGCGCGCCGTCGTCCCGAGTGCGGCTCGACCTGAACTCGTCTCACCGCCTGGCCGGCCGCGGCGGGGCGGAAAATCCAGTGCCAACGAAGCCGGTTTGGGATATAAGCGAAGGCGCGCACCAAGGGCGATATCGCAGGGGTTGGCGATGCTGGCCTGTCCGAACTGCACGGCGCGGCTGTCGCGAGTGCTGACCGCAAAGGGGGTGCTGTACGTCTGCAGCCAGTGCGGCGGACGGGCCGCGGCCATCTCGGTCCTCAGAAAGCAGGCCGACCCCTCCTTCATGAAGACGCTAAGGCTGGCCGCCTACGACAGCCGACCCCGGCAAGGGCGCCGCTGCCCGCATTGCGCCCGCCCCATGGCGGAGGTTTGTCCCTTGCCCGGCCAGGCCCCCCTGATGCTGGACGTATGCACGCAATGCCACGTGGTGTGGTTCGACCCCAAGGAGTTCGCCCAGGTGCCCCCGCCGCCGGCGGCCGCCGGGCTGGGGCCCCAGCTTCTCAGCCCCGCCGCCGCGGAGGCCGCCCTGCCGAGCCAGCCGGCCAAGCAGGGGCGCCTGCCTCGCGACGACTACCTCGGGCCGGAAAGACTATGGAAATACCTCCCCGCCATCTTCGGCATGCCGGTGGAAATGGAGGCCGACCGGCTGGCCAGAAAGCCCGTGCTCACCTGGGGCCTGTCGGCCGTCATGGCACTGCTGTTTCTGTACCTGCTGTCCCAGGGAGTCCTGCAACCGGCCCTGAGCGAATGGGGGTTCATACCCGGCCAATGGGCGCGGCGGGCCGGGCTGACGTTGCTGAGCAGCTTCCTGCTGCACGCCGGGCCTCTGCATCTGCTGTCCAACCTGTACTTCTTCGTGATCTTCGGCGACAACGTGGAGGACCACCTCGGCCGGGGACGGTTCATCCTGCTGCTGCTCGGGTCCCACCTAGCCGGCATGGCCCTGCACGCGGGGCTGACCCCACGGCCGGAGGTGCCCTGCGTGGGGGCCAGCGCGGGCATTGCCGGCGTCATCGCCTACTACGCCGTAGCCTTCCCGCACGCCCGGATCGGCTTCCTGTTCTGGTTCCGGTGGTTCGCCCTGCCGGCCTTCGTGGCCTTCCTGCTGTTTCTGGCGCTGCAGCTTCTGGGGTCGTGGCGGCAGGTGGCAGGTTTCGGCAGCGTGTCATATCTGGGTCACCTCGGCGGCCTGGCCATCGGGATCATGGTGGGCCTGATCGCCCGGCTCAGGTCGGCCAACGTACCGCGTTGAGCACGGGTTGGGCCGGCCCTAGCTTTTCGGCCCAGCCTTGTCGACGACCTTTTCCTTGACCTCCTTGAGTTTCTGGACGGTCAGCCAGCAGCGCAGCAGATAGCCGCAGTTCTTGAGGTTCTCCTGGGTCGGCGGGCCGTCGGCCAGGCCGTGGGTCAGGTGGACGCCGTCCGGGCCGACGAGGGTGCCCTGCCACTTGCCGTCCGGCTGGCGGGAGACCATCTCGCCGTACAGGTCGATGATGGGGATCTTCCGCGCCGCGGCCAGCGACAGGTAGCGGGCGTTGATCTGCTTGACGTTTGCGTGCATCCGCTCGCCGCGGGCCGGCGGCAGCGTCGTCAGCACAGGGATCGTCCCGTTGCCCAGCACCATCTCCACGATGGTGTTCATGTCCCGGAGCACGTCGTCGGGGTTTCGCCCGCGGGCGTCGTTGCTGCCCAGCAGGATGATCGCCACCTGCGGGTTGTGCTTCTGGAGGACCTCCGCCAGCGAGGGCAGCCCGTGGAAGCCGCCCTTGATGTACTGGGCGGTCGTGATGCCGCTGGCGGCGGTCTCGCTGCGCCCGCTCGGCCGGTCCACCTTGGCCAGCCACCAGCCGTTGGTGGGCTTGTCCTGTTCGTAGGCGTGCGACCAGCGGAGGATGGCCTTGTCCGAGTCGGTGTATTCCCCCTTGCGGTTGAAGGGGATGCTCCAGGCCCAGCGGGTGGACTGGTTGGCGTAGGTGAGCGAGTCGCCCATGCAGACGATCATGCCCTGCTGGCCGGTGCACTTCCTGGCCACGGGGATCATCTCCCCGGCCCAGTCCCAGGTCTCCTTGACGACCGTCTCGGCCTTCCGCTCGACGGCCGGCATGGAGGCCGGCAGCGGGCGGATCTTCGGCTTTTCGGCGGCGAGCATGACGGCCGCCAGCAGGCCTACCATCCCGATCAGAAATGACGTTCGTTTCATAGGTTTGCCCTTTCCCATTTCTGTCTTCGGTTCACCGGCGGCTGTTGGAGGACGTTATCCTGGACGTTTCCGGCGGGATCGCGTCTTGGCCTTTCGCTTCGGGGCGGCGACAGGCCTCATCAATTTCCGCGCGATGTCTTCGGCCGCGGCGGTGACCAATGTTTTCGAGGTGAATCGCGGCAGCCATTGCCGCTCGGCGGCGATCATCTCGTCCACCATCCTGCGGATCTGCGGCAACGTGAGCAGCGCGCCGGTGAGCGGGTCCATGGCCACGGCGGCGTAGAGCATGTCGCGGTCGCCGGTCAGGGCCGCCTCCACGGCCAACTGCACCTGGTTGATGCTCAGCCGGTTGATTGCCGCACAGGCCGGCGGCAGCTCGCCGATCACCTGCGGCCGCAGGCCCTGCCGGTCCACGAACACCGGCACCTCCACCGAGCAGTCCCGCGGCAGGTTGGTGATGATGCCGCTATTCGGCACCGACCCGTGCACCAGTCGGATCGTGCCCGTGACCATCGAGTCCACGATGCCCGCGCCGTATTCCTGGCTGGGCGCCAGCCCCTGCTTGCGGACGGCTTGGAGGAAATCCTTCACCCGCCGGGTCTGATCGGCGTGGGCGGAGCAGATCTGATAGTAATCCCAGCGGTTGGGCTGGTAGTCCAGCACCATCTCGGGCGTCTTGCGGAACCAGGGCAGGTACTCGCTGGCGTGGGCCGAGCTCTCGGTCTGGAAGTACCCCGTCAGCCGCATGATCTCGGTGCGGACCCGCTCAGAGCCGCCGGCGTGCAGCTCGTCGCTTCCTTCGCCGCGGTCCCGGCCGGAGAGGTGCTTCTCCATCATCACCTTCCGCAGCAGGGGCATGACGTCCACGCCGTCGCAGCGGAAGTCGATGAACCAGGCCTGGTGATTGATGCCGGCGGAGATGAAGCTGCATTTCTCGTAGGGCAGGTGCATCTCGCGGGCGAGCATGCGGCTGGTACCCTGGACGGAGTGGCACAGGCCGATGTTGCCGACCCCCAGCCGCGCCATCGCCCAGGAGTTCATGGCCATGGGGTTGGCGTACTGGATGAACAGCGCCTGCGGGCACAGCCGGTGCATGTCGGCGGCGATGGGCTTCAGCGCGTGGATGGAGCGCAAGCCACGGAAGATGCCCCCCGGGCCGAAGCTGTCGCCGACGCACTGGTCGATGCCGTACTTCCGCGGGATGTTCACGTCGTGGCCGTAGGCCTCGACGCAGCCGACCTGGAAGGTGCAGATGCAGAAGTCGGCCCCGGCCAGGGCCTGCCGGCGGTCGGTGGTGGCCTGGATGCGGGCCGGCCGCTTCAGCATCCGCACCATCCGCCGCAGGCCGGCGGCGTTGATGTTGTTCCGCCGCCCGTCAATGTCGTACAGGCAGATGGTCGAGCCGGCCAGGGCCTCGTGGGCCAGGACGTCGCGGGCCATGACCAGCGGGAACACGTACGCCCCGCCGCCGATGATCGTGATCTTGGGCATGAAGCCTCTCCTTTCGTGCGGCCGGGGCCGCCGTCGAACTTGGCAGTGTACCGAGCCGCCCGCTGAAGGCAATAACTTCCGCGCGGAATCGTCCCGGCGGCGGGGCTTCAGGGCCCCACGGCCAGCCGGAGGCCGTCGAAGGCAAGGGCCACGTTCTCGGGCAGGGATTCGCTGGTGGCCCGGTGGCCCAGTTCGTGGGTGATGTGCGTCAGCAGGGTCCGCCCGGGTCGAAGCCGGCCGACGACCTCCAGGGCACCGGCGAGGTTGAAGTGCGTCGGATGAGGCGTATGGCGGAGGGCGTCGAGCACAAGAAGCTCCAGGCCTCGCAGCAAGTCCCAGGAGGCCGGGGGAATCTCCGAGCAGTCCGTGCAGTACGCCATGTTCCCGATGCGGAACCCGAGCACCGGCTGGTTTCCGTGCAGCAGCGGCACGGGGATGACCTCCAGCCCGCAGATGGCCCTGGGCGAGTCGATGAGCCCGAATCGCAGCGAGGGTCGGTAGGTGGGCGCGGCCTCGTAGCTGACCTCCGCGTAGCCGAACACCTCGCGCAGCCGCCGGCGGGTCCCGGCGTCGGAGTAGCAGTCAATGGTGGCCCCGGAGATGTCGTTGAAGCGGCGGACGTCGTCCAGCCCCATGATGTGGTCGGCGTGGGCGTGGGTGAAGCAGATGGCGTCCACCCGTTCCAGCCCGCAGGCCACGGCGGCTAGGCGAAGCTCCGGCGGGGCGTCGATGAGGATGACCCAGCCGTCGGCCGCCCGCACCGCGGCCGAGGCCCGGTTGCGGCGGTCGCGCGGGTCGTCGCTGCGGCAGACCGGGCAGTGGCAGCCGATCATCGGCACCCCGTGGCTGGTGCCGGTGCCGAGGAAGATCAGTTCGATCGGGTTGGGGTCCATCGCATGCAGCCCGCGGCCGGCGGGGCCGGGGCAAGATATCCGAAGCTGCGTTGCAGCGGCCCGGCGGCCTCAATTGAAATACTCGAACGCGCGCTTGAACAGCAGCAGCCCGTGGGGTCGGTCCACGCCGCCGCGGGTCCAGGTGGGATGCTGGGTGACGTCCACGAAGCGTTCGGGGTGCGGCATCAGGCCGAACACGCGCCCGGTCGGGTCGCAGATGCCGGCGACGTCGTCCACGCTGCCGTTGGGGTTGTCGCCGTGATAGCGGACGACGACCTGGCCGGCGCCGCGGATCCGCTCCAGCACCGCGTCGTCGCGGGGGACGAACTTGCCCTCCCCGTGGGCGATGGGCAGCTCCAGCGATTCGCCCTTTTCCAGGAAGACGCACTTGTCGCTGTCGGCGCGGAGTCGCACCCAGCGGTCCACGAAGGTGCCGCAGTCGTTCCAGGCCAGCGTGGCGTCGCGGTTGGCGGTGCCGGCGTCGGCCCGGCCCCAGGGCAGCAGCCCGCTCTTGAGCAGCACCTGGAAGCCGTTGCAGACGCCCAGGATGAGCTTGCCGCCGGCGACGAACTCATTCAGCGGCCCGGACAGGCGGTGGATGATCTGGTTGGCCAGGATCTTCCCCGCCGCCACGTCATCGCCGTAGCTGAAGCCACCCGGCACCATCAGAAGCTGATACTTATCCAGCAGGGCGGGGTCTTCCATCACGCGGAAGACGTGCACGCGCTCGGCCTGGAAGCCGGCCAGGGCCAGGGCATACTCCGATTCCTTGTCGCAATTCGTCCCCGCCGCCCGCAAGACGATCGCCCTTGGGTTTGCCATGGTGTTCCTTCTCTGGCCACAGAGACCGCGCCGAACATAGACAACGACCGGGTCGCCAGGGCCGGCGGTCCGCTCGTTCCAGGCACAATACCACCTAAGCCGCGCCGTGTCATCGTCTGCGCTCAGAAATGGTCGCGATCCATTCGGCCCGGGCGGCCAGACCGCGGCGGCAAAACTTTTTCAGAAATGCGGAAAAAGAGCTTGCCGGGCCGCGGCCGACCTGCTATAGCCTACATACGTAGACCATAGTAAAAGGGGAAGGCAGGGAGTTCAAGCCCATGTCAGAGCCACTGGGACAACTGCAATTACAGGTGATGGAGATCGTGTGGCGGCTGGGGCGGGCAACGGTGGCCGAGGCGCACGAGGTCTTGGCGGGCTCGCGAAAGATCGCTTACACCACCGTGCTGACCACGATGCGGGCGCTGGAGCGGCGCGGTATGGTCCGCCACGAGCGGGCCGGCAAGGCCTACCTGTACGAACCCCTCGTCAGCCGGGCCGATTACGCCGCCAGCAGCGTGCACCGACTGGTGGATGACCTGTTCGACGGCAGCCGCGAGAAGCTGCTGTGCCACCTGCTCGGGGCCGACCGCATCAGCCGGGCCGAGCTGGCCAGGATCCGCCGAATGATCCGAGGCAGGCAGGAGAACACGTCATGAGGGTGGAGCTGCTGCTGAACGTCATGTGGGCGGTGTGGCTGTGGCTGACGGTCGTGGCGGCGGGGATGTGGGTCCTGCGGCGACAGGCAGCGGCGCTGCGCCGGCAGCTTTGCCGGCTGGGCCTTGCCGGCGTGGTGATCGTCATGCTCGGCGCCGGTCTGTTGCACGCCGGTCGGCCCGGCAGCGGCCTATGGCTGCGCCGCGTCCGTGCCGGGGCGGAGGGCGCGGCCCCCGCTCCGCGGCACTTGCTCACGTCCAGAGGCGAGGAGGCGGCCTGCCCGTTGCCGCCCGCGCCGGGCAATGCTCCTGACCCGGCCGATTCGCGGCCGGCCGAACGCAGGCGCCTGGAATTACCGTCCCGGCGGAAGGGCCGGCGGCCCCCCGGGCCAACTCGGATGCCCCCGCCCCGGGGCAACTGGACCCCGGGCACGCCATCGCCGCAACCCAATTGATCAACTGGCGGGAAGGCGGCGATCCCTGGCGATATGCGTCGCATCTGGCAGGGGCGGTCTCGCTCGTCATGCTGTTGGCCCTGGCCGTGCGCCAAGTGCGCCTGGCCACGTGGCGGCGGACGTGGCAGCCGGCCGCGCCGGCATGGCAATCGCTGACCAGCCGCCTAGCCCGGCGGATCGGGATGCGTCGGCCGGTGCGGGTGTTCACGTGCGGGCGGCTTCAGCACCCCGCCGCGGCCGGGATCATCCGCCCCGCCCTCCTCCTGCCGCAGCGGTGTCCCCAGCCGCTGGGGCCGAGCCTCCGCGCCGTCCTGACCCACGAGCTGGCCCACCTTCACGGCCGGGGCCCGATGTGGAACCTCATCTCCCAGACCGTGCTGGCCGCGGCCTGGTGGTGCCCGCTGACCTGGTGGCTGCACCGCCGGGGACGGATCGAGAGCGAGCTGACGGCCGACGATCACGTCCTGTCCACCGGCACTGCGGCAACGAGCCTGGCGCAGACCCTCGCCGGCCTGGCCGAGAGCAGGCCGGCCGCGTCCGCGCCGATCCTGTCCGGAATGGCCTGCCATTTGACAAGGAGAATCAAGATGATGCTCGATGAGAGAATCCCGCACACTCCGCGAAGCCCGCTGAGGTCGCAGCTGGGGGTGCTGGCAGGGACCTGCCTGCTGGTCGCCGCGGTCATCTCCGTGCCGCTCGTAGGCGTCGTCGGCGCCGAAGGGGACGAGTCCGGCCGGCCGGCAGGTGCCCAGGCCGGCGCCCCACCGGCCGCAGCAGCCGTTCCCGCCGGCCCCCGGCCCGACAGCAGCAGGCGGGCGAGGAAAGATGTTTCGCTTCGGATTCGCGTCAAGGACGGCGGGATTGTGATCGAAACCCCTGACGGCAAGGAGATGAAGGCGCGGGAGATCACATTCAGCAGATCGGACCCGGACAGGACGGTCTTCATGGTCCAAAGCGACCGCGAGGGAGTCTTGACGATCACCTCCTCTGCCCGGGCAGGAGAACCGGCCACCGCCCCATCGCCCCAAGTGCTCAAAGTGTTCGCGCTGAAGCATGCCCGTGCACAGGACGTCCTGGCCAAGTTGGCGGAGTTGTACCGCTCAGCGCCCGAGCCTCTCTCGATGGTGGCCGACGAGCGGAACAACACGGTCGTCGTCCGCGGCGCCCGGACCGATCTGGAGCGGATCGAAGCGCTGCTCGTGCAGCTCGACACCCCGGCTCCGGTCCTGGAAACCAAAGTATTCGCACTCCAGCACGCCAACGCCCGCGAATTCGTCCAGGTGCTGGCAGGACTCCTGGTGTCCATGCGCCGCGACGTGAGCGTCACGGCGGACCAACGCACGAACTCGATCGTGGCGGCGGGCAAGCCGGAGGATCTGGCGCTCGTCGCGGGGCTGGCCGAAGAACTCGACCGCCCCGCAGATCGCCGCGCGCCGGCGTCCGGGAAGACGCCGGCGAGGGAAGCCAAGCCCGTGCCCGGGGCCACGGACCCACAGCTTCGGGTCCTGATCGGCGAGGCGGAGCGGCGCGTCATCGACTTCCAGGCACAGCTTGAGCTGGCGAAGCTTCGACTCATCCGTGTCCACGAAGCCCGTAAGAAAAACGCGGCCACCGAGGAGGAGATGAACGAAGCGGAAATCCTGTTGGAGGCCGCCGCCCAGAAGCCGAAGTCGGCCCAGAAGGAGTTGAAGGAGCTCGGGCAGCTTCTGGGTGAGCCGCCGCCAAGCAGGGCAGGTAACACGCGCGGCCGCAGTGAATGAGAATCGCCGTGGCCGAAACCGGGCGCCAGCAGCGGGGACGGCCACAGCCGCCTTCGGCCGCTTGCCTCGAGTGCTGGACCTACAGCCGTTTGTGCATGCGATACGCCACGGGGCGCAGGCCCAGCTTGCGATAGAACTGAACGGCTGGATCGTTCTCCAGAGCCACCTGCAAGGTCACGTCGATGCAGCCCTTGGCTCGCAGGCATTCCAACACCCGCTCCACGAGCGTTTGCCCGAGTTGGCGGCGGCGGTGGGACGGCTCCACCCACATGTTGCAGATGCTGCCGACGCGGTCCGCCTCGTACATGTCGCTCAGCTCCTCCACCAGGGCCTCCACAAAGCCGACGATCGTCCCGCCGGCTGCCTCGGCCACCAGCACAATCCTGTTTCCCTGACCCGCTTCGCGGACGAAGCGGTCCCGCCAGTAGCTGGCCCACCTGTCCGGCGCCGCCCCGGGCGGGCCGTCATAAGCCCGCATCTGCTCGGCCAGCATGCCTACGAGCCTGCCGAGGGTCCCGGCGTCCTCCGCCCGCGCCGGTCGGATTGTCCAAGTCTCCTCGGTCATGACAGCCCCCCGTCAACCACAGAGGACACAGAGGCCACGGAGAGTACAGTCGCAAAACAGATTCAGATCACAGCACGAATCGGCGAACGCCATCCATAAGCCGGGGCACGTTGAAGTTGATCAGCAGCCCTAGTAGTCCTTCACAATTGAATTTGTGGGTACAGGCGCTTCAACTTGATTCGGGCGTCGGCGGTGGTGAATCGCCAATCCACGCCCTTCTGCTGCTCGTTT
>Ga0111187_1092_pt1 | contig 11624 bp, 5 predicted proteins | sample DeeMarSWOR324_28_FD_80242 | JGI IMG/M metagenome (GOLD analysis project Ga0111187, IMG submission 80242) | Phycisphaerae bacterium SM23_33 | reverse complement strand
CGACTGAAGCGGCCAAACATGCCAAGCATGGGGAGGGCGCCGATCAGCACATCTGCTGGTTCTTTGTCCGCGTTCGCGCTGTTCGCGGCTGTCATTTGATGCGATACACGTGGACGCAAGGGTAGCTTTCCCGTTCGCCGTCGCTGTAGGCCCACATCGTGCACAGATACAGCAGCTTCTGCTGCTCATCGTAGCAGGAGCCGGTGACCAGCCCGCCCAGCGGGTAGCGGACCTCCGTCATCGAGCGCGGCAGGACCTGCCAGGGTTTCTTCTGCCCTTTGGCCGCCCTGCCCAGGTCCTCCGGGTCGTAGATGTACCACTGCTGAGAATGGCCGGCGCTGCCTATGGAGCCGAAGTCATATCCAATCCTGCCCGTGCCCAACCGGACGAATGCGATGTAGCCGTGCCCGGAGGGCGAATCCACGAACACCCCGGCCCGCGCCCAGTCGTCATAGGTCCAGTATCCCTTGGCGGGGCTGTCGGGCTGCTCGGCCCAGAAGCCGCAATTGGCGTTCAGGTAGTTGCCGTCCCTGGGAGCGACGCCCCCCTTGCCGTAGAAGAGCATCTCAACGATGTCCACGGTGTCCTTCTGCGGGTCGGGCTCGGCGATGGCGCCCAGCGCCGGCCCGCGGCTGGCCGGCGCGCAGATGCTGTAATACCCCCCGAAGCCCAGGGCCAGCGTCCTGCCGCCGGTGTACTTGTCGGCGAAGGCCTTGGGCAATCGGATCACGCCGCCCCAGTACGACTTGTAGTAGCCCACCGACTTGGGTATGTACCACGGCCCGAAGTGCGTCATCCTGCCGTCGTCTTCCAGCTTGGAGGCACCCAGCACCGGCGGGGCCGCGCCGGTCTTGTAGCCGTGGTAGCAGGTCCAGTACAGCATCCTCTTGCCCTCATCCCACGCGAAGCCCCCGTTGGGGCCGATGTCTCCCCGCCCGGCCTTGGACGCCCTGATCGCGCCCCAGACCTTCCCCACCCGGGCAACCTTCAGCCCGGCGTGCCGGCCGTTTTCCACCTTCACCAGCGGCGGGATCTCGACCTCAAAAAGGACCTGCGCCGGGTGCGTGTAGTTCATGAGCAGCCGCCTGGTGCCGTCGGGCATCTCCCTCAGCGCCAGCCCGCTCTCCGAGAACGCCCCCCTGGCCCCCTGCACGGTCTTGGGCGGCTTGAAGGAGCCGACGTACTCGAAGTCGTCGAAGGTCAGCACCTTTTTCCGGCCGGGCTCCGCTGCCGGCACAGCCGGGGCCGTCGCCGCGGTCGGCTCGGCCGGCCTGGGGTCCACCTGGATGACCTTGGGCTGCGAGGGGGCCTTCAGATGCGAGGCGAAGGTGTACTCCGCACCCGGCTGGACGGTGTGGCCCTGGCGGACCAGGATGAAGGACGTCCCCCAGTTCTCGTTGTTGGGCGGCTGCACGGAGCGCAGCCGGACGGCCTCGCACCACCACGGCTCGGCCCCGGTGTTCCGCATGGTGATCTTCACCGCGAAGACCTGGTCGGTGATGACCTTTTCCGGCGCGGTCATGCCGACGAAGGCGGCGTCGTAGTCGGGCTTGGGCGCCGATGCGGCGTCGGTTCCGCCCAGGGCCTGGGCGAGGCAGCAGCACGCCCCCGCCAGGGCGACCGCGACCAATGTGACGAGCGTGCGGTATCGTGACATCTCTGACTCTCCTGCGAATCCCCCTTCCGCGGGTGCCCGGCCGCTGACCTCGCAGCGGACGTCAGGCCCCTCAGCCCGCATCCTATCACCTTCAGGGAGATGCTAGGTTCGCGGCCCGGCAAAGACAAGGCCGGGCTCGGTCGCCTTGCCGAGGCCCGGCGGCCGTGGCAACATCCGGCCCGTCGGCGGGCGCGGAAGATGCCCGGAGCGGCCAGGGGCGGCCGATCACGAGAAAAAATTCTCGTTTTTCTGTTGACCGCCCGCCCCGGTCGTGCGTCTAATAGGCCGAGAATGAATTCTCGGTGATGCAGCAGCCCGAAAGGACCAGCCCATGTCCAGGCGAAAATCACGCACCCTCACCGAAGTCGAACTGGAGTTCATGCAGATCGTCTGGGAACGCCGCGAGGTCACCACCGAGGACATGCTGGAAGGCCTGCGCCGCCGCGGGCGGCACATCACCGACGGCTCGGTCCGCAAGATCCTCGCCATCCTGCTGGCCAAGGGCTACCTCGCCCGCCGCCCCGAGGACAGGGGCAAGGGCTTTCGCTATCGCCCCCTGGTGCTCAGGGACAAGGCCAACAACAGCCTGCTGGCAGACATCGTGGATCGGGCCTTCGGCGGGTCGGCCTGCCTGATGGTGGCGGCGCTGCTGGACAGCCGCAAGGTGAGCAAGACCGACCTGGCCAGGATCAAGCGACTTATCGCGGAACGGGAGAAACAGTCATGAACGGGGGCCAATGGTGGCTGATGCTGGACCGGGCGGGCTTCCGGGCGGCCTCGCTGATGCTCTCGACGCTGTGGCAGTCGTCCATCCTCCTGGCGGCCGCCGGGCTGCTCGCGCATGCCCTGCGGCGGAGACGGGCCTCGGTGCGGCAGGCGATCCTGGCCGCGGCGGTCCTGGCCTCGCCGCTGATCCCCCTTCTGGGATGGGCGGCGCGGAAGTCCGGAACGCCTCAGGCACCGATCCCGGTGATGCCGACGTATCCGGCGCGGGTGCTGCCGGTGCGGCCGCAAGAGCTCGCCCCTCCACTGACGGGTCCGCCCGGCATTCCAGACGCTCCGCCGAGCGTGGAGGCCGAGCACACCGCAGCCGGGCAGCCAGAACAAGTTCAGCCGCCCGAGCCTTTCTCGCTGCTGGATTACCCGTGGGCGGTGGTGCTGTTGGCCTATGTCTCGGGGGCGTCGCTGCTGCTCTTGCTGGTCCTTGTCGGCAGGCTGCGCATCCGCCGCTGGGCGCGCCGCAGCCGGGTCGTGACCGATCCCCGCGTGCTGGGCATCTTCCGCGCGGGCCTGGAGCGGCTGGGTCTGACCCGCGACGTCGTGATCGTGGAAAGTCCTGGGGTCCGCAGCCCGCTGACCGTCGGCACGTTGCATCCCGTTATCATTCTTCCATCCGGCCTGCGGGGCGACGTCAGTGACGAAGAGATGAATGCCATCGCCCTGCACGAGCTGGCCCACGTCAAGCGCTGCGACTCGGCGCTGCTGGCCCTGTTGTCGCTGGTGCGGGCGGCGCTGTTCTTCCATCCGCTGGTCTGGCTGGCGTGCCGGCAGGTATCTACCCTGGCCGAAAGCGCCTGTGACGATGCCGTGCTGGACGGCACCGGGCAGCCGGTCGCCTATGCCAGGATGCTCACCCGCCTGGCCGAGCAACTGCCGCGGCACGCCCTGACGATGGAACTGTCGGCCGGGATCGTCTGGTCCAAGACCGCCTTCCTCCGCCGGATTGAGGCGATTCTCTCGGACCGCCGCGACCGCCTCCGCCGCCTCTCTCGCGCCGCCCTGGCCGCGACGGTCCTGGCCGCAATCGTTTCCATAGCCCTGGCCCTGGGGCTTCCCCTGGCCCAGAAGGAGCAAGGCCCGGCCGGCGCCACGCCGCCCGCCCCCGAAGGGGCAGGCACGGAGCCGGCGGACAAGCCCGCCCCCAAAGGGGCAAGCACGCAGCCGGGGGCTGCTTCGGCTCCCGTCAGACTGGTGTCGGCCGATGAACCCAGAGGCAGTTACCGCTGGCGGGTCCATCGGGACAAGCCGGTGGTTCTTGGTCATGGGTGGTATTCGTCGATTGACGGGCAAGTAAAAGAGTCCGCCGGAGGCGTGGTGGGCAAAGCAGAGGCAGCGGACATCGACTTGCGCCTGACGGTCTCTCGGCTGGGCGACATGCTGGTCCTCGATTGCACGAAGGGCAACGGCGATGACTGGAGCGGTCAGGTGACCAGGACGGCAGTGCCCGAGGGGGCGACATTGCGGACTGCGTTCCTTGCCGATCCCCAGAGGTTGAACGAAGCAAGGTATCAGACCTTGTGGCGGGGCGATTTCCTTAAGGACGGCAAGGTAATCAAGAGCGTGGTCTACGTAGCAAGACTGGCGCAGGAGGGGTCAAACTGTGCCCTGATGGGACAGAATGACCCTGTCCGGCAGGTTGCCCCGCTGTCCGCCCCCGAAGGGGCAGGCACGCAGCCGGCGGGCAGCAAGCTGGAGTTCAGAATTGCGCCGAAGCTTTCGGGATTCGACAATAATATGCTCGCCACCTATCGGGACTGGCTCAAAGCTGGGGCGGTTGGGTTCTGGTGGCTCAAAACGATTAACGGCCGACCTGTGAGCGTTCTCAGCGAGATTCCCGAGTACGCCTGGCTACCTATCGCGGGCGAACTGACGAACGCCCCCGGATTGGTGACGGGCGAATGCGACGGGCGGAAATACGTGCTGGTCTCCGACAAATCCGGCCAGACGATGCTGCCCGGCGAGGGCAAGGATACCTGGGGGCTGGCCAAGGTGTACGCCACGACCGACAGTCTCAATCGGCCTGTCCTCGGCTTTGAACTGGATGATCGTGGGGCGGAACTGTTCGCGGCCTTGACCAAGGCCAACATCAACAACGCGCTGGGCATCGTGGTGAATGGTAGAGTCGTCTCCGCGCCGGTGCTCAAGACACCGCTGGGCAAGCAGGGCATGGTCACCGGCCGATTCACCGAGCAGGAGGTCGAGGCCCTCGTCCAGGCACTCAAGGCCGGCATGCCGCCGGCGAGCCAAGCCGCCACCCAGCCGGCCCCCAAACGGGCAGGCACGCAGGCCGCGGCATGGGGGGCCCCGAAGGCCGGGCTGCGCTGCCGCTGGCTTGACGTGCCCGGGCCTGTCACTGTCGGCAGCAGGCCGCGCGTGTCAGTTGAAGTGCAGAATAGCTTGAAGGAGCCTATCCTGTGGGATTGTACATCCGAGGTGAGCTGGGGCCTGGCCGTTGTCCCCACGCCCGCGAGCCGTCCCTCTGGCTACACCATGCCGAAGTTCGCCGTGAAGATGGGCGCGGGTGTGCGTCTGGCCAAAGGCAAAGAGGTGCGGGAGGCCCTTGGGGTGGCGGGCAGATTGGAACTCAAGGATGGAGATCGTCTTCCTGGATACTATTACTTCGCGCCGGGGGCCAGCCTGATCCTGACGGGTGAACTGCCATGGGCACTGAATGAATCCGGAGAGGTGCTGATCGCTTCTGAGGTGGCCCGGTACTGGCCGGATGGAGGCAGGGACTACGGCGAAGAGGGGCGAATGCTATGCCCTGTCCTCGAACTGATGGTCGTGAGGGCCGGACTTCCGACTGCCGCCACCCAGCCCGCCACGCGACCAACCGGACTGCCGGGCAGTGGTACTGATGACATTCGCGCTTACCTGCGCGGCGGGGAGGTCGTTGCCGTGATGCAGGCGACCGAGCACCCCAGGCCCGAGGCGCTGGAAGGCGGCGCCCGCGTTGTCTCGGCCCAGGAGTTCAAGGTTGTCGAGTTCCTGGGCGACCGCAAGCTGGACCCGCCGGTGCACGTCCTGTATCGATACAATACGGGGACCGAACGGGCCATTGCCAAGGGGCAGCAGGTCCTCTGGGTGCTCGGCCACGCCGTCTGGCATCCCGACCGGTCGGTCCAATGGGGGCTCAAGGCGCAGGAGGACACGGCCGAAAACCGGCGGAGCCTGGTGGAGCAGGTCCGGGCGGCGGCCAAGCGCCCGGGCGAGGCGCGCTGGAAGGATGATCCGCTGCTGCTGCCGGGAGCGCGAGTGGCCCTGGCCGGCGCGCTCAAGACCAAGAATCGCGTGATGGCGCGATGCCGGGCGCTGGAGATCGGCTTGGGCGTGGTGGGTGAAGCCGGGGTTATTCACCGCCAACAGCGGTACGCCGTCCTGGATGTCCTGGCCGGGAAGTCCGAGGCGAAAGAGGTTGTCATCTCCTTCATCCAGTTTGACCTGCCCTGCGGGCGGGAGAGGCGCATTGCCAAGGGCGACGAGGTGATATGGATCGCCGACGCATCTCCGGCGGGCGCGGCCGGGCAGGGGCAAGACATTCAGTGGCGCGGCGTCAAAGCACTGCTGGACGTGCCGGCAAACCGGGCCGCGTTAGGCCTGCCGCCGGATGCAACGGTGCCGCCCGCCGCCGCCGGGGCAGCCACCCAGCCGGCGGCGGAGGCAGAGGGCACAAAGGCCGCTCGCCTGCGCGTGCGGGTGTACCGCCTGGATCTGCCGGCCGGCGACATCGAGAAGCTCAAGAAGTCGCTGGCCGAATCGCCCAAGGGCATGCCGAGATTCGATCAGGACCTGAGACGGCTGGGGGTGATCTCCAACGTCGGCGGCATGGACCTGGACGTGCAGTTGCACGCCGGCGCTCGCCAGGTTGCCGAGAAGATCTTCGCCACCCGCCAGGGCGAGACGGCCTACGGGCCGCTGATGATAGCAGCCAAGGGGCAACTGGAGGTGTCGCTGGCACCCATGAAGCTGAGCGCCGACACCCCGCCGGCCGGCCACATGACCATCGAGGTCGCCCTTACCGGGCTCAAGGAAGGCAGCACCAAGGCTCCCGCGCTACCCGCCGAAACGGTTTCGCCGTTCAAGTGCAGGTATGACGGGCAGGTCGTCCTTGGCCGGCCGGTGCAGGTGTTCACGCAGGTCGGCCCCGACAAGTGCGTCTACCTGGTCTGGGTCCGGCTGACGACAGCCGGCGCGTCGGGAAGCTCACGGCCCGCCCCCGAAGGGGCAGGCACGCGACCGGCGGAGCCGACGACGCGTCTGGCCGACGCGTCGCGCCTGGCACGGGCCAAACGATTGGCCGCCGAGGCCGACATCAGCGCCTTGGGAACGGCGCTGGACACGTTCAAGGTCGACGCCGGCCGCTATCCCACGACCAAGGAGGGTCTGGACGCGCTCATCAGCAGGCCGGCCGGCTTGGCGAGCTGGCGCGGGCCGTACGTTCGCGCGCTGCCGTCCGATCCCTGGGACCAGCCCTATGAATACCTCTGCCCGGGGCAGCACAACACGGCGGGCTTTGACCTCTCCTCGCGCGGCCCCGACGGCCAAGCGGGCACTGATGACGACGTGAGGAACTGGTCGGCCCCGCGTCGCGTTGAGAATGCGAGCACCAGGCCGGGGCGTGCCGCCGCGGCGACCGCGGTCCCGACGGGCCCGACCGCCTCCCTTGGCGCGTTGATCTACGAGCTTCGCCTGCCGGCCGACCGGGCAGCCAAGCTGGACACGGCCGCCCTGGCCAAGGCAGCCGGCGCCGCCGACTTCCAGAAGGCGCTGCGGGCCCTCGGCGAGACGAAGCTGCTCTACCGCGTCGAGCAGGGCGTGAGCCTGGGGGGCGACCGCATCGTGATCGGCAAGCGCGTGCCGGTGGTCGTGCACTCGGCGGTCGGGGAAGATGGGCAGACGATCAACACCATTGCGTACCAGGATACGGGCGCCATTTTCGCCATCTCCGGCAAGCCGCGGGACGGCGGCAGTATCGACATGCGGCTGGACATCGAGCTGGCCGTGCTGAGCGAGGGCACGACCGTGGTCCCCGGCTTCCGGGCGCCGGCGACCCGAAAGGTGAAGCTGGGGCAGGTCGGGGTCGTCCAGATCGGCAAGCCGTCCGTCAGCGCGGCCGCCGCTTCGGCCAATGACGACAAGGCCGTGATGTACGTGGCGCGGGTGGTGCTGGGCGAAGTGCACGCCGGCGCCGAGCCTGCGCCCAAGGCAGCTTCCCCGGCTCCTTCAGCCACGCCAGCCGGCCCCACTGGAGCAAGCTCCAAAGGGGCAGGCACGCAGCCGGCGGCCGCTGTGGGGGCAGCGGCCGAAGGCCTGAGCTGTCCGCTGAAAACCACGATCTACGAGCTCCGCCTGCCGCCGGAACGGGTGCCGCGGCTGGACGCGACCGGGCTGACGGCGGCTGCCGCGACTCCGGCTGGGCTTGAGAAGGCACTGGCGGACCTGGGCCAGGCGAAGGTCCTGTATCGCATGGACCAGACGGTGCGGCTTTCCGGCGACCGCATCACGATCGTCAACAAAGTGCCCGTGGTCGTTGGGTCTCGCATCACGGGTACGGGTCATCGCCTCAACCTGATCCAATACGAGTCGGTGGGCGCGGTTCTGACCATCGCCGGGAAGTTGGCGGGCGAAGGCGCCATCGACGCCGATCTGGGCCTGGAGCTTTCGGCCGCGACCGACAGCGCTGCGCGAGTCACCGCCGAGGTTCCAGCCCTGGTCCTCCGCCGCGTGAACATGGCCCACAAAGGCCCGCTCGCCTCAGGCCGGCCCGTGGTTATCGTCAGCGTCGACGCCGCCTCGGCCAACGGCGCGGGCAAGGCGGTAGCTTACGTGGCCCGGATCGTCTTGGGCAAGCCCCAGCCCACCGCCCAAGGGGCAGGCACGCGGCCCGTCGGGGCAGGCCCGCCCACCCGGCGCTAGGCAGGCGGCCACCAGGGACAAGGCATGGCATCGCCAAGACCGCGCTGGCTACGGCCCGAGGCCCTGCTGTTCGCCTGGCGACGGCTCAGAGTTGGACCTCGCCCCTTCCTGTACCGCGATCCGGGCGGCCTCCAGGACCCGCCGGGCATCGGGCATGGCCCGGCCTGAGCAGATGAGGGTGGTCGGCTGCGAAGGGCAGGCGGCACGATAGCCCGTCACGGCGCGGTCCACCTGCTCGGTCCCGACGATGCAATCGTAGGGGGCGTAGATGAGGTGCCGGCCGTCCTCCAGCACGGCAATGGGCAAGTCCCGAACGCCGGCGATGGCCAGGCCCCGACGCCCCAGGCCCGCCAGGGGCCGCTGCGCCTGGAGGCGGGCGAGGGCCTGGCCGACCTCGATCGCGCCCAGGGCGTCGGCCTCGCTGTCGCCCTCGACGGCCAGCTCGAGCAAGGCGTCGCGGTTCTTCACCCGGCTCAGTTCGCGGTAGTGCTTCATCAGGACAAGTCGCTGAACCGCCGTAAAGTGCTTCGACCTGCAGAAGCCCCGTCGCAGGCCCTCGGCCACGCCGCAGCCGGCCAGTTCCGTCTCAATGCGCTGGTTGATCTCGTGGGGCGGCGTCGAGGCCACCTCGTCCTTGATGTCGGCCGTGAGGCGGAGGATGCCCGTGTAGGGGATGAACTGGACGGGCAGGCTGCCGATCATCCGCTGAAGCTCGATCTCATCGAGCATCCTCTTGAGGATGGGATTGCGCGTTTCGGGGTCGCAGCCCAGCGAGACGGCCAGTTGGCGGCGCTCCGGGCTGCCGGCTCGGCGGGTGGCGTAGTCCAGCTTGCCCCTGACCATGCGCTCCAGACCTTTCGGGGCGCGCTCGAGCGATCCGACCGGGTCCGTAAGCAGCGTCTCGGCGCCCTCGACCGTCTCGTCCAGGGCGCCGAACATGCCCTCCAGGACCTTCCGCACCCCCCGGATCTGAGCCGCCTGTTCGATGCACCGCACCTCGTACAAGCGCAGCTCCAGCATGTTCCGCCCCTGGGCCGGGATCGTGCCGAACCGCGTGCGGATGCGGAAGCTGAAGTCGAGGTCCACCACCGGCACGCGGGGGGCCACGATGTACCCCGTCCCGCGGCGCTGCTCGGCGGGAAGCACCTCAGCGGCGTCGAACACGATTCCGCCCGCGGCGGGCGCGGGCGCGTCCACAGCAGCGGCACGCCACGGAAGCAGCCCTTGGCACCCCGGCAGGAAGCACGCCAAGACGCCAAGGGCCGCGACGGTCCTCAAGATGCCATGGTTCCCATACATGGGCATGTTGTGGAGCCATGATACAGTCTGCAGCGGTGCAGGGCGAGTTGCTAATGTCTATTGGCATGGAGACCGAGGCGTGATCGGCAGGCAAGATCGATGGCAGGAAGAACTGTTCGCGGCCTGCGCAAGCTCGCGCGCGAGGCCCAGGTAAGCCTTGCGATTCGCTGGTTCGCCGGGTATCGGCTGGGGGCGAAGCGGCCGGACCACAGCAGTCTGACAAGTATCCGGCAGCGTTGGGGCCCGGAGCGGGTGCGGCAGGTTTTTCTGCGAACGGTGGCGGCGTGCGGGAGGCAAGCCCTTCATGAATCGCCTTGGGGCTCCTCCGCCCCGTCGGGCGGGCCGCGACGGACGGCCTCGTCGCCGAAGCGGTCGGCGATCTCGTCCAGGGCCTGGTCGAGGCGGCGCTGTTTCAGCCGCTCCGGCTCTTCGAACAGCGGAAGCTGCCCGCGCTGCCAGACGAGCTGGGCGGCCGTCACACCCAGCAGCCGCAGCGGGCGCTGCGACCTGCGGGCCCAGGCCAGAAGCAGCGCCTCGGCCTGGCCCCAGATCTCCTGGGTCACGTCGGTCGGCTCGGGCAGCGTCTGGGAGCGCGTCAGCGTGGTGAAGTCGCCGTACCGCAGCTTCAGCCGGATCGTCCGCGCCTTCAGCCCGTGCCGCCGCAGCCGCCGGCCCACCTGCTCGGTCTGCTGAAGCAGCACGCGGCGGAGCTCGTCCAGCTCGGCCAGGTCCTGGGCGAAGGTCTGCTCCTGGCCGATGCTCTTGGCCTGGCTGTCAGGCGTGACGGGGCGGTCGTCCTGGCCGTTGGCCAGTTGCAGCAGGTGCTCGCCCAACTGCCCCAACGCCTCCGTGAGCCCCTCCGCGCTCGTGCGGCGAAGCTGTCCGATGGTGTGGATGTTGAGCCGCTTGAGCTGCTCGGCCGCGGCCGGGCCCACGCCCCACAGCTTCTCGATCCCCAGCGGGTCCAGGACTTCGTGGACGTTCCGCTCGGTGAGGACCACCAGGCCGTCGGGCTTTTGCAGGTCGCTGGCCAGCTTGGCCAGGAACTTGTTCGGAGCCAGTCCCACGCTGGCGGTCAGGCCCAGTTCCCGCGGGATGTCCGCCTTGATCCGTCGGGCGATCCCCTCCGCCGGGCCCAGCAGCCGCTCGCAGCCGGCCACGTCCAGGAAGGCCTCGTCGATGCTGACCGGCTCGATCACCGGGGTGAAGCGCTCGAGGATCTCAAAGACCCGATCGCTGACCTCGCGGTAGCGCTCGCCGCGGACCGGCAGCACCACCGCCTCCGGGCACAGCCGAAGCGCCGTGACCATCGGCATGGCCGAGCGGCAGCCGAACGCGCGGGCCTCGTAGCTGGCCGTGCTGACCCCCCCCCTGCCCGCCGGGTCGCCGCCCACCAGGATGGGCCTGCCGCGGAGCTGCGGGCGGTCGAGCTTTTCCACGGCGGCGAAGAACTCGTCCATGTCCACGTGGATGATCCGCCGATTCACGGCCTCCATGATATCGGCCGGAGGGGGATTCCAGAAGCGGCCCAGCAAGGGCCGGCTTCCGGGCGGCGGGCTTGCACTTGCCGTTGGTTGGTGGCATTGTGGCGGTCCGATCGGGCTGGGGCGGCGCGGGCGGCGGGCCTCGGCCAGCCCAGGACCCTGTTTCCAGGAGGTGCCATGGAAGCCAAACCGGGCTACGAGGACGTGATGCGGTGCGTCGAGGGCGTTGCCGGCAGCCGGCTGGTCAAGCTGGGCTCGGCCGGCAAGTCATTCGAGGGGCGGGCGATCCCGATGCTCGAGATCACCGACCCGCGAGTGGGCGACGACGACAAGCAGCTCGTGGTCATCACCGCCGGCACACACGGTTCGGAAGAGGGCGGGCGAATGGTCGCCATGGCCCTGATGGAGTGGCTGGCTTCCGGCGAGCCCTACCTGACCCTGCGAAACCAGAAGTTCATCATCCTGCCGTGCGTCAACCCCGACGGCTC
>Ga0111187_1170_pt1 | contig 11627 bp, 7 predicted proteins | sample DeeMarSWOR324_28_FD_80242 | JGI IMG/M metagenome (GOLD analysis project Ga0111187, IMG submission 80242) | Phycisphaerae bacterium SM23_33 | reverse complement strand
TCATCCTCAAGGACGACGGCTACCCGACCTTTCACCTGGCCAACGTCGTGGACGACGCCCTGATGGGCGTGACGCTGGTGATGCGCGGTCAGGAGTTCCTGGGCCAGACCTGGCGGCAGAAGCTGCTGCGCCAGGCCCTGGGCTTTCCCGAGCCGACGTACGCCCACCTGCCGCTGATTCTGGACATGGCCGGGCGGAAGCTCTCCAAGCGCCAGGCCGACGCAGAGGTCCACGACTTCCGCGCCGCCGGTTACCTGCCCGAGGCCCTGATGAACTTCATCGCCCTGCTGGGCTGGAGCCCCGGCGGCGGCCGCGAAAGGATGACGCGGGACGAGCTGATCGAGTCGTTCTCGCTGGACCGGCTGACCAAGGCCAACGCCAGGTTCGACCGCGACAAGCTGCTGGCCTTCAACACCGACGCGGCGGCGGAGGCCGGCGAGGACCGCCTGCTGGCCGCGTTCAAGGATTACCTGTCCTTGAACGACACCCCGATACCGGCCGACGAGGAGGACGTTGGGCGTAAGCTGATCCAGGCCAATCGCGGCTTCCGCACCTTCGCCGACATCGTGGCAAAGTCCGCCGTCCTGTTTGTCGCCGACGAGTCCTTCGAATATGACCCGAAGGCGGTCAGCAAGGTGCTGGCCGGGAGCGGCGGGGCGGGCTTTGCCATGCTGGCGGAGCTGCGGCCGGCCTTGGCCGAGTGCCAGTGGACCCCCGACGCGCTGCGATCCCTCACCGAGCGCGTGTGCGCCGAAAAACAGGTCGGCATGGGGCAGGTCGCCCAGCCGGTTCGCGTGGCCGTCACCGGCAGCATGGTCAGCCCGGGGATTGCCGATACGCTGGCCATCCTCGGCAGGCAAAGGACCCTGGCCCGCATCGACCGCTGCCTGGCCCTGCGCCCCACGGGCGAATCGCAAGAGAGGTGACGCTTCCGTGAGCTCCGAAGAACGCAAGAACGCGGAAAGCGGCAGGCCCACCGATTTCATCCGCGACGTCGTCGCCGAGGACATGAGGACGGGCAAGTGGGGCGGCAGGGTCCTCACGCGCTTTCCTCCTGAGCCGAACGGCTATATGCACATCGGGCACGCCAAGGCCTTCGGCCTCAACTTCGGCGTGGCCGAGGACTTCGGCGGCCGGTGCCACCTCCGCTTCGACGACACCGACCCCACCAAGGAAGAGGCACAGTACGTCGAGGCGATCCAGGAGGACATCCGCTGGATGGGCTTCGACTGGGGCGAACACCTGTACTTCGCTTCCGACTACTTCCAGCAGATGTACGAATACGCCGTCCAGCTCATCCGGCAGGGAAAGGCCTACGTCGACGACCAGACCGCGGAGGAGATCCGCCAGACCCGCGGCACGCTGACCCGGCCGGGCAGGGACAGCCCGTATCGCGGCCGCGGCGTCGAAGAGAACCTCGACCTGTTCCGGCGGATGAAGGAGGGTGAATTCGGCGACGGCAGCCGGGTGCTGCGGGCCAAGATCGACATGGCCCATCCCAACCTGAACATGCGGGACCCGGTCATGTACCGCATCCTGCACGCCCATCACTACCGCCAGGGCGACACGTGGTGCATGTATCCGATGTACGACTGGGCCCACGGGCTGGAGGACTCCATCGAGGGCGTGACGCATTCGCTGTGCTCGCTGGAGTTCGAGAACCACCGGCCGCTGTACGACTGGTTCCTGGACCAGCTCGGTGTGCACCATCCGCAGCAGATCGAGTTCGCAAGGTTCAACCTGACCCACACGGTCATGAGCAAGCGCTTCCTGCGTCCGCTGGTGGAGCAGGACTACGTCCGCGGCTGGGACGACCCGAGGATGCCGACGCTTCGCGGCATGCGCCGCCGCGGGTACACGCCGGAGGCCATCCGCGAGTTCCTCAAGCGCGTGGGCGTCGCCAAGTTCATCAGCACCGTTGACATCGCCCTGCTGGAGCACTGCCTGCGGCAGGACCTGAACAAGCGCTGCCCGCGGGTGATGGCTGTGCTGCGGCCGTTGCGGGTGGTCATCGACAACTACCCCGAAGACAAGGTCGAGCAGATGGAGGCCGTCAATAACCCCGAGGACGCGGGCATGGGGACGCGCCAGGTGCCGTTCTCGCGCGTGCTGTACATCGAACAGGAGGACTTCCGCGAGGAGCCGCCGAAGAAGTTCTACCGGCTGGCTCCCGGCCGCGAGGTCCGCCTGCGCTACGCCTACTTCGTCACCTGCGTGGACGTGGTCAAGGATGAGCGGACCGGCGAGGTGGTGGAGCTGCACTGCACGTATGATCCTGCCACCCGAGGCGGCGACGCCCCCGACGGGCGCAAGGTCAAATCCACGCTGCACTGGGTGTCGGCCGCCCACGCGCTGGAAGCTGAAGTGCGCCTGTACGATCACCTCTTCACGAAGGAAGACCCCGCCGACGTGCCCGAGGGCGAGGACTGGAAGGCGAACTTGAATCCCAACTCGCTGGAGGTGCTGCCGTCGTGCCGCGTCGAGCCCTCTCTGGCCGGCGCTGCAGCCGGCAGCCGATACCAGTTCGAGAGGCTGGGCTACTTCTGCGTCGATCCCGACTCGACGGCGGGCAGGCTCGTGTTCAATCGCACGCTATCGCTGCGGGATTCGTGGGCCAGGATCGAGCTGGCGCAGAAGCAGAACAGGTAGCTCAAGCGCGGTTGATTGAGTCTTGCGCGCTCCGAAAGCCCGAGAGACAGGGGCTGACATGAGAAAGAGCATCACCTGGGTGCTGGTAGCCGGCGCGGGTTTCGCCCTGATGTTGTCGTCGTATCTGGGCCTCCAGCGCCTGGGCAGCCCCACCGTCTGGACGAACGCCGTCATGTGTATCGGCAGGGCGGACCCCACCCCGGCCGCGGAGTCGTTCGACTACGTTGCAGCCCGGCTCCGCTTCCTCCCGACGACACCGCTGGGGCAGGCCCTGGAGGCCGCCAGCCGCTCCACAAAGGCCGGCAAGTCCTCCGGCTTGTGGCTTCCCGAGAACGTCGTTTCCTACCCGCGATTCGACGAGGGCTTCACGCAGGAGATGCTGGCTTCCGGGCGGCTGCCCTTCCCGGGGCGGGATGAGCTTCTGGCCGGCTGGCAGACCCAACGCCGCGAGAAGGTGACCGTGGCCGGCAGGACCTTCAAGGTGGTGGGCGTGCTGCGGAAGGAAGTCGTGGTGTTCGGCTACTCGTATGTCATTCCCGCAGATCCCGCCCACGCGGGGATTTTCGATCCCTCCGACCGGGCGACCCAGAACGCCTACATTGTTCGCCTGGCCGAGAAGGACCTGACCGATAAAGAGGTCCGCGAGCGGCTGACCGAGGCCTTTCCGACGAGGCAGCTCTTCGCCTTGGCCGAGGCCGTGAGGGTGGAGGCGGGCCCTTACTTTCTGTATATGGCCGGTTTTGGGCTGCTGCTGGCCGGCGGGGCGGCGCTGCTGACGCGGCTGTACGTGTTCCTGGCCGGCAAGGGCCTGCCGGGCTTTCTGCGCTCGCCGCTGGCTGAGATCAGCAGGCGGCGGAGGCTGCTGCTGGGACTGCACCTGGGTTATTTCGGGCTGGTGGTCCTCATGGCCGCCCTGGCCTACTTCGTGCCCGCGGTGCAGGTCTTCCTGCTGGAGCAGGTGGGCGGCGCTTTCAGGAGCGGGCAGGGCCCCCTGGGGGTTGCGGGCAAGGCCTACGGCAGCGGCAATATCCCTGTTGCGGCGGCGGCCACCCTGGCGATCAACTTCCTGCTGGGCTCGCTGGCCTACATCACCCTGCCCTCGGTCGTCCTGCCCGGCATTGGCGCCCTGGCCGCGGGCTTTCGGGCGCTGCTCTGGGGGCTGGTGCTTGCCCCGGGGTGGGTCGGGCTTTCCAAGGCGATGCTCCCCCATTCCTTCACCCTGCTGCTGGAAGGCGAGGGGTACGTCCTGGCCTCGTTCTTCGCCCTGCTGATTCCCATGTACCTGTTCCGCCCGGCCCCACCGGCGGCCGGGCGCAGGTTCGGCCGGGCCCTGCTGCTGAACCTCCAGGGAAACCTGCTGGTGCTGATCGTGCTGGCGGTTGCCGCCGCCTACGAGGCCGTTGAGGTGATCCTCCAGATGAAGTGACCGCCGGGGCCGTCCTTTCGCGGCCGGGTCGCATCCATTAAGATGTCCGGCGGCACCGGCGGCGTTCGGCCAGCGCCAAGGGAGATTCCAGCATCCGGGATCGGGAATCGCCGATGTCCTTACTGGTGACCGGCAGCATCGGGATTGACACGGTCGAGGCCCCCTGGGGCAAGGTGACCAACGCCCTGGGCGGGTCGAGCGTGTATTTTTCGTACGCGGCCAGCTTCTTTTCGCCCGTCCGGCTGGTCGGCGTGGTGGGGGGGGACTGCCCCAAGGACTTCCTCAGGCCGCTTCAGGACAACCCCAACATTGACGTGAGCGGGCTCGAGGTCCGCCCCAGTGCCAAGACCTTTCGCTGGCACGGCCGGTATCATCAGGACGTCAACCTGCGCGACACCGTGAAGGTCGAGCTGAACGTGCTGGCGGAGCAGCGCCCGGAAATCCCGCAGGCGTTCCGCGACAGCGAATTCGTCTTCCTGGCCAACACGCACCCGGCCCTTCAGATGGAGCTCCTCAACGAGTTGGCCGGCCCCAGGCTCGTCGTGGCCGACACCATGGACCTGTGGATCGCCAACCAGCGCCCCAAGCTCACCGAGCTGATCGGCAAGATCGACGCCCTGGTCCTCAACGACTCCGAGGCCAGGCAGATCAGCGGTCAGTCCAACCTCGTGGCCGCCGGTTCCTCCATCGCCGAGCAGGTCGGCCGCGCCCGCCGGAGCAGCTTCGTGGTCGTCAAGAAAGGCGAGCACGGCAGCCTGCTGTTTGCCGACCGGCGGGTGCTGGCCCTGCCGGGCTATCCGGTCCGCCGCGTCGTGGACCCCACCGGGGCCGGCGACTGCTTCGCCGGGGCCATGATGGGCTTCCTGGCCGCCGGCGGGGAGGTCTCCCTGCCGGCCCTTCGCCGGGCCATCGCCTACGGCACCGTCACCGCCAGCGTCGCCCTGGAAGACTTCTCGCTGAACCGGCTGCTGACGACCGACCGGGCCGAGCTCGATGCCCGGCTGGCGGAGTTCGAGAGCATGCTGAAGTTCTAGAAAACCGGATTGGCCGGCCGGAGATCGGGAATCGAACCTATGGCCGTACGAACCTTTTTGGCGCTGCCGCTGGATGCAGCGATCGTTGCCCGGCTGGTGGAGGCGCAGCAGGCCCTGATGGCGGTCGGCGGGCGGGTCCGCTGGGTGGCCGGCGAAAACCTGCACCTGACGCTGAAGTTCCTGGGCGGGGTCGAGGACAAGGACCTGGCCGAGGTCTGCCGGATCGCCGCGGCGACTGCCTCGCAGGCTGAGCCGTTCGAGTTCGTGGTGAAGGGGCTGTCTTCCGTCCCGCCGTCCGGGCAGATGCGGATGGTGTGGTGCGGCATTGAAGAACCCACCGGCCGGCTGGCCAAGCTCCAGCAGATGGCCGAGCAGGCGTACGCCGGGCTGGGGTTCAAGATGGAAAACCGGCGGTTCCGCCCGCACCTGACGCTCGGGCGGGTCAAATCCGGTCGAGACGTGGAGCCACTCCGTGCGGCCGTGGCCAAGTTCGCCGACAACGAATTCGGCACCCAGCCGGCCGGGGAGCTGATCGTGTTCTCCTCCCAACTGACCCCCGACGGCCCGATGTACTCGCCGCTGGCCACCACCCGGCTGGGCGAATAGGGGCCGCGGGTGGCCAAGGCGATGCTCGGGCCGCCGCCCGGCGTCCAGCAACCGGTGGGTGCTCGACCGGGGCGAAAACCCGTCCAGTCGCGGGACCATCCGCTTGCCAATCACGCGGCGGCGGGGTAGTTTGCTGGTTTCCGGGCGGAGAATAGCTGAGGCGAAAGCGATCCCGGCGAGGTAAGGCGAAATCTGTTGGCGAAGCGGGCTTGGATTATCCGAACAGATACCTTACATTGTTTGCAGCCAGAGATGCGTTAGGGGCTAAGGAGACCACTGATGGCCAAGGGCTCATCCAAGTCGTCGGGCAGGACGCCGAAGGACAAGGCGCAGGAGCAGGGCGGCGCCGACGCCCGCCGTGAAAAGGCGCTGGAGTCGGCGCTGGAGCAGATCGAGAAGAGCTACGGCAAGGGCAGCATCATGCGTCTGACCGACGAGCAGGTGGTGCCGGTGGAGGGCATCTCCACCGGGGCCCTCAGCCTGGACATCGCCCTGGGCGGACGAGGCGTCCCGCGCGGGAGGATTTGCGAGCTGTTCGGCCCGGAGGGCAGCGGCAAGACGACGGCGGCCTTGCACGTGATCGCCAGTGCCCAGAAGGACGGCGGGGTGGCGGCCTTCATCGACGCCGAGCATGGGCTGGACCCCACCTGGGCCCGCAAGCTGGGCGTGAAGCTGGAGGACCTGCTCATCACCCAGCCGGAGAGCGGGGAGCAGGCACTGGAAATCTGCGAGATGCTCGTCCGCTCCAATGCCGTGGACGTGATCGTGATCGACTCGGTGGCGGCCCTGATCCCCCGGGCGGAGATCGAGGGCGAGATGGGCGACCAGCACATGGGGCTTCAGGCCCGGCTGATGAGCCAGGCGATGCGGAAGCTGACCGGCGTCATCTCCAGGACGCAGACCTGCGTGATCTTCATCAACCAGATCCGCATGAGGATCGGGGTGATGTTCGGCAACCCCGAGACCACCCCGGGCGGGAGGGCGTTGAAGTTCTATTCCTCTGTCCGCATCGACATCCGGCGGATCTCGACGGTCAAGGAGGGCGACAGGATTGTGGGCAGCCGGGTCCGCGCCCGCGTGGTCAAGAACAAGGTCGCCCCGCCGTTCAGGACGGCGGAGTTCGACATCATGTTCGACAGCGGCATCAGCACGGTCGGGGACTTGCTGGACCTGGGCGTGGAGAACGGCATCGTCGAGAAGACGGGGGCGTGGTACAGCTTCGGGGACGTCCGCCTGGGCCAGGGGCGCGAGGCCGCCAAGAGCTTCTTGGGCGATAGTCCCGACCTCACCGAGGAGATCCGCCGGGCCATCCTGGCAAAGCCCCAGTCTTCGGGGCAGGGGGCCGGTGGCAAGGCAGGCCAGGAGGCGGATGAAGAGCCGTAGTGGGGCCGGCGTGCCGGCTGGGTTGCCGCCCGGGCTTGGGCAGCGCGCCCTCTGCCGTGCCGGCGGCGACAAAAAAGCTCCCCACATCCCGTGGCATCGCAATAGAATGCGTTCCCACGACAGGCAGGAGCGGCTGCCGGGTCGAAACCCGGGCCCCAGAGAGCTGATATGTCGAAGACTTCCGAACAGGTGCGGCGAGAGTTCCTTCAGTTCTTCGAGGACCGCGGCCACGCGTTCGTGCCGTCCGGCTCGCTGCTGCCGGCCGACGACCCCACGCTGCTGTTCACCAACGCCGGCATGAATCAGTTCAAGGACGTCTTCCTGGGCACGGGGACCCGCCCGTACAAGCGCGCGGTCAACTCCCAAAAGTGCATCCGCGCCGGCGGCAAGCACAACGACCTGGAGGACGTCGGCCACGACACCTGCCACCAGACGTTCTTCGAGATGCTGGGCAACTGGAGCTTCGGCGACTACTTCAAGGCCGAGGCCATCCAGTGGGCCTGGGAGCTGTTGACCGGCGTCTGGGGACTTCCCAAGGACAAGCTGTGGGCGACGGTGTTGGGCGGAGACGAGCCGGCCGGGCTCTCAGGCGACACGGAATCGATCGAGCTTTGGCCCAAGGTCACCGACCTGCCTGCCGAGCGCGTCCTGAGGTTCGACATCAGCGAGAACTTCTGGGAGATGGCCGATACCGGCCCGTGCGGGGTGAACACGGAGATTCACATCGACCTGGGCGAAGGCGCCTGCGACGGCTCGCGACACGCCGCGAAAGCATGCGGCATCAACGTGGAAGACTGCGGGCGGTTCATCGAGTTGTGGAACCTGGTGTTCATCCAGTTCAATCGCGACGAGTCCGGCAGGCTGGAGCCGCTGCCGGCCAAGCACGTGGATACCGGCTTGGGCTTCGAGCGGATCTGCGCGGTCCTCCGAGGGGCGACCAGCAACTACGATACGGATGTCTTTCGGCCGCTGATGGCCTGGCTGGAGAAGCGCTGCGGGGTCCGCTACGGCGGCGCCCACGACACCGACGTGGCCTTTCGGGTGGTTGCCGACCACGCTCGGGCCTGCACCTTCGCCATCGCCGACGGCGTGCTGCCGAGCAACGAGGGCCGCGGATACGTCATCCGCCGCATCCTCCGCCGGGCCGCCCGCTTCGGCCGCAAGCTCGGCGAGCACGAGCCCTTCCTGCACCTGCTCACTCCCGTCATCGTTGAGCAGATGGGTGAGGTCTTCCCCGAGATCGCCCGGCGACAAAAGCAGGTTACCCAGACCATCCGCGAAGAGGAGGTGTCATTCAATCGCACACTCGACCGCGGGCTGGAGGTGTTCGAGCGGGTCGCCGCAAAGGCCGACAAGCAGATCGGCGGGGAACTGGCCTTCGAGCTGTACACCACCTACGGCTTCCCGGTCGACCTGACGCAGCTCATGGCGGCCGAGCGCGGCCTGACGGTGGACATGCAGGGATACGAAAAGGAAATGGCCCGCCACCGGGAAATTTCCGCCGCCGGCGCGGGCTTTCAGGCGGCGACCGTTACCGGCCTTCCGGAGACCGACGACTCGGCCAAGTACGAGACGGGCCCCGTCCAGGCCAAGGTCCTGGGATGGGTCATGGGGGAGGACTACGTGAAGGAAGGCAGTCTGCCCGAGGGATCGGAAGCCGCTGTCGTCCTGGACAAGACGCGTTTCTACGGCGAGTCCGGAGGTCAAGTTGGGGACACCGGGAGCTTGGCCTTCCACGGGGGGAGATTCGATGTCCGCGACACCAAATTGGTTGGCCACTGTGTACTGCACGTCGGAATCGTCGCGGAGGGAACGCTCAAAGCCGGGGACGAAGTCACGGTGCAGGTTGGCCCTCAGCGGGCCGACACGATGCGCAACCACACGGCCACGCATCTGCTGAACTGGTCGCTGCGGAAGGTGCTCGGCTCGCACGTGGAGCAGGCCGGCAGCGTGGTCGGGCCGAAGCGGCTGCGGTTCGACTTCACTCACGCCGCGGCCGTGACCGACGAAGAACTTGCCGAGGTCGAACGCCTCGTCAACGAGCGCCTCCTCGTGGACGAGTCCGTTGTTGTTCTGCAGCTGCCGTTGCTTGAAGCCAGGCGGATCCAGGGCGTGCGGGCGGTCTTTGGCGAGAGGTACCCCGACCCCGTTCGCGTGATCAGCATCGGCACGGACGACCCGGTCGGCGAGGCCACGAAGGACACCCCGGTCGAGCTGTGCGGCGGGGCGCACGTTCAACGAACAAGCCAGATCGGTTTCTTCAAGATCGTCTCGGAAGAGTCCGTGGCCAAGGGCGTCCGCCGGATCACGGCCGTAACCGGCCACGAGGCCGTGCGCTACGTGCAGCGGCTGGACGAGTCGGCCCGGTCGGTTGCGGCGGCCCTGCGCGTGCCCGTGGAAGAGATGGCCGAGCGCGTGGTGGCCTTGCAGAAGGAGGTCAAGCAGCTGAGGAAGCGCCCCGGGGCGGGCGCGGCGGCCTTCCAGTCTGAGTTTGTTGTCGAAACGCCGCGCGGCAGGGCGCTGATCGGCCGGACCGACGTGAGCAGCCTGCCGGAGATGCGGAAACTGTGTGACGTCGAGCGACAGAAGGGGGTAGCGGCCATGCTGGTTGCCGCCATCGGCGAAGGCGGAGTCACCGTCACCGCGATGGTGGCCGAGGCGCTGGTCAAGGCCGGCGAGGCGCGGGCCGACGAGTGGGTGCGGGTCGCCGCCGCAGTCGTGGGTGGGAGCGGGGGGGGCAAGCCCACGATGGCCCAGGCCGGCGGCAAGGACGCAGACAAGCTCCCCGAGGCCCTGCGGGCGGCGCGGGACTGGATTCGCGACCGGCTGGGCGGGACCGGCTGATGCGGCTGCCGACAGCTGCCGACCGCCGCCGACCGGCTCCGAATGTCCATATGTTGTTATTTGCAATGAACTTATCTCGCATTACTTTTTGGTTGACAAGGGCGGCGCGGGTCTATAGGTTCCGGCCGTGATTCTGCCGGGCGTGAGAAGACGGCCGACGCAGCCGTCGGATACGAGGTGTAGAAATGCTTCCTTCGCAGAAATCCAGTCGGTCTCGCAGCCGCATGCGGCGGGCCCACCACGCGAAGCACCCCGTTCAGATTGTGGACTGTCCCCGGTGCAATTCGCCGAAGCTGCCGCACGCGGCATGCGACAACTGTGGTTACGTTCGCCCCGGTTTGAGCCTGAAGATCGAGAAAAAGGAATAGCCAATGCGACTTGGCATCGACGCCATGGGCGGCGACTTTGCGCCGGCCGAGCCCGTCATGGGCGCTCTGGCCGCGGGAAGCCTGCTGGGCGAAGATGACCAGATCGTGCTGATTGGCGACAAATCGGCGATTCACCCGCTGCTGGACGGGGAGCCCGGCTGGGAGCGGTTCATCCGCATCGAGCACGCCCCCCAGGTGGTCGGGATGGATGAAGCGCCGGTGGAAAGCCTCCGCCAGAAGCCCAACAGCTCCATCGCGCGAATGGCGGAGCTGGGGGCCTGGGGCGAGGTGGACGCGGTCATATCGGCCGGGAATACCGGCGCGTGCGTGGCCGCCTGCCAGATGCGGCTGCGCCGGCTGCGCGGCGTCCACCGGCCGGGAATTGCCATCGTCATACCCACCTTTTACGGCCCCGTGGTCATGTGCGACGTGGGCGCCAACGTGAACTGCCGCCCGAGCCACCTGTATCAGTATGCCGTCATGGCGTCGGAATATGCCCGCGGGATGTGCGGCGTGCCCTCCCCGCGCGTGGGGCTGCTGAGCATCGGCGCGGAAGACGCCAAGGGAACCGCACTGGTCAAGGAGACCCGGGCGCTGCTGCGCGGCGACCCGCACCTGAGGTTCGTGGGCAACGTCGAGGGGCGGGACATCTTCCGCGACGTCTGCGACGTGGTGGTGGTGGAGGGCTTTGTGGGCAACGTGGCGCTGAAGCTGATGGAAGGGCTGGCCGAAGGGCTGTTCCAGTCGCTGTTGGCGGAGTTGGGGCGGTCCGGCGCGGGAATGGCCGACGAGCTGAAGAGCTCCGTCGCCACGATCAAGGGAAAATACGACTTCAACGCCTATGGCGGGGCCCCGCTGCTGGGCGTCAACGGCATCTGCATCATCTGCCATGGGGCCAGCCAGAGACGCGCGATCACCAATGCGGTCCAGGCCGCCTGCGAATTCGCGAACGCCAGAATCAACGAGCGGATCACCGAACGCATCGAGCGGGGCCAGGGACCGGCTGATGGGTAATGGACTACGAGCGGCGCTCACGGGCTTCGGCTCCTACGTGCCCGAAAAGGTCCTGACCAACCAGGACCTGACCCGAATGGTGGATACTTCCGACGAGTGGATCACCCAACGGACCGGTATCAAGGAGCGCCGCATCGCGGCCGAGCACGAGTCCACAGCCAGCATGGCGACGGAGGCGGGACGCCGGGCCTGCCAGAACGCTGGCCTGGACCCTTCCCAGCTGGAGCTGATTGCCTGCGCAACCATCTCTCCGGAGACCCTCTGCCCGGGCAGCGCCTGCTACATCCAGCGTGACCTCGGGGC
>Ga0111187_1062_pt1 | contig 11649 bp, 5 predicted proteins | sample DeeMarSWOR324_28_FD_80242 | JGI IMG/M metagenome (GOLD analysis project Ga0111187, IMG submission 80242) | Phycisphaerae bacterium SM23_33 | reverse complement strand
GGCGGCCTTGGCGATCCGCTTGTACGAGATCGACCACGGCCGCCGGCCGGAAAAGTCAAGACGCGAACGGGCCGGCTTGGCCGGCGGCATGTGCTTCCTTGCCGCTGGCAGTGAATTTTCGCCCGCGGCCCGAACGAAACCGTTGCTGTGGCGGATGGACCTCGCGGCCCCCCGCTTAAAGAGCGGACGAGAGATTATCCGTGTTGCCCAACCTAGCTGCGGCTCGTTCCGGCCCGGGCGTTGGCTGTGCGGCTGGCCGCGTGCTATGCGCATGAGCATGTCGTAGCTACAGCTTCGCTCGCCGATGAACGCCCACTTCAGCCCGTCGCGGAGCGGCTGCTGGTCCAACAGTTGGCGGATCAGGGCACGGGCCTGTTGGCGTCTCGCGCCGGCCTGTTCGGCCTCCACGCCCAGGGCAGGGGCAATCTCTTCGACAGTGTTGGAGGCCAGCCCCTGCATTCCTACCTGCGTCAGGTGCGAGGTGATGTCAGGGGGCGTCCCGACGGCCCGCCCCAGTGCCAGGGCGTCCCGGAGGTATTCGACGGCCGCCTCCTCCTGGCCCTTCTCGTGCGCGGCCAAGGCCACCAGGCAAAGAAGTCTGCACAGCTGTCTGTACTGGCTCAGGGATCGCGAAAGAACTACGTCGAGAGCCGGGGCGTTGTAGTCGAGCTTCCAATCGGATTTGGTCCGCCCCCGGGCCTGCCGGCACAGGGCCAGCGCGTCGTTGGACATGGCCAGGATTTCTTTCAGCTCCTGCTGGTGCTCCTGGCGGAACTGTGTGTGCTGCATGAGATACGGCAGCATGCTCCCAAGCCGTCTCAGCCGGGGCGGAAGTTTGTCCTGCCCCCAGGGGTCGTACGCCAGCAGCGGCAGTTGGGCGGCCTTCTTGTAAAGCTCGGCCGCGTTCTCTGCGTCGGGGATTGGCTGCGGGGCCAGGTCCTTGAATTCGATGGGTTCGCCGGCGGCCTTGATGGCGGCCAGTTCGGCCCGCAGGTCCCTGCTGGAGCTGTAATCGCACCAGAGCCAGTACGCCACCACCCCCACGACCAGCCCCAGGCAGCCCCGCTTCAGCCACCTTCGGAGAAGCCGGCGGCGCCTGGAAACCGGTTTTCCCGCCGGGGCAGGAAAGGTCCACTTCAGCCACCGTTGAAGCAACCGGCGGGGGCTGGAAACTGGTGTATCCCCCGCGGTCGGCTTGTCCCCTCCGGTCCGTTTTTCCCCGTTGGCCATCACGCTAATTGTCGCACGGCAGGCGGGAGATGACAAACCCCTGACGTGTCAATTCCGCGGGGGAATTCGACAAGTGACCCCTAGATTGGCGATTGACGGTTGTCGTTGTTCAGTTGCCGATGTTCGATTAGGCGTCGCGCAGGTGCAGGTAATAGGTGGGTCTGCGAGGCCCCCTGAAGGGGCGTCCCAGCTTACTCAACCTCTTGCGCCGCCGGCGGGGGCGGCGGGGCTTGGCCGGCCGGGCTCAGCGGCGGGGCCATCTGGGTCTGCGGCGGGGGCGGCTCCTGCCAATCGCACTTGCCTTCCGGGCGGTCGCCGTTGAGGAAGAAGATCAGGTCGCCGGCTTGCGGGTCCACGGACCCCGACTCATGCAAGCCGTAACCGCCGCCGTCGTCCTTGCCGTTGAGGTTGACGCTGTACAGCAGGGGGTGCTTGGCCTTGGGCAGGTAGGTAATCTTTCGGCCATCCTCGGCGAAGGGGTCGGCCGGCACGGCCGGCAAGTATTTGGGGACGAGCTGTTCGAGCTTTTCCGGCCGGCGGCCGCAGTCCAGCTCATACAGCCGCACGGCCAGGGCCACCGCGGCCATCCGCCGCGTGGCCAGGCCTCGGAAGTGAAGTACGAAGATCCGGCTCAGACTCGGTTCTATGACGAGGCTGAGAGGCTGCTGAAACCGCTGCATGAAGGAGGTCGCTGGGGTGGGCACGGGGAGCTGCTTGCTGGCGGCCGGGAACGAGCCCTGCCGGGCCGCTCGAACCCTGGCGCCCGCCCGCCGCAGCAGCCGGGCCGTGTCCCGTCTCAACACCGGACGGAAGATCGTCCTGTACAGACCCTCGGCAACGGGCTGTGCCGGCGACGACGACGAGGAGAGGCCGGCCAGGGAAAGCTGCCCCGAGCTGAAGCGCTGACAGGTGTCGTAACAGAAGCTGCGCTCCCCAATGAGCCCCCAGGCCAGGCCCTGCCTCACCGCCCTCTCATCGAGAAGCTCGCGGATAAGGGCCTCCACCTGTTTGCGTGTGGCGGCCGGCGGCCGCCCACCGGCGCGAAGCTGCGGGCTGATCTGCTCTACGGCCGAGTACGCCGTGGAGTCGATGGCCAGGGCGACCAGGTTATGAATGAGCACCGGCTCGGAATCAAGGGATCGGGCCAGGGCCAGCATGTCGCGGACGTACTCGACGGCCTCGGCGTCGTCGCCGGCCTCGTGCGCGGCCAGGGCGGCCGTGCAGAGCAGCCGGCACAGTTGCCTCTGGTGGGCCAGTGACGGCAGGGTCAAACTGATGGCCGGTCCGCTGTAATTCAGCTTCCAGTCGGACCTGCCCAGGCCGCGGGCGCGGCGGCACAGCCCAAGCGTGCCCCGGGAGACGGCCAGGATCTGTTTCACGTCCTCGGCGTGCTCGGCCCGGAATTTCCTGTGCGAGGGCAGGTAATGGAGCATCTCTGACCATCGCTTCAGCCGTGCCTCCTGTGACTCGTCGCTGAGGGCTGGTCCGCCCAGTAGCGGCCCGGCAACGGCCTGCTTGTACAGCTCCGCGGCGTTCTCTTCATCGGGGATGGGCTGGGCGGCGAGGTCGTGGAAGTCGATGGGGTCGCCGGCGGCCTTGACGGCGTCCAGTTCGGCTTGCAGTGTGCTGTTGGCGCGGTGATCGCACCACAGCCAGTAGAGCACGGGCGCGGCCAGTATCAGCAGGCAAACCACGAGGACCTTCAGCCACCGCCTGAAACCTGACTTTGCCCCTTCGGCCATGAACTCCATTTTCGCGAATGCCCGGCCGAATGGCAAGTCGCTTACATGTCCATTCGACGGGGAGTTTCGACAGGTGAGCCCGGGATTGCCGATTGGCGATTGACGATTGTCGATTTGAGGTCGCCCAGGCGCAGGCGTTGATTGGCCGCTAGGCGGGCCGGACCGCGACCTTGGAAGGATGCAGCGCGGTCAATAATCTATCTGGCCCTGAGCCCGGCCGGCCGGTACTGTAAGAGGGCCGATGAAGGCGCTTTCGACAGCAAGGGCGGGGCGCCGCGCGGGCTTGCGCCGGCGGGCGGGTGTGGCCGCAGTCGCCGGTCTGTCGGCGGCGGTGCTGGCATGCCTGGCGGGGTGCCCGCCGGCCCAGGCCGGCAGGGAAGGCCTCTACGTTCAGCCGCTGCCGGTGCAGCAAAGGCAGGCCTACCCCGAGACCGTCACGGGGCGGTTTGTGTCTCTGACCGACTTCGAGACCTCCGTGTTCGGCCTGGAGCCCGGCCACCGGCAGCTTCGGCATTTCAAGATCACGCCGGCCGGCGCCGGGGCGGAGCTGAAGTACGTCGTCAACATCACCCGCACCGGCGTGGGGGCGATGGAGGTGTCGCTGCCGCGGGGGGCGGTGCTGGAATACCGGCTGCCGGCGATCCACGACCTGTCGGACTATACTTTGCTGATGATGGCCGTCTACGCCCGGGAGATTCGCGACGACCTGAAGGTGGTGCTGACCACCGACCGGGCCGGCTGGGAGAGCCTTCCGGTGCTGCTGAAGAGCGGCTGGAACGACGTCCTGATCGATCTTCAGCGGCTCAAGCGGATGCCGGATTTCGAGGCTCGCGGCGTGCGGAGGCTGCGCTTGTGGTTCGGCGCTTCCGGCGGGGCAGCCGACGCGGTCCGCATCAACCTGGACGACATCATGCTGATCGACAACCGGCGGGAGATCGGCCCGGTGCCGGAGGGGATGAGGCTGGTTAAGTCCGGGCTGGATTACGAGTTACGCACTGCCGGCCGGGGCGAGCCGATGGGCATTCGCCAGTGCGACGATGGCCTGTGGCGGCTGGGCGCCGACCAGCCGCTCGTGCAGCTTTTTCCGCGCGGCTTGGCCCTGAAGCCGGACGCGCCGGTGACCGAGGACCTGACCGCCTTCGGCCGGCGGCGCGTGGGGGAGGTGGCGATTCTGGAGGCGAACGCGTTGCGGCTGCGGCTGAGCAACACGTGGTATTTCCCCACCTCGGCGGGGCAGTGGGCGTCGCTGGCGGTGCGCCAGATCCGGTGGGAGCACACCTTCTACGCCGACGGCCGGGAGGTCACCGACCTGGTGGTGAACAATGCCGGCGGGCAGGACGTTTCGGCCTTGCGGGTCAAGGCGCCGGCCGCGGCGGCGTGGTCGGGAGGGGGGCGCGGCGCGGTGCTGGAGGTGGAGCGTTTCGGCGGTTCGGTGGGGCGGTGGAGCTTCCTGACGGCGCCGCAGGGGCAGCACAGGAGTCTGTACGAGGCGAATTACGTCAAACCCGCGGGCGTCGAGATTCGTATGGGCAGGCAGGAGGCGTGCGACGGAGACGTCGACGCGGACGGCTTCGACGAGTCCCAGGGATGCTACCACCTCCAAGCCAAGGACGGGCACTGCCGGTTCCTGCTGAAGCCCGGAGCGGAGGGCCTGGCCGACGCGGTGATCCGCGTTCGCGGCGGCTGGAAGGGGGGGGTGACGGCCAGCAGCGAGGGATTGGCCTTGCGAGACCTTATCCGGGTGCCGGACGGGACCGTCCTGTTCCTCGTGCCGGGCGTCTCGACACGCCCACGATGGGTGGAGGTCACCGGGCCGGTATCGCTTCTGGAGGGCGACACGGATTGAAAGCCGTGGCCATGATCTCGGGTGCGAAGCGGCGTTCGGGCGCTGGGGGTCGCGCGGCGGGGGCGCCGCGGCGGCCGCAGCCGGCCTGGGGGCGAGCGAGCAATACAGGTTTGCCCATTCCATCAAGTTGTGTAGAATCTGGGTCGATATTCTCACCAGGCGTTCGTACAATAAGCCGCCGTCATGGACGAAGCACGTCCGGGTCGACAAAGGATTGCGACCGAACGCCATCCTGGTGTTTGAAGCCCGACTGGGGACGCGCTGTTGCTGCGCGTTCCGTAGCGGGGAATTGACTAGGAGCATGTTGGCAGGAGTGTTCACAGGCCTGGCAGCTTGCTGAGAAAGGTGGAAAGATGAGCAACACAAAGCCGACGATGGGCTTGCTGTGGATCGTGGCGCTGGCCGCGCCGGCGGCGCTGACGGGATGCAAGGGGTGGGACCCCGGCTGGTGGAACTTTTTCGATCCCAGCAGGCCGCTCCGCGGCCCCGATCAGCCGCGCATCAATCCCATCTTCGAGACCATCGGGCCCACCGATCAGACCGAGGTCCTGGTGCCGGGCGCCGAGCAGCCCGCTCCGGAAGACCTGGAGTACGTCGAGGCCGACTACGTCATCGGCCCGACCGACCTGCTGCGGATCGGCGTCCTGGACCTGCTGGCCGAAGGGCTGGAGACGGTGGTGGAGCGCGAGGTGAGCCACAGCGGCTACATCGATCTGCCGCTGCTGGAAGACCGAATCCTGGCGGCGGGATTGACCCAGGACGAGCTGGTCCAGAAGATCAAGGAGGCCTACCGGCCCAACATCCTGAAAGATGCGACCGTCTCGGTGGTCGTGGTGATCCCCCGCCAGAGCATCTTCAGCATCCTCGGCGCGGTCGTTCGCCCGGGGACGTACAGCATCATGCGCAGGGATTTCACGCTGCTGGAGGCGCTGGCGCTGGCCGGCGACATCAGCCAGGTGAACATCGATTGGCTGTACGTGATCCGGGCCAAGAAGGAGGAGAAGGCGGTAAAGCCGCCGGAAGGGGTGGAGGCGCTGCCGCCGCTGCCGGAGATTCCGGAGACGGCCCCGGCGACGCAGGAGACCAGGCCCGCCCGCCGCGTCGAGGAGGAAATGAAGGAGCTGGAGAAGTTCATCCCCGGCGCGGTGATGCGGCCGGGCGGCCCCGCGCCGCAGGCCGGCGACGAGCGCGTGTATCTCTCGGCGGTCAACACCGCCCCGGCGCCGGCCTCCACCGGCAGCGCCCCGGCCGACCTGGAGAAGGCCACCGTCACCTACAAGTGGGTGTACTCCAGCGGCCGCTGGATCCGGGTTCCCCAGGAGGTTGCCACCCAGCCCGCCGTGCCCGTTCCCGAGAGGCTCCTGGCGCCGGCCGAACGTGAAAAAGACCCCTTCGGATGGATCCAGCACGACCTGGCCAAGAAAAAGCGGATCATCGCCGTCAACCTCAACAAGCTCAAGGCGGGCGATCCGCGGATGAACATCATCATCCGCCCCAAGGACATCGTCCACGTCCCCACGCTCCAGATCGGGGAGTTCTACGTGATGGGCGAGGTCCTCCGGCCGGGGGTGTACAGCCTCACCGGGCGAAAGGTGACCGCCAAGCAGGCCGTGGCCGCCGCCGGCAACCTCGGCCCCCTGAGCTGGCCGAACAACTCCATCCTCATCCGCCGCATCGGGCGCGATCAGGAGCAGATTCAGCAGCTCAAGCTCAACGACATCATGGCTGGCAAGGAGCCGGACATTTTCCTGAAACCCGACGACACCATCGCCGTAGGAACCTACTGGGCGGCGCCATTCATGGCCGTCTGGCGCAACGCCTTCCGGATGACGTACGGGTTCGGGTTCATTTACGACAGAAACTACTCCGAGATGGAGTTCGAAATACCGATATTCTTCCCGCACAAAGGCTATCGATTGTACTGACCTGAGGGCGGGGCCTCGTGTGCTAAACTGGCCCATGCGAATGGAGGATGTTGGGCTTTCATGACGCAATCGCCCGGGCGATCCAGTGGGCCGCAGGCGGTTCCCGCCGGCGGCGCGTTGCCCAGCCGGTCGGCCCCGGCCGGCAGCCTGGCGGACATGGTCGAGGCGGCCCCCGCCGTCCGGTTCGGCGAGAGCCTTCCCCCCGCGACGCTGGCCAAGGTCGGCGTGCTGACGGCCCTGCTGGTGGGGGCCCACTACTGGCAGATTGACCGGCTGGTGCGGCAGTGGATCATGGACCCGGACTGGACGCACGGGTTCGTTATCCCCCTGTTCAGCCTTTACCTGCTTTACAGCCGGCGGCACGAGCTGCTGGCTGCGGAACGCAGGACCGGGCTGCTCAGCTACCTGGGGCTGCTCATCATCTTGCTGTCGCTGCTGGCCCAGCCGCTGTGCGTCTATCCCATCCGTAACTACTGGTTCATGCAGATCTTCATGGTGGGCGTGGTCTTCGGGCTGGTGCTGTACCTGGGTGGCGCGGCGGTCATCCGCCTGACCTGGCTGCCCATCCTGTTCCTGCTGTTCGCGATGCCCATCTCTCCCAGCATCTACACGCGGATCTCCCTGCCGCTTCAGGGCTTCGCGGCCAAGGGGGCCATGCTGATGCTGCGGCTGGGGGGGGTGAGCATCCGCGCCGTGGCCAGCAGCTTGACGCTGGTCACCCGCTCCGGGATCAGGCAGGATCTGAACGTGGCCGAGGCCTGCAACGGCATGAAGCTGCTGATGGCCTTTCTGGCCCTGGGCGTGGCCATGGCCTACCTGGACGACAAGCCCATCTGGCAGCGGATCATCCTGGTGGGGGCGGCGATTCCCATCGCGATTCTCTGCAACGTCATCCGCGTGGCCATCACCTGCTGGATGTACTACATCGACCGCAAGGAGCTGGGCGAAAGGTTCATGCACTATTTCACCGGCCTGCTGATGCTGGTGCCGGCGTTCCTGATGCTATGGGGTCTGGCCCGGCTGCTGCGGGCGCTGCCGCGATTCTTCTCCTGGCTGGTGGACAAGCTGTTCGTGGAGGTCTCCGACGAAGACGACGGAGACGGCGCGGAACGTCCCGCCCAGGCCGGCGACGCGTCATGAGCGACACGGTGATCAACCCGGGCGACGCTTCAGCCCCGCGGGCCTCCCGCGGCGGCTGGGTCCACTTCGGCGTGGCCGCGGCCCTGCTGCTGGCCGCGGCGGCGGGCTTCCACGTCGCCGTGCGGCTGCTGCGGATCCATCTGGTCAAGGCGGCGGTGCCCCTGCCGGAAGCGGCCCGGTTGGACGGGCACTGGCTGGCGAACTTTCCCCAGGCGCTGGGCCCGGATATCCTCGGCCCCGACGGCAGGCGGGTCCCCCGGTACGTGCTGGCCCCCGATGGGTACCGAAAGTTGACCGAAGACGTGCTCCGAGAGTTGGGCACCACCAAGCACCGCCTCAACTGGTACTACTCGGCCTTTTACCGGGACAATCAGGTCACCTCCATCCGTGCCGAAGACCAGCGGTACTTCATCCTGGACGTCACCTACTACACCGGGCTGGTCGACCCCGTGCCGCACATACCCGAAATCTGCCTTCTTGCCGGCGGCTTCGCCCCGCTTCCCGGCGAGAGCGCCTCGTTGACGCTGGAGCTTCCCGACCTGCCCGAGCCCTGGCGCGAGTGGCGACAAATCAAGGTCCGCCGGGCCGCCTACGCCCTGAAGGACACCTTCGGCGCCGCGGTCAAGTCGGCCCAATATTACGTCTTCAGCATGAACGGCGAGGCCACCGACAGCCGCAGCCGGGTCCGCTGGGACCTGACTTGGCCGACGAGGAACTACTGCTACTTCGCCAAAATCCAGGCGGCGCCGGGCCGGCCGGAGGCGAGCGCGGCCGCCAGTGACGAGGTTTCACTGGAGTTTCTGCGTCACGCGATACCGGCGGCGCTGCGGTTCCTGCCCTCGGCCGACGATGTGAAAAGACTTGAGGACTCAGGCAAGCAGAGGAAGTCTTAAGTGAAAGCTGGAACCCGCAATGGCTAGGAGAAGAAAACTCAACAAGTGGGTTGTGATTCTGCTCAGCGTGATCGGCGTGTTCCTGGGTCTGCTGGTGGTGGCGGGGGTGATACTGGCCCGTCCCAGAAACCCGCAGGCGCTGGTCCAAGAGGCCGAGGCGCTTTTGAAACGCAAGGAGTATGCCGAGGCGATCAGGCTGTATCAGAGGGCCGCCAGCGAGTCGCACAACCCCGACCACCTGCTGGGCTGTGCCAACGCGATGCTCGAGCGCCTGACGAACGACCGCCGCCTGAGCGAGGCCGAGAGGCGGGGATTGTTCCAGGGGGCTCATTCCCGGCTGATGGAGGCGGTTCGCCTGAGGCCTGATTTCCTCGATGCCCAGCGGCGGTTGACCGGCCTGGAGTACACCATTGCCGCCGGTTCGGGAGACTGGATGCGATACATCCGTTCGCTGGACCGTCTCATCGAACTGGATCCCAAGAGCCACGAGGCGTTCTATCAGCGGGCGCGGGCCAAGGCCGTCGTCGCGGTGTCGAATCCGGATTACGTGGGGCCGGCAGCGAAGGATTTCAACACGGCCGTTGAGCTGGCTCCCGAGACGGAAAGGTATTACGTGACCCTGGCCGCGTTCCTCACCCGGCAGGGACGTAAGAAGGAGGTGGAGGACACCTACCTGAAAGGGATCGAGGCCAATTCCTCCACCGTCATGCTGCGGGTGGCTCTGGCGGAATTCTACCAGCGCGAGGGCCGCAAGGACGACGCCTTGAAGCAGCTGAAGAAGGGCGTCGAGGTTCAGCCCGACAAGGCCGAGGGTTACCTGGCCTTGGCTAGTTACCATCAACGCGAAAAGGACTTGGGCCAGGCCGTGGCTGCGCTGGAGAAGGCCGCCCAGGTCGAACCCGGCGATTACCGCGCCTTCTCCAGGCTGGCAACGCTCCGCACGTTCGAAAGGAAGCCGGCGGAGGCCGAGGCGGCCCTGCGCCAGGGGCTCGAAGCCGTCGCCAAGGCCGTGGGCGAAGACCCCTCGAAGCTCCAGGGCCAGGAGCTTCTGAGGTACCGCAGCGCGGTCCTGACATTGAACCATCAGCTCTGCGACATCCTGCTGGAGCGCCTCCGGGGCGGCGGCAGCAAGCGCGAAGACATCCTGCCGAAGGTCAACGACGCCCTCAGCAAGATGCGGGGCATCCAGGAAAACAGCCCCTACGTGACCAAGATCGAGGGCTGGTTGGCGATGATCAACGGGGAGCCGATCGAGGCCGAACGACTCCTGCGAAAGGCCTACGACGCCTTCCGCCCGGGGTTCGAGGCCAAGACCGCCGAGCTGTTGATCAACCTCTATCGCCAGCTGAGGCAGTTGGGCGAGGCCGAACGCATCATCAGGGACTACCTGGCCATCAGCCCCGAGAGCGCCCCGGCCCGGATGGAGTTGGCCCAGCTCCAGATCGACTACCGCAATTACAACAGGGCCTCCAGCTTCGTGGAGGCTGTCCTGAGGACCAATCCCGAGAATGAGCAGGCGCTGGCCACCAAGGCCCTGCTGGAGGTGCTCAGCGGGAAGACGCAGCGCATTCCCGACACGCTGAAGGAGCTGAACCGGGATCAAGTGACCGCCCTGATGATTCACGCCCAGCAACTGTGGGTGGAAGGCCGGCGGGTGCAGGCGTTGCAACTGGCCACGGACGTGGTGAACCGGCAGCCGAAAGATTTACGCCCCCTGGTCCAGTTGATCCGGTGGTACCAGGCGCAGAACGAGATGGACAAGGTGCAGGCCCTGTACGACCACGCCCAGAGGGTTTTCCAGGACGATCCGACCACCCTGTGGCAGTTGAACGTGCTCCGGGAGCCGAATGCGGAAAAGCGCCTGGCCTATCGGCTGCAGGATATCGCCAGGCAGACCAATCCCTTCCTGCGCGAGATTCAGACGGCCGAGGCCTACCGGGGTTTCGGCGAGGAGGAGCAGTACCTGCAACATCTCAAGGCCGCCGAGGCCATAGACCCCAACAAGTACGCGGTGGTCGAGCCCTTGTTCCAGTACGCCCTGAGCAAGCGCGATTGGGCCATGGCTCAGCAGTACGCCCAGACCGCCGCCAAGCTCGACCTGGACGAGGTGGGCGGCCGCCTCTACGACGCCCAGGTAGCCTGGGCCAAGGGGGAGCATGATGAGGCCATTCGCCTGACCACCGAAGCCCTGAGGCAGCGCCCGCGGTTCAGCCAGGGGCATTCCTTCCTGGGCAACTGCTACCTGGCCGTGAATCGGCTGGACCTGGCCAAGGCCTCCTTCGAGACCGCTTACGGGCAGAATCCCGCTAACCTCCAGGCCCTGCTGGGCCTGGTCAAGGTGGCCGAGGCCGAAGGCAAAACCGACGAATATGCCCGCTGGGTGGAAGAGGCGTACAAGTTCGCCCCTGGTGACCCCGGAGTCGAAGAGCGCTACCTGCAGTTGCTGGAGGAACGCGACCAACCCGAAGACGTCATCAAGCGCCGGGAAGACCGGCGCAAGACCCAGCCCACCAACGTCGTGAACCTGGTTCGGCTGGGCGCGCTGTACGAACGCGTGGGCCAGCTGGCCAGGGCTCGGGAAGTCTATCTGGCCTTGCAGCAGGTCACTGGGGGCAGCATCCAGTCCGTGCGGCTGCTGACGGACCTGCTCCGCCGCATGGACGAAGACGTGAGAGCTCAGAGCATCCTGGCCGAGTACGCGGAGGCGGCCACCGACAAGCTCGCCGCCTATCTGCTGTGGGCCGACTACTGCGAAAGGGCCGGGGACCACGGCCGGGCCCGGGTGCTTCTGGCCAAGGCCATCGAGGCCGGGCCCGACGACGCCCGGGGGTATCTGGCCGCTGCCCGCTTCGAGGCCGCTCAGGGCAACTGGG
>Ga0111187_1061_pt1 | contig 11655 bp, 12 predicted proteins | sample DeeMarSWOR324_28_FD_80242 | JGI IMG/M metagenome (GOLD analysis project Ga0111187, IMG submission 80242) | Phycisphaerae bacterium SM23_33 | reverse complement strand
GTGGGCGCCCTGACACCACTTCCCGCGTGGACTCTAAGTCAGAGAGCTTGGAAGCAGGTTCCGTATCGGGGTAAACCAGAGCCATTCCGATTGCCAGTCGTTTCATATCAGCCAGCACACTATCGGGAATTTGGGAGAACGTTTGCCCTTCATGCCGGAATTGTGAAAGGTGGGTATGGCACTCTATGATCATGCGGTCACCAGTTTTGCTTGTGGCGTCAGCGAATTCACATCGTAAGTGCAACGGGACGTCGGCAGAACATGTCGGCCCCAGTTCGGCCTGCCTGCCGAACCGTCAGGTAGGCAGGTAGTTGAGGCACTTTCGCGGGCGGTTGTTCAGGGCAGGAACGTACGAATGACGGGTGGGGATGGAGCGCGGCGGAATTCCCGGCCGCGTGCGTGCCATGGTTATACGTTTGCTCCATAACCCAGCAAGCGCGCGGGCAGGAAGAGCACTGCCTTTACGAATGCCAAGAACACTGCCATGACCGTCCCCACGATGCGAAAGGGTATCGAGAGCAACCAGAATGCTGGCCATAGAATCAGTGCCAATAGAGCCAGAGGCCAACACAGCACCAGGAGAATTGCCCACAGCAGCAGCATTAGCAGAACCTTCATCTCATTTCCTCTCTCACCTTTTGTCGCATAACCCTGAGTCTAGTCGCGTATAGGACCCTCGCGGCGCTGCGGCGGAGTATAACGCGCGTGGGGCCCAGGGCGGCATCGGAAATAAGCACGTTCTTTGAATGCACTTACCCGGCCACCGCCATGTAGCGCGGGGCTTTATGCTGGTCAGCACAACACCCGCCGCCAGGGGCCGTCGCGAGGCGGGCGACCAGGGCCGGCTATCCCTGATCAGGTCCCGACCCGACAGTTTTTTCCGCAGCCGGGTTGCGCCGTGCCCACAGCACGAGCAAGACAATAGAGAGAGTCGCTCCGGCCAGAGACGCAGCCTGCGTGAGCGTAATCGGCCCGAGGTAGATGTACCGATCGGTGTCCCCCCTGAACACGTCGGTGGCTGCGCGAGCCAGGCCGTAGATTGCCAGGAACCACAGTAACATCGTCCCCCGCCATCGCTCGCGATCCAACTTCCTGAAGACGAGAAGAAGCAGGACCATGGTGATGATCTCATAGACCTGCGTCGGATGCAGCGGAACACCGGCCGGTGCCGGGCCGGGCCCCTGTGGAAACGTAATCGCCCAAGGCAGGGAGGACGGCCGACCGTAACAGCATCCATTAAGCAAACACCCGACTTTGGCCAGGGCCCAGGGAATGGGTATCGTGAGGGCGACCAGGTCACAGGCGGAACGCCTTCTTTTGGTCAGGAGCATGCACAGCGGCAGGGCCAGAACCAGATAAGCCAGCAGTCCGCCCCAGAAGCCGCCCTCCAAGTAGTGCCGGAGGCTGAAGAGAGCCTGCAGGTCGAGGTGCGAATGACGCAGGTCATACAGGGCCTTGGCCCCGATTATCATGCCTACGAAGTAGCTGGCACTGACGAGCATCCAAACGCGGCGCTTGAGGCCGAGACGGCGAGCGACGCGTCGACTCACCCAGAAGTGAACGACGATGCCAAGATGGTAGAGAACACCATATGTCGGGATTGGCCCGATTCTCGGCCACATTGCCGTCAAGTCGTCCCAGGGCGGCGGCGCCTCACGGCCTCCGCCGCAGCGAATGGCTCGAATCCGGCCTCTTACAGGTCGTGCATGACGCCGGAAGTCTTATGGCCCTTCCTGACCCTGCCGTCCACTTCGGACGTTATGCTCCCGTTTGTCGTCAAGCTCATGCGGTATTGGCCTTTTTGGCCTCTGAACTCGCCGTCAACCCAGACGGCGCACTTCAACGCCTCGAAATCCCTGGTGTAAGGCACCGTCACTTCGGACTCGTATCGTTCGATCTCTCCCTCGGTCGGTTTCGTGATCAGCAGCAGGTCGAGCCTCAAGCCGGCGGTACCTTGGATTGCCAACCGGTACTGATTGGCCGTGGGGGCGGGGGCAGGCGGCGGCGGGCGTTTGGCGCAGCCGACGAGCATCAATAATCCCATGCCTGCGATCACGAGTGGCCTGCAGGTTCTCATGGCGTCTCATCTCCTTTCCAACGTGATGCGTCAGCAGCGCGGGCCGTCCGCCTCGGCTGGACGCAATGGCCGGGCCTCCGCCTTGCGCCGGCTGGGATACCAGCCCCGGTTTACCTCGATGTTGTGGTTCCATTCGGCCAGGTTCTCGCTGGTCCCGGGCGTGCTCTTGTGGCTGTAGCTGAGACGGTCCAGGAAGGCCACGACCTCCCCCAGGCGCCCTTCGATCAGGTTGACCGCGACCGGCCGCGTGGGGCCGTTCGTCTTGCAGTACCAGTGGAAGGCGTGGATCAGGCGGTCTATGAGCAGCACCTTCTTCCGGGGCGTTCGGGCCGAGGGGAACGCGTTCACGAAGTCCTGAAACTGCTCCAGGACGGGCCCGGCTCCGCTGAGCTGCTTGTGCTGGATGGTCTTGAAGTAGTCCGCCCAAGGCAGCTCCCAGCCGCACGGGCAAGACAGGACCTCCTGGCGTCGCACGGGCCGGGCACACTCGGGGCAGGGCAGCTCGCCCGCCCTGGCCCGGTTCGCCGCGATGAAGCTCTCGCAGCGTGCGAGCAGGCCGTAGCCCACTTCGTCAATCAGGTCCTCGTCGTAGATGCCTTTGGCGTCGGTCTCGTACAGCCGGCGGATCTTGCTCTTCGGCACGCGTGCGGCCCACGTTGGCAGTCGGTTGCTGGGACTCATGTTGTCTTTCCGGCCTAACACGGATTGTCTATCCGCATATGCCCGCGGACGCTGCTCGGGCGGAGTATAGCACGCCTGCGGTCCAGGGCGGCATGGGAAATAAGCACTTCCTTTGAATGCACTTACCCAGCGACCGCCATGTAGCGCGGGGCTTTGTGCTAGTCGGCACAACACCCGGCGCCAGCGGCCGGCGCGAGGCGGCCGGCGGGCTGGGAAGGCCCCGATGGGACGTCTCCGCCGGAACGCCAGGGGGCCGGCAGGCGGCCCGGGGGCAGCGAAAAAATTCTGAAAAATCTTGCTGAGCGGGCTTGACACGGTAGGTGTACAAACTTACAGTGTACACAATAACAGTGTACAGAGGTGCAGAATGAGCCAGGCCGGCCTTACCCAGCAGCAGCAGAAGGTGCTGGTGTTCGTCCGGGAATATTCCCGCCGGCACGGCTTTCCGCCCAGCCTGCGGGAGATCGGCCAGGGCATTGACGTGGTCAACGTCAACGCCGTCCGCGGGCACGTCTCGGCCCTGGAGAGGAAGGGCTACATCGCCCGCACCCCCGAGAAGGCCCGCTCGCTGCGGGTGCTTGAGGGCCCCTCGCGGTTGAGCCGGCTGAAGCGAAGGCTCCACCAGGCCCTGGGCACGAACGAGGGGGTGCTGCATCAGGTGGTGTACGGCCTGGCGTGGGCGACCTGGCGGCGGAGGCCTCACTTTGTCGGCCAGCGGCGGGGATGGCTGGCCGAGGCCCTTCAGGGCGAGCTGATCGAGCGCGGCTGGCAGGGGCTGGACATCCGCATCGAGCCCAGCCGCGCGACTGCCGGGTGAGCAGAGCGAAGATAGGACTCCAGAGAGACTGTCCTGAGTTGATTCGTCGGTTTCGGCGCCGATACACGAGACGGCAAAGCCAAGGCTGCGAGTGAGCCAGCAGCCCGCGGGCGACGGCCGCCCGGCGGGCGGTGATTCGACCTCAAGAGGCGGCGGCGCGCCGCCCCCGTGGGGGCTGCGCCTGGCCGCCCGAAGGAGAAAACCGCGATGAAAGCTGAAGCGATGACATATGGACGACGTGCCGTGTTCGGCGCGTTTGTCCTGGCGGCATTCCTACTGGCCGGGGCTGCTTCCATCTCGTCGGCGGCCGGGCTGCTGATCGCCGACGGCGGACTCGGCGGCGTCCTGGAAATACAACAGCACGAGGTGAACGTCACCATCAACAACGGGGTCGCGGTCACCGAGGTCACTCAGGTCTTTCGCAACACCGAGAGCCGCCAGGTGGAGGCCCTGTACACCTTCCCCGTCCCCAAGGACGCCTCGGTGGCCAATTTCAGCATGTGGATCAACGGAAAGGAGATGGTCGGGGAGGTCGTCGAGAAGCAGCGCGCCCGCCAGATCTACGACAGCTACAAGGCAAAGCGGATCGATCCGGGGCTGCTGGAGCAGACCGATTACAAGACCTTCGAGATGCGGATCTTTCCCGTCAACGCCGGCGCCGAGCAGAAGGTCCAGATCTGCTACTACCAGGAGCTGGACTTCGACCACGACTGGGGCACGTACGTGTACCCGCTGGCGACGGTCTCCGCCGGCGGGGCCGATTCCAGGACCGCCGGCAAGTTCGCCCTGACGGTGCACGCGAAGTCCGAGGTGCCCATCGTGGCCATGGACAGCCCCAGCCACCGCAAGGACTTCGTCTTCGCCCGGCACGCCGATGCGTACTGGCAGGCGGGGCTGGAGACCGCCGGCGGCGACCTCAACCGCGACGTGGTCCTGGCCTACCGGCTCTCGCGGCCGCGCACCGGCATTGACCTGATCGCCTCCAGGCACGGGGCCGAGGACGGCTACTTCTGCCTGACCCTGACGGCCGGCAAGGAGCTGGAGGGACTGAACTCGAGCATGGACTACGCGTTCATCCTGGACATCTCCGGCAGCATGGCCGACGCCGGCAAGCTGGCATTGTCGCGCGAGACCGTCGGGGCCTTCATCCAGGCCCTGCAAGAGGAAGATCGTTTCGAGATCATCACCTTTAACGTCGCCGCCAAGGCCCTGTTCGACCAGCTCCGCCCGGCCGACGAGCGGAACAAGGCCCAGGCATCGGATTTTCTGGGCTCCCAGCAGGCCAGGGGCGGGACGGTCCTGCGGCCCGCCCTGGAGGCGGCGTACCGATACGCCAGCCCGGACCGAACGCTGAACGTGGTCATCCTCAGCGACGGCATGACCGAGCAGGGTGAGCGGGCGGCGCTGATCCAGCAGATCCGGTCCCGGCCGGCCAACGTCCGGGTCTTTTGCGTGGGCGTGGGCAACGAGGTCAACCGCCCGCTGCTGGAGCAGCTGGCCGAGGACTCCGGCGGGCTGGCCGCCTTCCTTTCCCGCGGCGACGACTTCCAGCGCCAGGCCGCCGCCTTCCGCCGAAAGCTGACCCGCCCGGTGCTGACCGACCTCCAGATCGAGTTCGAAGGACCGCAGGTGTACGACCGGGAGCCGGCGGAGCTGCCCAACCTGTATCACGGCACGCCGTTGCGGCTGTACGGGCGGTATCGCCAGCCCGGCCCGGTCAAGGTCAAGCTCCGCGGGCTGATCCGCGGCGCCCGGTTCGACAACACGGTGGAACTGACCTTCCCGGCGGCCGACCGCAACAACGGCGAGATCGGGCGCATGTGGGCCTGGCACAAGGTCCACCGGCTGCTGAAGGGCGCCGACCGGACCGGCTCCCGGGCCGAGGTGATCCCCGCCGTGGTCACATTGGGCGAGGCGTATTCCATTGCCACCGAGCACACCTCCTTCATCGTGCTGGAGAACGACGCCCAGTATAAGCGGTGGAAGATCGAGCGCCGCAACGCCCTGCGGCTGCAGCGGGACCGCAGCAGCCAGCAGGAGCTCCAGGCCCAACTGGAGTCCATGCGGAGCAGGGCCAGTGCCCGGCTGGGCCCGCAGAGGGCCGCGCCACAGAACCTCGGGCCTGTCCTGGCCGCCGGTGATCGGCCGGGCCAGCCGCAGCCCCAGCCGGAGCCTGCTGACAGGCAGGTCGGACGGCCCCGCGGGCGGGACCTGCGTTTGCCCGGATTCGGCGGCGGGGCGGTTGGCCCGATCGGTGCGGCGGCCCTGGGTTTGTGGGCGGCGGCGGAATGGCTCCGCCGGCGAAAGGGCAGAAAGTGCGGAGAATAGCTGCAAAGCTGCACGCGCCGGGGTGGTCCCGCCCGGTGGGGCGGGCCCTCGGCCGGTGGGGGGCGAGCGGCATTGGCCTGGCGGCGGTCCTGGTCGCGGCGACGATTGTGCAAGCGTGCCCGGCTGCCCAATCTGTGTTGGAGTTCGACCGCGGCGGGATCGCCGCCGGGCAGTGGTGGCGGCTGGCGAGCTGCAACCTGGTGCACTTCGGCTGGCTGAACTTCGCCGCCAACGCGGGCGCGTTCGCGGCCCTGTGCTGGGTGGCGCGGTGCCGGCGGCTGAACGTCATGCCGCTGGTGCTGCCGTCCGCCGTTCTGGTGGGGGCGGCGGTGTACCTCTGGGCCGACGGCATCACCACCTACCGCGGCCTGTCGGGGGTCAGCTACGCCCTGCTGGCGATGCTGGTCCTGCACGCGGCCATGCGGGCCGGCAAGCCCGCCGCCGCCGCATGGGTCGGTTTCCTGGCCCTGGCGGCCGCCCGCTCGGCCTTCGAGGCCGCCACCGGCCGATCCCTGCTGCCCACTTCCCTGCCGGCGGGGGCGGGCCTGGCCCCGGTGTCCCACCTGGCCGGGCTGGCGACCGGGGCTGCCGCCGCCCTCGCGTGCAGGATCCTGGCCCGGGCAGCCGGCATCAAGGCCATCCGCGCTTCCGGTGAATGTGTTCGGAGCGGCGGGGCGGGGGTAGGGAGGTAAGGCCCCGCCCGCCGGCCTGGCCGGCTGGGGCGGCCCGGCCCGGGCAACACATTTTCCACCTTGACGAATAGGGCTTTTTGACGTATAGTGATAATGCGACGCCCGGCGGCAACGCTCAGGCTACCGGGTGTACAGGCTCATCGCGCCTTCGCTGTTTGAGGTGGCGGTACCACGGAGGTATGTGTCGTAAAGGTTGCTCGTGGTGCGGCGCTCGGTTTTGAGGGATCCGCCTCGGCGGACGACGCCGCACCTCGACGCCTTTTTTTTGCGCCGACCCGGCTCACCGGCGGGGGACGTCTCAGCCGGCCAGCTCCCCCCAGATCATCGCGGCGTTGAAAATGGCGTGCAGCAGGACGGGGGCCAGCAGCCGGCCGGTCCGCTCGTAGTTGTATCCCAGCACCATGCCCAGCACGAACAGGGCCGGCATGTGCTGGTACTGCGGCTGGTGAGAGGCGGCGAACAGCCCCGAGCCCAGAACGATCCCCACCCAGGGGCTGCGGAAGTAACGCCGCAGCACGGACTGGACCAGGCCCCGGAAAAACAGCTCCTCGGCCAGCGGCGCCATGACCACCGCGGAGAAAACGGTGAGCGCCATCCACCCGGCCGAGGCCCGGTGGAGAAAGTCGAGCATCGGATGCTTGGTCGGCTTGATGATCAGGGCGGTCAGGTACAGCGCGGCCACGCACAGGGGCAGGACGGCGAAGAAGCCTATGACGGCCCGCCCGGAGTCCCACAGGTATCGGCGGCCGCTCAGGCCCACCCCGCGCCGCAGCCCGTGGCGGAAACTCATCGACGCCACCGCCATGGCCGTGCCGAACAGGACAATCTGGCTGAATATCGCGGCCGCGATCGACACTTCGCCCGGTGAGGCGGCCTCTTGCGCGGGCTTGGTCCCCGCCGCCGCAGCCAGGGCGGACTGGGCCGCCGCCCCGCTCAGAAAGTACACCAGGAAGACGCCCACCACGTGCAGCGGGTTCAGGTGGTTCGGCCGGCCGGGGACGCGGCGGAGATAGAACTTCCACGGCCGGGCCACGCGAAACAGCGTCCAGCCCAGCAGCGTGCAGATGCCCGCCGCAATCAGGGCCCGCAGCGAGGCCGGTGTGGCAAGATCGGCGCCGGCGGGGCGCGAGGCCGTCACTGCCGCAAACAAAGCGTTTGACAACGTCCCTGCGCCGATTAACGTGGTCTGCACGGTGGCCAAGAATATATTGAACGAGATTCTTGAAACCAAGCGGAAAGAGCTGGCCCAGGCCCAGCAGCGGCGCCCGATGGAGGGCGTCCAGACCCAGGCGGCCGCCGCGCCTCGCGTGCGGAACCTCTTTACCGCCTGCACCCGCCCTCCCCGCCGGCTGGTCAACGTCATCGCCGAGGTCAAGAAGGCCTCCCCCTCCGCCGGCGTCATCCGCCGGGACTTCGACCCGGTGGCCCTGGCCGCTCAGTACGCCGCGGCCGGGGCCGACGCCATCAGCGTCCTGACCGACCAGACCTACTTCCAGGGGTCGCTGGATGACCTGCGGGCGGTGCGGGCGGCGGTCGCCCTGCCGGTGCTGCGCAAGGACTTCATCATCGACCCGTACCAGGTGTACGAGAGCCGCTCGGCCGGGGCCGACGGCATCCTGCTGATCGCCGAGGCCCTCAAGCCGGGGGAGCTGATGGACCTGATGATCTTGGCGGCCTCGCTCAAGCTTACCTGCCTGGTGGAGGTGCACGGCATGGAGGTGCTGATGCGGGTGCGGTCGCTGATCGGCTTTCCGCACGCCGCCTACAGCCTGCTGGGCATCAACAACCGGGACCTGACCACCTTCCAGGTGGACATCAGCAACACGCTGCGGCTGGCGGAGATGGCCCAAGACCCGCGCACGCTGGTGAGCGAGTCGGGCATCAAGACCCGCCGGGACGTGCAGCGGCTCCGCGCCGCCGGGGTCAACACCGTGCTGGTGGGCGAGGCCCTCATGCGGGCCCCCGACGTCGCCGCCAAGATGGACGAGCTGTTCGGGGAACCCAAGGAAACGTAAAGTTGCCGGACCCAGGGTGATGCAAAGCCCGCGTCCCCTCGGGACGTGGGCTTTATTCCGGCGCGGCGGCCCCGCCCCGCATCGCTACCCACCGTCCGTCTCCGCTTCCGGTAGTTCCTCTTGCTGCTCGCCGGCCTGGTCGGCGGCGCCGCTATCGGGCTCGGCGGGCTCTTCGGCGGGCTGGGCTTGCTCTTCCTGCTGGCCGGTCGGGGCGTTTTGCGCTTCGGCCGGCCCGGCGGGCCTGCGGAGCTGCTCGGCGCTGGGCAGGTCGTCGAGGCTCCCCAGCCCGAAGACCTCCAGGAAATGGCGGGTCGTGCCGTACAGCAGCGGCCGGCCGATCTCTTCGGCCCGGCCCACGATGCGGAGGAGGTTCTTTTCCATCAGCCCGCGGAGGACCTCGCCGCAGGCGACGCCGCGAATGGCCTCGACGTCGGCCCGCAGCACCGGCTGGCGGTAGGCGACGATGGCCAGCGTCTCCAGCGCCGCCTGCGTCAGCCGGGATTCGCTGCGGCTCTGGTGCAGCCGCGCCAGAACGTCGCTGTACTCCGGCAGCGACTGCATCTGGTAGCCCTCCGCGATCTCCACGATGCGGAAGCTGGATCCGACCTGCTCGTAGCGGCCGTTGAGAAGCGCCACGGCCTTGCGGACCGCCCGGGCGCCGCCCAGCTCGCCGATCTCGGAGACCTTCGCCGGCGGCAGCGGCCTGTCCGCGCCGAAGAGAATGGCCTCCACCGTGGCGGCGGTCTCCAGCTCGGCGACGTCGGCCGGCGCCGCGGCGGGCTCCTGCGGTGCGTTCCTGCTGCACATAATCATGTACTCTCTATCGGCACGCGCCGTTGGCAGGCATGCAGGATATTCATCGCGCCCGGAAAGGCAAGGGAATAGCCGGCGCCGCAGGCCCCGCCTGGCCTGCGGCCTGTGCCTCTGCGGAGGAAACGGTCCCGCCGGTTACCGGGCGGGCGGGCCGTCGGGCCGCGGCAGCGGCGGCGTAGGCGGTGCCGGCTGGACCGGCGCCGCTTCAGGCACGCGCGGCGGCGCGAGGGCGGGTTTTCTGAAGACCTTGAACCAGTCGATCCGCCCGGTGGCCTGCATCAGCACGAACAGCGTCGCGATCGCCCCGATGACCACCGTCAGCCCCGTGTATCCCTTCCAGAAGAAGGCGTAGGAGAAGCCCACCAGGTAGATCAGCTGGGCCAGCGCCACGTAGCTGACGGCGAACTTCACCCCCGCCGCCAGCCGCATGTAAGACACCACCAGGAACACGCTCACCGCCGCGCAGATCCAGAACGACCCCTGGATGCTGTCGATGACCGGGGCCAGGTAGGCCAGCAGGATGTGGAAGGCGAAGAAGCCCGCCGAGATGAACAGGTAGTGCATCGGGTGCAGGGCGATGTGCCTGCGCACCACCACCGTGAACAGCACGGTGAAGAAGAACAGCAGGCTCACCGGGGCGAACAGGCTCATCCGGGTGACGATCGGCCCGGCGCTTTGTCTGGTGGGCATGACAACGCCCATGGGTTGTCGGGTCACCAGGCCCTGGTATTCCCAGGTGGCCTTCATGCCGCCGTCGGTGGGCGTGGCGCTCGACCTGGGGCTCTGGGCGAATTCCTCCTCGGGATAGTCGATGTCGCGGAAGTTCGTCGTCACCGTCAGCGAAAAGTCTCCCAGCTCGATCATGTCGGCCCCGGCGGGGGCCGCCCGGTGGTCTGGCCAATCCGAAGAGCCCTGCGCGGTCTCCCCGGGTGCGTACACCCACATGTCCTGCCCGAAGGTGGTGAAGGCCACCGACACCACGTGCTCGGCGTCGCGGGGCAGCGGCACCGAAAGCCGGCCCGTCAGCTTCTGCTCGGCCGGGATCGGTACCTCCTTGTCGTCCACGGCCAGCCGCAGGTTCTCGTGCCGGGTGATGTCCCTCGGCAGGTGAAAGATGAAGAAGCCTGGCTGCTTTTCCTGCTGGCCGGCGGGGAAGCTGTACCGCCCCGAGAAGTCCACCGCGAAGGTGCTGTACCGCAGCAGCCCCTTGCAGCGGTGCTCGTGCTTGAGGTCGGCGGCGATGGTGCTGGCCGCCGGCGGGATGGCGCCGGCGGCGGTCCGCTCGCCGTCGGGGTCGCGGACCCAGTACGGCGCGGACTGGGTCACCACCTTCGGCCCCCAGAGGCTCTCCATCTGTTTCGAGAGTTTGGCGTCCTGCATCTCCGTCCGCAGGTGCGTCACCCCGCCCAGGACGCACCAGGCCGTCGTGGCCACGCCGAAAATGAAAACCACCGCAAAGAATCGCAATACGCTCATGTCCATGCTCCTTTCCCCGCTGTCCCAGCCAGCCCCAAACCCCAAGCTGCCGAGGATGCGGCGCCTGTCAACATTTCCTACGAACCCGCCCGGCCGGGCGTTCTGCGGCCCGGCTCAACGGGCTTTGACCAGAATTCGCTCCAGCGAGCGGATATATCGCTCCATGGCCCGCCGGCCGGTGGCGGTCATGGCGATCGTTGTCCTGGGCTTTCGTCCGACGAAGCGCTTGTGAACCTTGACGTAACCGACCCGCTCCAGTGCCGCGGCGTGCGTGGAGAGATTCCCGTCCGTCAGGCCCAGCTCGGCCTTGAGCTCGTTGAAGTCCAGCGACTCCACGCCCGCCAGCGCCGCCATGATGGCCAGCCGCGTCCGCTGGTGAATCGTCTCGTCAATCGCGTCATGAGCTCTAGGGGCGGTCACTGCCTTTTTCTCGAAGCCTCAGGGCGACGCCGGCCGCCCAACCATGCGAAGCACTTTCGCGAATCATCTGTGCTGGCGAAGCCGCTGTAATCCGTCCCGAAGGGACGGCCCTTCGGGCCGTGTAATCCGTGGATTATCCGCCGTAGCGCATCCAGACGACGGCGCCGTAGGCAATGTGGAACCCGCCGAAGCTGACCCCCAGAGTCAGGTAGGGGTAGGGCTGGAGGAACGCCCCGGCGGCCAGTCCGGCCAGGATGAACGCGGCCCCGAGCACGCGGGCCTCGCGCACGGAGAATTCCCCGACCTGCCACAGGGCCACGCCGTAAAAGAGCATCC
>Ga0111187_1059_pt1 | contig 11839 bp, 1 predicted proteins | sample DeeMarSWOR324_28_FD_80242 | JGI IMG/M metagenome (GOLD analysis project Ga0111187, IMG submission 80242) | Phycisphaerae bacterium SM23_33 | reverse complement strand
CCGTCCGGCCCGGAAAGGGCGGGCGCTGGGGAAAGACCGGCTCGGCGGCGTTCCTCACCCTGTTCGCCGTGCCCTTCTGCATCGGCGAGGTTGTGGTTCTCGGCATCCTGGTGGGCATGACGTCCATCTGGCTGCTGCCGGTGCTGCTGCTGCTGGGCCTGGCCAACGTCCGCTTCCACCACCTGCTGAAGCGGCCCACCATCCAGGGCCGCAAGCTGATGGACCAGATCGAGGGCTTTCGGATGTACCTGTCCGCGGCCGAGAAGGACCGCCTGGAATATGCCGCCCCGCTGGCCGGGGCGCCGAAGCGCACGCCGCAACTGTTCGAGAAGTTCCTCCCCTACGCCCTGGCCCTGGACGTCGAGAACGGCTGGGCCGAGCAGTTCTCCGACGTGCTGGCCCGGGCCGGCGTGGCCGGCGCTGCTTACAGCCCCGCGTGGTATCGCGGCACGTCCTTTTCTTCGCTGGGGGCGGGCGGCTTTGCCACAGCCGTCGGCGGGTCGCTTTCCAGCGCCCTGTCGTCGGCCTCGACGTCCCCCTCCGGCAGCGGGGCCGGCGGCGGCGGCTCCTCCGGCGGCGGGGGCGGAGGTGGCGGCGGCGGAGGCTGGTGAGCCCCGCGGAGCCGGTGGGGACCGTGAAAGAGGCTGGGCCGGCACGGCCAGGCGGACAGCGCTCAGCGGCAGCACCGGAATTTCATCACTTCAGCGCGGCCCTGTGGCGAGGGTGATGGGTCTGGCGACGATAGGGCGGCCCTCCGGCGGGAGGTAGCGGCTCAGCAGGGTCACGGCCGAGGCGGCCGGAGCGGCGGCGCCCCAGCCCAGGCGGACGGTGTAGCCCCAGCCGACGGCGGAGCGGGTCAGGTGCTCTTTCAGCGTCTCGCCGTCGAACCGCCAGGAGTAGAAGGGCTTGGCCTCGGCGATGCCCTCGGCCCGCAGGATGCCCTCGTACACGGTGAACTCCAGCGTGCCCTTGGCGGCGACCGGCAGCTTGCGATCATACTGAAACAGGTAGACCCGCGCCTCCAGGCCGTCCGGGCCCGGCTGGCCGTCCCAGTTGACCGCCGCCGGCAGCGTCTGCACCAGGATGCTATCCACCTGGCCCACGGCAGGTGGCGGCGTGGCGCTGATGGACGCGGCGCTGTTGCACCCTGCCAGGCCGGCACACAGCGCCGGCACTAACAGCCCGAGGCACAGCTTTGGGAACGTCACTTCCACCTTTGCGTCTGCCTCTACTTTTTCGACGGCTGCTTGGGCTTTTCCTGCGGCAGCATCAGGGGGATGACCACCGGCTCGCCGGTGGCAGCCGGCTGGCTGGCCGGCTGGCCCGTCTCCAGCTGCTTGACCTCCAGGGGGGTCACGCCCCGCAGCGGGTTGAGCAGCTCGCCGATGGAGGTATCGGTGTGGATGCCCCTGGCCAGCCCCAGGCCGCGAATCTGCTGATTGGACAGCACGTCCGCCTGGGTGGGGGTCCGCAGGATCCGCGGGGTCAGGACGATCAGCAGCTCGGTTCGCGTCTTGACCACCTTGTTGAACTTGAACAGCGCCCCCAGCAGCGGGATGTCCCCCAGCAGCGGGACCTTCTCCTCGAGGTTCTGGTTCTTGCTGGTGATGAGTCCGCCGAGGACGATGGTGTGGCCGTCCTGGACGGTGACGGTGGTCTGGGCGGAGCGCTTGCTGGTGATCCTGGCGTTGAGGTTCTCGGAGATCTGCACGCTGGACTCCGTCAGCGAGGAGATCTCCGGGCTGATGTCCATGGTGACGAACCCGTCGGGGCTGATCCGCGGGGTCACCACCAGGATGATGCCGACGTCGGCGTAGTCGATGGCGGTGCGGGTCACGCCGGTCTCGGTGGTGTACGAGGAGGTCGGAAACGGCACCCGCTCGCCGATGCTGATGGTGGCCTCCTGGTTGTCGGCGGCCAGGACCTGCGGTCGGGAGAGGACCTCCAGCCGGTCCTGCCGCTGCAGGGCCCGCAGCAGCAGCCACAGGTCGCCGGTGGAGACGCTGAAGCTGAACCCCTCCCCGGCCACGCCGAAGGCCGGGCCCACGGAGATCTGGTTTCCGCCGGGCCTTGCCGTGTACGTCCAGTCCACCCCGAACTCCGTGGTGTCATCCAGGGTGACCTCCGCCAGCAGCACCTGGATCAGCACCTGGGGCGGGGGCTGGTCGAGCTCGGCCACCATGGCGGCGACCACCTTGAAGAACCGGGGCGAGCCAGAGATCAGCAGCATGTTGGACTTGGCCTCGGCTACGATGGCGACCTCGCGGGCCAGCAGTTCCCTGGCCGCCCCCACGGCGTCGGCCCCGAGCGTGGCCACGATCCGCTGGCGCTCCTGGTCGAGCAGTTGCCCCAGGGCCGTCTGGATGTCAGGGGCCTGGGCGTGGCGGAGGCGGTAGCACAGGGTCTGGCGGTCCTCCGCGGGGGAGGCGTCCAGGTCCTGGATGACGCGCCCGACCAGCTCCACGTACTCGCGCGTCCCGCCCACCACCAGCGAGTTGGTGCGGTTGTCCACGGTGATGGAGCAGGCGGTCTGCTCGGCCGACCCCAGCGTTGCCGCCGGGCCCGCGGGCTGGGTGGTCGCCATGGCGTAGCGGGCCGCCTGCCGCTGCGTGTTGGCCAGTTGCAGCCGGAACAGCTCGTTGAGCACCCGCGCCATCTGCGTGGCGTCGGCGTTGATCAGCGTGAAGACCCGGATCTCCGCCATCCGCGGGTCGGTGTTGTCCAGGGCCTCCACCAGCTTGGCCAGCAGCGGCATCGTCTCCACCGGCGCCTGCACCAGCAGCGAGTTGGTCCGCGGCACCGGCGTGATCATGATGCCTTCCTTGACGGCCGAGGCCGTCAACTGCTTGCCTTCCGGCGACTCGGTCACCAGCCGCAGCAGCGTCGCCCGGTTGGGCGAGACCGTTGCCAGCGGCTTGGGCTTGTTGGTCAGGGCCTCCGTGAGGACGCTGGCCAGTTGGGTGGCGTCGGCGTGCCGGAGGGTGAAGATGCGGATCTCTGTCACGTCCGTGACGGGGGCGGTGTCCAGCTTGCTGATCAGATCGACGACCTTGTCCATGTCGCCGGCGGCCGCCGAGACCAGGATGGAGTTGGAGCGCTCATCCACGGTGATGGTGATGCCGCTCTTGGCGCCGGTGGGGGCGGTGGCGTCGTACAGCTGCTGGAGCGTCTTGGCCAGTTGGGTGGCGTCGGCCTTGAGGATGGGGAAGGCCCGCACGACCTGTCCGGCCGGCGGGCCGGCCTTGTCCAGGCTGGCGATGAGGCTCTCGGCCGCCGCCAGGTCGTCCTTTTCGGCGCCGACGATGAGGGAGTTGGCCTTCGGGTCGGCGATGATGGTGACGCTGGCCCCGGCCGGCCGGCCGCGGGCCCGCTCCGTGAACAGTTGCCGCAGGATAGGCTCCAGCATGGCGGCGGAGGCCTGCTGCAGGTAGAAGACCCGGAATTCGTACGTCTCGAGGATGTCCTTGACGTCGAGCTTGGCGATCAGCTGGTCGAGCTCGTCGAAGCTTTCCTTGCTGGCGGCCGCCAGCAGCGTGTTGGTCCGCTCGTCGGGGACGATCACCACCGGCAGCGACCGCGGCGGGGCCCCGGTGGCGGCCTCCGCCTGGCGCTTGCGATCGAACATCTGCTGCAGCGCCGGCCCCAGCCGGGCCGCGTCGGCGTGCTGCAGCGTGTACAGCCTGATGTTGCCCACCAGCCCCCAGGTCTCCTTCACGTCCACCTTGCGGATGATCTCCTCCACCACCGCCATGTTCTCCTTGCTGGCCGAGACGATCAGCACGTTGGTGCGGAGGTCGGAGGTGATGGCCACCTTCTCCCGGGCGCGGGCCAGGGCGGTGTCCGCCAGGGTGAGCAGCCCGGGCTTGTACAGCCCCTGCTGGATGAGCGCCTGCAGCATGGCCGCCACGCGTGAGACGTCGGCGTGCTGGAGCGGGAACATCCGCACCAAGCCGGTCTCCAGCGGCGGCTCCACGTCCACCTTGCCCAGCAGGTCGCGAATGTACGCCAGGTTCTCCTTGCTGGCCGAGATCACCAGGGCGTTGCTCAGGGCGTCGGTGTCCACCGACACCACGTCCTGCGGGGCCACCGGCTGCCCGGGCGGGGTCATCGCCCTCAGCCGGTCCGCGAAAATCCGCTGGATCATCGGGCCCACGGCCCCGGCGTCGTTGAACTTCAGCGGGATCACCGCCAGCTGCACCGCCGGGTCCGGCGGCGTGGCGTCGAGCTTGGACACCAGCGACTGGATGATCTTGCTGTCGTCCTGGTTGGCCGAGACCATCAGCATGTTGATCCGCAGGTCCGGCACGATGACCGGCTTTTGCCTCTGCAGCTCCGGCGTGCGGGCGGCCTGGTAGCGCTGGTTGAAGAGGTTGTTCAGCGTGGCGCTGAGGGTGCCGGCGTTGGCGTTCTTCAACGCCACCAGTTGGATCTTCCCGGCCAGGGCCGGCTCGGCCTCGTCCAGCCGCTTGGCCAGGTCCTCCACCAGCTTGAAGCCTTCGGCCGAGCCGCCCACGATCAGGCAGTTGCTGCGGGCGTCGGGGATGATGATCATCCGCAGGGCCTCGGCGTCCTTGACGCCCAGGCTCTGCTGGCGCTGCACCCGGGCGTCCATCATCTGCTGCAGCGTGGGGCCCAGCGTGGCCGCGTCGGCGTTTTCCAGCTTCACCAGGCGGATGTCCCGCAGCTCAATCGGCAGCTTGGCGTCGAGCTTCTTCAGCACGGCGTCGATCATGGCGTAGGTCTTTTCGGAGGCGGCCACGATCAGGCAATTGGTGCGGATGTCCACAGTGATGGTGGGCCGGTCCTCCGGCCGGATGAGGGCGGCGTTGGGACCGGTGTAAAGGCCCTGGATGACCTGGCTCATGCGGCTGGCGTCGGCGTTTTCCAGGGGGTAGATGCGGACGACGGTCATGGAGCCGGCCCCGGGCACGTCCATCTGCTGCACCAGCTCGCTGACGATGGGCATCAGGTCCGTCCGGGCCGCCACGATCAGCAGGTTGGCGTTGGCCTCGGGCCGGGCCAGCAGGGTGGGGTGGCTGCGGGCGACCTGGGCGGCGACGGGCTGGGCCCGCTCGCGCAGCATCCGTAGCCGGGTCACGTACGTCCGGGCCCCGGCCACACCGGGGGCGTCGGCCGGGGTGGGCTGCTCGGCGAAGACCTGCTGGATCAGCGGGGCCAGCCGGGCCGCGTCGGCGTGCGCCAGCTTGAACACCTTCACCTCGGTGAACTCGCCGGTGGGCTGGCGGTCCAGGTCCTTCACCAGCAGCGTGCCCAGGGCCAGGGCCTCTTCGCAGCCGGCCAGGATCAGGGAGTTGGTCCGGGCGTCCGCGGTGACGTTGAGCCCGCCGGTCAGGCCGGTGCCGGTGGCGGTTTCGGGCATGGCCCGGCCGGCGGTGGGTGTGCCGGACCGGCCGGCCAGCAGCCGGCCCTGGGTAAAGATCTCGCGCAGCAGCTGCATCACGCTGATGGCGTCGGAGTTCTTCAGGTGGATGATTTGCACCCGGACGCCCTCGGCGATGGGCAGGGTGTCCAGCAGCTTGACGATCTCGGCCATGGCCGAGAGGTTCTCCGGGGTGGAGGAGATGATCAGGCTGTTGGAGCCGAGCTGGCCGCGCACGGGCGGGTCGGAGGTGATCTTGATGGGCTTGGTCAGGTCCAGCGGGCCGATGCCCTCCTTGCCCTGCTGCAGCCGCAGCATCCGCACCTGCTCCTGAAGCGCCCGGGCCTCGGGGGTGAGCACCGCCTGGACGCCCGGGGTGAGTATGTTGGTGAGCACGTTGGCCAAGGTGGGGGCGTCGGCGTTTTTCAGCGGGATGGCCAGCACGTCGCTGGTCTTGAAGGGCGGGACGTCGTCCAGCAGCTTGATCATCCGCTCGATCTCATCCAACACGGGGGCCTGGGTGGAGACGATGATGGAGTTGGTGCGCTGGTCAGCCTCCAGGTTGATGGGCTGGTTCGGCCGGGCCTGCTGCAGCGGGCGGACCATCGTCCGCAACGCCGGCAGGATCTTCGTGGCGCTGGTGTTCTGCAGCACGAACAGCTTGAACTGCATCTCGCCGGCGACCTCCACCCCGTCCATCTGCCGGATCAGCTGGCCCACCTCTTCCATCTTCTCCTTGGTGGCGGTGACCACCACCGCGTTGGTGCCCACCAGCGGCGCAATCGAGACGACGTCCTCGGGGCGCCCCGGGCGGGCGGCGGCGCGGTACATGGTGTTCAGGGCCGTGGCCACCCGGTCGTTGGGGGCCTTCTGCAGCGCAAACATCATCACTTCCCGCTTGGCCCCGGCCGCGGCCTCGTCCAGGGCCTTCACCAGCTGCTGGATGGCTTCGTAGTCCTTGTCGGAGGCGTTGACCAGCAGCGCCCGCTGGCCGGTCAGGACGGTGGCCTCCGGGCCGCCGGCTTTGGGCGCCTGTCGCGGGCGGGTGACGCGCGGGGCGCCGCCGCTGCCGAAGAGCTGCTGGATGGCCTTGAGCACGTCCTCGGCGTCGGCGTTCTTCAGCAGGATCAAGCGCAGGTTGGCCCGGCCCGGGCTCATCTCGTCAATCTGATTGATCAGTTGGGAGAACCGCTTGTGCTGCTCTTCGGCCCCGACCAGGACCACCACGTTGGCCTGGGCGTCGGCCGAGACCGCCAGCGGCTCCACCGTCTGGCGGGCCTGCCGGGCGGCCGCGGCCTCCTCCCGGTGCAGCCGAGAAACCATCTCCGCCACCGTCACCGCGTCGGCGTTCTTCAGCGGCAGGATGTACGTCTGCGAGGTCTTCTTGATCGCGGCCTGGTCGAGCTGCTTGGCCATGGCCAGCAGCTCGTCCAGGTCGCTCTTTTTGCCCCGCAGGACCAGGGCGTTGGTCAAGGCGTCGCCGGAGACGGTCGGGGGCTCTTCCCCGCCCCGCGCCCGACCGGTCTGGCGGATCACCTGGGACAGCACCCGCGCCAGCTCGGGGGCATTGGCGTTTTCCAGGACCATGAACTCGGTCTTCTGCCCGCCGGTGGTCTCCGTGTCGACCTGCTTGATCAGCGCCTGGACTTTCTGGAGGTTCTTCTCGGAGGCCGAGACGATCACGGTGTTGGTGGTGGGCTCGGCCGCGGCGGTGACCAGGTCTTCCGCCCGCACCCGCACCCCGCGGGCAGGGGCAAAGGCCTGGGTGATGGCGCGGGCGACGCCCTCGGCCGGGGCGTGCGCCAGCGGAATGACCACCTGCCGCGCCTCGCCCAGGGCCTCGGGCCGGTCCAGCTTTCCCACCAGGGCGAGGATGGATTGCAGCGGCTCGGCCTGGGCGGCTACCAGCAGGGCGTTGCTGCGGTCGTCGGCAGTGATGGTGACGCTACGGTTGGCCGGGTCCGCCGCCCGCGGGCCGAAGAACAAGCTCAGGGCCTGCACTATGTCGGCGGCGGCCGCATTGGTCAACGGAATGAACTGGACCTGCACCTTCTCGGCCTTGCCGGACTCCAGCTCCTGCACCATCTTCGTGATGGCCTCGATGTGGCCTTCCGTGCCGCTGACCATCAGCGTGTTGTTGCTGCTGTTGAAGGCCACGGCCGGGCGCGGCTCGTTGCGCTTTCTCGGCCAGGACGCGATCATGCGGCTGAGGGCGTTGACCACGTCGCGGGCGTCGACGTTATGGAGCTGGAGGGTACGGAAGCTGGCCTCCTGGGCGCTCTGGTCCATCTCGGTGATCAGCTTGGCGATGCGCTGGTGTTCGGTTTCGGAGGCCCGCACGACGATGGAATTGCTGCCGGCCTCGGCGGAGATTCGCGTCGCCCCGCCGGCGGCGGGCGGTTGGCCGCGGCGGCTGGGGGCGGATTGCAGCAGCGTGCGGCTGATGGCCTCGGCGACCGAGGTGGCGTCGCCCTGCTGGAGCCGGTAGACCCGCACCTCGGCCGTCTCAGTTGCCCCGGCCGCATCCAGCTCGGTGATGACCTGCTCGATCAGCGGGAACTCATCCACCCGGGCGGCCACGATGACCATCCTGGCTGACTCGTCGCCGGTGACGGCCACCCCGGCCGGCTGAGCGCCCCGGGGCGCCGCCGCCCCGCCGCGCGTCGGTCGGGCGAATATCTGCGAAACCGCCCCCACCACGTCGGGGACCTCGGCATGCTTGATCTTGAACATCCTGACGGCCGTGCCGCCGGCGGCCGGGGCCTGGTCCAGCTCCTCCACCAGCTTGACGATCAGCTCCATGGCGTCGTTGGGGGCCGCCACGATCACGGAGTTGGTCATCCGGTTGGCCGACACCATCACCCCCACCGACGTGTCCACCGGCTGGCCCTGGGCCTGTCGCAGCTCCAGCATCTGCCGCACCAGTTCCTGGTTCCTGGGGGCCCTGCCTCCCGCGGCCGCAGGGGCGGCCGCGGCCGAGAGGCTGGGACTGAACAACTGCCTGAGGTTGTTGGCCACCTCGGCGGCGTCGGTGTTCTTCAGCAGGATGACCCTCACCACCGAGACCACCTCCGCGGCCGTGTCCAACTGCTGGATCAGCGCCTCGATCAAGTCCATGTCGGAGGGCTTGGCCCGAATGACGACGCTGCGGGTGCGGACGTCGGCCACGATGGTGACGGTCGGCTTGGCGGCGGGGGCGGGCGCCGCCGGCTGCTGCTGTTGCTGCTGTTGCGTTCTGCCGCGCGCGGGCTGGGGCCTGGGGGCGGCCACCGGCTTGGGGTTGAACAGGGCGTCGATCGTCTTGGCCACCGAGGCGGGGTCGGCGATCTTGAGCTTGATCACCTTGGGCTCGGCTTCGTCCGGCACGTTGCTGGTGAGGGTGAAGATCAGGGAATCGATCTCCTGCATCTCTTTCCGTCCGGCCGAGACGATCAGCGAGTTGGTGGCCTTGTCCACGGCGATGATGACCGGCGGGGCTGGGGGGCTCGGTTGGGCGGCCGCGGTGGCCGGCTGGCTGGCCGGGGCGGCGGCGCCAGCCGGCGGCGCCGTCGGCTCTTTCGGCGCGCCCGGTGCGTCGGGGTCGGCCGGGGCGGGCAGGAACAGGTCCTCGCCGCCGGTGGAGCGAGTGGGCAGCTTGTCGGTGATCTGCACCGGGGTGTCGCTGATCTGCTCGTACACGCGTTTGAGGGCCTCGGCCAGCTTCTCCGCCCGGGCTCCCGCCGAGAGCGGGATCACCCGGACCTGGATGTAATTCGGCTCGGCGGCTTCATCCAGCTTGGCGGCCACGTCCTCGATGACGCGGTAGTCGGCCTCCTTGGCAATGACGGTGAGGCCGCCGGAAAGCTCGTCGGCGGTGACGGACGGCCGGTCGGCCTTCTTGCGGTCGGCGAACATGGCGTCGATCTTGGCCGCCAGCTCGGTGGGGGCGGCGTGCAGCAGCGGGACGTAGTGGACGTCGCGGACGGCGACCTCGGCGTCCACGTCGAGCTGTTGCAGCAGCGCCTCGACGGTGGCGAAGTTGCCCGGGCTGGCCGAAACGATCAGCGAGTTGGTCCGCTCGTCGGCGGCCACGCTGAAGCTCTCCGCGGGGGCGCCCCCCCGCGGACCGCCCCGCTGGCGCTGCTGGGTGAGGATCTGCCGGAACAGCGCCTCCATGGTCTTGGCCAGCAGGGGCGCCTCGGCGTGCTGAAGCGGGAAGACGCGCACCTGCGCCCCGACGCCTTTGCCGCCGGCGTCCAATTGCTGGATGAGCTGGACGGCCCTTTCCACCTCCAGCCGGTTGCCGCGCACCAGCACGGAGTTGGAGTTGCCGTCGGCCACGACCACGGCCGGGGGCGGCTCGGCGGGCCCCCGCCGCCTGGGGTCGGCCTGCCCGGCCAGGGCCTGATTGACCGATTCAGCCAGGGTATAGGCCTCGGCGTTGGTCAGCGGCACGATCTGGATGACCGTTTCCGCCGCCCCCTCGCGATCAAACTCCTTGATGATCTGCTGGGCCAGGGCAATGATGTCCGGCGGGCCCTGAACCACCACCGCGTTGGCGTTGTCCTGGGCCGCAATGCGGATGTCGCCTTCCGGCCCGGGCCGGCCGCCGCGGCCGCGGGCCTGACCGATCAGGATTTTCTCCAGCACCGGCACCAGCTCCGCGGCCTTGGCCTGCTGGAGCTGAAAGATCCGCATCTCGGAGGTCAACTCGGCGGAACTTTCATCCAGCGTGATGATGAGTTTCTTGGTTTCGGAGATCTGGTCCGGCCGGCCGGTGAGCAGCACGCTGTTGGAGGCGGTGTCGGGCGTGACGCGGACGACGTCTTCCTCGACTTGTCCGGGACGCCCCCGCCGGCGCGGGTCTGCCCCCTGGGCGGCATTCAGGGCCGAAGCCATCTGGTCGGCCTTGGCGTTCTTGAGCCTGACGATCTCGATGGTCGGGGCGCCCTTTACGGCCCCTTCCACGTCGATGTCCTGAAGCACCTTTTCGATTTGCTCCATGACGTTGCCGGCGGCCGAGACCACCAGCGTGTTTGCGTTCTTGTCGGCGCTGATGCGGGTGGGCACGGCGCCCCTCTCACGGCCGCTGAGCTGTCCGACCGTATTGGTCAGCACGACGGCGAGGTCCTCGGCCTTTCCGTGCTTCAGCGGAAAGGTCCTCACAATGGCCCTGTCCGTGGCCGGGCGCTGGTCGATCTGCAGGATCAGTTTCTCGGCGAAGGCCACGTCGTCCTTCTCGCCGGTCAGCAGCACCGCCCGGGCCGAACGCGCCGGCACCACCAGCACCTTCTTGCCCTTCAGGGCGGAGATATTGACCGGCATGGGCCCCTGGCCGCGGCGCTGGGGGGCGGGCTGGCCGGTGAGGACGGCGTTCAGGGCGTCGGCCAGCTCCTGCGGGTCGGCGTTTTCCAGCTCCACGACCTTGGTGACCTGGACCGTGGTGTCGGCGGCGTCCAGCGCGGGAAGCAGCTTCTCGATGACGGCCATGGTCTCGGCCGGGGCGGTGACCAGCAGCGAGTTGGTCCTTTCGTCCACGCTGACCTGGAAGTCCTTGCGCAGGCCGCGAGCGGCGCCGCGGCGCTGCTGGGCGGCCAGCTCCGCCTGCACGATCCGTTCCAGCGCGGGGGCCAGCTCGGCGGCCCGGGCGTGCTTGAGCTCGAAGAGCTTGACGAGGGTCTGGGACTCGGCCGCGGCTTTCTGCACCGTCTGGATGAGCTTGTCGATCATCTCGAACTGCTCGGCGGTGGCGGCCACCACGAGCTGGTTGGAATTGGCCTCGGCCTGGAACCTGGGCTGGGGCTGCTCGGCCGCCCCACCGGCGCGGCGGTCGACCGCAAACAGCCGCTCCAGCGACCGGGCCAGCGAGGCGGCGTCGGCGTTGGTCAGGGCGTACGTGCGGACCTGGATCTGCGCCTCCTGCTTCGGCGGCACGTCCATGGTTGCCAGCAGCCGCTCGATCTCGGCCAAGTCTTCGCCGCTGGCGCTGACCACCAGCGTGTTGGACTGCGAATCGTGGGTGATGACCGCGGGGACGGTCTCGGGCCGGCCGCGCTGCGGCCGCTGCTGCCGCGGCGCGAAGATCCGCTGCAGCACCGGGGCAAGGTCGGCGGACTTGGCGTGCTTCAGGGCGAAGATCCTGGTCGAGGCGGTCACCTCCTCGGTTTCCTTGGTCAGCTCGTCGAGCAAGCCCTTGATCCGCTGCCAGTCGCCGGGGGCGGCGGTGATGAGCAGGCTGTTGGTGCCGCGGTCGGCCTCCACGCGGATGGTTTGATCCTGCGGCGCGCCGCGGCCGGTATGCTCCGACAGCAGCCGGCTCAGCGCCGTCGCCAGCTGGGCGGCGTCGCCCGCCTTCAGCCGCACGACGTGGATCTCGCGCTCGGTCTCGGTCTTCTGGTCCAGCTGCTGGACCAGCTTCTCAACGGCTTCGATGTCGGCGGCGGGACCCTTGACCACCAGGCGGTTGGTGCGGGGCTCGGC
>Ga0111187_1054_pt1 | contig 12052 bp, 9 predicted proteins | sample DeeMarSWOR324_28_FD_80242 | JGI IMG/M metagenome (GOLD analysis project Ga0111187, IMG submission 80242) | Phycisphaerae bacterium SM23_33 | reverse complement strand
TGAGCGAATCCGACCGCCGCAGCGCCCTGAGCGAGCTGAGCGAGAAGCTGAAGGGCAAGGCGGGGCTGTTCCTGCTGCACAGGCTGCTGGCCGGGGAGGAGGGCGAGGCCCGGCAGGCGCTGCAATGTCTCATGCTCGTGGCCGACGAGGAGGTCTATGCGAAGGTCCTGGAGCTCATCCGGGAGCCGAAGAACGCATGCCAGGCCCACGCCCGGGCGCTGGCCTGCGCCGGGACGGGCCGGCCGCTGGAGGCGATGCAGATTCTGGCCGGGCCTGGCGGCGACGCGGGGCTGGCCAAGGAGATCATCGAAACCGCCGCCAAGCGTTTCACGGCGCTGTGGAAGCAGATGAAGTACCGCCAGGTGCTTCAGGAGGCGCCGCACTTCGCCAGGCTCGGCCCGCCGGATGCGCGGCTGCTGTACCTGGAGGCCGAAGCCCTGGAGGCGATGGATGAGGACGCCGAGGCCGAGCGCCTGAGAGACCGGGCCCTGGGGCTGAACGGCGACAAGGAGGCGCCGCACTACGTGGTCGGGGAGCTGCTGGGCGAGCTGGGCCGGCGGCGACTGGCGGCGCGGGAGTGGCGGAAGATACTGGAGATCCCCCCGGCCGGCGAGGTGTACGACATCAACGCCCACCTGCGGCTGGGTTCGATCTATTCGGTAAGCGGGCTGTACCGCAGGGCCGCCGACAGTCTGAGCAAGGCCCTGGAGCTGCTGGAGAAGCAGCGCCAGGGCGGCGGGGGCGGGTTCGGCATGATCGGCGGTTCGGAGGACAGCCTGCGCAAGCAGGTGCGGACGCTTCGCCGCAGGGGCGCCGGCCGGGCGCCCGGCAGCGACGACCAGATCAAGGACGAGCTGCCGCCTTCGCACATCGACGTGAGCATTGACGTGCGCATGAAGCAGGGCAGCCTCATCGAGCTGCGCGAGGCCCTGGGCAAGGCCGCGGGGACGCTGTCGGTGCAGGTGCAGCCGCGCGGGCTGCGGCTGTTCGACGTGACCGGGGCCGCCGTTCGGTACGACCGGCGGAAGCAGCAGGTGGGGATTTACCTTCACGAGAGCGCGTGCTGCCAGCCCGTGCCCGTGCGGCTGGAGGGCGCAACCGGCCTGGTGGCGGTCAAGACGCTGGACTGCTTCTACATCTTCAGCATCGACACCCAGACCGGGCAGGCGGAGAAGGTCGCCCGCTTCGAGAAGGATTACGTAGTGAGGTTCCGCCCGGGGATCAAGGTGGCCGCCTGTACGGACGTCACCGTCCGCATCAACGGCAAGCCGTACGAGTGGGGGAAACTTCTGGAGGGGGTGCGCTTTGACTATATGCCGGAGGCCTTCGACGTGGCGCTGGAGGGCATGAAGCCTTCCGGGAAGCGCCTCACAGTGCGGGTGAAGCTGGAGCTGAAGGAGCCGGAGATTCAGCCGCTGCGGCCGGCCGAGGACAAGCCGGCGAGTGCGCCCGCCGGCCCGGCCGGGCCTGTTCCAAGACCCGGGGGGTAGGCGTGGTCGGTGAAAAAGGGCAGCGGCCGGGCGCGCCTGTCGCCCTCGGGCAGGCCTCACGGGAAGTCTGACGGAGCCCGGCGCGGTCGTGTCAATCCAGCCGGATGCCTTTCCGCTCCAGCCAGTCCTTCAGGTCGCCCATTTGGGTGTCGAAGACCTCGTTGTCGTAGTCTTCCTCGAGCTTCTGGATGCGTTCGAGCAGTTCCGGGTGGGCCTGGACCGCCTCGTTGAGCCGTTCCTCCAGTCGGTCGGCCAGTGCCCGCAGGTCGTCCAGCTCGATGTGCAGGTTCAATATGCCCGCCAGCCGGCGGGTCATGGCCTCGATGCAGCGGTGATTCTTGCCCTGCACGTACGGGGGGATCTCCGCCACGAGGTTGGCCATGGGGATGCCCTTCTGCGACGACAGCCGGGTCAGGTACGTGCTGATGCTGGCCGGACCCTCGTAACTGCTGAATCGGGCCCCCAGCCCCTGCATCGCCGGCTTCAGGCCTGGGTCGGAGACGGAGCTGAACAGCCGCGGCTCGCGGGTGTGCGGCACCAGCCCGGCCACACTGCCGATGAAGTAGATCATCGAGACCCCGAACTGGCTGGCCAGCGAAAACATGCACTCGCCGTACTCGGGCCACTTGAAATTCGGCTCCTTGCCGACGAACAGGATGAGGTTGTGCGGCTCGCTGTAGAAGAAGGTGTTGGCGGGCCCCTGGAAGGCGGTGATCAGGCCCTCCTCGATCTTCGTGTACGGGCGGAACAGCGAGGAGACCTCCATCGAGCCGGGAAAGCTGAAGATATAGAAGTCCTCCGAGTCGATCTCGGCCAGCGGGCGGGCGTCGAGCTTTTGAACGAGGGTTTCAATCGTGCCGGTGGACACCTCCCCTCCGTTCATCCATCCGGAGAACCCCAGCACCATGCGGACGTTCCGCATGGTCGGGTGGGCGTGGATTTTCAATCGATGCGGTGCCATCGCGTCACCTCCCGCCGGTTCCGATGTTCAGGCCCCCTGTGGCCCAAGTCATCCTCTTCCTCGCTCGCCGCCCATTGTAGGCGCAGCGGGCGGGTCGAATAAAGAGCTTTCATCGCTGCCGGTGCTTGGGCCGGCCGCCGGCCTGTTGCCGCGTGGCGGGGGGGCTGTTCTAATGGCCGGCATGACGCCGCGGGAAAAGTTCATCGCCGCCCTGGAAGGCAAACAGCCGCCGGGGCGGGTGCCGCACTTTGAGCTGGTGTTCTACCTGACGATGGAGGCCTTCGGCCGCGTGCATCCGGCCCATCGGGTCTTCTCCCAGTGGGACCAGATGAGCCAGGCCGAGCGCGAACTCCACCGCCGCGACATCGCCGACCTGTACGTGAAGATCGCCGAGCGCTTCGAGCACTCGGCCATCTACTTCATCTCCCCCGGCGGCTGGGGCGACGAGCGGGCGGCCGAGCAGCAGCGCTGCCTGGAGCACGTCCGCGAGCTTTCCGGCGACCGCTACTGCCTGCTGCTGCCGGGCGACGCCACCTACGCCATCCCCAGCGGCACGGAGATGATGGAGTTCGCCGCCTGGCTGGTGGAGAGGCCGCAGGAGGCGAAGGACAAGGCCCGGCGGATGGTGGACACGGCGGTGGAGCGGGCGCGGTTCTACGCCCGCGGCGGGGTGGTGGACGGCTTCGCCCTGTGCTCGGACTACTGCTTCAACGACAACCCGTTCCTCTCGCCGGCCATGTTCGACGATTTCGTGGCCCCGTACCTGACCCGGCTGGTGGCGGCCTACCGCGAGCTGGGCTTCTACGTGATCAAGCACACCGACGGCAACATCATGCCGATCCTGGACCGCCTGGTGGCGGCCCGGCCGCACGCCCTGCACAGCCTCGACCCGCAGGGCGGCGTGGACATCGCTGAGGTCAAGCGCCGGGTCGGCGAGAAGGTGTGCCTGATCGGCAACGTCTCCTGTGCGTTGCTGGACACGGGCACGGACGCCCAGTGCGTGGAATCGGCCCGCCACGCCCTGCGGCACGGCATGCCCGGCGGGGGGTACGTCTTTTCCACCAGCAACTGCATCTACACGGGCATGGACCTGCGGCGGTACGAGCTCATCCTGGACGTGTGGCGGCGCGAGGGCAGCTACGACTGAGCCGCCCCGGCGCGCGGCCGCCCCGCCGGTCAGGTCAGGTCGCGCCGGACCCCGGGATGGGTCTGGTTTCCGGCCTGGGCGGCGGTGACGAAGTAGCTGAGCTGCTGGAGCAGGCTGCCCAGGTCCACCGGGACCACCGCCACGTCGTCGGGCACGTTCAGCCGGACGGGCGCGAAGTTGAGGATGCCCTTCACGCCGGCCCGGCACAGGGCCTCGGCGACCTCTTGGGCGGCTTGGGCGGGGACGGCCAGCACCGTCAGCCGGATGCGCTTCTTCCGGACGGTGGCGGCCAGCTCGCCCGCCGACTGGACGAGCACGCCGCCGATCTTCCTGCCGATCTTGGCCGGGTCCTTGTCGAAGGCCGCCGCCAGGCGAAAGCCCCTCTGGCCGAAGCCCTTGAACCCCAGCAGCGCCCTGCCGATGCTGCCGACCCCGACCACCGCGACCTCCCAGTCCTTCTGGGTGCCGAAGATCACGCGCAGCCGGGTGACCGTGTCCTGGACGGCGTAGCCGACGCCCGGCCGGCCGAACTGGCCGAAATAGGCCAGGTCCTTGCGGACCTGGGCGTCGGTCAGGCCCAGGGCCTTGGCCAGTTGTCGGCTGGAGACGGTGGTCTGGTCCTGCTGGGCCAGTTCCTCCAGGCAGCGGAGGTACAGGCTGAGGCGCTTGACCGCCAGGGGCGAGATGCGGTCGCTGCGGGCAGAACCCACCGGCTGTCCTGAGCGCTGCGGTGCCATGGCGGGGGATTGTATTTGTGGCCGCCGGCGGGCGTCAAGCCCGGCCGCCGACGGGGCGGCATGGGGGCTTGACAGGCCCGCTCCGCGGACCTACCATCGGGGTCGCTACAGCCGTTGACTTGCCCCAAGCTGCTCCGGAGGCGGGCGGCTCCGCCGCCGGCGGAGTCTCCACGAGGATTTGACTGATGACCAGACCCACGAGCCTGCTGCCCGCGGTGTTCGCCGCCGGGTGTATCGCTTTGACGCATGCCGGCGCGGCCGCCGCCAGCCTGGAGGACCTGAGGAAGCTGCCGGCGCAGGGGCCACTGACGGACGCGGCGAAACGAGTGATCGAGGAGTACACCGCCGACGGCGCCCAACGCGTCAGGCAAGCCAAGACGATGGAGCAGCTGGAGGCGGCCCGCGGCCACCTGGAGAAGGGCTACGCCGTTCAGGGTTCAGATTACTACCAGTGGGAATACGCCGCCCAGTTCGCCGCCCAGGCCGCCCCCTTGTTGTCGCTGAAGGCCGACCCTCTCAGCCGGGTCAAGGAAATCCAAGTGGGCATGATGGCCGAGGACATGAAGCAGGTCAGCATCCAGCCGCTGCTGGTGGCCATGGCCGGGCACAGCAACCCCGGCGTGCGGTATTGGGCGGCCAAGGCCTACTGGACCACGCTGAGAGGGGACCCGCGGCGGACGTCCACGGGCAAGCGGCTGTTGCAGTTGGGGGGACGGCACGCCCAGACGATGCTGGCGACGCTGCAAGACATGGGACTGAAGGAACCCTCCGGGCCGGTGCTGTCGGAGGTGCTGCGTGCCCTCAGCCCCTACCCGGAGGTGGAGGGGTCGCTGGCCAGGCAGCTGCGCGACGCCCTGGATAAGGTCTGGCTGGCGCGGTGCAAGGAATTGCAGGCCGGCGACTCCAGCATGGCCGATGCCTACCTCAAGGCCCTGCCCATGGTCGGCCCCGGCGTTCAGCTGGCCGACGAGAAGCTGGCCGTGCAACTGTTTGCCGACGCCATGGCGGCGGCCGCCCGGGCCTGGGCCGAGGAAAAAAACCAGAAGGACGAGGCCCTCGTCGAGGCCCTCAAGGACCTGATCCTGGACCTGGAGGGACGGCTGGTGGAGATCCTCAAGCCCGGGCAGAGCCCCATCCGCAGGATCATTTCGGACGAGAAGATGTCGGCCAAGGTCCAGCCCCTGGAGGCGCTGGTGAGCATGGTGGATTTCTGGCAGCCCAGGCTCAACGACCGGGGCGTCAAGATGCGCGTGAAGCTGACGACGACCCCGGCCACGCAGGGGGCCACCCAGCCGGCGACGCTTCCGGCCAAGCCCTGATCGCTGCAAGCCTGCGCCAAGGCGGCGGGCGCGGGCGGCAAGCCGCCGCCAGTCGGCCTGTCTCCGCCACAGCCCCTCCCCAGGCGACATACGCTTCACTTGACCCTTCCGGCCGGGTATGCTGGACCGTTGCCATGAAGTGGTTTTACGTGACGGCGCCGGCGGTGGTCCTGGGCCTGGTCTTGCTGCCGATCGTGTATCTCCGCGGCGAGAAGGAAGGCCAGTACGCCGGCAAGGTCGTCAAGTACAGCAGCTACGGAGCGGAGGTCAAGTCTCTGGACCCGGCCACCTGTGGCGACACCACCAGCGCGGGCATTCAGGGCGATTTTTACGAGGGTTTGTATACCTATGACTGGCTGAAGCGGCCCCTGGAGGTGGTGCCCCAACTGGCCGCGGAAATGCCGAGCATTTCTGAGGACGGCCTGACCTACACCATCAAGCTCAAGGGCGGGGTGAAGTACTCTGCCAACCCCTGCTTCGGCACCGGTCCCGACGGCGCCCACAAGACCCGGACCGTCCGCGCCGACGACTTCGTGCTGGCGTACAAGCGCGTGGCGGACTATCACATCAACACCGGCCTGGCGTGGGCGTTTCTGAGTGAGCGCGTGGCCGGACTGGACGAGTGGCGGGAGAAGTCGGGGAGCTACAAGGCCGGCGACTTCTCGCGCTACGACCTGCCGGTGGAGGGCGTCCGGGCCCTGGACGAGCACACCTTCCAGATCAGGCTGCGGGAGCGGTTCCCCCAGATGATCTACGTGCTGGCCATGAGCGTGTACGCCCCGGTGCCGCGCGAGGTGGTGGACTACTGGCTGGGCACCCAGGACGACGGCAAGGGCGGCCGCCGGCCCATCCCGGTCGCCCGGCGGACCACCGAAATCCGCGAGGCCGAGCAGGTCGTCGGCACCGGGCCTTACCTGCTCAAGGAGTTCCGGCGGAAGTCGCTCATCGTGCTGGAGCGCAACCCCGATTTCCGGTATGAGGAATACCCCTCCGAGGGGGCCCCCGGCGACGAGCAGGCCGGGCTGCTGGCCGACAAGGGAAAGCGCGTGCCCTTCATCGACGTGGTCCGCATGGACTACGTGGCGGAGGACTACTCGGCCTGGATGCGCTTTCTGACCAAGCAGACCGACGCCAGCGGCATTCCCAAGGAGGTGTTCGAGTTCGTCATCACCCCCGGCAAGGAGCTGGAGGCCAAGTGGGCCAAGCGGGGCATCCGGCTGCTGAAGTACGAGTCGCCGGCGGTGTACTGGCTGGTGTTCAACGTGGAAGACCCGGTGATGGGGGCCAGCACGTCGCTGCGGCAGGCGCTGTGCCTGGCCTACGACGTGGAGAACCACATCAAGGTCCTTTACAACGGCCGGGGCATACGGGCGGTGAACATCCTGCCCAGCTCGTTCAAGACCCACGCCGTGGCCGGCCCGGGGCCCTACTACCGGCTGGACCTGGAGGCGGCCAAGCGGAAGATGGCCCAGGCCAAAGAGGAGCTGGCGGCGGCGGGCAGGCTGGTCAACGGCGAGATTCCGGAACTGAAGCTGGACCTGCCCGGCCGCGACCGGGCCGTGCTGCGGATGGGGGAGTTCGTGCAGCAGCAGTTCGGAAAGCTCGGGCTGAAGCTTCGCGTCATTCCCAACGACTGGCCGGGGCTCCAGGAGAAAGTCCACAACAAGCAGTGCCAGATCTACACGATGGGCTGGCACGCCGACTACCCCGACGCCGAGAACTTCCTCCAGCTTTTCTATTCTCCCAACATCGCCAAGTTCACCAACAACTCCAACTACTCCAATCCGGAGTTCGACAAACTGTACGAGCGGGCCCGCACCATGCCCGACACGCCCGAGCGGACCGAGATCTACGTCCGCATGGTGAACATGATCAGCCGGGACTGCCCGGTGCTGCTGCTGAGCGAGCCGCTGTCGTTCGTGCTGGTGTACGACTGGGTCCACAACGTCAAGCCGCACCCCATCGGCTACGGCTACCTGAAGTACCAGCGGCTGGACACGGCCCTGCGCAGGGCCAGGGGCGGGAGGTAGGGCGTGCTGGCGTTCATCCTCCGGCGACTCATCCAGGCGGTCTTCACCATCTTCGGCGTGATGCTGCTGACGTTCATCCTGTTCCGGGCCATCCCGGGGGACGTCTCGGCCCGCTACGTCAACCCCAAGCTGGGCAAGGCCGCCCGCGACGCCTGGATGGAACGCCACCGCATGAACCTGCCGCTGGTGCTGAACACCGCCGTGCACGTGCAGTTCTGGAAGCCGGAGTTCTGGAACACCCAGTTCTTCTGGCACCTGCGGCAGTCGCTGACCTTTGAGGCCCGCAGCTTCAAGACCGACGAGAAGCTCACCAAGATCGTTGCCGAGCGGGCCAAGTACTCCCTGGCCCTGACCGTGCCGGCCATGGCCCTGGGCTGGCTGCTGGCGCTGGTGGTAGCCTGCGTGGTGGCGTACTTCCGCGGCTCCTGGTTTGACTACCTGATGACCTTCCTGGCCGTGCTGGGCATGTGCGTGCCGTATCTGGCGTACATGATCGGCGTGCAGTGGTTCATGTTCAACGTCAAGCCCACGGCCGCCTGGGGGCTGCGCTACCCGACCAACATCTACGTGCCCGTGGCCATTGCCGTCATCGCCGGCGTGGGCGCCAGCGTGCGCTTCTACCGCACGGTCATCCTGGACGAGGTCAACCGCGACTACGTCCGCACCGCCATGGCCAAGGGCGTGCCCCTGCCCGGGGTGCTGTTCCGGCACGTGCTCCGCAACTGCATGCTCCCGATCCTGACCTCGCTGGTGACGGCCATCCCGTTCCTGATCATCGGCTCGCTGCTGCTGGAGCAGTTCTTCGGCATCCCCGGGCTGGGGCCGCTGATGCTGGGCAGCATCAACGATCGCGACATCCCCATCGTCACCAACCTGACGTTCCTGACGGCGGCGCTGTACACGCTGGGGCTGCTGTTGACCGACGTTTTGTACGCGGTCTTCGACCCGCGCATCCGGCTGCGATAGGAGGCGGCCTTGACCGGAGCGGCTGACATGACGATTTCCGGGGCACCGGGCGGGGCCGACGCCCGCAGCCTGTGGGGCGACGCCGCCCGCCGCCTCCGCCGCGACAAGGCCGCCGTGGCCTGTTTCGCGGTGGTCGTCCTGTACGCCCTCATCGCCGTGGTCTGCCCCTTCGTCTGGTCGGACTGGGCCGACAGCTACGACTACGACAACATCAACCGCCCGCCCTCCCTGACCCACCCCATGGGCACCGACGAGTTCGGCCGCTCCGTCCTTCAGAAGACGCTGCTGGGCGCCAGCACCTCCATGACCGTGGGGTTCATGGCCAACATCATCGCCGTGCCCCTGGGCATCGTCCTCGGGGCCGTGGCCGGGTACTACGGCGGCCGCCTCGACGATCTCATCGTCTGGTTCTACACCACCGTGGCGAGCATTCCGGGGCTGATCCGGCTGATCGCCATCAAGTTCGCCTTCGCCGAGACGGTGCTGTTTGCCAACACCCCCTTCGAGATGGACCTGGGCCACGGCATGTCGGGGGTGTACATCGCCCTGGGGATGATGAGCTGGGTGGGCACCTGCCGGCTGGTGCGGGCCGAGGTGATGAAGATCCGCGAGCTGGACTACGTCCTGGCCGCCCGGGCCGTGGGCACGCCGAGCATCGTCATCCTGTTTCGGCACGTGGTGCCCAACGTCCTGCACATCGGCATCATCAACTTCTCGCTGGGCTTCGTCGGCGCCATCAGCGCCGAGGTCATGCTCAGCTACCTGGGGTTGGGCGTCGGCACCGGCATCCCCAGCTGGGGGGCCATGATCGACGCCGCCAAGATGGACCTGGTGGTGGGGCGGTGGTGGGAGATCACCTCCGCCGTCGCGGCGACCTTCCTGATCGTGCTGGCCTGGAACATCGTGGGCGACCGGCTGCGAGACGCCCTGGACCCGAGGCTGAGGACCGCGTGAGCGAAAACGCCGCCATCCTGACCGTGCGCGGGCTGCAAACGCACTTCTTCACCATGGACGGCGTGGTCAAGGCGGTGGACGGCGTCAGCTTCGCCGTCGGCCGGCGGCAGACCTTCGCCCTGGTGGGCGAGAGCGGCTGCGGAAAGAGCGTCACGGCGCTTTCCATCATGCGGCTGGTGCCGCACCCGCCGGGCAGGATCGTCGCCGGGGAGGTCCTGCTGGACGGCACCTCGCTGCTGGCACTCCGCGAGCGCCAGATGCGCCAGGTCCGCGGCGCCAAGGTCTCCATGATCTTCCAGGAGCCCATGACCAGCCTGAACCCGGTCTACACCGTCGGCAACCAGATCGTCGAGGCCATCCGCCTGCACCAGAGGCTGCCCGGCAGGCGGGCACGGGACCAGGCCGTCGCCGTGCTCTCCCAGGTCGGCATCCCCGACCCCGCCCAGCGCTACAAGGAATATCCCCATCAGCTCTCCGGCGGCATGCGCCAGCGGGCCATGATCGCCATGGCCCTGTCCTGCGACCCCGACCTGCTCATCGCCGACGAGCCCACCACCGCCCTGGACGTGACCATCGAGGCCCAGATCCTGGACCTGCTGAAGCGCCTCAAGGCCGAGCGCGGCCTGACCATCATGCTCATCACCCACGACCTGGCCGTGGTGGCCGAGACCGCCGACGTCGTCGCCGTCATGTACGCCTCCAAGCTGGTGGAGCTCGCCGACGTCCAGGCCCTGTTCCAACGCCCGCTGCATCCCTACACCCAGGGGCTGTTCCGCTCCCTGCCCCGCCTGGGGCAGAAGAAGCGCCGCCTGGAGACCATCCCCGGCAGCGTGCCCAACCCGCTGGCCTTTCCCGCCGGCTGCAAGTTCCATCCGCGCTGCCTCATCGGGGCCGGCCTGGAACGCTGCCAGACCGCCGAGCCGCCGCTCCGCCTCCTCCAGCCGAACCATTACGCCGCCTGCTGGGAATGCCCCGGCTACGCCGAGGCGCCCGCCGGCGACCCGGCCGCCGCGCCCATTCCCTATCACCCACCGGAGCAGAATGAACCAGCAGACTGAAAAGCCGCTTCTCGTCGTCCGCGACCTGCGGACCTACTTCCCCGTCCGGGGCCGGCTGTTCCACAAGCAGTTCGTCCGGGCCGTGGACGGCGTGTCGCTGGCCATCCCCCCGGGCAAGACCCTGGCCCTGGTGGGGGAGAGCGGCTCGGGCAAGACCACGGTGGGGCGGTCGATCCTGCGGCTGATACCGGCCACCGGGGGGCAGGTCTTCTTCGGCGATTACGAGCTGTTCATGCTTCCGCCGTCGGCCATCCGCCCGTTGCGGCGGTACATGCAGATGATCTTCCAGGACCCCTTCGGCAGCCTGAACCCGCGCATGACCGTGGGCGGGATCGTCGGCGAGCCGCTGAAGGTCCATGGCCTGTGCGCCACCCGGCAGGAGCGGCGCGAGCGCGTCGGCCGGCTGCTGGAGCGCGTCGGCCTGGAGGCCGCCCACGCCCGACGCTACCCGCACGAGTTCTCCGGCGGGCAGCGCCAGCGGATCGGCATCGCCCGGGCGCTGGCCTCCGAGCCCAGCTTCATCGTCTGCGACGAGCCCGTCAGCGCCCTGGACGTCTCCATCCAGGCCCAGATCCTCAACCTGCTCAAGGATCTCCAGGAAGAGTTCCGCCTCACCTACCTGTTCATCGCCCACAACCTGGCGGTGGTGGAGCACTTCGCCGACGCCGTGGCCGTCATGTATCTGGGCAAGATCGTCGAGCTGGCTGAGCGTGACGAGTTGTACGCCAACCCCCTGCACCCCTACACCGAGGCCCTGCTGTCCAGCGTGCCCGTGCCCGACCCGGCACGCCGCCGAAGCCGGGTTCAGTTGGAGGGCGAGACCCCCTCACCCATCAACCCGCCGCCGGGCTGCCCGTTCCACCCGCGCTGCCCGCTGACCCGCCAGGCCGCGGCCGGCCAGCCGGCTCCCCAGGGCGGCCGGGCCGTCCCGCCGCTGCCGCCCGGCGAAGTCTGCCGCGTCAACGTGCTGGGCCGATCCGTGGCCGTGGCCCGCAGGTGCGTGGCCGAGGCCCCCGCCTTCCTGCCCACACCGGGCAATCCCAGGCACTACCACGCCTGCCATCTCCGCCCGCAGGCCTGACGCCGCCGCCTTCGCTCCGCCGGAACCAGGATTCAATTGAGTTCCGCCGTCCCGCCAGCCCGTCTGCGCATCCCTAAGCCCCCGGGCGGCTTTGAGCTAAGTGCTTTCGCAGAAATGGGTCGTAAGCCGTTTCGGCGGTTTTGCCGGGCAGAGGGGCGGCCGGGCGGGCAGGCCAGGGGCCTCCTTCGAAAGCGGGCGGGGCGTTTTAAAGTCCTGGAAAAACAGGCAGCTACGCGCACACGTGCCGCGGGCGGGCGGCTGTCGGCGGCTGGGGCGGGTGGTAGGGGCCCGGGGCCAATTCCTTGCCGG
>Ga0111187_1191_pt1 | contig 12068 bp, 16 predicted proteins | sample DeeMarSWOR324_28_FD_80242 | JGI IMG/M metagenome (GOLD analysis project Ga0111187, IMG submission 80242) | Phycisphaerae bacterium SM23_33 | reverse complement strand
GATGTGCACCACGATGTCGATGGTGCTGGGCTCCAGCACCATGGAGCCCAGCACGCAGGCCTCGGCGTCCAGGGAGTGGGGCAGCACGCGCCCGATGATCTGCCCGGGCTGGGGTGCCGGGGAGCCGGCCTGCTGGTCCTGGGCATTGCCGGCGGGCGCGCCCGCCGGGGCCCGCCAGCCCTGTCTGGAACTGTCTGCCGTGGCCATCGCCTTCCCTGGCTTTCTCTCCCCGAACTGCATGAATTCTTGTTTCTTCGGCTACCTGTGGTATTTCGTGGAGTTCGCCGAGATTCGCGAAACTCCTGGACGGTTCCGGCCCGCGCCTCGGGCCGATGGTCTTGCGTCCGAGCGAACCTGTCTGAGAACAGATGCGTATTGCCGCTACGACTGCTCCTGCGATTCGGCTGAATCGCCCGGCGGGGGTTCCTCTTGCTCGCCCGCGGCGCCCTCCTGCGGCTCGGCGGGAGGCTCTGCGCCGGATTCTTCCTCGCGCGGCGGGATGACCCAAACGTAGATCGTGGCCTTGACCTCCTCAAGGAACCGCACGGCCACTTCATATTTATCTAGCCGGCGAATGGGTTCGTCAAGCTCAATATTGTCGGCATCGATCATGATGCCTTCCTTGGCCATGGCCGCGGCGATCTGGGCCGGCCCGACCGAGCCGTACAGCTGCCCTTCCTCGTTGGCGCGGGCGGTGATGCTGAACTCCTTGCCCTCCAGCAGCCGGGCCTGCGTTTCCAGTTCGGCCCGCTGGCGGGCCAGTTCGGCCAGGTAGGCCTGCTTCTCGGCCTCCAGGGCCTGGATGTTGGCCTCGGAGGGGGCCAGGGCCAGGCCCTGGGGGATCAGGTAATTCCGGGCGTAGCCGGGGCGAACGTCCACGACGTCGCCGATGCGGCCAAGCTTCTGCACGTTGCGACGCAATAGCACCTTCATGTGCGGGTCCTCTCTCTTCGTGCGCGCCCGGTCAGCCGGGCCGCCGGGCGGGATCAGGCCGGCGCTCAGGAGACGTAGGGCATTAGGCCCAGGAAGCGGGCCCGCTTGATGGCCCGGCGGGCGCTGCGCTGATGATGGGCGCAGTTCCCGCTGCGCTTCCTGGAGAACATCTTGCCCTGCTGGGTGGTCAGCTTTTGCAGGGCCGAGACGTCCTTGTAGTCGATCTCCCGCACCTTGTCCCGGCAGAAACGGCACTTGGTCTGCTCGCGGTAACGAGGCCTGTTCCGCCGGGCGGGACGCTGCCGTCTGGCGGCGCCTCGTCTCCCGAAGCTTCCTTGTCTAGCCATATCGCAATCTGCTCCCTGGGCTGTTCGCTGAACATCTGCGGCCGCAATGCCGCCTGACCATGCAGTCGGCCGGCCCGGGCCGCGGTCAGGCTGGCTGGCCTGACGGCGCGGCCTCGAGCTCAAGCCGCTCAAAACGGAATCTCATCGCCTTCCCGGACCTCCGGGGGCTCGCCGGGCTCGACGTCGGGCGGCGGGGCCTCCGCCGCCGGCGCCTGGCGGGGCTGCTGGCGCGCCTGGGGCTGGCCCAGAAACTGGAAGTTCTGGACGAAGACGCGGTGCTTGGACCGCCTTTGCCCGTCCTGGCCTTCCCAGGTGTCGAAATGCAGGCGCCCTTCCACCAGCACGTTCTGCCCCTTGGACATGTACTGGTTGAAGACCTCGGCCTGCTTGCCGTAGCAGCGGCAGTCGATGAAGCAGGTTTCTTCTCTCTGCTCCCCGTTGGAGCCGCGCCATCGGCGGTTGATGGCCAGCCCGAACTCCACCACCGGCGTCTGTGACGGCAGATACGACAACTGCGGGTCGCGGGTCAGGTTGCCCACAAGAATCACTTTGTTGAAGTACCCCATGTGCGATTCTCGCTTTCCTAGGCTTTCTTATGGGAGCGGCCGGGGTCGTCTTCCGTTTCGCTGCCCTGGTCGCTGGAATCTTCCTGCCGGGATCTCGGTCTGGAGCGCGTTCTGGGTCGGGGGGCCGGTTCGGCGGCGGCGGAGCCGGCTTGTTCTTCCGTCTGGTCCGGCTTGGCGTGCTCGTCGGACTCCTTCGCGGTCTGGGCCGCCTCCGAGGCGGCCCTTTGCTTCTCGGCGGCGGCCTTGCGGGCTCGGGCCAGCGTGGCCGGCGTCTCGGCGCGGATCGCGTCCTCGCTGAGGTGGTCGGCCGACAGCACCAGCGCCCGGAGGATCCTCTCGTCGAGCTGGACCTCGTTTTGAAGGGTGACCAGCTCGGCGGGCTCGGCTCGGAAGTACGTCAGCACGTACAGCCCGCGGCGGCGGCCGCTGATATCGTACGCCAGCCGGCGCTCGTCCCAGGGCTTCAGCGACACCACCTCCGCCTTCGCCCGCCCGAGCACGTCGCGGATGGGGGCGCAGGCCGCATCGAAGTCGGGATTATCGGCGTCCACCAGGAACATCGCTTCGTACGTTCTCATGAGCTTTTTCCGTTTTCTCCAAGTTGGGCGGCCGGTTGGCTGCCTGGGTTGTACCGGTTCATCACACGGTTGATGCCGCCGCGGACCCACTCCTCAACCGCGTCGGCGGCCCGTTCAATGGCCTCGGCCATCAGTGTCTCCTGCTGCCGGTCAAACTCACTCAGCACGTACTCGGCGCCATTGGTCCCCGGCGGCGGCGCCGCCACGCCCACCCGCAGCCTGGGCACCGCCTCGGTGCCCAGGGCGGCCAGGATGTCCGCCAGCCCCTTGTGCCCGCCGGCCGAGCCGCTGGCCCTGGCCCGCAGCCGACCGGCCGGCAGCGCCGTGTCGTCCATCACCACCAGCAGCGACGACGGGTCGGCCTTGTAGAAGCCGGCCAGCTCGCCGACGGCGAGGCCCGAGCGGTTCATGTACGTCTGCGCGGCCACCAGCGCCACCCAGGCCTGCCCCATCCGCCCGGTCCACACGCGGGCGTGAAACTTCGACTTCGCCCGGCCGAAGTCCCATCGCCGGCGCAGCACCTGCAGCACCATGAAGCCGACGTTGTGCCGCGTTTTCGAATACCGCCGTCCCGGGTTGCCCAGGCCGATCACGAATCGGGCGCAAGGTTGTTTCTCCACGTTCCGGCTCCCATGCCGGGCCGGGCCCGGCCGGCGCTACCGGCTCTCCCGGGGCTTTTCCTTTTCTTCGTCGGCGGCGGGCTCCTCGGGCTTCTCGCCGATGACTTCCGGCTGGGCGGCGGCGGCCTCTTCGGCGGCGGGGACCACTTCCTCTTCGGCCACGACGGTCACCGTGGCCACCAGCGTTTCGGGCTCCGCCAGCACCCGCACCCGCGCCGGCAGCTGCAGGTCCGAGACGCGCACCGACTCGCCCACGTGCAGCTCGCCCACCACGATGCTCAGCTCTTCGGGGATCTCCGTGACCAGGCAGTCGCACGCGACTTCGTTGACCAACTGGGTCAGCACGCCGCCTTCCGCGTCCACGCCGACCGGCCGGCCGCGCAGCACCACCGGCACGGTCACCTCGACACGCTCGTCCAGGCTCACGCGGGTCAGGTCCACGTGCAGGATGCCCTGGCCGAGGTAGTCGTACTGCACGTCCTTGATCAAGAAGTTCTGTTCCCTGCCGTCCAGCTCCGCCTTGAGCAGCCGCTCGCCGTGCCGCACGGCCAGCTCGATGTCGTGGCGGGGCAGGCCCACCGGCGTGTTCTCCTCGCCGTGACCGTAAATGATGGCGGGCACCAGGCCCTGCTGGCGGAGACGCCGGGCCGCCCTCGTGCCCAGCCGGTCGCGCTTGCTAAGCTTCAACTGCGCCATGGTCTGGCTCTCCAGGGGCCGCCTGCCGGCAGGCGGCGCCGGCTCCTACAAGAACAGGCTGCTCACGGATTCATCGTGATGGATTCGGTGAATGGCTTCGCCAATCAACTCGGAGACCGACAGCACGGTCAGCTTCTCACCCAGCGCCTTGCGTGTTTCGGCCGGTATCGGCAGGGTGTTGGTGACCGCCACGTGGTCGATGGCGGATTCCAGCAGCCGCTGGATGGCCCGTCCGGCCAGCAGGGCGTGCGTGGCCCCGACGTAGACGTGCTTGGCTCCCTGATCCCTGCACAACTTGGCCGCGCCGCACACCGTGCCGGCCGTGGTGATCATGTCGTCCATCATGAGCACGGTCTTGCCGCGCACGTCGCCGATGATCCGCCCGGGCTCCACCTCCTCGCCGCTGACGCGGCGCTTGTCGATGATGGCGATTTCTCCGCCCAGCCGGTGGGCGTACGCCCGCGCCCGCTTGGCGTTGCCGATGTCGGGGCTGACCAGCACCAGGTCGGAGAGGTTCTTCTCGGCGAAGTAGCGGCTGAGCACTGGCTCGGCGTAGAGGTTGTCCACCGGGATGTCGAAGAAGCCCTGGACCTGGGCGGCGTGCAGGTCCATCGTCAGCACGCGGTCCGCCCCGGCGGTGGAGATCAGGTTGGCCACCAGCTTGGCGGTGATGGGGACGCGGCCCTCGTCCTTGCGGTCCTGCCGGGCGTAGCCGAAGTAGGGGACGACGGCCGCGACGCGTTCGGCCGAGGCCCGCCGGGCGCAGTCGATGAAGATCAGCAGCTCCATGAGGTTGTCGTTTTGCGGCGGGCAGGTGGGCTGGATGATGAAGACGTCGCGGCCGCGGACGTCCTCCTCCAGCTTGACCAGCAGCTCCCCGTCCGGGAACGCCTGGATGAGCGCCCGGCCCAGCTTCAGGCCGAGGTAGTCGGCGACCTCCCGGGACATTTGCGGGTGGGCCCGCCCGGAGAAGACCTTCATGCTATCCATGGGAGTGCTCCACGATTTGGTCGTCCTTGACGACGGCGTCTCTCAGGTGGACCATGGGGCCGATGACGCACCTGCGGCCGATGCGGCAGCGGCCATCCACCACGGTGGTGGGGCGGATGGTGGTGTCGGTCCCGATGGCGGCCCGCGGGTCGATCCAGGTGCTGGAGGGGTCTTCGATGGTCACGCCGGCCAGCATGTGCCGGCGCTGGATCCGTTGCTGCATCAGCCGGCTGACCTCGGCCAGTTGCACGCGGTCGTTGATGCTCAGCACGTCCTCCGGCGGCACGGTGGGCACGCCCGCCAGCGGGTAGCCCCGCGCCCGCAGCATGCCCAGCGTGTCGGTCAGGTAGTATTCGCCCTTGGCGTTGTCGTTCCTCAGGTCGTCGATCACCGCCAGCAGCCTGGCGGCGTCAAAGCAGTACAGCGAGACGTTGACCTCTTTGATCTGGTGCTGGGCCTCGGTGGCGTCGAGGTACTCCACCACACCGATCATCTCCCCGGTCTCGTCGCGGATGACCCGGCCGAAGGAGCCGGGGTTGGCCATGATGCTGCTGGCCAGCGTGCAGGCGGACCGGCGGCGGCGGTGAACGGCCAGCAGTTGCCGGAGGGTCTCGGCCTGCACCAGCGGGCCGTCGCCGGCCAGGACCAACAGCTCCCCGTCCTCGGCACCCAGGCAGGGCTTGCACACCTGCACCGCGTGCCCGGTGCCCCTCGGCTGAGTCTGCTCGACCCAGGTGACGTCCTTCTGGTCGGCGTACGTGGCGCGGATCTTCTCGGCCCCGAAGCCGATGACGCACAGCAGCCGGTCGCAGCCCACCTCCCGGCAGGCGTCGAAGACGTAGGTCAGCATCGGCTGGTTGCACACCGGGTGCAGCACCTTCGGCAGGGCCGTCTTCATCCGCGTGCCTCGGCCCGCGGCCAGAATGATCGCGGTCGTGCCCATGCGCTCCGTTGCCTGTTTCCTGGCCTCAATGAAGCTACCCGGCCAGGACTCGAACCTGGAATGCGAGGACCAAAACCTCGTGTGTTACCAATTACACCACCGGGTAGTGACTCGGCCGCCGAGCCGGCCCGTCGGGGCCGAAAACAGAGCCTTCGGACGGCGGCAACGGGCCCGGTCCGAGGCCTGCACGAGCGGCCGCCACCGGCTCGTCCATTCCCGCCGCGGCTTGCGGCCGCGGCGAGGTGCCCGACTGACCGGGTGGTCTGTACTGCTTCTTGGAGAGAATGTAGCCCCCCTGGAAGGACATGTCAACTCATTTCGGATCGCGGATCGCCGGTTGGAAGCCCACGGGCGGCGAGGCACAAGCAGCCGCTGACGGGCTGGACGCGTGCCGTCAGAATGGCGCCCAAACGAAGGATGAGTCCGATGCCAGCCGGCTACCGCCACCTCACCCTCACGCCGTCCCTTCGCCACTGGTCCAGGAGGTTCTGAAGGGAGTTGAGCGTCTCCTTCATCTGGCTGGCAGCCTCCACCAGGTTTTCGTAGAGGGCCGGGTCGTTGACGAACCTTGCGGCGGAGCCTTCGCCGGCGTCGATCTTTGCTGCGGAACGCTGCAGCAGCGTGAGGGTCTTGCTCAGCTCGTCGGCGTCGCCGATGAGCTTGTCGGTGAGCGTCTGGAATTGCCCGGAGGCGGACCGGGTGGCGTCGGAGATGTCGCGGAAGGTGATCTTGGCCTTGCCGAACAGGTCCTTTGCGTCCTTCAGGGTGTCCCCGGCGGCGGCGGCGGCGACCTTGAAATTGGCCAGCCCCGCCCTGAGGTTGTCCTGGTTTTCCCGATCACCAAGTGTCTTGTTGACCGCCTCCAGGGCCTCGTCGAGCTTGGCCAGCGTGCGGTACAGGTTTGGCCGGGCCGGCTGCGTCGGGGCGGATGTGGCCTGCGGCGCCGTGGAGGCCATGGGGGGGGTCAGGAAGCTGTTCATCGTCTCTGCCAGAGTCTTCACGCTGGCTAACGTGTCCCGGATGTCGGCGCCCAGGCCGGTCGGCATCACTTCGTTCAGGACCTGGCGAATCTGCTGGCCCAGCTCGCTGCCCTGCGGGGACTTGCCCTCCAGGACAAAGACGCGGTTGTGGGGCATCGGGTCCAGCCTGGGCGAGGCCGGGTCGGGGACCAGGTCCACGTACACCCCGCCGGTGAGCCCGCGCGAGCGGACGTACGCGTTCACGTCGCCGGGGATGTTGACGCCGCGATCGATGAGGAGGGTGAAGGTCACGCCCTTGCGGGCGTCGCCGTCGGTGAACTCCACGCGGGTGACGCGGCCGATCCGCCGCCCGGCCAGCAGCACGTCGGAGCCCTCGCCGGCGCCGCTGGCGTTGGGGAAGCGGGCCTGGATGCGGTAGCCCACCTGAACGAACTCCGGCAGCTCCTGGAAGAGGGTGATCATCGCGCCCAGCAGCACCAGCGCGATGATGACCGTCAAGCCGACCAGCAGGTTACGCGTCTTTTCCCTCATCGTCGCTTCCTTGCGATGCCCGACCGTACGTGAGCTCGTTCAGTTCTTCCTGGGTGGCCCGGCCTTCGACGAAGCGGGCCACCGTTTCGTCTTTGACGTCCGCCAGGCCCCCGGGCGTGGTGTCCGCCACGATGCGTCCGTTGTACAGCATTACGATGCGGTCGGCCACCTTCCGGGCGGAATTCATGTCGTGGGTGACCACCAGCGCCGTGGTCTTGAGCTCGGCCTGGAGCTTGAGGATCAGTTCGTTGATCAGGTCGGCGCGGATGGGGTCCAGCCCGGTGGTGGGCTCATCGTAAAGGATGACCTCCGGCTTCAGGGCGATGGCCCGGGCCAGGGCCACGCGCTTGCGCTGCCCGCCGGAAAGCTCCTCCGGCATCCGGCCCTGGAGCCCGTCCAGCCCCACCACCCGCAGCACCTCGCGGCAGCGCTGCTCCAGGTATTCTTTCGCGCGCACGCCGTGCTCCATCAGCGGCAGACACACGTTCTGGGCCACGGTCATGGAGTCGAACAGGGCGCTGCTCTGGAAGAGGAACCCCACGCGGTGGCGGATGGGCGTCAGTTCGGACTCCGACAGCCGGGTGATGTCCGCCCCGTCGAAGAAGATGCTTCCACTGTCCGGCCTGAGCAGCCCCACCAGGTGCTTCAGCAGCACCGTCTTGCCGCAGCCGCTGGGCCCGATGACCACCGTGGTCTGCCCGCGGTAGATATCCAGGGTCAGGTCTTCCAGGACGACCAGCGAGTTGAAGGTTTTTCGCACGCCTTTCAGGCGGATGATGGCGTCATCTCGTTTCGGCATGAGCAACCCTTCGCTGGCGGCAGCAGCCCTCGGCTCAGCTCAGCTCCAGCAGCATCGCCACCTCGTCGCAGGCGTCGGCCCGGGGGCAGCGGATGCAGTCGCGCCAGACTTTGGAGGGCAGGTCGGCCTTGTCCACCGGGCGGAAGCCGAGCTTCTGGAAAAACTTCGGTTCGTATGTCAGGGCGAAGATGCGTGCCAGCCCCAGCGTCCTGGCCTGCTCGATCGCTTGCAGCAGCAGTTCCTGTCCGACGTGCCGGCCGGCGTAGTCGGCGGCCACCGCCAGTGACCGCAGCTCGCCCAGGTCTTTCCAGTATATGCTCAAAGCGGCGCAGCCGACCACGCGCCCATCTCGCTGGCAGACCAGGAAGTCGCGCAGCGACTCGTACACGCTTTCCAGGCTCCTGTGGAGCATGCGCCCGCGCTCGGCCCAGTAGTTGACCAGCTCGCAGATCACTTCCGCGTCGGGCATTCTCGCCGAACGAATCATGCCGCTATTCTATTCCAAACCGCCGGGCGCAGAAGAACCTTTTCGCTTGCCGGTCCCGCAGCGTTGACCGATAGCTCCTGCCTGGCTCACAGATTCTGCACACGCCGCCGCGGGCGGAGGCGCAGCCGGACTTCAGCAGCGACCGGGGACAAGCCGGACCCGGCGCCATGCCGCGCCCGGCCTCCCAGACGGGTTTCGCGCGGCTCCGGGATGTGGCCGCGCCGACCGCCTGCTGCTTTCCCCAGACCCTCTGAAGAGGAGCCTGAAGTGTCCGCGGAGCGGGTCCGCCCGGCGCCGTTGGCTGTGCGCGTCGGCCAATGGCTTTCCACTCGGCAAGGGCTGTCGTGGCTCATCTCACTGCTGGCCCACGGCCGGGCGATCATGCTGGTGCTGTTTTTCTGCATCGTCATTATCCGGTCGAATCCGCCAACACAAAATTTCTCCGTCCGGCGGGCCCTGGGCAAGAAAGTGATTGGCGGCTCGACACCTTCAAGCCCAAACTCTTCATGGACCTGAGCTTGCTCGAATACTCAGCGGTGAATGACTGGGGGCACAGGCCTCTCGCCTGTGAGGGCGTCTGCCTTGCGGCCGGACGTTGTCGTGGTCCTGTCGGACGGCCGGTCCCACATCAAGGTGCTCGCGATGCTGCGCCACCTTCAGGCCGGAAGGGAAAATCCAGCAAAAATTATCGCGGTCGGGTACGGTCGGGATTTCGTCGGGAAAAGCCTGGGGGAGCAGGCCGGCCAGAAGATCGGGCGGTTCTTCCGCCGGAGTCAGGAATGGGCCGCCCGGCGGGCCTGATGTAAGGCCCGTTTTTGGGGCCGGTTACGAATCTTGGTCCGCTCGCTCGGCCGGGATGCGGGCGGCGGCGGGCGTTGCCCGCCGCCCCGGCGGCCCCAAGCCTGCCCGGGCGGGCGGACCGCGGGCGGCTGGAATCTCAATTTGGCCGGGCCTATAAGTGGTCTTAGGGGGGTAAGTATCCGATAGAATTAGATAAACCAGTTTGACGGTGTGGCCGGGCACTGGTTGGCCGGCTTGCCGCGGTCAAAACCGGGACGGTCTGAGGGGGATTGGCCCGGCGAAGGATAACGGAATGCTCGTGCTGTCCAGACAACGTGACGAAAGCATCATGATCGGGGACGACGTCGAGATCACCATCGTGGATATCCGCGGTGACAAGGTTCGCCTGGGGATATCGGCGCCCCCTCATATTGCCGTGCACCGCAAAGAGGTGTACGAGGCCATTCGTCGGGAGAAAGAGGCCTCTGGGGACTACGTCGAGGGGAAGCGCCCGGTGGTGGAGTCGCTGGCCAACCGCAAGGCGAAGGCTTCGCGCGAAGGTGGTCAAAAAGGCAAGTAGCCCGTGGCCCCGGAAGCAGGTGGTTTTTCTCAGGCGATGGCTTCGTGCGAGATGGGGGACGCGGGAGCCTCGGCAGGATCTCCGGCGGCTTTGTGAGCCCTTCGCAGTTGCCTCATGTTCATGATCTCTTCCAGGATGGCCACGCAGTCCGGGTCGAAGCCGGCCGGGCTGCACCGGCGCAGCTCATGTAACGCCTCGATCGACGGCAGCGCCGGCCGGTGAGGCCGGTCGTGCGTCATCGCGTCATAGGCGTCCGCCACCGCCAGGATCCGCCCCGTGAGGGGAATGTCCTGGCCCTTCAGCTCGCAGGGATATCCCGTGCCGTTCATCCGCTCGTGGTGGTGCCGCACCGCCGGCAGGACCTCGGCCAGGAAGCTCAGCGGCTCCAGGATCCGATACGACACCTCCGCGTGCCTCTGAACGGTCTGATACTCCGCCGCGCCCAGCCGGGAGGGCTTGTTCAGGATGCGGTCGGGCACGGCCATCAGGCCGATGTCGTGGACCTGCGCGGCCAGGCCCAGCAGCCGGCACTGCCTTGGGTCCAGGCCCATCTGCTCGCCTATCCGCCGGGCGAGGTAGCCCACGCGTTTGCTCCGCCCGCGGGTGTATGGCTCGCGGTCTTCGATGGCCGCCATCATCCGCCGGAGGACCTTGAAGTAGTGTCGCTCGGCCCGCATGGCCGCCCGGTAGGTTTGGCGATGCTCCTGATGGAGCTTGCGGACGGCCCGGCTGACCTGGAGCATGGCCGAGGCCGCCACCAGAAGGATGATCGCCCCCAGGACCGCCACGCTGAGCGTGCGCTCCTGGAGGACCATGGCGTAGGCCGCCAGGGCGATGGCCATCGCCGATATGCCCACCGCCCGGATAATCTCACCCGTCCCCGCAATGAACTTGATCCTGCCGGACACCTGCCCTGTGCCTCCTCCCAGCCCGCTGTGGGCTTCTTCACACAGCCTACAATCTGGTCGGCACTTGCGCGCGGTCGTCTGACTGATTTTTCCCCTGGGCCCGCGGGCAGGCGGGTGGGACTGCCAGCCCTGGCTGGAAGGACACTCGGCCGCCCGATGCCTCCTGCCCGGTGCCCGGCTGTTACCCGTCGTACCGGCCGAAGTGCTGAATGGCCGACATAATCAGCCGCATCCCCGTCAGCCGGGAGCCGTTGTTGATCGAGCCGGCCGTGGTGAACAGCAGCCCGCGCTTCTGCCTGGCCATGTCGTAATCCCGGAGGAACTCCGCCACGATGCCTTCCTCGTGGTTGCGGCTGAAGGTGAAGGGGGCGAGCTGGCCCATGATGACCGCATCAGGGCAGTGCCGGCGGATGTGGTCCACCATGACCGTCGGGCCGAAGTTGGTGTCGGTCAGGTTCAGCCGGCCGAGGACCGGCACGATGTGGCCCATGGCCGAATCGCTGTGCTGGCCGCGCCGGTCGCCCGGATCCGGGCTGTAGCGATCGAAGATGCCCTTCAGGATGGGATAGCCGAAAAACTCGTACATCCGGGGCGTCAGCAGGGCGCAGTTGTCGTCGGCAAAGCCGAACCCGTGCGGGGCGGTCTGCGGCGTGTAGCCGGCCTCCTCGTCCAGCACGCGGGCGATTTCCAGCATGGCCCGCAGGATGGCGTCGCGGAAGCGCCCGGCCAGGTCCGGGTTGTCCAGGATGAGGAAGATGAGGTTCTCCACCCCGTAGATGGAGGTGGCGAAGGTCACCGGCCCGCGCTGGGAGCGGTACAGCTTCGGCTTGACGCCCGCCGGCTCCAGCCGGGCCTTCTGCTCCTCCCAGTCGGCCGGCAGGATGGTGCCGCGGACGTCGCCGGCCTCGACCCGGTCCAGCAGGGCCTTCAGCTCCTCCTCACTGTGGGCCGTCGGCATCAGCCACCACGAGCCGGCGTGCCATTCGCGCCGGCCCTCGAAGACCTCCTCCAGCCCGCCGACCCCGTGGTATTGGCTGGCCGGGTCGCCCGGCTGTTCGCTCAGCAGCCGCCGCCCGACGATCTTCTCGGCCTTGTCGTTGTAGGCCCGGTTCAGCTCCAGCCGCCAGGGCTGGTCGTGCTGGTAGCGCCATGGGTCTTCCTGCACGCCCAGCTCGTCGAAGACACACTCCCCGCTCATCATGATCCCCAGCGGCACCTGGGGGATGTCCCTGCCGAAGGGGTCGGCCCGGGCGGTTTCCTGATCGGCCCAGAAGCGCTCGATGTCCACCGGCGCCAGCCCGCCGGCCGAGCGCGTGCGGTCCAGCAGCCA
>Ga0111187_1060_pt1 | contig 12178 bp, 7 predicted proteins | sample DeeMarSWOR324_28_FD_80242 | JGI IMG/M metagenome (GOLD analysis project Ga0111187, IMG submission 80242) | Phycisphaerae bacterium SM23_33 | reverse complement strand
CCCGCCGGCGGGGCTGTTCTGCACGCAGCCCGGCGCCAGCGTGGGGATGGTGCCGGGGTGGGTCGAGTCGTACCAGTAGTTCTCGTCGTAGGTGAAGGTCTCCGGCCGCGTGCCCGAGCTGATGTTCTGGATGCCGCCACCCGGCTGGTAGAAGGCGCCGTACTTGACCAGGTTGCGGTCGAAGTGGCTGAAGGCGGCCTCGTAGGGCCCGCCTGCGTCCAGGATGCGCATCACCCATTTTTCCGGATCGACGAGGGTGTTGTAGGCGAACGTACAGTTGGTGGAGGATTCATACGACACGGCCGCCTCGCCCAGATGGAAGGTGTTGCCCATGGCGACCAGGTCGTAGGCCTCCCAGCCGGAAGAGCCGCCCGAGCCGCCGAACTTCTGGGCCCGGCTGCTGCCGTCCTCGAACCGGTTCTTGTAGAAGCCCGCCTCGTAGGCGTAGTTGCCCTTGGACTGGAAGCCGTTGGCGCCGGCCCCGATGGGCAGGGTCGGGTAGGCGATGGTGTTCCTCATGTACAGGCTGTTGTGGTTGTTCATGATGTCAACGGCCGAGCCGCCGTCGCCCCATTCATCCACAGTGCAGTTGTACATGAGGATGTTGTTGGAGCTGGCGAACTTGACGCCGTCGGAGTTGCCGGCGACGGTGATCTCGCCGGAATGGCTGTTCTTGAGGATCATGTGGTGGGATTGGGCGAACTCGATATTGTTTCCGTCGCCGGTAATCGTCCCGGCGCCCTGGCCGACGATGCCGTCCACAAGGATGTAGGAGCTGTTAATGAGCGTGAAACATGCGTACGTGCCGGACTCGAAGACCGGGCGGTTGTTGGGGTCCAGGGCGACCACCTCGAGCAGGCTGTCCGCCGTGCCGTGGACCCCGTCGACGTACAGCCGGCTGTCGTAGTCGCCGGGCGCCACGTAGATCCGATCGCCGGGTGACGCGGCGTACAGGGCGTTCCGCAACTGGTCCACGGTGTAAACCGTCTGGTCCGCGGCCAGGTCCGCCCTGGCCCCAGTCAGGACCGCCGTAGTCACCGCCGTCAGGAGTGCAATCCTCTTCACCGTGCGGCCCTCCAGAAAGATGGCGGCAGCGAATTCCACCGAGGTGCTGCCGCCCATGCCTCCGCTCGCGCCGAATCCATTCTACCACGATTTCGGGCGGCGGGGCTGGGGCAGGAAAATGGGGCTTCCACAGCCTCCGGGTCGTGGGTATTGTCTTGCCGAGGCTCAGGCTGAGGGCGGGATGTGGCGAACTTGTCCCAGGCGACGGCATCTCGGAGGTGGGGACCGTGACGCGGAATCGCACACTACGGCAAGGCCGGCTTGTTTTGACGGCATGGCCTTCGGCGTTTCTGGCGGCCTTGGCATCCGTCGCGCCTGTCGTTGTCGCCGGACAGGCCCAGGTCGAGCCGGGGTTCGAAAAGGGAAGGTTTCAGGAGCTGGCCGGGCCCATCGGCAGGCTGCTCAAGCTCACCTGGGAAGGCAAGGCCCTGCGATTGGACCGCGGACACTGGGAGCAGGCCTTCAAGGGCAAGACCGGCCAGCAGGCGCTGACGGCGCTGGAGAGGGAGCTGACCGAACACGACGGCCTTGACCGGGATCGGGCGGCCCGACTGGCCCAGCGACTCTTGAGCTTGCCGCCGGCGGAGATGGCCTTTGAAAGGCTCAAGGCAATCGTGGGCTACGGTTCCAGCAGCAGCTCCACCGGCAGCAGCGGGCGCAAGCAGGAGTTCAGCGGCAGAGGCCTGGCGGCGCGGATGCAGCTTTCGGGAGAGTCTTTCAGGGTCCTGCTGGAGGAGGAAGAGGCCCCCGGCAGGACCCTGATCCTCCGCGACGACGGGTTGGGGGACGTGCAGATCGTCCTTGCCGACGCGAAGGGCAGGCTCCTGCTGGCCGTCAACCAGAGCAGTGAGGGGCAGTTTCGCGTCGCCCACATCGCCGGCGGGGAGGTCTTCGCGGAGGGCGCGGCCTCTTTCGAGGATTTCCACGCGAGGCATCGCCGGTACGTGGAGAAACGGCTGTTTCCGCTGCTGAAGCACGTGGGCGTGGTGCTGCCGTGGACCCGGTACGCCCCGCAGGTGAGGCGAGCGGTGCTGGACAAGATCCGCCGGCCGCTTACGCCCGGGCAGATCGAACTGGCCAGGAAGCTGATCAGGCAGTTGAACGACGACTCCTTCAAGAAGCGCGAGGAGGCCACCAAGGCGCTGTCGGCGAACTTTGGCCGCTATCGTGACCTCATCGAGCAGGCCGCGAAGGAGCCGACCCTCTCTCCCGAAGCGGCCTCGCGACTGGGCAAGATCGTCGCGGAGAATTCCGACCGGGACCAGGTGGACCAGTTCATCGCCGCCCGGAAGCTCACCGAGGACGTCGGCTACCTCGTGTATCTGATGCAGGAGGTCGAGGAAGGCGAGCGGGCCGAGGTGGCGCGGGCGCTGAAGGACCTAACCGGACAGAGGCTCGGCCCCGACCCGGCCGCATGGAGGAAGTGGTGGTCGGCGAATCGTTCCGCGGATCAGGCCTCGGACAAGCGGAAGTAACGCCGCCCAGGGCCAGCAGAGACAGCGGCGCCGGCCTGCCCGCCGAGGCGCGGGGTCACCCCTGTGATCGCCGGTCGTGCCGGCGCCGGGCGACGACACAGAGCCCAAGAATCAGTAGTGCCGCGGAGGCGGGTTCCGGGACGCTTGAGCTTCCGGCCTCCGGGAGCGTGGGCCCGGTGTAGTTCCAATCCACGAAGGTCAGGTCCCAGAAGTCCACGTCGCCGTCGGCGTTCATGTCAGCCCAGAAATTGTACTTCGCGTCGCCGATGCGAGTTCCATAGGCCACCCCCACGATGCTGACGTCGAAGATGTCCACGTCGCCGTCCAGGTCGCAATCACCGGGGACCCACGGGCGGTACACCATGAGGGGATTGCCGACGACGGTGTTCACGAAGGACAGTTGGGCGGTGGCGCTCCAGGCCGCCTCGGCCCAGGTGAAGCCGTTCAGCAGCCTTGCGAAAAGGACGTCTTCATTCGTGACGCCCAGGGAGCTGGCGCCCGGCTCCTGGACGTGGCCGGTGCCGACGGTTCCCCCGCGGGCGATCCACTGGGCCACCAGGCCTTGTCCCTTGGGGCTGGGGATGCTGTTGTCGCCCTGGAAGGTATAGGCGTTGAAGCTTTCCCAGGTGTGGAAGACCGCCCCCGGGGCGAAGGGGAAGGCCAGTCCATAATCGGCGTCTCGGATATAGCTCTCGCTCACGCCGCCGTGGACGCCGTGGCTGACATATCCCAGCACGGGTGCGGGGGCATCGCGAACGAACGCGTCAGTGCCGTCGTAGACATGCGGCTGGTTGCCGGGGACCAGCACCTTGTCGCGCAGCAGCTCCATCCTGTCGATGCGGCCCGGGTGATCGTCCAGGACGAAGAGACATCCCGGCCTTCCGATCACGGCCTTCTGCGACCGGCCGATGCTGGCGATGACGTCTTCGGCGGAGAACCCGTCCAGCCTGGTGGCCAAACGCGTGCCGTAGGTGGTGTGCGCGAACGGCTGCGCCCGGCCGTAGTAGGGGTTGATGGCCAGGGGGTTCAGGATCCCCTGGTCGCCCATGCCGGCTTGGGAGCTGATGCTATCGATCCGCGCCAGCTCGCTTTCGAGGCTGGAATACCGATTCCACCCGGGCAGGGGCCCGGGGCTGGGGTTGTCGATCCGCAGCGGCAGGCCCTTGGTGGTCACGATGCAGTCGATCGAGTCGGTCAGGGCGCCCAGCACCTGCGGCCGGATCTGGTTCAAGTACACCTCCGCGGAGATCTGCTCGGTGGTGGGGACGTCGTCCAGCGCGAGCATCTGCACTCCCGGGTAAAGCTGGGCGTAGTAGGAAGCGATCTGCGTTCCCTCCGGGCTGGCCGCGTTGTAGAGCACCAGGACGTTGGAGTCATCAAGGCCGAGCGAAAGCGATGGTATCCCCAGAACGAGCCCGAATGCACAGATCGCGCCGCTAAGCGCTGTCACCCGCCTCGATGTCATGTGGGAGCCTCCGGCCAGGAATCAAGTCACGCTGGAACCGGCAGGCTAATCTAGTTATTGTTCCTGTTATTGTTCGTGCAAACGCGACCCCCCACCTTTTCTGAACTGAGCGAGAGCCTACGTGCGACGCCGCCGTCGAGCCGCCACCAGAACCGCCCCTGCCGCGAGCAGCGACAGGGCGGCCGGCTCCGGCAGCGGGCTGGGCAGGTACTCGGTAGCGGCCAGGGCGTAGCTTCCCGACACCGTGGCCGTGTCCAGCTCCGGGCCGAAGCGGCTGGTGAACAGCAGCACGTCGCTGACCGAAGGGTGGCTCAACGTCGGGTCGTTGAAGTTCCAGCCGGCGGTTTGGGGGCCCAGACCCCAAGTGTTGGGGTTCTGCCCCGCCCCGTCGATGAAGCCTATGTTGGCGGCCTGCTCGTCGGTGTCCAGGCCCACGCTGAAGCGCTCCACGTAACCCGGCGAGGGGGACGGATGCGGGTCGAGATCGTTAAAGATCTCGTAGGCATAGACGTAATGCGCCCCCCCGCTGGGGTCGAGCCCTGGGTAGGACCGTTCAAACTGTCCCGGCGCATACACGCAGAACTCGATGTCCACGGCGATGGCGTTGATCGGCTGGGAGAGATATGCGCGGCGGCCCTGCCAGTCGCCTCCCATGCCGTTGGGGTCGTCCATGAGCGCGCCCACTGCCTGAGCGCCCAGAAACAGTGATAGTGCCACCGCCCCTGCGACGAAACGTGCTGTCCGCATCTTCGTACTCCCTCACTTTGTCAACGGCGCTTCCTGCGCCAAGCTCCCGGGCGCCGCAAAGCAACGCCGCCCGCGGCGCCCTTATTTGCCCCTCACATACCGTCTGGCTCCGCAGGCCGGGGCTCACCGAGCCTCGGCGTGCGAGGAATCTATCACCACCGGCCACGCACTGCGGGCCGTTGTAGTCAACCTTTCTGCGGCCGCTGACCGACTACCGCCTGCGACGGCGGACTGCCGCGACGAATCCCAAGACCAGCAAGCCCATCATGCCGGGCTCGGGGATCAAGTCGGAGGGGGACGGCACATAATCCGACGCGGCCTGGCCGCTGTTGTGGACCGTTCCGACCCACCACAGCGGGGCGTTTATGCTCGAGTAGACCAGGCCGTCGCTGTGCGTTTCCAGGGGGTTCGCGTCGAGCCACTCCCAGTTGGCTGCGTCGAGAGTGGGGGCCGCCCCGGTAAAGAACGAGGCATCTGGAGCATGGCCGCCGGCCTGACCCAGGCCGGGATCATCCCCGATGTTGTTGGCCTCGTTGCTCTCGAGCATTCCCACGGAAAACTTCATCACCGGGGCCGTGCCGGTCACGTACACCTGGTAGGCGTAGACGAACTCGCCGGGCGTGGGCGTGTAATCGGTGCCCGGGTAGTCGGTCCACCAGTAGACGCAGTAGTCCACGTCCGCCTTCAGCTCGCCCGCGGCGCTTTCGACGCTGACGGAACCGCACCAGGTGGTTCCCTTGTAGCTCCAGGCGTTGGGATCGGTGGCCAGAGGCCCTGCGAGCGCCGAACCGCAAGCAAAGACTGTCAGCATGGCCAAGATTGCCGCTGTCCGCATGTTTCCCTCTCCTTCTCCAGATTGCCCTCTCGTTGAAGATGCCCCTCCGGTGGCTGGAGTCAGCGGCCAGCCAAAGTTCCGTTGGCATCCGGCTTGCGGCTTCGTGCAGACGAACCCGCACACACAACTGCGAACTCGCAACTGGGAACTTGGCCGGTGCGGCCTGGGACAGACACGGCGGAGCGAACGTCCGCTCTGCCCCTCGGAAGATAGCTCTCCCGCTCCCTGTGGAAGCTAGAGCTATAGTGAGTATAGGGCAGAAGGCGATTCTGTCAAGACAAAAAGACGCAAAAATCTTGCAGCCCACGAAATTGGGGCGGCGAGGTTCAGCCGGGCCGGCGGCGGCGCCTCCCCAACAGGGCCGCCAGCCCGGTCAGGAGAAGAACCGCGGTGCAAGGCTCCGGGACCCTGGTCAGGAGCAGCCTGCCCGTGTTCACGGACCCCGGGGGGTCACTCCGGCTGCCGAAGATGATGCTTCCGGTCTGCTCTTCGGGCTGGTTGTAGGCCCCGACCTGGCCGTAGAACTCCAGCAGCGACATTTCACCCATCGCCCAATCGCCCTGGATCTCCAGCACGACGTGCAGGAACTCCACGGGTATGCCGCCGGTCCCCAGGCCGTCGCCATACGTCTGCAGGTCACACCTGGCAACGGCCTCGAACGTCGTGTCCGTCATGTCCACCGAGCCCTGGAAGACAGCGAATTCGTCGTAGACCCACGTATCCTCGGCCATTAAGTACTCAGATCCGCCGGTGCCTTGGTAGTTGGCCGCATCGGTCTCCGTGTCGACATGGAAAGTGCCGAAAGCCCGGACGTCGTGGATGTGCAGGCGGGTGGGGTCCAGAACCCGAATGCCCAGGTCGCCCGTGAGGAAATCAGCCCCGGAAAAGCCCTGATTCGAGGCGCCGTCGGTCGAGGCCAGGATAATGATCTCCACCAGGCTGCCAGGGCCCCAATCCCCTTCCGGAGGGGTTGCAGGGCTGACCTCGAGCGTGACGAAGACGGGATCCGCTGCAGCCGGCGAGCAACTGAAAGCAACCATTACGACCAGAGCCAGAGCCTGCGAGCTCCCCTTTGAGCCCTTCATAGCGAGACTCCTTGACTATGGGCCACTTGTACTTGCCATAGACAAGGTAACGAGCAACGAGCACCGCTACCCTGAGTAAGGTTCCTCGGCCTTCCAGCCCAACAGCGGCCTGAAGCGCGGAAAAGAAACCTCCGTTGCCTCCGTGCGACGCTATATTCTGCCACAGAATCCCGAATTTGGCAAGCGCAATTTTCCATGTAATTGCAGGACAAGAGCTTAGTGAATTCTCCGTGTGCCCGGAAACAGAGCCATTTTGGACGCTTACGGCGATTCCGTGCCGTCGCGCGGGAGTGGCGAATTTCTCGCAAGTTATGCCGCGGCCCGGCCTGTCCGGCTGCCGGGGGGGCTGGCCGGCTACTGGCGTTCGATGACGAAGCGGTTCCTGCCCTTGGTGACGATTACCTGTCTCAACGTCACCAGGCCCCACTTGTCCGCGGCCGCGTCGCCGGATTGAACGACCTCGCCCGTCTCCAGGGAGGTGTTGGTCCACTTGAACTTCTGGCCGGGCTTGGGCTTGAGCTGCCGGCAATGGCGGGGGGTCAGGTCCACGCTGCAGCTGTCCCCGAAGCAGTCCCTGGTCAGATACACGGTCATGGCCCAGCGGTCCTTCTCGTCCAGGACGGTCTGGGAGTCCCAGAACAGGAAGCCGTTGATCTGTCCCCAGGGGTCGCCGTCGGCGGGGTCGCCGTTGCCGGGGCTGGCGTCCAGCGAACAGTTGCTCAAGGCCGGAACACTGCCGGTCCAGCTCATGTTCTGCAGGCCGTCGCGGATCTCCCGGCTGATGACGCCGCCGCCCCAGTGGGCCACGTGCGGTTGCCGGGCCTCGCGCAGGGCGGCCAGGCCTCTGGCGTCGTCCTGCCAGCCGTACTCCACGGCGTGGCCGCTCTCCTTCCCGCCCACGTCGTGCACCCAGAAGGGAATGTCCTTGCCCGGGTCCTGGGCCAGGTACCAGGCAATGTTGAACACGTCCCAGGCCCGGTGCCCGTCCACGGTCCGGGAAAGCTCCGGCGGGCCCAGCCGCCCGAAAAGCGAACCGTAGGCCGGGTTCCACTTCTGGTCGTAGTCCACCTCGTACGGGCCGAACCACAGGATCGGGAACAGCTCCGGATGGCGGATGCCGTAGTGCGAGCCCACGTGGCTGGTGATCCGCGACCTGTCGACCTTCCATCTTCCCAGGGCCCATTCGATCATCCGGGTGACGTAGCGGTCGGAAAAGTAGTCCACGCGGGACTGCTCGAAGCTGCGCAGGGTGGCTCGGCCCTCGTGATAGCACAGGTCGCCGCCGTAGCTGATGTCCTGCTCGATGTGCAGGTAGGCCGATTGGATGTTGTCCACCTTCCACCCGGGGCCCATGCCCGCGTGGGTGCCGACGAACATCGGCCCGGGCGGCTGGTAGGGGTCGGGGATGGCCATCACCACGCGGCGGGGGCGGTTGTCGGGCAGGTTGGCAAAGGGCGGGGCCAGCCAGTAGGCGTACCAGTGCTCGGTGGCGCTGGCGTTGCCGTAGCGGGTCTTGTTGACGGTGACGAACTGGAGGACCGGCTGGGGTCCGGCGGGCGCTTCCGCCACGGCCTCTGCCGTGCTGTTGGCGTCGGTGATCCGGGCGGCGTTTTCGGTGCCGTCCTGGACGGCCGTCACGGCGTAGTAGAAGTTCCCGCCGGCCTTGGGGGTGTGCACGTAATAGGCCTCGCCCGGCAGCACCGGCTTGCCCTCGGCCACCGACCAGGTGGGCAGGATCGAGTCGCCGTGCTCGCGGGGGGCGTAGTACTCGCCGTGGGAATCAATGTTGATGAAGCCGTCCTGATAGGCGCACAGGGCGTCCACCTCACCGAGTAGTTCGGCCTCCTGGAGGTTGGCGGCCGTGATCCGCTGACTGTGGCGGTAGACGCGATAGGACACGGTGGGCACCTCGCGGAGGCGGACGAAGGGCGGCATGGCCCGGGCCCACTGCCCGATGGGCTTGTCGCGGACCGCCAGCCCCTGGAGGTCGCGGAGGGTCTTCAGTCTGACCGCGGCGGCCCGCGGGTAACCCTTGACGCTTTCGCCGGGCGCGTCGGCCACCTCCGTCGCCCGCCCGGACATCCTCGTCATCCACAGGATCTCCTTGGCCGGCGGGCGGAAAGCGGGCAGCTCCTTCCAGACCAGGAACGTCTGCCCGTCGTGGTGGATGGCCCGCAGCCCCTCCACCTGGGGCGGCAGGTCCTGTGCCTTGCCGTCATAGCGGATCGCGAGCCAGCAGCCGGTGAGAGACCCGGGGAAGGAGACGGCGGCAAGGCCCGCATTTCTCGCCGGCGCCGCCGCCCAGCGCCGGACGGCCTCGGTGGCGTTGAAGCTGCGGTACAGCGGCGCCTCCAGCTCCAGCGGCTGGCCGGCATAGCTGCACTTCCCGTCCGGGCCGACCTTGTCCACGGCGAGGATTTGGATGGGCTGGCGCGGCTGCCCGCCGGGGCAGAACAGTGACGCGTGGTGCACCTTGGCCTTTGCCGGCAGGGCGGACAGGTCGAAGACCACCCGCGGGACCGCGCCGGTCGAAACGACCTCCAGCGTCCCCGGATGCGTGTACTTGCCCTTCCCGCCCCAGGTTTCGCTGACCGGCTCCGCGCGGGCGCCGGTTGCTGCGAAGGAGCAGACCGCCCAGATCCATACGGCGTTTTTCATCGTCGGTCTCTCTGTTTTCTGGAGGCGTGCCTCAGTGAACTGAGCACGCCAATGTCGGCTTCACTTTCCATCTCACTGTCCTGCGGTCCGTCGGTCTCACGGTCCCACCGTCTCACGGTCGGTCGGTCTCACGGTCGAACGATCAGGCGCGATCCCTCGCGCGGGATCGGCACGCCCTTGATGGTGAACAGGCCCCTCCTGCCGGCAGTGACCTTGCCCTGCTCGACGACCTCGCCGGCCGCGTTGCGAATCTCGTAGGTGTAGGCCCACTCCGGCCGGATGCGGAAGTTCTGCACGCGGCGCAGGGTCACGTCGGCGTGAGGGTTCCTCACACCGCGGCTGCCGTCCCAGAACAGTGTGATCTCGATCCTCGTGGGGCTGTCCACGACGTCGTCGGTCTTCCAGCGGCAGCCGGTGTTGAGCTCGCCCCACCAGCGCTTGATGCCGTCGGAGACCACCAGCTCGCCGGAGGGCTCCCTGGGCGTCTCCCACAGCGCCGGGCAGCCGGGGCCCCAGAAGGCGGGCATGAGCTGGTCGCGCCGGATGTCCTGGCGGATCATGCCGCTCCAGGTGCCGGTGCGGCTGACGGGCAGCAGTGTGCCGCCGCCGTAGACCCCGTAGCGGGCCATGACGGGCTGACCCTTATCCAGCATGGCCACGAAAAAGTCCCGCATGGGCTGGAGCATGCCGTGCCCGGTGACGGACACCAGCGGCAGGTGGACGTCATCCGGCAGCCCCGAGACGATCTTCGTCAGGTTCAGCTCGTCCCAGACCTTCTTGCCCGTGTCGGTCTGGAGGCCCCAGGCCACCTTGCCCCAGATGGACTCCATCTCGGCCGGCATGGCTCCGGCCCGTTTGACGCGGGTCAGCGCCTCGATTTCGCCAGCGTAGTCGGCCAGGCCGTAGCCCGACAGCACCAGGTTGAAGACCTCCGGGTGGCGGATGCCCAGGTGCAGGGCCCCGCCGCCGGCGGCCCCACCCGCGCAGCCCGTGGCCAGGATGCGATTGCGGTCGAGGCTGCAACCGCGTTCTTTCGCGGCGGGAGACCATTCCGCCGGGCGGGTTTTGGCGGCCCAGTCAATGAACGCCAGCAGCCGGCGCTCCGTGTAATTGTGGATCCGCCCCTGGCGGAACGACCTCAGCGTGCCCAGCGACTCGTGATAGCCGTACCACCAGGTCTTGACGGGGAAGTCGTGCGGGGTGAGGACGATGCTGTCCTGCTCGATGCGGTACTGCGTCCGGTAGTAGCTGCGCCCGTCGCGGTGCAGGCTCAGCTCAACCGGGGCGGGCTCCGCCGGCTTCTCCGGAATGCCCACCGACCAGTTGTAGTACTGCGAAGGCACGTTCACGTAGGGCGGGGCCACCCAGCGGACGTAGTGCAGGCGCTTCTCCTTGTAGTTGAAGTACGGCTTGGGCGGGAAGACCTTCTGAAGCACCGGCACCCCTTCGCCCTTCAGCTCCGTCACGGGCTCGGCCGGGGAGTTGCTCTCCGAGATGTCCGCGGTGTTTTCCACGCCGTCAACGCTGCTGACCACGGCGTAGTGGGCCGGGCCCTCCGCATCCGGGGTGTGGACGTACAGTCCCGTGCCGCGCGGCAGGGGCTCGCCGCCGTCCTGAATCACCAGCCGCTCCATCAGGCAGTCCACACCGTACTTGCCTTCCACGCTTGCCCCGACGAAGGGGTTCCACTGGTGGTGGTTCAGGGCGTACTGGTTGCCCAGGGCGTCGTCGATGGGCTTGTCCACGTTCCGGCCGTTGACGTTCCAGCCCGACAGCGGGGCGACGACGGCGATCCGCTCGGCTTCGTGGAAACTCTCCGCCGTAATGGGCTTGCCGGAGCGGTACACGCAGTAGCGCAGGCGGCGCGTCTTGTCCAGGCTGCCCAGGATCTCCCGCAGCCGGCCCCAGCGGACCTCGTCGGTGCCCACGGGGTTTTCGATTTCCTTCCAGGTGATGAACGTCTGGCCGGCGCGGTGGAAGGCCCGCGCGCCGGTGACCTGCTGCGGCACGGCCTTGGGCTCGCCCTGGTAGGCCACGTCCAGGCAGGTGGCGGGCAGCTCGATGAGCGGGCAGGCCTTGATGAAGAACCCCCCGTTGGGTTTGCCCGCCGCCCACTGCCGCACCGCCTCGGTGGCGTCGAACCGGTCGAACCACGGGCTGCGGAGCTGGAGCGGCTTGTCGGCCGCCGCTGGCTTGCCGCCGGCCTGGAAATCCGAGAACAGGGGGTAGATCTCGATGTCAATCGTGGCCTCGTCGTCGCCGCCCGTGATCGGCCGCGTGCGGAAGACCAGCAGGTCCGCCCGGTAGACCTGGGTGCCCTTGGGCAAGCTCGACAGGTCGAACCGCACGACGCCCTCGCCCGCGCCCTCGGCCACGGGCAGGATCGTCACCGCTTCCTTTGCCGCCGGCTTTTCCCTATCCGGCTCGGCCGGCGGGTCGGAGAACAGCAGGGGCGGGCACATGGCTGTCGCCGGACAGCGTGGGCGACCAGGCCGATTCCTGCCAGGCCCCCTCCACGTGGCGGTTGCGGTTGAAGTTGGCCGCCCAGGCCGAGGGCGACTTGCCCTCGCCGATCAACTTGTCCAGCGGGATCGCCAGTTCCGCCGTCCACTCGCCCTTTGCCTTCGCCACCGCCGCCCGAAAACCTGAGTTCCAGGTCGCGTCCTTGGCCTTCCCGTCGTACGTGCTGCCGGCGGCGTTGACCCCGAAATGGAAATACGTCCCGCCGAAGCCCAGGAACATTTCGACCGAATCGTCCGACCAGATCTCGCCGTCGTGGCTGCGGCGGGCGGCGCGGATCTTGTCGCCGGCCGGCTCCACGCAGCGGAAGGCGACGTACAGGTTGGCC
>Ga0111187_1100_pt1 | contig 12191 bp, 7 predicted proteins | sample DeeMarSWOR324_28_FD_80242 | JGI IMG/M metagenome (GOLD analysis project Ga0111187, IMG submission 80242) | Phycisphaerae bacterium SM23_33 | reverse complement strand
GCCGTTGACGGCGATGCCGATCAGGCCGGTGGGCGTGCTGGCATTGTTGAGGTGGATGGTGTCGCTGCCGGCCCCGGCGTCGATGACGAGGTTCTGCTTGTTGATGAACTCGATCGGCTCGAAGTTGTCCACGGTCACGCGGCCGCTGTTGGGTATGGTCTGGCCGGCGGTGTAGTTGATGGCGTTGTCCAGTTGGAGCAGACTGGCCAGCCCGGGGATGCTGGTGATGCTGAAGCTCAGCGACGGGACCATGGTGACAATCGGTTCGGTTTTCTCGAAGAAGATGGTCTGGACGCCGCTCGGGCCGACGATGATGCTCTCACCGGACCTGGGCCTGGCCCCCACGGCCAGCGTTTCGTCCGTCTGGGTGTCGCCGTCGGTCTGCTCCAGCCTGAGATCGTCGAAGCCGATCCCGGCGTCGTAGCGAATGCCCAGCGGGACGGTGATCAGGCCGTTGGAGCTGTCCACGATCAGCGTGTCGTTGCCTCCCAGACCGTTCACGTTGATCTGCTCGAAAGCCGACATCGGGTAGCTGGCCGTGGGCACCGCGCTGTTGAGGAAGACCAGCAGCATGGCGGGGTTGTCGCCGTCGCGCATGAGCTTGATCACGTCGTCCTGCCCGGCCACATCGGTGTCGCCGTCGATCTGGAGGACGCTGGGCGAGGCCAGGGCGGTGCTGGCGTTGGAGATGGTCCAGGCCCCGCGCCCGTACGTACCGGCCAGCAGGACGTCCACGGAGGCGTAGTAGCGCAGGTCCCTGGTGACGGCGTTGGGCATGTTCACGCCCACTTCCGCCCACACGGCGCCCGGGCCGGGATTCAGCGTGCGGTAGACCCCACCCAGGCCGCCGACCACGACCACGTCGTCGCCGGGGGCGGGGGTCGTCGTGATGACCTCAATGGTGCGAAGGTCGGGGCCCAGCTCAGCCAGGTCAGCGATGTTGCCGGAGATGTTCGTCCAGTCCGCCGCGCTGGCCCCGGCGTTGATGAAACTGAACACCCGGCCGGCATTGTCAACGACGTAACCTCTGCCCCAATCATCCGGGTCGAGAATGATGTCCCTGATATCGCTGCCGGGGTACGCCGGAAGCGTGATGAAGTCGGTCAGGTCCCCGTTGACGATCGCGGTCCGCAGCCGCAGCGTGGTGCCCGAGGCCACGTAAATCACCTCGGGATTGTCCACGCCGCCCAGCCGGCCGCCGTAAGCCATGGCGGTGACCTGGCCGATGGGGTTGTCGGGCCTCCACTCGTCCAGGTCGGGGTCGGGGCTGCCGTCGCCGTCGTCGTCCACGCCGTTGTTGGTCAGGTCGATCAGCCCGCCCAGGGCGGTGACGTTGTCCCCGTAGTTCGTGGACTCGTACAGGTACCTGGTGCCGATGAGCATGCGCGAGGGGTCCACGGCGTTCAGAAGGTACTGCTGGATGAACTGGATGGTGTTGTCGAACCGCCCGCTCAGCGTGCCGGGCCCGTTCATGGCCATGCCGCCGGTGCCGTCAACGATCAGCCCGACCCCCACCGAACCGGTCTGGGCGTTGGCCGCGTCGATGGTCCGCCGGACGAGCCCGCCGCAGGCGACCTGGTCGTTGTCGGCGCCCACCACCCCGCCGTCGCAGCCGGACATCCGGGGCCACGACCAGGCCCCCGGCGCTGGCTGGCGGGGCGTGCCGTTGTCCTGGTTGCCCCCGAAGATGGTCATGTTCAGGGTGTCCAGCGCCACGGAGTAGAACTCCACGGCCCGCATGTCTCCGTTGACCGATTCCCAGGACCAGGCGGCCGGGGTGTTGGGACTGACCAGGCGGTACAGCCCGCCGTCGTTGGCCTCCAGCAGGTCGTCGTTGGCGTCGAAGACGATGTCCCGGCTGTCCACGTGCTTGGTGCTGCCGTCGGGGGCCGAGATGACCGTCCAGGTGTCGTTGGCCGGTGTGGCATCGTCCATGACGATGCGATATCCGCCGCTGACGTCGCCGTCCATGAAGGCGACGTCGGGGTCGTTCGGATCGGCCGCAAAGGCGAAGTGCCACGCCCCCTGGCCGCTTGCCGGGACGTCGGGCATGTTCTGCACCTGCCGCCAGTTGGCGCCCTGGTCGGTGGAGCGGAAGAAGCCGATGACCCGCCGGGTGAAGGTGGTGGCGGGGCCGACGTTGTTCTGGAGGATCGCCGCGTACACCACGTTGTTGCCGGGGCTGTCATGGACGGACAGCTCGATGCGGACGCCCGGCAGGGCCCAGCTCAGGCTGGTGGCGCCCGAGCCGTTGACCTGCACCCAACTGGCGCCGCCGTCGTCGCTGCGGTAGATCCCTTCCGCGGGGATGGCGGCGTAGAAGCGCATGGCGTTGCCCGGGTCGCCCACCAGGTGCATGGCGTCCTCGTCGGGCAGGTTCAGCTCGCCGACCTCGTCCACCGTGCCGTCGGCGTCGTTGTCCAGCCCGTCGGCCGATCCGTCCGACCCGGAGACCCGCGTGAACGACAGGCCCCCGTCGGTGCTTCGATACACGCCGCCCTCGGGCGAAGCCACCAGCACCACCTGATCGGCCAGCGACGTGCCGATGGCGGTGGGCACGACGCTACGGATATCCAGGCCGACCAGGTCGTCCTGGCCGATCATGACCCAGGTGGTCCCGCCGTCGCTGGTGCGCGCCAGCCCGGCGTCGGGGCCGCCGTCCCAGGCGCCGGCGCTCCGCCGCCCGAACCCGGCGTAGAGGGTGTTGCAGGTCGGGTCCAGCGGGCTGTAGGCGATGGCGCTGATGGACAGCGAAGGAAGCTGGTCCGTCAGCGGCGTCCAGGTCGGGCTGGCGGCGGTGGCGTTGGTCGTCAGCCAGATCCCCCCGTTGACCGTCCCGACGATCAGCGTGTCCGGGTCGGTCGGGTGGGCGGCGATGGCCTCGACGGCCCCGCCGTCCTGGCGCTGGGGGGTGTTGTCAACCGGGCCGGGCCCCTGGTCGATCCAGTTGGGCACGCCCAGCAGGTTAACCGACAGCAGCAGGCGCGGCTCCAGCGGCTCCAGGACGGACTGCTGGCCGAGGCCGGCGAGATCCGGCTCGTGCTTGCCGCGGCGCCGGCCCTTGCGGCGGCGGGCGGCCTTGTGCGACAGGGCTCGGCTACGTTGGCGGGGGTCGGAAATGGCGGACATGGCTCGACTCCTTTGGGGATACCGAAGAGTATCTGTGCCAGAGCTCGGCACGACGGATTCGCGGTTCAACCTGGCTTTGGGGCGCCAGGCGGGTGGGCGGCGTCACCCAGGCCGAAGGGGCGACGCCATGTGTTGACGGCAGCGGCGGCTTGGCTTTGTGGACCTCAGCGCAGCCGGTGGCCGCCATGGCGTGCTTGAGGTGGGATTTACCCGACGGGTGGCAGCAGAACAGACAAGACAGTCGGCAAAAGCCCTTCCTTGCCATCGGATCTTCCCTATCCGTTTTGCCGCTGCGGCCCTGCGCACATGGTCGGACTGGAGGGGAAACCGGCAGGACTCCCGGCCGCCCTCAAGGATTCCATTCCGCCAAGTGCCTGAGTAGGACCTCCTTCGGTGCGATTCGTGCAACTGCCGAATTCTATGCACGAAGGGGAAGAATCCAAATCGCTGTCTCCCTTTTTGTTGCGCGCGCCTGCAGACGCCTGGCGAAGCCTTTCGGGACCTGCCCTGACATGAGCTTCGGCAAGCGGCTTACGGCCGGGGCATCGCGGAGAGCCGGTGATAAGTACCATGGCGAGGCGTCCGCGCGTCCGCCAGAGCTTGACCCAGTTGACGACCCCGCCGACCCACTGGCGGGTCCGGCCGGGGGAGGCAGGGGCGGCGGTTTGGAAATTGCCCGGGCGGGGTGGCCGCCCTATAATGTGGCGGCGAGGAAAGGGAAACCACAACCCGACAAGGCGGAGGCAGCGACATTCAACAATGGAAGAAGCCAAGACACTCAACGACCGGGTCAACGAGGTGATCGGGAAGATCCGCCCCATGATCCAGGCCGACGGCGGCGACATCGAGCTGGTCGGCATCGAGGACGACACCGGCAAGGTCTCCGTCCGGTTCCAGGGGGCGTGCAAGGGCTGTCCCATGGCGGCCATGACGCTGAAGATGGGCGTGGAGCGGCATCTGAAGGCCCAGGTGCCGGAGGTGACCGAGGTCGTGGCCGTGGACTGAAGAACCGTTAACTCGCGCGCCGGCCATGCTCGCCTGTGGCGAGGAAGCTCAAGCCGGCTGACGCCGCTGCCATAATGCCCCCGGCGGGGCCGACGCGCAGTTAAGCGGCCGCCCTTGACCCTCAAGGGCGGCCGTTTCTTTGCCGGCCGACCCGCGCGGGCCCGCCCGAAAACCCAGGCCCGCCGCGCCGCCCTCCGCGGCCGAATCGGTGAGATTTCGCGGAACTTCCGGGGGTGCTGAAGATTTAAGACACCATACGATTGTCCCGATGGGACCGTGCGCCCGCAGGGCGGCGGGACATCCACAAGGAGCCGATCTCAATGGCAAAAGCCCAGACCAGCAGCAGCGACGAAAGAGACATCCAGGCGGTCAAGCACCTGAACCAGGCCTACAAGAAGATGACCGAGATGCTGGGGAGGGTCATCGTGGGGCAGACGGAGGTCATCGAGCAGGTGCTCATCACCATGTTCTGCCGCGGCCACGCCCTGCTGGTGGGCGTGCCGGGGCTGGCCAAGACGCTGCTGGTGTCCACCACGGCGCAGGTGCTGCACCTGTCCTTCAAGCGGATCCAGTTCACGCCCGACCTGATGCCCTCGGACATCACCGGCACGGACGTGCTGGAGGAGGACCGCACCACGGGCAAGCGGGTCTTCCGGTTCGTGCACGGGCCGCTGTTCGCGAACATGATCCTGGCTGACGAGATCAACCGCACCCCGCCCAAGACCCAGGCGGCGCTGCTGGAGGCCATGCAGGAGCACCACGTCACCGTGGGCGAGCAGACGTATCCGCTGCCGGAGCCGTTCTTCGTGCTGGCCACCCAGAACCCCATCGAGCAGGAAGGCACGTATCCGCTGCCGGAGGCGCAGCTGGACCGCTTCATGTTCATGATCCTGGTGGACTACCCCCGCCCCCAGGAGGAGATCGACATCATGAAGCAGGTCACCAGCAGCTACCAGGCCCAATTGGAGGTGGCCCTGACCGGCGAGGAGATCCTGCAGCTTCAGGAGATCGTGCGCCGGGTGCCGGTGGCCGACCACGTGTACCAGTACGCCCGCGACCTGGCCCGGGCCTCCCGGCCGGCGGCGCCGGAGGCACCCGACTTCATCAACGAGCTGGTCAACTGGGGCGCCGGGCCGCGGGCGAGCATCTACATGATCCTGGCGGGCAAGGCCCGGGCCATCCTGCACGGGCGCTACCACGTGACCACCGAGGACGTGCGCGTGGCCGCCGCCCCGGTGCTGCGGCACCGCATCATCACCACCTTCAACGCCGAGGCCGCCGGGATCAGCAGCGACGAGATCGTCCGCCGGCTGCTGGCGGAGATCAAGCCGGCCGTGGAAGAGGCGGTGGCCTAGGCAAGCGGGCACGAGGGACGAGGCACGAGGGTGCCGATCAGCGATCGGAGGCTGGCATGCGGATTGGGGTATGCACGGCGCCGGAGAGCATGACGCGGGCGGTGGACGGGCTGGACTTCGTCGAGGGCACGGTGGCCAACCTGCTTTGCCCGAGGGAAGGCGAATCGGCCTTCGCCAAGCGGCTGGCGGCGGCCAGGGCCTGCCCCCTGCCGGTGCAGGCGGCCAACGTCCTGCTGCCGGGGGAGCTGAAGACCACCGGGCCGGAGGTGGACCCGGCCGCGGTGGACGCCTACATCGCGGTGGTCTGCCGCCGGGCCGGGCTGATGGGATTGAAGATCATCGTGTACGGCTCGGGCGGCAGCCGGCGGGTGCCGGAGGGCTTCGACCGCGCCGCCGCCGCCGACCAGATCGTCGGGCACCTCCAGCGCTGGGGCCCGATGGCGGCCGAGGCCGGCGTCACCTTCGTGCTGGAGCCGCTCAACCGGCAGGAGTGCAACATCGTGAACAGCGTGGGCGAGGGCGCCGAGCTGGTCCGCCGGGCCGATCACCCCAACGTCCGCCTGCTGGCCGACACCTACCACATGGCCAGGGACGGCGATCCGCCCCAGGCCATCCGCGCCGCCGGCGGGCTGATCGCCCACGCCCACTGCGCCGAGGCCGCCGGCCGCGTGCCCGTCGGCTTCGGCGGCGAGGACCACCGCCCGTACTTCCGGGCGCTGAAAGACGCCGGCTACGACGGCCGCATCGCCATCGAGGCCCAGTGGGAGGATTTCGAAACCCAACTGCCGCGGGCCCTGGCCCAGCTCCGCCGGCAGATCGAGGAAGCCTGAGGTGGGCAAGACCGACGGCCACGGACAGCCCGAATACATGCAGCTGCTGGACCCCGAGGCCCTGGGGAAGATCCACCGTCTGGAGCTGATCGCTCGTGGGGTGGTGGAAGGCTTCGTCTCCGGGCGGCACAAGAGCCCGTACAAGGGCTTCTCGGTGGAGTTCGCCGAGCACCGCGAGTACGTGCCCGGCGACAACATCCGCGACGTGGACTGGCGCGTCTGGGGCCGCTCCGACCGCTACTACATCAAGCAGTACATCGAGGAGACGAACCTGCGGGCCTTGATCCTGCTGGACGCCTCCGGCTCCATGGGCTACACCGGGCGGCGTTCGGCCCGGCACAACGGCGACCGGCTGAGCAAGTTCCGGTACGGGCAGTTCCTGGCCGCCTCGCTGGCGCACCTGATGATCCACCAGCAGGACGCCGTGGGCCTGGCCACCTTCGACACCGACACCCGACGCTACATCCCCCCACGCAGCCGGGCCTCCCACCTCAGGGTCATCCTCCAGGAGCTCGCCGCCTGCCGCCCCGGCGGCGAGACCTCGCTGGCCAAGATCTTCCACGACCTGGCCGAACGCATCCACCGCCGCGGGCTGGTCATCATCATCTCCGACCTGTTCGACGAGCTGGAGGAGATCCTCCGGGCCCTGCACCACTTCCGCTACCGCAAGCACGAGATCCTGCTGCTGCACGTGCTGGCCGAAGAGGAGCTGACCTTCCCCTTCGACGGCTGGAGCCTGTTCCGCAACTTGGAGCGGCTGGCCCACCGCATCCAGCTCGACCCGCTGTCGGTCAAGAGCGAATACCTCGCCCGGGTGCGGCGCTTCGTCCGCCGGCTGGAGATCGGCTGCGGGCAGATGAACGTGGACTACGTGCGGTTGTCGACGCGAAACAGCTTTGACGTGGCCCTGGCGCATTACCTGGCGCACCGGATGGCGAGGACACGGTGAGAGGCATGAGGCACGTGCCACGAGGGACGAGGGAACAGCAAACAGCCCGCCGAGGGGCGGCTCTGGTGAGCAGGAGAAAGGGCGCGTGAGCACGGAAACGCCGCACCGTGCAGGCGAGAAAAAGCAGATACGCAGCTACCGCGATCTGATCGCCTGGCAAAAGGCGATGGCGCTGGGCAGGCGCGTGTACGGGGCCACGAAGCTCTTTCCCAAGGACGAGCTGTATGGTCTATGCCAGCAACTGCGCAAGGCCGCCGTCTCGGTTCCGTCCAACATCGCCGAAGGCTACGGCCGCGGCAGCCGGCGCGACTACGTCAATTTCCTCCGCACCGCCCGGGCCAGCCTGTACGAGGTGGAAACGCAGGCACTGCTGGCGGAAGATTTGGGTCACCTGACGAACAAGCAGGCTGAATCGCTGCTGGCGGACGCCGACGAATGCTCCCGCATCCTGAACGGGCTGATCGGGAGCCTGACGAGGAAAAAGGAAACCAAATACTGACACGACCCCTGGGACGAGCACGCGCGGTTGCCTGGCGCCGGGTGCCTTGCGCCCTCCCTCGTCCCTCGTGCCTGTGAGTTGCCATGACGTTCCTGAACGCCATCATGCTGCTGGGTCTGGCCGCGGTGGCCATCCCCATCATCATCCACATCCTCAACCGCCGCCGGGCCCAACTGGTGGACTGGGCCGCCATGCAGTTCCTGGAAGAGTCGCTCACCTCCCGCAGCCGACGCATCCTCATCGAGGAAATCCTGCTCATGCTGCTGCGCTGCCTGCTGCTGGGTATGCTGGCCTTCGCCCTGGCCCGGCCTTTCCTGCGGACCGGGCGCCTGCTGGTGGCCGACACCGCCGACGCCCAGGACATCGCCATCGTGCTGGACGGCTCGCTGAGCATGACGCTGGAATCGGCCGGGGCGAGCAGCTTCCAGCGGGCGGCCGACGAGGCCCGCCAGGTGCTGGAGGTCTGCCGGGCGGGCGACGCGGTGAGCGTGGTGCTGGCCGGGCCCACCGCCCAGCCCGTGGTCGCCACCCCCCTGTCCGACCTGGACGCCGTTCGCCGCGAGCTGGAGGGCCTGCGGCCGGCCGGCGGCTCCATGGACGTGCCCAGGGCGCTGAACGAGGCCGTCCGGTCGCTCGCCGCCGGCAGCAACCTGGCCAAGAAGATCATCCTCATCACCGACGGGCACAAGATCGGCTGGGACCTGGACGGGCGGAAGCGCTGGGCCTTTCTGGCCGAGGAGGCCAAGGAGTCTCTGCCCGCGGCCCCGGTCGTCATCGTCCGCACCCTCCAAATCCCCAAGCAGTGGCGGAACGTCTGCGTGGGGGGGCTTCGGCTGGCCCGGGCGGTGGTGGGCACGGACCGGCCGGTGAGGATCAGCGTCACCGTCGCCAACACCGGCGTGGGCGACCTCGAGCCGGAGGGCGTCCGCCTGGCAGTGGACGGGGTCGAGCTGGAGGCCCGCCTGCCTACCGCAGGTGGGCAGGCCCGCCCCACCGGGCGGATTGCCGAGGGGGCCTCGGCCACGGTCGAGTTCGACCACCACTTCAAGGCGTCCGGCCCGCACGTGGTCTCGGCGGCCGTGCTGTGCCCCGACGACCTGCCCGGCGACAACCAGGCCCTGCACGTGGTCAACGTGCTGAAGAGGCTGCCGGTGCTGGTGATCGCGGGGGAGCGTTCCACCCGGCCGCTGGGAGGCGACGCCGACTTCCTCCAGATCGCCCTGGCCCCGCCCAGCGAGGAAAGACCCGACCCGGCGGAGAACCTGATTGAGCCGAAGCTCGTCGTCGCCTCGGACGTGGCCTCCGTCAAGGACTTCGACGAATACAGTGTGGTGGTGCTGGCGGACGTGCCGCGGCTGCCGGCCTCGGCCGCCGAGAGGCTCGCCCGGTACGTGCAGGGCGGCGGCGGGGTGCTCATCGCCCCCGGGCAGAAGGCGGACAAGGACTTTTACAGCGGCTGGACCGGCCCGGACGGCAAGCGGATCACCGGCTGCCGGCTGGTGGAGTTCATTGACCTGCCCGTGGCCGACGGCGCCGAGCAGCGCTTCGTCCACGTCGCCCCCAACACCATCGACCACCCCGCCCTGAAGCTGCTGGCCGATCCGTCGGTGAGCGACCTGGCCTCGGCCCAGATCAAGCGCCGCTGGGTGCTGGCCAGCGACGACGAGCCGGGCGTCTCCGTGGGCGCCGCCATGGACAACGCCGAGCCCTACCTCATCCAGCGCCAGGCCGCCCTGGGCTTCGTGCTCACCCTGGCGGTGCCGCTGGACCGGGAGTTCTCCGACCTGCCCGTCCACGAATGCTACCTGCCCATGGTCCACGAGCTGGTGTACTACCTGGCCGCCCCCTCCCAGCCGCCCATGAACATCCAGCCCGGCCAGCAGATCGCCTTCCCCATCCCCGGCCAGATCAGCCACGGCGACGTGGCCGAGGTCTTCACCCCCGATGGCCAGCGCCACGCCGCCGAACTCCGGCAGCGCCGCCCCGATGCACATCGGGGCTGGCTGGCCACGTTCTCGCACACGGCCGCCGCCGGGCTGTACCGGCTGGCGCTGCCGGACAAGGCCCTGGGGGAACTGGCCACGCGCCCGGCCGTCGCCCGCAACGCCGACGGGGTCGGCGGCGTGCCCTTCGTGGTGCCGGGCAACCCCGAGGAAAGCAAACTGCTGACGCTTGCCCCGGAGGATTACGCCCGCGCCGCCGAGTTCGTGAACCTCAAGCGGGCCGAAACCCTCAGCGAGCTCACCCACGCCATTAAGGGCGGCGTCCCCGGAAGCGAAATCTGGAGAGTCCTGGCCGTCCTCTGCGCCGCTCTGCTGCTGGCCGAAATCCTCACCACCCGCGCCATCGCCCTTCGCCGTCAGGTGCACCTGGCCAGGCCGGTGGCCTTCGGCACCGACCAGGCCGACGTCGAAGCCTTCCGCGAAAGGGCCCGCCAACTGCTGCAAACCCCGTCGCCCCGGAAGGAGGTGCCCGCAAAGTGATCGCCGCCCAGGCCGGACATCTCCTGCTCTCTCCCCGCTGGCCCACCGCCGTGCTGGTCATCGCCGCGGCCGCCGGCTTCGCCGGATGGGTGATGCTCTACCGCGTCGGCCGCCCCGCCCGGGCCGCCGGGCTGGCGGGCCTGCTGCGCAACTTCAGCAGCCTCGGGCTGCTGGTGCTGCGGATGGCGCTGGGCTTTGCCGGCATCTGGCTGGCGCTGCAGGTGCTGGGGCGGATCTTCCTGCTGGCAACGCACTGGCCGCTGTGGCCGCTGGCCGCCGGCGGGGCCTTGCTGGCCGAGGCCCTCATCTGGCTGTACGCCCTGGAGCGCCGGGTCGTCTCCCGGCGGATGGGGCTGCTGCTGACCGGCCTGCGGCTGGGGCTGCTGGGGCTGCTGGTGCTGATGCTCACCCAGCCGGTGCGGGTGTGGGTGTCCGGCCAGACGCGAAAGCGGACCGTGGCCGTGCTCGTGGACACCTCCGCTTCCATGCAGATCGCCGATCGCCAGCTCCTGCCGCACGAGAGGCTGCGGCTGGCGGAGGCCCTTTCGGTGCCGGCCGCCCGGCGGCCGTACCGCTTCGAGGCCCAGGCCCGCAGGCTCCGCGGCGCCCGAGAAGAGCTGCTGGAGGAGCTGAAGTGGCTCGACGCCCTGGCCGGGAGCAGCAACCAGCAGTTGAGCGAGACGCTCGGCCGGCGGCGCAAAGATCTGAACGACAGGCTCACCAGCGTGCACAAGGCGGTCGGCGGGCAGATCGCCCCCGTGGAGGCGGCCCTGGAGGAGACCAAGGCCCTTTCCCAGCAGTGGCGGGCGGCCCTGCTGGACGCCAAGGCCACCCTGAGCAGGAACGTCCTGGCCGGGCTTCAGCAGGCCGCCGAGTGGACTGGCAGGGACCGGGCCAGGGACCTGCCGGCCAACCTGAACCGCCTCCGCGACGCCCTCCGCCGGGCGGCGGCCGCCCTCGGAGAGGCCGCCCCCACCATCCAGCGCGCCGGCCAGGAGCTGGACTCCTTGCTCTACCAACAGCTCGGCGGCGAGGACCGGGCCGCCGTGGACGCCGTCAGCGCGCTCTCTCGGCTCCAACTGGCCAAGGCCGTCCTCCTGCACAAGCCCACCGGGCCGGAAAATGCTGGAACGGCTGGAGAAAGACTACCACGTCAAGGTGTACAGCTTCGACGGGGCCCTGGCCGAGGTCGACGTGAAGTCCTGGCAGGCTCCCGCCGTCCCGGCGGAGGCCCCCGCGGCGCCGGCCACCGCCCCGGGCGGACGAAGGGACCCGGAATTCTCCGACGAGGAGCTTCAGACCGACCTGGCCGGGGCCATGGCCAAGCTGCTGGCCGAGCTGGGCAAGCAGGACCTGGGCGGGATCATCGTGCTCAGCGACGGGCAGGACAACGGCAAGGGCAAGCTCGAGCCGCTCGCCCGACAGCTCGGCGGCCTGGGCGGGGCCTTCTGCGCCGCGGCCATGGGCGCCGAAAAGCCCCCCACCGACGCGGCCATCATCGCCGTGGAGTCGCCCGACACCATCTACAAGGACGACCGGATGTACGTGAGCGCCGACGTCAAGCTCGACGGCCTGGACGGCCGGGAGGCGGCCGTCATGCTGTACGACGGCGACCGCGTGGTGGACCTGCGGAACGTGCACGTGGCCGGCGAGGTCTTCCGCACGCGGGTGCAGTTGGCCGACGAGCCGAAGAAGGCCGGCCTGCACGCCTACCGGCTGGAGGTCAAGCCCAAGGCCGGCAAAGGCGACAGCCAGATCGAGGAGGTTTTCGTCGAGAACAACTCCTGCGCCCTGACGCTTTCGGTCACCGACGACCGGACCAAGCTGCTGATGGTGGAGGGCCGGCCGCGGTGGGAGTTCCGCTATCTGAAGAACCTCTTCACGGGGCGGGACTCCACCGTGAGGCTGCAATACCTGCTGGCCCATCCGGACCGGTTCTAC
>Ga0111187_1195_pt1 | contig 12216 bp, 10 predicted proteins | sample DeeMarSWOR324_28_FD_80242 | JGI IMG/M metagenome (GOLD analysis project Ga0111187, IMG submission 80242) | Phycisphaerae bacterium SM23_33 | reverse complement strand
TGCCGCCGGCCAGGTTTGCCAGCGTGATGGCCTCGGCCGCCGAGGCCCCGGCCGCCAGGGCCACGGCCAGATGGGCGGAGACCGCATCGCCGGCCCCCACGATGTCAATGGGTCCTGACACGGGGAGGCCGGCGGCGCGATGGACCAGCCCGGCCGGCTCCGCGCCGACCATGCCGTCCGGTCCCAGGGTGACGAATACACACCGGCCAATCTCGGCCGACCAGCGGGCCGCCAGGGCGCCGGGGTCGGAGCCGTCACTGCCGAAGTGGCGGCGCAGCTCCTCGGCGTTGACCTTGACGTGCACGTTGGCAAAGCCGCCGGGGTCGCATCGGCTGTCGGCGAGGAAGACCTTCCCGGTCGCGGCCGGCGAGCCGGCAAGGGCCGCAACTGCGTCCTTGACCGGCGCGGAAAGCACGCCGTTAGGGCTGGCGGTGACCTGTTCCAACAGGATGATCACGTCGGCCTCGGCCGCCGCGGCCGTCAGGTTCGCGATGATCCTTTTCACAAGCGAGGCCGGCACGGGCGTGTGGTCCTTTATGTCCAGCCGTGGAAGCTCCTCCGGCGGGCGGTCGGCGTGCAGGACCAGGGGCTTGGTGTAGGTGAAGGTCCTCCGCCGGGCGGATCGGAGAAAAAAGTCCATCCTCGCCCCGAGCCGGCGAAGGGCCCACACAAGCTCGTAGCCTTCCCCGTCGCGCCCGGCCAGCCCGACGGGCCGGACCTCGGCCGGCTTCAGGGCCGCGACGTTGGCCAGCACCGTCCCCGCCCCGCCCGCCTGCGGCCGGACGTTCACCACCTGGTGGGCCGGCAGATGCGTCTCCAGCGACACCTCCTCCAGGGCCGGGTCGATCTCCAGGTACCGGTCCAGGCAGAAGTCCCCCGCCACCACCACCTTCAGCCGGCCGTAGCGGGCCGTGATCTCCTCAAATCGCTGGGCGTTCATTGCGGCCTTTCCGCCTCCGGCATCCGCGAGAGGATCTCCTTGTGCAGGGCCGGCAGGGTCGCCCGGTGCCCGCCGCGGACATAGAAGCTTTCGCCGCCGTCGGCGACCGTCCGGATGAGGATGGTCTTGAGCGGGCGGTAGTAGTAGGCCGGTTCGGTCTTCGACGGCGTCCTGCTGAGATCGGCCGGCAGCTCGAGAAGGTCGAACACGGCGGTGGTGAAGTGCCGGATCTGCCGCCCCTCCTGCGCGGCCACGTTGCGCGCCATGGAAAGGGCCTTCAGGTACACCTCCGGGCCCATGACAGCCGAGCCGAAGCACAGCAGCACCCCGCCTTCGAGCTGCTCGATCTTGCGGGCGAAGATGAGAAAGTCGCGCCCGCTGGCGGCGCCCGCGGCGGTGGCGTCGAAGTTCGGATGGGCGTGGATGATGTCATAGCCGATGCCGACGTGGACGGTCACGGGCACGCCCAGCTCATAGCCGGCGGCCAGGATGCTCACCTCGCGGTGAGGATAGTCGCCCTGAAGGATTTCCCGCCCGACGGCCTCACCGAAGCCCAGCCCCTGGGCCGAAGCCGCGGAGACCACCTCGTTGATCCGCCCGGTCTCGCGCCACAGGCCGAACTGCCCGACGCGGATGTAGTCGGCCACGCTCTCGGCCGTGGCCCCGATCTTGGCCAGCTCGAAGTCGTGGATGACGCCGGCGCCGTTCAGCGCCACCAGGTCCAGCGCGCCGCGGCGCATGAGGTCGATGACGCAGCGGCTGAGGCCCTCCTTGATCACGTGGGCCCCCATCATCAGCACGACCGCCCCGCCCGCGCCCCGCGAGGCGGCGATGCGTTCGGCCAGCACCGGCAGGGCCTCGTGTGAGAAGGGCTGATCGACCTGCCCCACCTGGAGCAAATCGGAAAGATGCGTCAGGTGCTCCCGCTCGCCCAGCGGGCGAAGCCGCAGCCGGGCCGGATCGAACATCTCATACCTGCTGGCCATCCTTTTGAGGCTCCGCGGGCGGCATCGGCGGCGTCGCCGCGCCGCTCCTATCCTTTCAGGCGGAAGGTCTTCAGCGGCCAGCCGCCCTCGCAGGCCGCCTTGCCGTACAGGACGGCGGCGGCGTGCCGGAGGCTCTCCGGCATCGCCGAGAACGTCACGAGCAGCGTGCCGGCCGCCGCCGGGCAGCTCATCGGGTACGGCGTGTTGGACACGACGACCACCTTCCTGCCGGCCGCGGCCAGCTTCTGCACCAGTTCGGCATTCGTCGGCAAGCTCCGCCAGAAGGCGCACAGGACGATGACCACCTGGGCCTTTTCCGCCAGGGCCAGGACGGCCCGCTCGTCCTCGGCGGTGACCTCCAGCTCCGTCTCGTAGTCGTAGACCGTCCGCGCGTGCTGCCGGACGAACTCCTGAAGCATGTTCGGATGATACCAGACGTCGTTGGCCTTGTTCTGGTACAGGTCGCAGCGCTGCTGGGTCACGAGCACCGGGGTATCGGGCGAGAGGGGCAGCAGGCCGGCCTCGTCGCGGACGAGGATGGACGCCTTGGCGGCGACGGTGCGGCAGAGATCGGCCACGGCCGGGTCGCGGATGGGCCCGTCGGCCATTTCGGCGTCGACCAGCGGGGCGGAAAACAGGCCGTACTCGTACTTCAGGCCCAGGACGCGGCGGTTGTGGGCGTCGAGCTCGTGCATGGGAATCCGCCCGTCCTCGACGTATCTCCTGATCCAGTCGTAGACCTCGTCGCGCCGGGCGGCATCGCACTTGGCCAGCACCAGGTCCGCCCCGGCGGCGATGGCGGCCGCGGCCGCCTCCCCATAGCAACTGAAGCGGTCCATCACGCCCTTCATGCCGATGGCGTCGGTCGTAATGACCCCGCTGAAGTTCATCTCGCTGCGGAGCAGGTCGGTCGTGATCCGCCGCGAGACCGACGCCGGCCAGTGGTCCGCATCCAGCGCCGGGTAGATGGTGTGGGCGGTCATGACGGCCGGCAGCCCTGCGGCAATCAGCGCCCGGTACGGCGCCAGGTGTATCTCTTCCAGCTCCCGGCGGTCGCCGGGGAACACGTCGGCCTCGAAGTGCACGTCCACCTTGGAGTTGCCCCGCCCGGGGAAGTGCTTGGCGGTGGCGATGACGCCTTCGTCGCGGAAGGCCCGCATCTGCTGCAAGGCCATCCGGCTGACGGCATGGGGGTCGTCGCCGAAGCTGCGGGTGCAGATTTCGGGGTTATCCGGTTCGACGTTCACGTCCAGGCAGGGCGTGTGCAGCATCCGCACGCCGACGGCCCGCTGCTGCCGGGCGACGCCGCGGTAGGCGTTGTAGACCAACTGCTCATCCCCCGCGGCGGTCATGCCCATCTGCGAGGGAAACAGGTGCACGCCTCCGCGGGCCACGTCCTGGCTGTAGTCGCCCTCCTGGTCCGAGGAGAAATACAGCGGGATGCCCAGCCGGCCGCCCAGGGCGATCTGCTGGACGCGATTCAGGATGGCCGCGTACTGGCGCGGGCCGGCATACGGGCTGAGCCGCTGAACCGCCCCCCCGCTGGTCAGCAGCCGCGTGCCGTAGGGCTCTTCCGTGTAGATGTGCGGGGTGATCCGCAGCCCCGCGCAGTGATGGCGAAGGATCTTGTCGCAGGCGTGGCTGTCCACGAGCGTGCCGCAGAACTCGAAGGTGATGCAGCCGCCGACCTTTTCGGCGAGCGTCATCCGGCCCAGCAGGTCCTCGACGAATTTCTCCTTTTCACTCGGCACGGCTAGCTCCCGGGGCCGAACAGCACTTCCAGAATGCCTTCCAGGTTGGCGAAGTCGGGGACGATCATATCCGCCCCCGCCTGGATGAGGCGATCTCTTTTCCACGCATCGGCCCTTCCGCCGCCGCGGGCCTCGTCGCTGGCCACCCCCACCGCATATCCGCCGACTTCGCGGACGTTGACAATCTCCACGAACCCGTCGCCAATCCCCAGCAGGTCCGGCCCGGCGATGCGGTTGTCGCTTAGCATGCGCCGGACGACGGCGGCCTTGGAATAGGTCTTGTAGTCGTCCCGGGCGCCGTAGATGCCGCCGTCGAAATACTGGGCGATCTGAAGCAGCCGGGCCTCCTCGACGACGTAGGGCTCATCCGTGCCGCTGGTCAGATAGAGCTTTAATCCTCGCGTCCGCAGGGCCTCGAGCATCGGCCTGGCCCCGGCCAGCATCATCGTATCGGGCGGGCATTCGCCGCGGGCCAGCCCCTGGCGGCGGTGAGCGATCCTGGCCATCAGGCGGCGGTGGTATTCGCGCTTGTACTCCAGCGGCTCAGCCGGCGTGCCGCCGAACTGCCGCACCCGCTCGGCCAGGCGGATCATCTGATAGATGGTCTGCCGGCCGGTCAGGACCGTCACGTCCTCCCGGATGAGGTCGTGAAGCTGCGATTCGCTCAGCCCGTGGTCCAGGCCGGAAAGCACCTTCATCATCATCGGGATCATCACGTCCTGCCAGCCCTGGCGGATCAGGCTGATGGTGCCGTCGAAGTCCAGCAGGGCGCAGGTGAACTGCCGCCCTGCCGGGGGGCGGAGGATCTCGATGCCGGGCTTCGGGGGGCTGCTCATGTTGGGCGTCCATAATCTACACGGCGGCCGTTCCGCCGCCAAGCGAAGGGCGGCATTTCGTTTGCCGGCTGGCCGGTGCCGGCCGGCCCCCGCTGTCGCGATATTCCGTCTGTAACAAATAACGTGACTTTGTTGATTAAGTCGGCCCGGAAGCAAGCCGATACCAGGCGGGAAAGGATTCAGGCGCTTTCTCGCGCTGGTCTGGAAACTCGGGTAAGGATTGCAGAATGTACACAGAGCATTACAGCCTGACGGAAATGCCGTTCAACGTAACTCCCGATCCGAAGTTCCTTTACATGAGCGATCAGCACCGCACGGCGCTGAACCACCTGCTGTTCTGCGTGCGGCAGGGCCAGGGCTTCGCCCTATTGACCGGAGAGGTGGGCACGGGCAAGACGACCCTCTGCCGGAAGCTGCTGGAATCGCTGGAGATGACCCACAACACGGCGCTGATCCTCAATCCGATGCTCAGCGGGCCACAGCTTCTGCGGGCAGTGGTGGAGGAATTCGGCCTGGAGAGCCGCGGTGGCGGCCGGCTCGAATCCATCAGCCTGCTGAACCAGTTCCTGCTGGGGGCCAGCGCCTCGGGGCGGGAGGCGGCGCTGATCATCGACGAGGCCCAGGACATGTCGGCCGAGATGCTGGAGATGACCCGGCTGCTGAGCAACCTGGAGACGAACTCGCGCAAGCTGCTCCAGATCGTCCTGGTGGGCCAACCTGAGCTTCGCCGGAAGCTCCGCTCCCCCGGGCTGCGGCAGCTCGACCAACGGATCATCGTGCGCTGCCACCTCCGCCCGATGAGCCTGGAGGAGACGACCCGGTACATCCGCTACCGGCTGTACGTGGCCGGGGCCAAGAGCACCCTGCGCTTCGCCGACGATGCGGCGGAGGAAGTCTTCCGGCATTCGGGCGGTACGCCGCGGCTCATCAATGCGCTCTGCGACAAGTCGCTGCTGGCCGGGTACGTCAGGGGAACCAGCTACATCGACAGCGAACTGGTGCGACTGGCCGTTCGCGAGCTGAAGGAGGCCGCCTGATGAGCCTGATCAACGAAGCCCTTAAGCGGGCCGAAACCCAGAGGCAGCGCCGCGGCGTCCCCAGCAGCGAACCGGCGGTCGAGCCCCCGGCTGACACGCCCGACATGATGCCGGTCACGGACGTGCCGGCGCCATCGCGCGAGAGGCGATCCGGCCTGCGGGCGGCCTTGTTCGTGGCCGTTCTGCTGCTGGCCAGCGTGACGGTCGTGACGTACTTCGCCCTGCCGCCGGAGGAGAAGGTCCCGCCGCAGGCCCGGGCCAGCCACCCCGGCGCCCCGTGGGCCGGGACCGAGCAGTCGGAGGTCGAGCCGACCCAGTTCGTCCTCCGGCCGGTGCGTGAGGGGACGGCGGCGGAGTCCAGCATCGAGCGCACGCTTTTCGCGGTGGCGAGCTACCAGCCTCCGCCAACTCCCACGACGCAGGTCGCCGCCGTCATACCGCTGCCGGCAGCCCCGCCCACCAACCCCACGCCGCCGCCGACGACCCAAGAGGTCCAGGCCAAGCCGCTCGACCCGAACGACTTCAAGCTGGGTGGGATCCTGCGGTCCGGGGACGAGGCCCACGCCATCATCAACGACCACCTGGTTTCGGTGAGCGACGAAGTGGACGGGGCGAGGGTCGTGGAGATCCAGAAGTACCACGTCGTGCTGGAGCGGGACGGCCAGCGGCTCAGATTGCGGCTATAGCCGCCCGGCCGGCGGCCGGAGCCCAGGCCCCGCCGGGAGCGTCATTCCGGACAGGACAGATCGTTTCGCCTGCAGAACTCGTAGAAGTCGCGGCAGTTGTGCACGTCCAGCATCGTCACCCAGCCGCCGGGGGCATATCGCCGCCAGCAGGGCCTGCCTTGGATGAAGACGGGGTTGTCGCCCCGGCTGCCGTCCTCGGCCGACCACGCCGGGCGGGCGGCGTCGTTCAACGCCATTGCATCGCAGCGCCGGCACACCAGGCGCGGGAAGTCATCGCCCCGGCGGTGCCGGTGGCGATGTCGCGGGCCTTGAGCGTGTACTCGCCCGCCGGGTCACTGACCGCAATCGGGACCTCCCAGGTGGTCGCGTTCCTCGGGGCGGCCAGGGTCCGGGTCAAGGCGCGCAGCTCCTTGCCGTCCGGGCCGATCACGCCCACCCGGAAGGCGTGGGTGTCGCCGAGCTTCGGGGCTTTGAGCTTCAGCCCCGCAGTGACCAGCTCGCCGCGCCTCGCCCCGGCCGGGGCCGAAATGGACAGGCCCTCGACCGGCTCGGGCAGGATGGCCAGCACCACGGGCTCGTATTTCGGCACCTCGACGGTCACGCCGTCGGTCTGGCCGAGCAACTTGCCCGCACGCTGGTCGTAGACGGCGCAGGGGCGGTCCAAGGCCACCTTCAGCTTCATGGGCTTTTCCAGGGCGGCCTGGCTCTGATACTCCGGCGGGCCCAGCTCCGAGACGCGAAGCTGGTAGTTGCGGTGGAGGCCCAGGATGCGCAGGTCGCCGCATCGCCAGGGGTGAAGCTCGAGGCCGGGAAGACCGGATACCATCATGGCGCCGTCCTTGTCCAGCAGCCGATACTGCACGCCCGCGCCGGCGTGCTGGAGGATAGACCCGATCAATCGGCGAGCCGGTTCGTCCTCGGGCGGCTTCAGCCGCCAGCGGTGGTAGTCCGTCAGAACCATATTCAGGTAGACGCTCCTGCCTGTGCCGTGCTTCCGGACAATCCCAACGGGTGTCCCGTCGGCGTCACGGTATCGGACTACACTCCCGTCGGCCGCCCGGACTCCCGGCTCTGCCGCTCGAAGGTTGCTCTGCTCCAGGTGCTCCCAGGCCCGCATCGCCACGACCTCCGCAGGGCCGGGCTCCAGGCGCAGCCCGGGCTTGCCGGGGGCAAACTTCATGTCCCCGCGCTCGATCCCGAACAGGTCGTCCAGTTGCCCCTTGGCCAGCAGCTTGCAGTGCTCGTCCATCAGGGCCGTGCGGCAGTCGGCGACGACCGTCCCGCCGCGGGCCGCGAAGCGGCGGACGGCGTCGCACTCGGCCTTGGACATGGCGATCGACTGCGGCAGGATCAGCACCTTGGCGTCCATCTTGTCGAAGGCGCCGTTCTCCAGTTGGCCGTAGGAGACAAAGTAGTACTGCCGCAGGTTGTCCTCGAGAAGCTTGACGACCGATTCCCGCAGGCGAAGGAACTCGGAGCTCTTCCGCTCGGTGCTGCTGGAGCGGCCGACCCAGTTCTTCCCGCCGGGACGGACTTCGAACATCCAGTGGGCGGTAATCGAAGGATGCGAGTAGTGAATGGCCACGGGGTCGTTGACGCGCTTCATGTAGGCGAGTTGCTTGCCCAGCCCGCCGGTCAGCTCCTTGTAGGTCGGGGCGATGGCGGCCCCCAGCCTGGTGGGCCTGCCGTCGGCGTCGAGGTAGCGGTTCTGCTCGTCGTAGATGATGATCCCGCGGTCGCCGTGGAGGAACTGGTGCCACAGCCGCCAGACCTCCATGTCGCCGAAGCCGAAGGCCGTGGTGACGGCGGGTTTGTCCGGGGCGAACGAGCGCCAGATTTCCCGGTTGTTTCCGATGTTGTACGGCTCGATGGCGGTCATGGCCTGGGAGAGCAGCCAGTAGTCGTAGCCGCCGAAGGCGGAGGGCATCTGGCAGCCCACCAGCCCGGCCCGGGCGTTGGGGTCGGTTTCCTGCACCGCCTTGGTGCCGGCGCGGATCACGTCGGCGAAGGTCTGGTTCATGAACCGGCGGTGGTCGGCCCAGGGGGAAAAGTTGTCATCCCCGCGGGCCATCATCTCGTCGGTGGAAAACGGCACCACGTCATCGAGCTTCTTGAAGTCCGTGCCCCACTGCTTGTTGATTCCCTCCAGCGAGCCGTACTGCTGGATGAGCCACTTCCGCATGGCCGCCAAGGTCCGCGGGTCGAAGCAGAAGTCCCACGCCGCCACCAGGTCGGCCACGCCCCCCTCGTCGGTGTGGGCGTAGAAGAACGGCCGGAGGCGCATCTGCATCCGCACCGTGGTCTGAAGGTTCTTCATCGCCTGCTCCAGCGCCTCTTTGTCGTGGAAGCACGGCTGGCGGTAAAAGGGCTTCTTGCTGGTGCGGTCCTTGACGTAGGCGGCCTTGGCCTCGGTGTACATCCTGTTCTTGGGCCGCTGCTGCGGCGTGTGGTAGGCGGCGTAGAAGAACGTGGAAATCTGGTCGACGTAGAAGCGGTAATCGCATTCGTACCAGGCTTTGCCGCCGGTCCACGTCCGGGCGCCGCCGCTGGAGATCTTGCCCGCCGTGATGCCCACGTCCCGAAGGGCCATCTGCTGATTCGGCCTGTAGGCGTTGTACATGATGATCTGGTAATCGTCCCAGCCGGGCAGCTCTGGCGTGACGACGAACTCGGTCTTGGGGGCGCGGAGCACGGTCTGGCCGACGGTCAGCTCGGCCTGCAGGAAGTTCTGAAGGGCAACGGCCCGGGCCAGTGGCAGCGTGAGGGGCAGCTCCCTGCCGGCCACCTGCACCGTCTTTTTCTCAACGGCCACCGTGCGGCCGTAGCTGTCGGTCCAGGTGAGGGTGAGCGTGCCCCGGCCGGTCGCGGCCGCGGGCAGCTTCAGCACGGCCTTGAGGGAATCGCTTCGGGTAACGATTTCCTTGGCGATCTCCAGTTCGGCCGCCAGTGCCAGCCCCGACGTCATGAGGATCACCGGTAGAATGATTCGCGTCATGTGCAGTCTCCGTTTTCTATTCCTGTGGCCTGTCGGCCACGGGGACTACTCGTTGGCGATCCGCCAGATGGTGTTGGCGGCGATCTCGGCCACCACGGTCAGCCCGTTGAGGTCCACCACCTCGAAGTCGTCCATGTAGGTGTGCAGCCAGGGCCAGCTCGGGGAGATGAGCTTGGCCAGGTACGAGGTGGGCGTGCCGGCCAGCAGGAAGGGCCCGTCGTCGCTGGCGTATTCCAGCGGCGTGGGCTCGATGACGTAGCCCAGCCGGTCGCAGACGCGGCAGAGCTTGGCGTTCAGCTGCGGGTCGTTGCGGACCAGCTTGCCCAGGCAGACGGACTCGGTGACGTAGTACAGGTGGTCGCCGTTGCCGATGATGTCCAGCACCAGCGTACCCACGAACCGCGAGGGGTCGGGCCGGACATACTCCCTCACGTAGGCGGCCGAGCCGACCTCGCCGTACTCCTCGCCCGTGGGGGAGAGGAACTCGATGCTGCGTTTCGGCGGCGGCATCTTGGCTAACGTGCGGGCGGTCTCGAGATTGACGGCCACGGCGGCGGCGTTGTCGCAGGCGCCCGGCCCGTTGGCGTTATCGTGGTGGGCGACAAGGCAGACGATTTCGTCGGGCCGGGAGGCGCCGTCGATCCGGCCGATGACGTTAAGGCCGTAGCTGGGGGAGCTGTCGGCATCGACCTGAAGGTTGAGCTTGACCGGCACGTGTTCGTCGCGGCGCTTGAAGCCGCGCGGCACGGCGTACCATTCGCGGAGCAGCTCCTTGAGGTACTGCCCGTCCTCGTAGGTGACGGCGACGGCCGGGACGGGCAGCCCCTGCGGGCCGGACAGCAGCGGCATCTGCAGGATCCGCCCCAGCAGCCGGGAATGTTCCACGAAGCCGGCGGCCCCGCGCTGGATCATCATCTCCGTCGGGCCTTGCGGGGCGGTCTGGTCGGAGGCGTTGTCCAGCATCAGCGCCCGCGGGGGGTCGCGCATGACGAACCGGCCGGCCACGTCGGCGGCGGCGAAATCCGCCATCGTGCCCCTGCCCACGTACACGAGTTCGGCCACCGTGCCGGCCGGCGGAGTGGAGGACGAGCCCAGCAGGGCGATGGCGGTCAGCTCCTGCCGCACGGGCTCGACGAGGCGGACGCGGCAGTCGTTGAGCTTCCAGGCGCGGATGCCCTCCACTCGCTCGGGGCGGACCTTCACGCCGGCGGCTCCGAACTGCTGCTGCACGTACGCCGCTGCCCGGTGCTCGTTTTCCGTGCCGGCGTGCCGCGGGGCGCAGGCAATCAGCGCCTTCACGTCCTCGGCCATGCGAGCGGCCGAGAGGTTGGAGCGGATGTCCAGCGCGGCCTGATCCATGGTCACGAGTCCCCCTTTGGCGAGGGCACGCCGGTCAGGTCTTCGATTTCGTAGCCGAGCTGCGGGGCGGTGGCCCAGACGCTCACGGCCAGCTCGCCGCCGGGGTTGATAGCGGTGTGCGGCTGGTTCTCGGGGATGACGATGGCGTCGCCCGGCCCCAGGTGCTCCCAGCGCTGAAGCTTGGGGAACTCAATCACCAGCGTGCCCTTGATGACGTACGCGACCTCGTCGGCCCCCTTGTGTCCGGGGTCGCGAGAGCTGCGGCCGCCGGGAGGAATTTCCGTAACGCTGAAGACTAGCCGATCCGTCCAGAAGTACACGCGGGCCATTTCGTCACCGGCCATAAGGACCCGCGCGGCGTCGGCGCGGCACACCTCCGGCTGCCTGGCCGACCTCGGCCCCGGCCTCTGGGAAGGCATCACAGTCTCCTATCAGGGAACGACCCGTTTCACCCGGGACCTGCCGGCGGCTTTCCGAAGGGCATGCCCCGTTCCCAGGCCCGAAACGCCGCAATCACACCTTCAGCAGGCCGCGCCACAGCTATCGAACGACTGCCACCGAGTTGAACGTTCTGTAGCAGTTCATCACCACTTCGGGCACATCCGGATCGTGGACCCAATCTCCATCGATCAGGAACTTGTACTCGTAGCGCCCCGGCGGAACGGCCAGCGTGGCCGCGAACGACCCGTCCTTCTGCCGGCGCATGGGGGCGAGTTTCCAGCCGTTGAAGTCGCCCGCCACGGCCGCCCTTCGCGTCCCCTCGGACGGACGGAACCTGAACCGCACCGAGCCTTCTTTGCGTGCTTTCTCGTACATGGCCTGACCTTTCCAAAATGGCTGCTTGGCGGGGTGGATTGTACCGCAAGCGGCGCACGAAAAAAGCCAACCTTTCGGTTGGCTTTTTTCGTGGAAGGCGGCGTTCACCTACTTTCCCCTTGCGAGTATCATCGGCCGCTGCGTCTTCACTTCTGTGTTCGGGATGGAAGGACTCCCGCGGGCAACGAATCACCCGTGGGAGCCCAACAGGTGTTTCCCGCAGCGTATGGACACCGCCACAGCGCCGCCCGGCCGGCAGGCCGGACGACACGGGTTATCGATTCACAGGGTCAGCAGCGGAAGGTTCACCGCGCCAGGGCGGTGGCGGGCCTTGGGGCCCGTGATAAATGTGATCAAGCAATCGCCCGTTAGTACCGGTTAGCTGAGGCGTTTTCGCGCCTTACACTTCCGGCCTATCAACCTGGTCGTCTTCCAGGGGGCTCTCGTCCCGACGAATCGGGACATGGAATCCTCATCTTGGGGTGGGCTTCCCGCTTAGATGCTTTCAGCGGTTATCCTTTCCCGACATAGCTATCCAGCCGTGCCGCTAGCGCGACAACTGGTACACCAGAGGTCAGTTCTTCCCAGTCCTCTCGTACTAAGGAAGAATCCCCTCAAGATTCCTACGCCCACGGCAGATAGGGACCGACCTGGCTCACGCCGGTCTGAACCCAGCTCGCGTACCGCTTTAATTGGCGAACAGCCAAACCCTTGGGACCGCCTTCAGCCCCAGGATGCGATGGGCCGACATCGAGGTGCCAAACCGCCTCGCCGCTATGGACGCTCGGAGGCGATCAGCCTGTTATCCCC
>Ga0111187_1052_pt1 | contig 12255 bp, 9 predicted proteins | sample DeeMarSWOR324_28_FD_80242 | JGI IMG/M metagenome (GOLD analysis project Ga0111187, IMG submission 80242) | Phycisphaerae bacterium SM23_33 | reverse complement strand
TGCCGATACCAGAGAAGTCGCATCCATGCCGACCTCCCGACGTTTTGTCTGGACAACAATGACATCGGGTGGTCGGCTGTTTTTGTGTCAGCCCGAACAGACCTGAAAAGTGGCTAAAGTGCACTTGGGGTGAGTCCGACGAATCAGAGATTCTCCGGCCAAAGAGAGAGGAAAGCGGCGAAAAACAGCCCGGAAACGGACAAGTGAGTCCGATGCGGTTGGCGGGGGACGGGACCGGCGGGCATGCCGAAAGCCTTTGCCCACCCGCGGATAACGACGCAGGCCGCCGGAGGTGTCCAGCGGCCTGCATTGCAGCGGAGACGATTTCGATGCCGTCCAGCAACTGGAGGCGGCGGGAATCGAACCCGCGTCCCGTGACGTTTCGATGCCGGCCTCTACGTGCATAGTCGCTGTTTTGGGCCCGCCTTGGCCGAGGCTTCGGCGGGCGGGGCTCGCCCTCAGCGGCCCGCAACGACACGGTTCGCCGACGGCCAGCCCGACGGGTTCTCGCCGCTGCGGTAACCGGGCCACTCCGCAGCGGCCAGCCCGCTGCTTTCACCCATCCGGACCTCGCGGGCAAGGCCCAGCGGGCGTGCCGCCTGATTAGGCGGCCATTGCCAAAGTGTGATTGGCAATTGTAGTTGTCCAGGTGTTTAACGAGGCCTCCTGGAACCTCGGCGCGCCACCGACATGTCACCCGTCCGGTCGAATCCTTTCGCCCCCGGATGTTTCATTCACGGGCATTATACCCTATCGGCACGATCTGGGCCAACCTGGAAGGCGACAATTGACGATGGCGGGGGGCGGGTGCGGCCGGGCGCGCCTGTCCGGCCACGGATCTGACCGCCCGAGCCGGGCCGCCGGGCCTCGCCAGACTGCCCGCGGCAGCGGGCATGGACGGGCGGGCGGGATTGCGGATATATTGGCGGCCATGGCTGCGACGTTCACGACGGTCGGCCGGATCCTCACGGGAGCGGACAGCAGCGAGGAGCTGGGGAAGGTGGCGGCCGGGCTGGGACGGCGGGCGCTGCTGGTTACGGGGCGCGGCGCCCTTCGTTCGGCGGGCATCAGCGACCGGCTGACCGGTTCGCTTGAGTCGGCGGGGGTGGAGGTATCGCTCTTCGAGGAGGTAGAGCCCGAGCCGGGCGTTGAGACGGTGGACCGCGCCCGGGCGGCCCTGCGGGAAGGGGGATGCGATCTCGTGGTGGCAGCCGGCGGGGGGTCGGCCATCGATGTGGGCAAGGCAGCCGCCGCCCTGGCCGAGGCCCTTGCCCCCACGGGCGAATACTTTACGGGCCGCCCGGTGCCGGAAAGCGGCCGGCCGTGCATTGCCATACCCACTACCGCCGGGACCGGGGCCGAAGTGACGCCCAACAGCGTGCTGACCGACGCCGCCCGCGACACCAAGCAGAGCATCCGCGGCCCGGGGCTGCTGCCGGAGGTGGCGATCGTGGATCCGACGCTGACGGTTTCCTGCCCGCCGGTCGTGACGGCCGCCGCCGGCATGGACGCCCTGGTTCAGGCCATCGAGAGCTATCTTTCGCGCCGGGCCACGCCGCTGACCGAGGCCATGTCGCTCCAGGCGGTGGAGCTGATCTGGAAAAACATCCTGGCGGCGCACCAGGCGGGCGACGACCTGCCGGCCCGCGAGGCGATGTGTTACGGGGCCCTGCTGGCGGGGATGGCGCTGGCCAACGCCCGGCTGGGGGCGGTTCACGGCCTGGCGCATGCGATCGGGCACCGATGCCGCGTGCGTCACGGGGTGGTGTGCGCGGTGCTGCTGCCGCACGTGCTGCGGTTCAACCGCGAGGCGGCTTTGGAGAAATACGAAGTCCTTTCGGGGCTGCTTGGGGTGGATCCGGCGGAGGCGGCGGCGTGGCTGCTGGTGCGGCTGGGGATGCCCCAACGGCTGGGTGAAGTCGGCCTGTCCGAGGCCGACTTCGACTACGTCACCGCCGAGTCCATGCCCTCCGGGTCGCTGGCGGCCAATCCCAGGCCCGCGACGGCCGAAGACGTGAGACAGATCCTCCGCGGCGCGCTCTGAACGGATCAGGATGGACCGCCCGCCGCGGCGCAGGGATGGCCTGACAAGCCTCCGGGCCGGTGCCTGCCCGCCCGGCCTCACTGCTCTTCGGGCGCCGGCTGCGTGGTCGCCGTGAGCCGGCCCGAGGCCACTTTCTCGACGCCCTTGACGATGCTCGGCTCGCGCCCGAATACCACGCCGAAGTGGTCGAGGAAGGTGATGACCTCCAGTTCCTTGGGGCCGCCGGCGGCGGCGTGCAGGGCCTGGCTGTCGGAGAAGTCCACGAGCAGGTCCACCTTGCTGTGCACCAGCAGCAGGGGGCAGCGGAGCTTGGGGGCGGCGTCCAGGGCGGAGGCCTCCGAGGGGTCAAAGCGTCCGATCTGCCCCGCCTCGGCGATGACCTTCTCGAACTGCTGCTCGTTGAGCAGGATGGCGTTTCGGCTGAAGAACCTCCGGCACATGGAGCGCATGTCACGGCTGGGGGCTACGGCCATGACGCCCTGGACGCGCGGGTCAATGGCGGCGTACAGGATGGCCACCGAGCCGCCCAGGTCCGCGCCAAACACGTACAGCGGTTCGCGGATGACCTTCTCCTTCAGCAGGGCGTCCATGACGCGCTTCTGGTCCTGCTTCTCCAGGGCGCCGAAAGTGACATACTCACCCGTGCTGCGGCCGTGGGCGCGGAGGTCAGGCAGCACGACGTCGAAGCCCTTTTCTGAAAGCAACTGTCCCAACTTGAGGTGCGTGGCCTTGCTGTCGCACAGGCCGTGAAGGACCAGCACCGTCCCTAGAGGCTCTGTGTCCGGTTTGGCCTTGCGGATCCACACGTCGATTTCGACGCCGTCGGGCATGGTGTACCGGCGTGCGGCGGAGATCGCCTTTCGGTCGATGAGCTGCTTGGATGAGCCGGTGATGGCCTCGTTGACCTTCCCGTACGTCGTATCCTGCTTGATCAGCATGCGGGCGTATTGACCGACGGTGCACCCGGTCAGCAGGCAGGCCGACCAAAGCACGCTGCACTCCAGCAAAGTCCTTCTGTTCATTCCTGCTTCCTTTCGCCTGCGGCAAGCACCGCTATGGGGCATTAGTGTAGCTTGACGGCCTGCGGCTTTAAAGCTCCGTTGTGGCTGCGGTGCAAGGGATTTTCTCAGGTTCGCTTGAACTGCCTTTCCAGCTCTGCCAGCGTGAGCGTCAGCGTGGTGGGCCGGCCGTGCGGGCAGGTGGCGGCGCGCTGCACCTCCCGCCGGCGTGAGAGCAGGGCCTGGATCTCCTCGCCGGAGAGGGGATCGCCGGCTTTGACGGCGGCCTTGCAGGCCATGGTGGCCAGCGCCTGTGACAGCAGGGCCTCGGCGTCGTCGCTGGAGCCGTGCTCCGCCAGCACGTCCAGCAGGTCGCGAATGAAGCCCGCCACGGGGACCTTTCTCTCAGCCAGCAGCGAGGGGAACTTTTGCACGGCCACGCTGCGGGGCCCGAATTCGGTGAGATCGATGCCGAGTCGTTGGAGCATCTCGGCCCGCTCGGCCAGCAGGGCTTTTTCCGATTCGCTGACCTCGAGGGTGGGGGGGATCAGCAGCCGCTGGGCGGCCAGGGGCCCGTCCGAGAGGCGACGTTTGAGCTCCTCGTAAATGATCCGCTCGTGCAGGGCGTGCTGGTCAATGATGGCCACGGCCTGGTCGGTGGCGGTCACAATGTAGCTGTTGTGAAGCTGGATGGCCTCGGGCCGGGGCGCTGGCGGGCTGGGTGCCTCGGCCGGCGGGCTCGCCCCCGGCACAGCTTCCACCGACGAACCGGGCGTTTGCCGCCGTTCGAACGTTGTCGGGGAGGGCTGCATTTCCCGTTCCGCCGGCAGCGAGGCGCCCGTCCTGGACGGGGGGAAGTCCAGGACCCGCTGCGGCGGGGGCTGGGACTTGAAGAAATCCGCCAGGGCCTGCTTGAGCGACCGCCGCCGCTCGTCGGCGTCCGGCCGGCCGGCCGGCTCGGCCGGGGAAGCGTCAATGGTGACCGCCGGGGCCAGGTCGGCCTTGTTCAAGGCGTCGCGGATTGCACCCAGCAACTGCGAGTGCAGCAGATGCCCGCTACGGAAACGCACCTCGACCTTGGCCGGATGCACGTTGACGTCCACCAGGGCCGGATCCATCTCGACGAACACCAGGGCCATCGGCGCCCGGGACGGTTCCAGCAGGCCGCGATAGGCCTCGCGCAGGGCGTGCGAGAGCACCCGGTCGCGAACGGACCGCCCGTTCACGAAGAAGTACTGCCAGCGAGCCGAGGCCCGGGCGGCCAGGGGAGGGGCCATCAGCCCGTACAGGGCGATGGCCTGCTCCCGATCAGAGAACTCGATGAGCGAATCGGCCAGTTCGGCCCCGAAGAAGTCCCGGGCCCGCTGCCTGATGTTCTCGGCCGCGGGCAGGTCGTGCGTCCGCCGGCCGTTATGGGTGAGAGTGAACGCCACTCGGTGATGGGGCAGCGCCAGCCCGGCGAGCTGATCGACAATGTGGCCAAACTCGGTGTTGGTCGTCCGCATGAACTTCCGCCGGGCCGGCGTGTTGAAGAACAGGTCGCGGACGGTGACCGTGGTGCCCTCGGGGGCGGCGACGGGGCGGAGCGGGTGGACCTTTCCGCCCTCGGCGCGGATGGAATGACCGGCCTCGGGCGGCGAGCCGCGGGGCCGCGAAACGATCTCGGCGTGGGCGACGGCCGCGATCGAGGCCAACGCCTCGCCGCGGAAGCCCATGGTGCCGATCCTGAACAGGTCCTCCTCGCTGACGATCTTGCTGGTGGCGTGCGGGGCGAAAGCCAGTTTCAGGTCCTCGGCGTCCATGCCGACCCCGTCATCGCGGACGGAGATAAGCTTTCGCCCGCCGTCGGTGACGGTCACGTCCAGGCTCGAGACGCCGGCGTCCAGGGCGTTCTCTACCAGCTCCTTGACCACGCTGGCGGGGCGCTCGATGACCTCGCCCGCGGCGATCTTGTTGACCAGGTGCGTGGGTAGAAGGCGAATCTCCGGCATCTGCTGCCACTCCGGTCGTGTGGACAACGACCGGTGGGATTGTACGCCCGCCGCGGGGGCCTTTCCAACGCGAATTGACCCGCGGCGAGGCAGGGAGGCAGGCCGAGCGTCCGCAGCCGCTGTCAGCGGCCCTGGCTCATCATCACTTCGTGCCGGGCGGCAAGCCGGTCGCGCAGCAGGCGGTAATTGGAACGTTCCACCTCATTGACGATGTTGATGTCGGCCATGCCTTTGACTCGGCGCATGGCCGATCGCTCTCCCCAGGCCAGCCCCCAGCCGCAGGCTGCCCCCACGACGATGACCGAGGCGGCGAAGATCGGCACCAAGCTGCGATACAGCGTCCGCCGAAAGGCGGCGAAGGGCTTGCGGAAGAGGGGGCCGGCGTACTCGCGGACCTCGCAGATCAGAAGGTAAAGGACCACCAGGCCCGCCAGGGCGAGCCCCGGCAGGGAGCCGATGCCGTGGGTGGCGTGTGGGCCTTCCCGCGGCGGCTTGAACGGCCCGAGTCGCCAGCCGGCGAGATACACGACGGCGGCAAGGGCGATCAGGGCCCCGAGGGCAACGATCCAGCGGCGATCCCGCAGCCGCAGCCGCGGGGGGACGGCCAGCCCGATCTCCTCGGCCCGCCGGCGGATCGCCGAGCACGACAGCCTGACCAGCAGGAAGAAGATCCCGCCGATGAGAACGGCGTATTCCAGCAAGGTTTTGCCGGCGGTGTAATTGAGCCCGTAGGCGCGGTCGGCCGCCGTCAGCACGTGGGCGTAGAAGGCGTAGCCGGCCAGCGGCAGCACGATTGCCAGCAGGCAGATGCTGCCGAGCCGGCGCCAGCCCACGAACAGCAGCATGGATCTGTCTGCTCCGCGGCGCCGGATCAGGCTCAGCAGGCTCAGCAGCCCCAGCAGCAGGGCGTTAATGACCAGACACCACAGCAGAGCGAACAGCGCGACCTCGGCGGCCACGAACTGCTCGGCCGAGCGCACCGGCTCAAAGTCGATCTGATAGCCCGGCAGGCCCGGCGCCAGCGCCATCCAGAACATCCCGGCGTGGGGCACATCGCGTTGGCTTGGCCGAGGCCCCTTGGACAGGCCATCGTAGAACGCGAGTTCCTCTTCAAAGGCCGAACGGGCCTTTCTCGCCTCTTCGGCCTGGCCGAGCTGCTTGTGCACCTGCTCGGCGTGTGCCAGCACCTCCAGGTAAGCGAACTCGGCCGTCAGCACCTCAATGAGCGACTGGGCCCTTCCGCCGACCTTGGCGTCCATCTGGGCGGCGGAGCGGGCCATGTCCACGGCCTCGGCCGCCCGGCCCGCCTCTGCCAGTTGAATGGCGTAGGCCGAGAGGGATCTTGCCAGCACGCGAGAGTCGGATGTCGAAGGCAGGAGGACCGATACCTGCAGCACGACCCGCCGTAGCCAGTCGTTCAGCCGGCGCGGCTGCGGCAGCAGGTCCAGCCGTGCCTGCATCATGTCCACCGTGTGGCAGGTCCATTCGGGCTTGGGAAGCCCGCGGCCGAGCTCCGCCAGGCCGCGCTGGAACTGCTCCCGGTCGCGGATCTCGATCTTCCAGTAGTGGCGGGCGCAGCCCTGGCACTGCGGGGCGGTCTGCGTCCACGGCCGCGACGTGTCCTCGCTGATGGTGCTGGAGGCCTGGATCAGCCAGGATGCCTTCTGGAAGTTGTAGACGGCGTTCTTCGGGTCGATCCTCTCGCCCTTGTCCAGCAGCGCCATCATCTCGCCCAGCCGTTGCGGCCTGATGTGCCGCTGCGAGTCGTAGAAGTCCCCGCTGGCCAGTGCCTGGGCGACGTAATTGCCGTAATAGACGGGGTTGTCGGGCCAGCGGTCGGTGATGGACCTGGCCCGCTCCAGCGGCGTGCTGGCGGCGGGGTCGCCCTGAAGCACGAAGCGCTGCTCCTCGCTCAGATCGGAGGGCCAGGAAAAGCGCCCGTGAGGGTCGAGACCAAGGGAATACCCGCCGCGCGCGCCCAGCACCAGGGCCGCGATCACCAGGATGGCCGCGGGCAGCAGCGCCACCTGAGCCGCCCAGCGGCAGACGCCGCGAATGCGAATCCGCCGGCGGTTGGCCTGCCAGAGCTGCTCGGACAACTCTTGCGGATCGCCCAGGGCTCGGGCCGCGCTGGCGGATGCCTCTTCGTCGCTCTGCCCGGCCTGGCGAAACTCCGCCGCCGAGTCCTCCAGGTGCGCCCGCAGCTCCTGGGCCACGTCCATGCGCAGCTCCGGGTCAACACGCAGCCGGTCCGTCAGTTGGGCGACCAGCTCCTCCCACCCGTTCATAGCCGTCCCCCCAGCAGCAGGGCGTTCACCGAGAGGCTGAACTGGCTCCACTCCTGCGTGCGGCGGGCCAGCTCCGTCCGGCCTTTCCGGGTGATGGAGTAGTACTTGCGCTTCCGCCCGGGGGCCTCGTCGGCCGGGGCGTCGGCCCAGCGGGCCGAGACCAGCCCCAACGATTGCAGCCGGTGCAGCGTGGGATACAGCGTGCCCTCTTTCCATTCCAGCCGGCCCTTGGTGCGGGCGTTGACCAGCTTCACCATCTCGTAGCCGTACATCGGCCGGTTTCTCAACAGCGCCAGCACGATGGGGACGACGCTGCCCCGAATCAAGTCCTGCGAGAAGTCCATCTTTGTGCTCTCCTTTCGGGCCGAGCCGTGCCTCGGCTGCCTATGCATATTATACATCGGCTGCCGAGGTATTCAAGAGAAAAGGAAAAAGAAAAAAGGGCGAAAAGGATCTCGTTTGGCCTGGGCCTCAACGTGCAGCCAGGGGCCCGAGAATGGCAGAGGAAGTGCGCAGCGCGGGCTTCGCCTGCAACCCGCTGCGGACTGCCAGGATCTTCTCGCGGCGAGAAGAAACCGACGGATGCCGGCAGGGCAGGGCAACGCCTGCTTGCGGTTGAGCGGCGTCGGCCGCAGCGCCGGTCGGAGATGGGCAGCAATGGGCCCGGCGAGCCCCGAGCCGAGCTCACTCCTTCAGCCCGTATCCCTTGATCTTGCGGTAGAGCGTGCGCTCGCCGATGCCGAGGATCCTGGCCGCCTGCTGGCGGTTGCCGCCGACCATCTTCAGCGTGTTGCGGATGAGCTCCTTCTCGGCCTCGGAGATGCTCACGCCGGCCAGGGCCGTGACCCGAGCCGGGGCCTCTCCGCGCGGGCCGCGGATCTCGGCCGGCAGGTCCTCCACCGTGAGCTTGCCCTCGCCGGCCAGAACCACCATGTTCTCGATGGCGTTGCGGAGCTGGCGGACGTTGCCGGGCCAATCGAAGCCCATCAGCGCCCGCTGAGCCTCTGGCGTGATGCCGGTCACGCGGGCCTGGTGGCCCTGGTTGGCCGCGTTCATGAACTGCTCGATGAGCTGCGGGATGTCCTCCTGCCGCTCGCGCAGAGGGGGCACCCTGATCGTCACGCCGTTGAGCCGGAAATACAGGTCCTCGCGGAACCTTCCCTGCTTGACGCGCTCGGCGAGGTCGGTGTTGGTGGCGCTGATGACGCGGACGTCCACGTGGATGGGCTCGTTGGAGCCGACGCGGACGACCTCGCCGTTCTCCAGCACGCGCAGCAGCTTCGCCTGCATGGGCAGGGGCATGTCGCCGACCTCATCGAGGAAGATGGTGCCGCCGTCGGCGTACTCGAACCGGCCTTTACGGTCGCCCGTGGCGCCGGTGTAGGCCCCCTTGACGTGGCCGAAGAGCTCGTCCTCCAGCAGCGTCTCGCTCAGCCCGGCGCAGTGCAGCGCCACGAAGCGATTGTTCTGGCGCCGCGAGTTGCCGTGAATGGCGCGGGCGAGTAGGTCCTTGCCGGTGCCCGATTCGCCTTGAATCAGCACCGGCAGGGTGGAGGGGGCCACGCGGCGGATGGTCTGGAGGATTTCGACCACGGCCGCCGAGTTCCCGATGATGCCCTCGAAGCCGTAGCGCTCGTCCAACTGCTCGCGGAGCTCGCGTATCGTGCGCTCCTTGGCGGTCAGCTCAGCCGCCCGGCCGACCACGGCGCGGAGGTCTTCCGGACTGACCTCTTCGGCCCCGACACCGGCCTTCTCGACGTAGTCGAACGCGCCTTCCTTGAGCGCCGTGCGGCAGGTGTCCACGGAGGAATGGGCCGTGATCAGGATGACCTGCGTGCCGGGAGAGTGCTTGCGGGCGGCGGCCAGGACGTCCAGCCCCTCCGGCCGCCGGTTGAACATCAGGTCCGCAACGATGACGTCGAAGTGCTCCTGCTTCAGGCGGGCGATCGCTTCTTCGCTGGTGTGAAGGATCACGCAGTTGTGCCCGACCGAGCCGAGCACATCGGCGACTGCTTCGGCGTGCGGAGCGTAATCGTCCACGACCAGCACGTTCGCCGCTGCCTTCTCCAGCTTGCCCATAACCCGTAAACCTTATCGCCGAGCCGGCAGCTTGTCAAAGCCGCTGGCCGGACCGGGCCGGGGCCGTCCCGGCCTCAGCTGCCGACCAGCACGCACGTGTTGGCGGCGTCGGCGACGCGACAGACATGGTCCTTCGCCGGGTCGATCCCGGCGGACGACAGGGCCTGTTGCACGTTTCGGGCCCGGGTGAAGCCCAGGGCCAGCAGCTCTCGGTCGCTCAGCCCCGGGCTGACGGCAAAGACGCGGACGGCTCGGCGGTCCGTCAGGTAGCGGAGCTTGATGGCCTTGTGGTCGCCCAGGCGGTAGCCGTTCCGCCGGACGGCGGCATCGGCCGATTCGTAGCTGGGGCAGTCCCTCAGCAGCCGCATGAAGTGGTCCTGGCCAATTCCATCGGGGCAGGGGGCCCGCAGCACCAGGCAGCCGCCGTCACGAACGGCCCACTCGTTGTTCTTGATGGCCTTATCGGCCTGGTAAAAGCACCGGCCCGGCACGCCATCCACAATTAGCACCAGGGCGTCGGCCGCCGATTCGATTCGGCAGATGTACGTGGATCGAACCCGCGGTGCCAGCTCCTGCAGCGCCTCCAGCGGGCTGCCCCAGGAGGCGGAAAGAATGCTTTCCCCGACCTGAAGCAGGTTGATGGCGAGCACCTCGTTGCGGGCCGTCAGCCCCGCCAGCATGGCGGCGATTGCCTCGTGCACGGGATTGCCCTCCAGGCGGCCCGGGCGGGCATCGGGCGACAGGGCCAGGGCATGATTGGCCTGGACGTCGGCGGCGGCCGCGCAGCCGACGGTGGCGGTCTTGTGCGCCCCGGTGATGCCGGCGAAGTAGTGCGGCTCGCATGAGCCGATCGCCAGCACGGGGCGGCTCTCCTCCAGCAGCCACCGGTGGCAGCGCCAGGCGGGGGCTTGGCCCACGGCGACCAGCTCAGCGGAGTCACAGTCGTGCCAGGCGACCGAATCGAATCGGATGCCCGAGAGCACGTCGGCCTGGAAGCGCCGCCGCCGCTGGGCCTGGTAGTGGTGCGTGCCCGTGGCGACCAGGGCGCGGAGGTGCTTGTTGGCCAGCCCCTCCCGCATCCGCTCCAGCACCGCGGCCGTGCGCGTGGCACGCTGCGGGTCGTTGACAACCAGGGTCACGGCGGGCGCCGACCGCAGATGCCGGCATATCCCCTCGACGGCCCGCTGGAGCGATCCATCGCCGTCACGGTTTCCGCTGGCGGCGGGGGACAGCAGGGGGATGCTCTGCATCATTTTTTCCCCGCCAGCGGCAGGGCGACGGTGAAGCGTGTGCCCTTGCCCGGCTCGCCGTCGACGGAGATTTCTCCTTCGTGCAGCCGGATGATCCGCCGGGTGAGCGGCAGGCCCAGGCCCGAGCCGCCCGGCCGCGTGGAATAGTAGGCTTGGAATATCCGTTCACGGGCTTCCGGTTCGATGCCCGGGCCGGTATCGATGACTTCCAGCGAGGCCCGGTCGCGCTGGCCGTTGAGCCGCAGCAGGAGCTCACCGCCCTGGCTCATGGCCTGGGTGGCGTTGATCATGAGGTTCAGGATGGCCTGCTTGAGCAGGCCTTCGTCGACCTGGCAGACAATGGGTTTGTCGGGCAGGGCGACGCGGAGGACGACGCGGCCGCTCTCGGCCTGAGGGCGAAAGAAATCGACAAGCTCCTCCACGACCTGCCGCAGGTCACAGTCCCGGCGGTGCAGTTCCATGTTGCCGGCGTAGCGAAGGAACTCGCCGAGGGTATCGTGCAGCCGCTGGACCTCGTCCTGCAGCCGGCGCAGGCGAATGAAGTTACGGCGGTCGCGCTCGTCCTGGCGATGTTCCATGTCTTCGGCCAGGAGTTTCAGGTTCAGCTTGATGGCCGACAGAGGGTTCTTTATTTCATGCGCCAGCCCGCCGGTGAGTTGGGCGAGCTGGAGGAGGTGTTCGATGGAACGGGCCCGCCGGCGGAGGCGTTTGGCGCGGAGCAGGGCGCGGCCGGCCAGCCAGAGCGTGACCAGCGCGGCAGCGGTCGCACCCGCCAGCGCCCCGATCAGAAACGAAGACCAGTTCATCTGCGGTTTTTGCCTGAGCCGGACGAGCCGGCTGCCATGAGGTGCTGGCCCGCTCTGCACCCGGTCGCGAATTCAAGTGGCCTGCCGGCTGCCCTTGGCTCCACGCCGTCAGCACAGCGGGGCGCCGATCAGCAGCTCGAGGTCGGAGCGGAGGATTCCTCCGGCCCCGTCGACGGCTCCGGACCGGCGGACGTATCCCGCCCACGAATCACGTTCTTTGCCTGGTCGCCCTTTTGGCCCTTCACCAGCTCGTAGGTCACCGTTTCCCCGTCCTTGAGGGCCCGAAAGCCTTCCCCCTGAATGCTTGTGTAGTGGACGAATACGTCTTGCCCTGCTTCGCCGACGATGAACCCGTAGCCTTTCTTCGGATCGAACCACTTCACTCTGCCGGTGGGCATATTCGCCACCTCCTTCCTGCCGACCCCCGCACAACTCTGGATCGAGGGGCAGCTATGCCGTTCACCACATGAGCCTGTGCCGCTATCGCCCGAATTCCCGAACAGAGGCCGGAGGGCGCCCCTGGGCATAACCTACGCACGTTTGAAGTGCCGGCCTTGCTCCCGTTGTTTCAGTTCCGCCCGGCTTCGTCTCGGCCGAAAGCGAACGTCAGCCCGCCGGGGAAATCCCCCAGGGCCTTCTTCCAGCCGCACCGGATTTGCAGGCGACCCGCTGGCCGAAACGCTCACGACCTCTTCGCCTCTTCCCGCATCGCCGCCTTGCGCGAGAGCTTGACGCGTCCCTGTTCGTCGATGTTAATGACTTTTACCCTGACGGTATCGCCCAGTTTAACCACGTCGGA